>Ga0207649_10000179_pt1 | contig 52053 bp, 55 predicted proteins | sample KBSC43metaG_FD_184317 | JGI IMG/M metagenome (GOLD analysis project Ga0207649, IMG submission 184317) | Corn rhizosphere microbial communities from Kellogg Biological Station, Michigan, USA - KBS C4-3 metaG (SPAdes) (version 2) | ecosystem: Host-associated > Plants > Roots > Rhizosphere > Soil ... | reverse complement strand
TTTGAGCGGTCCATTTTCCAGTAAGGGGCACAGCGGCCGCAGCCTGATCGGACTGCTCGCTCGTCGCAGGAAGCAAAGAAGCGCGCAAAGCAGACTTGACCATTGGCGCATGTCCGCTTCTGGCCCTTAGCAGACATCGACAGTTGCACTGCACATGTCTGCTTTTAGGGGCAAAGCGGACATGCCTTTTTGCAGTTGCGATGTCCGCTTTTGGCCCTTAGCGGACATCGCTAGCTGCACTGCACATGTCCGTTTTCGGGGGTAAAGCGGACATGGCAGCGCGTAAGCCGTTCAGGCCGGTATTAAGAACGGCAGTGCGAGAAACAGCGCGAACCCGGTGAGCACTAGGATTTGCTCAATGTGGCTGCGATTGAATAATTCAGGAGACATCGGCTACCGCCTTCAGTCTGCAAACAGCAATTCCAGCTACGTCTAACGTAATCGGTCGTTCGGGGTCTCGAATGTGAAGTAGCCCACACGAACGAGGGACAGCAAAACGCCCTAGGACGTCTTCACTTTGACGAGATCCCGCATTTCGTCCTGCGCGACCTCGGACAGGCCCATCCAAACGATGAGCGGTAAGTAGAATAACAGCGGCATTTTGCACCTCGCATTCGTTCGAAAAAAATGATCCGCGCCCCGCTTGGGCGCGGTCCAGCTTCTCGATCAGATGATGTAACTCTGCCAGAGCCACCTCGCGGCTTTTGCCTGGGCTTCGACCCTGCCGAAGGGCAGATGGTAGTCGCCTGGCATTGTCGACTCATTCCAGTTTTCTGGGCGGCGATATTCTGCGATCCGTCCTGCAATAACGATGCGACTGGTCCAGTTTGGGAAGCTGTTCGGCATTGGCGTGTCCTGCATTCGTGGAGTCAAATGGGCGTAGCTATAAAGGAGATCGTAAGACGGCCTTGGCTATTCCCGGCATTTGCGCGCCGACGCTTCACAAGATTGCGAAGACACCAGCAACAGACTTTTCGAGCCATTGCGAATGACCGCTTTTGGCCGTCGCACCAAGCCGACGGCGGCTCTCAAGATGCCTTCGGATACCGCTCGCGGCGCTGAAGAGGCCTCTCTGAGATGTTCAACCACCGATCATAGAAACGTTATCGGAAAGTGAAGCGCTCGCCGCCAACTTAAAGGAATAACCGAACGTGTTTTGCAGTCTCCTCCCGTGCAAATCCAATCACAGGAGAAGCAACATGAATAAGTTTCTAGTCACCTCGGTTGTACTGACTCTTCTTGCGTCGCCGGCGTTTGCTCAATCGTTCGATCCTGACAACGGCACCGGCAACGTGCTGTCGTTCGGCGTCCAATCTATCTTGCCGCAGAACGAAAGCGGGATACGAGCCTATGGTATGGTTCCACGCGCCCATTCGGCTCATGTGATGAGACGTCACAAGGAGAACGCAGCCTCCAGCGGAAATTGGGGCTTCGGTTTGCGCAATGGCGCAGTCCCTGAAGTCAATGACCCTGTCGGATTGGTTTCACCGCAAGCTGACTTTAGCGGGGGCTGATCGCCTTTGGCCCATAAGAAAAGAGTGTGAGCAATTGCTCGCTCTCTTTTCCTTCCCAATTCGAACAAATCGAACAACAGGAGTAGCAGCCATGCTTGCCATTTCGCGACGCAGGATCACCGCAATAGCGGTCACGTTCGGCCTTCTCGCAATGTTTCCCTCAATCCTCCTAGCCCAACCGCCTGTGGACGACAAAACGCTCGCCACGGCCTTGCGGGCTGGTGGATTTGTGATTCTTGTCCGCCACGGCGCGACATTCGCCGATCAAGCTGACACCGATCCGCTCAATCTCGATAACATTTCCGCTCAACGCAATCTCAACGACAGCGGCAAGGCGCTGGCAAGGGCCTTTGGCGGGGCGCTGCGACAGGCTGGAGCTCCGGTGGGCAAGGTCTACACCAGCAAGTTTAACCGCGCGTACGAGACTGCGACGATTGCCGGGTTTGCGGACATCGAGAAGACTGCTGATCTGACCGAGGGGGGCCTCGTCGTGACGCCCAACGAGAACAATCGCCGCGCGGAGGCGCTACGCAAGCTGCTAGCGACGGCCCCCAAGCCTGGCACCAACACCGTTCTCATCACCCACAAACCGAACATCCTGGAAGCGCTGGGCAAGGATTGGTTCGATGTGAAGGAAGGTGAGGCGTCAATCTTCCGCCCTGAGAACGGCAAGTACGTCTTGGTCGCCCGCCTGCAGATGGCGGACTGGCCGCACTTCGCCGTAGAAGCGAAGCAATGACTAAGCCGGGACGGCAACATCCGCGCTGTCTGTTTCAAACGCCGATGTCCGCTTTTGGCCCTTAGCGGACATCCCCTGCCTTCCCTCATCAATCCTCGGGTTGCGGCGAGTCCGCCCGTTCTTGTTTGTTAGCTAGGTCGAGGAAAGCTTGCGCCATTTGAAGCAGGCGAGCCCTGTCGGCCGTGTCGGAAACCCGTTCGGCAAGCGCCAAACATTCTGCAGCGTAACGACGATGGTCGTTAGCAGATGACATGCGCCCAATCCCCCAATCCTCCTGAGAATTCGCTCGCCTGAGCGGGGTTCCAGACAAAATGCTTCACAAAATTGTTCCAGAACAGTGTCCCAGTAAGCTGAGTTGCCCCACCAGACAGAACTCTGGAGGCAATCATGTCGGACCCTGAGACATACAGACGGTACGCCAAGGACTGTCTTCGCATTGCCGAAAAGATGAGCGCCAGCGACAAACAGACCCTATTGAAAATTTCGGAAGCGTGGGAGGCCCGTGCACGAGAGGCGGAGCAAAAACAGAACCGTGGCACATCGGGCATCGATGATGTGAACGGTGCCGCAGCACCGTAATCGTCTCGAAACCCTAATCGGAATAGTTGAGCAGAAAATGGAATCGCGCGGTTTTACCTTTCCTCAAAGCGGTCTTAACCGTTGGAGCGGGAACGATATTCCGCCTACCGCGTTGCTTGGCTAATTATGTAAAATACACAGTTACCGGGTGACCCGCTGATGCCGTAAGAGCCGCCAATGACGCCGTCCACTCAGTACAGAAGATTGGCCGCTGAGCTTCGAGCCAAGGCCCAACAAGAGGAAAGTCCCGCGGTAAGGGCGGAATGGAATCACTTGGCTCAATGTTATGTGCGGTTGGCCGAGCAAGCCGATAAGAACCAGCGAACCGATATTGTCTACGAACCAACGCTGAGGTCCGAGCGCAGAGATGACGATACGGTATCGCCTTAGCTGAGTGCAGAACCAGTCATCTCCGGTGGCATGGCTGCTATTGGCCTAAAGCGGACGTTGCGTTTGGTCATCGTCTGGCCCGATTGCGCTCCATTTCTTCACACGCTACCGGTCGTAATCTGCTATGATTTTGTATCGCGGAAGGCGATGCAATCACACGCAAAGACGCCAGTTCATCGCGCTTCTAGCAGGCGTGGCGGTTGCTTGGCCGCAGTCCCTAATCGCTCAAAAAAAAAGAAACCTCAAGACCGCCAAGGCGCTCGGCCTGACCGTACCGCCGTCGCTGCTCGCCCGCGCCGATGAAGTGATCGAATGATGTCCGCTATTGGCCCTTAGCAGACATTGATTTGTGCAGCGCCAATGTCCGCTTTTGGATGCGAAATGTCTGAAGCGGACATGGTGGCTGTAAACAATCTCCCGGTTTGAGTTTCGGGACGTTTATGACGCGCGCTTCAAGCTCATTGGTAAAACAAAATTCCCTATTCTTGCGTGCGAATACCCTGTTCCTCCAAAATAATTGCCTGTTCTGTTGCGTAGGGAATTTTGCCGCAAGTCAGTAATTTTGCTCGAGTATTAGGGTTCGAAATCGGCTCACGCGGGCCGATTTGACGGATATCCCTGTTAATTTCCCTGTTAGCAGGGAATTCGGCAATGGAGACGGGTTCGACTTGGACTGCGTGCGCCACCATTTTTCCTCGATTTTCCTCCGATCGCATGACGCGCACGCGACGAGCATTTTGTATCCATGATGCTGAGCGTCACGGAGCAAAGCGATGGGGTCGATCGAATTGCCGATGATTGCTTTGATTGGTTTGCTGGCCGGCACAGTGACGATGGCAGCTGCCGTCGTCTGGTTGGCGAAGTCCGTTTCGATTGCGTGACATCGAACGAACATCGCGACACCATCCATCAAGCGCACCGCTACAAAATAATACTCGGATTGCGGATGCACTGATCGCAGTCGAGCAAATTCACCTGCTTGGCTGAGATCTTCCATTGGCCATTGAGCTTGCGAAAGCGATGGCCGGTCCATCCGCACAGGGTGCGGATTTCATTGTCCCAGAATTCGCTGATGATGAAATTCGAGCGTACCATGCGCTGCTCGCCGGTGCGGCCAAGGAAGACTTCGACGTTTGCGACAACGCGCGACGTCCGTGATGAAGGTGCCTGCGACCACGCATATCCTGTGCGCAGGCGATAGACGCGATCTTCAAGCCGCCGGCGATCGTCGAACATGACGGCGATCTCGCGTCGCGGATCGCCGCGTTCCGGTGTTGAGGGCACCCAGTAGGCGCATTCGGGCGCAAAAAGCTTCAGCCAGTCTTCGAACAGAAGATTGTCCAGGATGCGCGCCTCCTGCTCGACCAGCCGCCGGAACATGTCGCGCTCAGCTGCATCTTCAATCGCGCGGTCGTCAGTCTGCCAGTCGGAAAAATCCTCGACCAGCTCGCTGTAGAAGGCATCGGTCACGTAGTACGAAAATCGTGACGGATCGTAATTTGCCTGGCTGCCCATCGTCATGGCTCCCGACGAATGGCGATGTCGGGTTCGGCCTTCATAAGCCGTTTCCATTCGCGGATGTACTCGCGCATGAAGAGCTCGTCGGTCGCCGGCCCTTTGATCGTCCCGTCTTTGAGGGTCTCGATACGGCCCGGTATGCCGAGGCCGCGATGCATGTAGATCCATTCGTCTTCGATGCAGCGAAGACCGCGCTGGATCTGCTCGAAATTGGTGATGTCGTCGACCTCGCCGAAATTTGGAAAACCTTCCTGCGTACGCATGCGAAGCGCGTTGATGTCGTTCAATGCGTCGGCGCCGATGCTGCCCTCGACATCGTCGATCTTTGTGCCGTACCAGATCGCGTCGGTTTCCTCGTAGGAAACCGGTTGGAAGACCTGGATGTGGTTGCCGAGCAGCGAGAGATTAGGAAAGACGTTGATGTTCACGGGCTCGGAGCCTGCAAGGTCGAGAAGCGACTCGGCCTTGTCGCCGTATTTCGCGCGCAGCTTCTCGGCGACATGCTCCATGCCTGGGTGCAAGGATTCGATCGCCCAAAGACTGCCCGGACGTTTCTCCAGATTTGGACGCTTGTCTTTGAAATGATGGCCGTTGCCCATGTACTGGATGTACATCGGTTGCTCGTCGGGCTGTTGCTTGTAGTAGGACATGCCCTTCGCCGTATCCTCGTCCTTGAACCGGTTCTCTGTTTCAAGCAGTGATTGATGCGAATAGATGACATGGTAGCCGTCGCCTGAATTGTCGTAGGCCAGCTTCCAGTTGCCCCTGTATTTGAATCGGTTGGCTTCGCACACGGTGACCTTGCCGCCCGGATTACGGTCGAGCCATTCATCGATCGGTTTCTTGATAGGTCCGAGGTGGTCTTCGATCCGCGGCGCCCCGACGTTGAGCGTCCCAAAGATAAAGCCACGATAGGATTCCACGCGGGGCACCTGGGCCAGATTGAACTTCGGGTCTCGAACAAGCTTTTCCGCGTATCCGTCCGGCCAAGGCACACCGCGAAGCTTGCCCGAGTTTGCGAAATTCCATCCGTGATAAGGGCACTGAAACGAACGCGCATTGCCCTTGTTCCAGCGGCAAAGTGTCGTGCCGCGGTGGGTGCACCGGTTGAACAGCGCTCGGATGACGCCTTCTGAGTCGCGCGTAATGATGAGCGGCCGCAGACCGAGCTTGCCCGTGATGAAATCGTTCGCGTTCGGAATCTGGCTCTCGTGCGCGAGATAGACCCAGGTGCCGCCGAAGATGTGCGTCATCTCCGTGTCAAACACCGCCGGGTCGGTATAGATCAACCTATGAACCCGATCTTCCTGCACGAGCTCGTCCCAGTCGTATAAAGGGGCGTTGGCGGCGCGCGACGGGATTCGCATCCGTTCCAATGTTGTCATCGCGGGGTCCTCTTATTCTTTGCCTCGCCTGCGCGCTTCGTCAGAAGAAATCGAAGTACTCGTCCTGCTCCCACTGCGTGGTCGCCTCGCTGCCGCGGTCGATGCCGTTGTCCCTGGCATATGTTTCGTAGCGCTGCAGCTCGGTTCGCTTGATCTTGGTGTAGTAGTCGACAAAGGTCTTCCCAAATTGGTCTCTGAACAAGGGCTCCTGGTCGAAGAGCGTCAGCGCGTCCGCGAGCGTCGCCGGAAGCATGGGACGCTGCGACGTGTACGGATCGGTCTCGGGAGCGCCGGGATCGCGTTCGTGGTCGACACCATCAAGGCCTGTAACAATCTGCGAGGCGATATAAAGATACGGATTTGCCGAGGGCTCGCCCATGCGGTTTTCGATGCGCGTGGCCGGATCCTTTCTACCGCCGAGGACCCGCAGCAACACCCCGCGATGATCGAGGCCCCACGCGGCCCGATCCGGCGCGAGAGAGTTGATACGGAAACGCCGGTACGCGTTAACGGTGGGGTTGGCCAGCACCGTGCTGGCAAGGGCATGGTGCAACAAGCCGGCCAGGTATTGCTTGCCGAGAGGGGAAAGCACCTCTTCTGATGACTTCGGTATGAAGAGATTCAGTCCGGTTTTCGCGTTTGTCAGCGACTGGTGCAGATGCCAGCCGCTTGAGTAGAAGCCTTTGAGCGCCGGCCGGCACATGAAGGTCGCCAGATAACCAAGGCGCCGGCAGACCTGGCGCGTCGCGGTCCGGAAAAGAACGAGATTGTCGGCTGCTTCGAGCGCGGTGCGGGGTGCGAAAGTGCATTCCACCTGTCCCGGCCCCCATTCATTCTCGAATGACCTAAGCGGAAGATCCAGTTTCTCCAGCGCATCCGCCACCGCCGAAAGCGGCGCCTGCATCCGGTCCAGATTGCTTTCCGAGTGAAAGGAATATCCCGGCTCGACAGGACAGACATTCGGCGCGCGGCCCTTGAGGCCCGGCGCGCCGATGTTCTCAAGAGTCAGTTGTTGTTCGGCGAGCTTTAGCAAGTACCATTCGACCTCGAGGCCGATGCCGCAGTCCATCCCCCTTTTTTTCAGCCTTTCGATCTGTTTCCGCAGCAGATGCCGCGGTGAAAAATAGAAAGGCTTTCCGGAGACAAAATATTCGTCGCACAAAATCCAGCCGACATCCGGCTCCCACGGAAGAACCCGAAAGGTTGCAGGATCGGGAACTATGATCAGGTTCGGTGACCCCGTCATTTCGTCGAGGTTCATCCCGCCGCCTCGCGTGAAGGAAGCAAACGTCCGCGCGCCGGACGCATCGAGCGTCGTAGTTGCGACGTTTATGTTGTACCCGTTCTGCAACGCATCCAGGAACGCGGGAAGTGTGACTGTTTTCGCACGCGAGGCGCCGTGCGGATCGGCCCAGGCAACGCGAAACAGTTTCAACTTTTCTTTTTTGACGCGCGCCGCAAGCGCCTTGGCGAGACGGCGTTGATCGTCCGTCCAAAGACCGTGCCTTTCGATAAATCCGTTCGCTTGGCTCATCACCGCGTCCGCACTGGATAGGCTTCTTTATCCCATTTTTATCGCCGGCAGCGCTCAACCTGCAGTGTCATTCCGGAGCAATTGATCAAGCTTGCCCTCCCGGTCGAGCGTTTGGAGTTCTTCATGGCCTCCGACGTGAAGGTCCCCAATAAAGACCTGCGGAACGGTTACCCGTCCGTTTGCTCTCTCGATCATTTCGTCGCGGCGCTCCCAATTGCCGCCGATGTCAATCTCAGTGAAAGAAATTCCTTTTCGCTTCAGCAGCGATTTTGCCGAAGTGCAGTAGGGGCAATAACGCGCCGTATAGATGCAAACCTCTTTCATTGCACGATCGCCTGATAAACCATCGTCCGCATCAAGTAACGATAATGCATTCGTTGCGCCGGCGCCTGCATTAGGAGGATGGCGATGAGGTCCTGCTGCGGATCGATCCAGAAGTAGGTTCCCGTGACGCCGCTCCACGAGAAGTCGCCGACCGATCCCGGCAGCGGATTGCGTCCGGCGTGTGTTCTCACCGCGAATCCAAGCCCAAAGCCAAGGCCCAGCTCCGGCGATGGCGCCAGCGCGCCGAAGAGAACGGGCGTCGACGGACTGCGGCGCGTCTCTGGCGTCAGGTGGTCGGACGTCATGAGGGTGACGGTCGCCGGCGAAACGAATCTCGTGCCGCCGAACTCGCCGCCGTTGAGTAGCATCTGGCAGAAACGCACATAATCGCGCGCCGTCGACAGAAGTGCGCTGCCGCCGGAAATCCAGTTTGACCGGATGGTCGGGTCGCGCATCGGCGGGCGTTTGCCTGAAGCAGCATCGACCTGTGGCTGCGCTGCGCGCGCATAGGCGATCGGTCCGAAGCTTGTATCCTTGAGCCCGAGCGGCTTGCAGATTCGCTCGATGACGAAGCGGTCGAGGTCCATTCCGCTTGCCGACTCGACCACGCGGCCGAGCACGTCTGTCGACATGCCGTATTGCCATGTGCTGCCAGGTTGATAGGCGAGGGGTACCATGGCGAGCTTGGCGGCCATTTCGGCATTGGTCTGCTTTTCATCGCTAACGTTGGTCGCCTCGTAAGCCTGTTTCAGCAGCGGACCCGTCAGATGCCCATAAGTGAAGCCGGACGTGTGACGCAGCAGGTCCTGCACGGTCATTTGTCGCCGGCATGGCTCGGTGACCAGGGTTTTCGCCGATGTGTTGTCGGAATCGGTCACGACCTTCAGTCCGGCAAATTCGGGTATGAAGTGCGCGACCGGATCGGCAATCAGCAGCTTACCTTCCTCGGCGAGCATCATTGCAGCGAGAGAGGTAAACGGCTTTGTCATCGAGGCGATCCGGAAGATCGTATCGACTTCCATCGCAGTGCCTGCTTCGCGGTCACGGTAACCAAGCGCTATCTCGTACGCGATCTTGCCGCGCCGCGCGATCAACGCGACGGCGCCGGGTACGATTCCCTTGTCGATGTCCGCTTTCAGCGTGTCCGTCAGTCGCTGCAAGCGTTCAGACGAGAGGCCGACGTCTTCGGGTTTGTCGGCCCGCGGCAACTCAAAGCTCATTGCTCATTTCCTATTTCCAAAACTGGCGAGATGCGAGCGCCGCGCCGTCCGCCATTGCCTTGAGCTTGGCGAAGACCACGTCTGGATCCACGGCCGCTTGCCCGACCCAAGTTCCGAAGCCGCAGTCACTGCCCGCGATGACGTTTTCGCGCCCGACGAGGTTGGCGTAGCGGGCGATGCGTTGCGCGATCAGCTCGGGATGTTCGATGAAATTCGATTTCGACTCGATCACGCCCGGAATCAGAACCTTGCCATCCGGCAGCTTCATGCGCTCAAACAAAGTCCATTCGTGCGCATGGCGCGGGTTGGCGGCCTCGAGCGAGATCGCCACGGGTTTGGCTGCAAAGACCAGGTCGATGACGTCCGTCAACGGCACATCGCGATGATGCGGTCCCTCATAGTTGCCCCAGCAAAGGTGCATGCGCAGCTGCTCCGGCGGAATGTTTGCAACGGCATGATTGAGGGCCTCGATGTGAAGCTGCGCGCGTTTGCGGAACTCCGGCAGGCTCAAGTCTGCATACTGGATGTGACGTCCCATGCCGAGGTCGGGGCAGTCGATCTGCAGCACGAAGCCGGCTTTCGCGACGGTCTCGTATTCGTGACGCATCGCATCGGCGATCGCGTAGATGTAGGTCTCGAAATCCTTGTAGTGGTCGTTGCGAAAGAACAACGACACCACGCCGGGCGAGGCGGCGCTCATGAAGCCACCCACGGACTTCACATCCTTGAGGGCAGCCTTGAGATTGTCCGCGTCGCTTTGCGGAGCCTGCTTGTCGCGAACGCTGATCGGCGCGTTGCAGGCCGGCGTTTTGCGGCGCGAGCGGCCAGGATCGCCGAACACGCGTTTTTCCAGGCGCGGGAAATCGGCAAGGTCCTGATAGACGAATGTATTGCCCGTGCCGCCAAAACCGTTGAGTCGATCCTTGATGTAGGTGGCGTAACTCGGTTTCGACAATTCGCCGTCATTGATCAGGTCGACGCCGGCGTCGGCTTGTTTGCGGACGATTTCGGCCACCGCGGCGCGCACTCGCGCTGCGAGCGATTGCGGATCGACGGGTACGCCTTCCTCCTTGGCGTACATCATGCGGATGAGATCATCTGGACGCGGCAGGCTGCCGGTATGGGTGGTTAGAAAACGGTCGCGGCTACGTTGCACGGCTTGAACTCCCTGAATGAACTGTAAAGCAGGCCGTGGCCGCTAACCACGGGTGGGCCGCTCGCGTTGACAGCCTCGAGTGGGCTGCGTATGTACCCGGCAAACAGCAGCCCGAGATTGACATGAAAGTCCGCAACTCCCTGAAATCCCTGCGTGGCCGGCACCGCAACAACCGCCTGGTGCGGCGTAAGGGACGGGTCTACATCATCAACAAGACCAACCGCCGCTTCAAAGCCCGGCAGGGCTGAAATAGGCGCATTGGCGCCTGTTCCGTCGCCCCATATTGGCCAAGAAACGCGGAGAGTTTAAACTCCGCTTATGCGCACTCGATTCCTCGCAGCACTCCTGATTGCCGCAACGGCCGCGATTTCTGCCGCGCCGGCCGGCGCGCAATCGGGTCACTGGCTCACGCCGCCCGACAAGCTGCCGCAGGTCGGACGGGGGGACAAAACCCGCAACCTCGACTTTTTGTTCGGCGCGCTGAAGGTCGCGCCTGACGATGTCACCGCCAAAGCGATCGAGGAACGGATCTGGGCATTGTGGACGCTCTCACCGAGCGACACTGCCAATCTTTTGATGACTCGCGTGAAGACCGCGATCGAGGCAAAGGATCTCGATCTGGCGATCAAGCTTTTGAGCGCGATCGTGAAGGTCAAGCCAGACTATGTGGAAGCGTGGAACCGACGCGCGACGATCCACTACATGAAGAAAGATTACGGCCGTGCCCTGAACGATATTCGCGAAGTTCTCAGGCGCGAGCCCCGTCATTTTGGCGCGTTGGCCGGCCTCGGGCTGATCATGCAGGACATCGGCGACAACAAGCAGGCACTGGAAGTCTATCGCCGCGCCCTCGCGCTCTACCCCCGGATGGAGCGCATTCCCGATCTCGTGAAGACCCTGCAGGAAAAGGTCGAGGGCAGGGACATCTAATCCCCGGCTTTATCGCTGTTACACGTCAACCCGCCGCTGCATCTGCGCCGACATAGGCGATGCGCAGCATGTTGGTTGCCCCGGGCGTGCCAAGCGGGACGCCAGCAACGACGATCACACGTTGGCCAACCTTTGCAAATCCTTCCTTGACCGCAATCCGGCAGGCACGATCGACCATATCGTCCTGGTCGTGAGCATCCTCGGTCACGACGCAGTGGACGCCCCACGCGACCGCCAGGCGCCGGCCGGTGGCGATGTTCGGTGACAGCGCAACGATCGGAGCGCGCGGGCGCTCGCGCGCCACACGTAGCGCGGTCGAGCCCGACGCCGTCCAGCAGATCACTGCGGCAAGATCGAGCGTGTCGGCGATGTGGCGCGCCGCGTCGGCAATCGCATCCGCACCGGTCGCTTCGGGTGCGGCGCGCTGGGCGGTGATGATATTGCGGTAAAGCGGATCGCCTTCCACCTCTTCTGCAATCCTGTTCATCGTCGTGACCGCCTGGATCGGAAATTGTCCCGCTGCCGATTCAGCCGACAGCATTACTGCATCGGCGCCTTCGAAAATGGCAGTGGCCACGTCGGACACCTCGGCGCGCGTCGGAACAGGCGCATTGATCATCGATTCCAGCATCTGCGTGGCGACGACCACGGGCTTGCCCGCCACGCGGCATGCGCGCGTCATTTGCTTCTGCACGCCAGGCACTTTTTCCAAGGGCATTTCCACGCCGAGATCACCGCGCGCGACCATCAAAGCGTCCGCAAGATCCATAATTTCGGACAGTCGATTGACCGCCTGCGGTTTCTCGATCTTGGCCATTACGGCCGCCCGCGCCCGCGTGATCTTCTTCGCCTCGGCGAGGTCTTCCGGCCGCTGAATGAACGACAGCGCCACCCAGTCGATACCGGTTGCTAGCGCAGCTTCCAGGTCCGACCGATCCTTATCGGCCAGCGCCGAAAACGGGATTGTCGTGTCGGGCAGGCTCACGCCCTTGCGGTCGGAGAGCTTTCCGCCGACCGCGACCCGGGTCGTGATGCGTTTTGAATCGGCCTCGGTAACAGTGAGCCTGACCTTGCCGTCATCGATCAGCAGCGTGTGGCCCGGCCTGATGGTGGCAAAGATTTCGGGATGCGGCAGGTACGCTCGTCTGGCATCTCCGGCGGCGGTGTCGGCGTCGAGCACGAAGGTGTCGCCGGCTTTCACGGTCGCAGAGCCGCCGGTAAAGGTACCGAGGCGAAGTTTCGGGCCCTGCAGGTCGATGAGCACTCCAATCGGCCGGCCGGTGTCGCGCTCGACGGCGCGGATCATGCCAACCAGCTCGCGCATGCGATCCTGGGTGGTGTGGCTCATGTTGATACGAAAAACGTCGGCGCCCGCCTTAAACAGCTGCGCGATCATGTCGGCATTCGACGACGCGGGTCCGAGAGTGGCGACGATCTTGGCGCGGCGCAGACGTCTCATGGTCGGGCGCCTCCGGCCGGCGGCGACAACGTCGTCGGTGGGCGCGAATTTCCAAGGGGCGCGCGCGGAGGCAATGGGCGCTCGGGCGCTTGTTCGGCGGTGTCCGTCAACTGCACCGTCCAGGAGCGCTGCTCGTTGGTATCGACCTCGAAAAAGCCGGTGCGATCGTAGCCGCGCGCCAGACAGTTCTCAGTCCCGCGGATAGTGAACTCTTTCTCACGTGAGCACATGTAAGCCTTGCCAGACCACTCGCCGCCACGGTCGTAGTCGACCGCATAGATGTAATAGTAACGTGCAACCAGTGCGCCGCGCAGCAGCGTTTCGCAAGAGCGTGACGAAACGTTCCACCAGCCTTCTGTCGTCCAACCCTCATTGTCCTTGTATCCGATCGCGACACCCACGCGGCTGCCGGTGTTGTTGCAAAGGCGGAAATCCGCCTTCGCCTTCGGCGCCGAAACCACGAGCGACGCGATGAGGACCGCCGGGAAGGCAACGAAATGCAGAATGTGACGCCTGATGGCGATGAATGGCAAAGCAGTCATACGTGTCGGCGGTTTCGAAGGATGCGCGGTTGTGGCGTGATCAGTCACGGAGTGTCAATGACGATGGCACGGAAGTCGTTTACGTTTGTGTAAGTCGGCCCAGGGGATAGCAAATCCCCGAGGGCGGTGAAAAATCCGGTCGAATTGTTATCGGCAAGGAAGGCGGCGGGATCGAGGCCTTTGGCCTGCGCGCGCGCCACTGATTCGCCATCAACCAGCGCGCCCGCGGGGTCGGTTGCCGCCCCCGAGCCGCCGTCGGTGCCGTCCGTATCGCCGGCGAGCGCCGCGACCGCCGGCAAGCCCGCGAGGCCAATTGCGAGCGCCAGCGCGTACTCTTGATTTGGCCCGCCACGCCCTTTGCCGCGGATCGTCACGGTCAGCTCGCCGCCTGAGATCACGACAGCGCGTTTGCCTTGATCGCGCAATTCGCGTGCGAGGCGTGCATGGGCAGCGGCAACATCGCGCGCTTCGCCTTCAACCCGGTCGCCGAGCGAAATGCATTCGTATCCGTCCGCACGGACCGCGTCTTCAGCCGCGCGCATGGCGTCGGCCGGCCGGGCCGCCAGCTTGAACTGGCTGTCGGCAAATGCCGGATCGCCGGGCTTTGGCGATTCATTTCTCTGGTTGGTCAGCGCTTGCGTGATCGCCGCCGCAGGCGCGATCTTGTATTTCGCGATAATGGCCCGCGCGTCGGCCAGCGTCGTCGGATCGGGAACGGTCGGCCCCGAGCCGATCGCCGATGGATCGTCGCCCGGCACGTCCGAGATCGCGATGGTCAAAAGCTTGGCCGGATGAGCGTGGCGCGCCAGACGCCCGCCTTTGATGCGCGAGAGATGTTTGCGCACGGTGTTGATTTCACCGATGGCCGCACCCGAGCGCAGAAGCGCGCGGGTCACGGTTTGTTTGTCCTCAAATGATATTCCTTCCGCTGGCGCGATCCAGTTCGCCGACGCACCGCCAGACATCAGCACCAGGACGAGATCGTCCGCGCCTGCGCCGTCGGCCAAAGCAAGTGCGCGATCGGCGGCCTCTAGGCCTGCAGCGTCCGGGATCGGATGCCCGGCCTCGATCATTCGAACCTTGCGAAGATGACGCGCGTAGCCGTGACGCGCGACGGCCACGCCGGTCAGGCGTTCCGCCGCAGTTCGCCTCCGGTCGAGGTAGTGCGCTTCGGCCGTCTCGGCCATCGAACCCGCGGCCTTGCCTGCGGCAAGCAATATCAGTTGGCCTGACGGCAAAGCCGGCAGGAGAGGCGGAAGGCATGTTGCCGGATGTGCCGCCGATACCGCGGTGCGAAACAACCCTGCGAGAAAAGAGCGCAGGTTATCGTTCGAACTTCCCATCTCTGCCCACTGTCGAAAAAACCTGCTTATATAGGCCGCTCGACCGGTCGGCCTTAGCTAGCCGGGTGAGGCGAGCATTGAAAAGACAAGGAATCGATTCCGGTCAGTAGATCGAACGATCTCGGGTGCGAAGTCAAACCCAAGCACCTGTCCGGCATCGGTTACCCTCGTGAAATGGTTTGGTGTCCAACGATTTGGCGTGTGACGTGCTGATCTAGCGAACTGCAAACAAAGGATGCCGGTGCAAAGCCGGCGGGCATGCACAAGAGGAGGCGACTGTGATGCGAAGGACTAAGTTGGCCGCGATCGGGGCGTTTGTCGCGGCGGCCGCGATGTTGTTGGTTGCCGGCGCGCCAGCGCAGGCACAAGATTCGATCAAGATCGGGTGGGCGATTTCAAAGACCGGACCCTTTGCGGCGGGCGCCGGCGTCACCACTCTGCCGAACTATCAGGTATGGGTGAAAGACGTGAACGATGCCGGCGGCATTAATGTCGGCGGCAAGAAGCTCAAGATCGAGGTAATCGAATACGACGACCGCAGCAATTCGGAAGAAATGATCAAGGCGGTCGAGCGGCTCGCTACGCAGGACAAGGTCGATTTCATCCTGCCCCCCTGGAGCACGGGGATGAATCTCGCGGCGGCTCCGATCTTCAACAAGCTCGGCTATCCGCAGCTCGCTGTCACGGCCAATACCAACCAGGCGTTGGAGCTGACAAAGCGCTGGCCCAATCTGACTTTCTGGCTCGGTCTGCCGTCGGAGATCGTCGACGGTATCGTCGAGACCTTCGCCAAGCTTGAGAAGGACGGCAAGATCAACAAGAAGATCGCGATGATCGCGGTCGGCGATCAGTTCGGCATCGAGCTGTCAACGGCGACGCGCGCAGGACTGAAAAAGGCCGGCTTCGATCTGGTCTACGACAAGTCCTATCCGTTCGGAACGCAGGATATGCAGCCGGTACTCAAGGATGCGCAGGCGGCCAATCCCGACGTTCTCCTTGCCTTCAGCTATCCACCTGACACCTTCGCGATTACCGACACCTCCAAGGTGCTCGGCTTCAATCCCAAGGTCTTCTTCGTCGGCGTGGGCACCGCGTTCCCGATGTACAAGGGCAAGTTCGCCGCGGGCGCGGAGGGGATCATGGGCATCGGCGGCTCCGATGCCTCGCTTCCGGGCATCAAGTGGTACATCCAGCACCACAAGGAAATCATCGGACGCGAGCCCGATCGGTGGGCGAGCCCGATCACCTATGCCAGTTTGCAGGTTCTGCAACAGGCGATCGAGCGCGTGGGCAAAGTCGACCGCGCGGCCGTCATCAAGGAAATCAACACAGGCAGCTTTGACACCATCATCGGCAAGGTGAAATTGGAGAACGGCCTCAACAAAAATATCTGGGCCGTTGGCCAATGGCAGGGCGCGGACTTCTTCGGCGTTGCGCCAATCTCGAAGCAGGGTGCCAAGCCTGTCGTCGCCAAGCCGGCGTGGTAATAAACAAACTGGTCATTCCGGGGCGCGCGCCTTAGCGCGCGAACCCGGAATCCAGGTAGTGGATCCGCGCCTGTAACTGGATTCCGGATCGCCATCCGGAATGACGGTGAAAGCACTTCTCATGACTCTCGCGCTCGACATCGTTCTCTCCGGGCTGGTGCTTGGAGGGATGTATGCACTCATCGCATTGGGGCTCACGCTCCAGTACGGCATCGCGCGCATCATGAACCTGTCGTACGGCGAGTGTCTCGTCGCCGCGGCGTTTGCCGCGCTCTATCTCTACAGCGGCATGGCGGTGAACCCGATTATCGGGCTGCTCGCGGTCGTGCCGGCCTCGTTCGCAGCCAACTGGCTGCTCTACCAGATCGTGCTGATGCCGCTGGTCCGGCGCGCAAGAAACCAGGGCATGCTGGAGGTCGACAGCATCCTTGGCACATTCGGAATTCTGTTCGTCATCCAGGGCCTGATGCTGCTGACTTTCGGTGGCTCGTTGCAGAGCTATTCGTACCTGTCGGTGCCGGTCCATATCCTTGGCACCACGCTCGCACTCAATCGCATACTCGCGCTGCTATTTGCCGTGGTTATCGGGGGCGTTCTTTATGTTTTCCTGACACGGACGCGCTACGGCACGGCGCTGCGCGCGATCGCAGTTAATCCCGACGCGGCGCGGCTCTCCGGCATCGACATTCACGCGGCCTCGGCGCTCGCCTTTGCGGCGGGCGGCGCCATTGTCGGGGCGGGCGGCGTCCTGATCAGCATGTTCCTGACGTTCAGCGCGGCGATGGGCGTCGTCTTTACGATGAAGGCCCTGATCGTCGTCATCATGGGAGGCGTCGGCAATATGCTCGGCGCGTTGATCGCGGGCTTGCTGCTCGGAATTTCCGAGACGGCGGTCGCGAGACTGGTCGACCCCGGCCTCACCATCGCAGTCACCTATGCGCTGTTCCTGAGCGTCCTTCTGTGGCGGCCGACCGGTCTGTTCGGGAGGCCGGCGCGTTGAGTGCACGACAATTTACGCTTGGCGCTGCGGCCGCGATCGTCATCGCGGCGCTTGCCGCCTTTCCGTTGGCCGCGAGCGGCTACCACCTCGCGCTCGCCATCAGCCTTTTGTATTTCACGGTGCTGGCGACGGCCTGGGCGTTGTTCTCGGGTCCCACGCATTACATCTCCTTGGCGACGGCGGCTTTCTTCGGCATCGGCGCCTATACCACCGCCGTTCTCACCGATTTCATGCCGTGGCCACTCGTGCTGCTCGCGGCCGCAGTCGTCGGCGTGATTGTCGCGCTGATTGTCGGCCTGTCGACGCTGCGCCTGTCGGGAATCTATTTCGTGATCTTCAGCTTCGGCCTGGCCGAGCTCATCCGCCAGCTGGTTGCCTGGTATGAGATCAATATCCACGGCTCGGTCGGGCGCTATATTTTCGCCGACACCACATCGGAAGGCATTTACTTGCGCCTGCTGGCGCTCGTCGTCATGGTGCTCGGAGCCGGCTGGCTGATCCGCCACTCCCGGCTCGGCCTTGCCGTCCGCGTCATTGGCCAGGACGAGGCCGTCGCGAGCCACTGCGGCATCGACACGACCCGCGCCAAGCTCGTTTTGTTCGCGGTGAGCGCCGGTTTCATGACTGTGACCGGAGCGGTGATGGCACCGCGCTGGACCTATATCGACCCGGCGATTGCGTTTAATCCAATGCTCTCATTCGAGGTTGTCATCATGGCGCTGTTCGGCGGCGCCGGCACGTTGTTCGGTCCGCTGCTTGGCGCTGTGCCGCTCGTACTGCTGTTCGAGGTGCTGATCGCCACCTTTCCGAACTATTTCAGCATCGTGCTGGGCGCCGTCTTCGTGCTGATCGTTTATGGCCTGCCGAATGGGGTCATCGGCCTGTTGCAGGCAAAGCTGCTGCGCCGCGCCGCACATCATGTCGCCATGTCGCCGGTCGCCGAAGCGGTCACAAGGCTCGTATGGCCGCGCGCGGCGCAGCACGATGCAGTCCACGACGCGCCGGTCCTGCAACTCGCGAACCTGCGCAAGGCCTTTGGCGGCCTGGTCGCCATCGACGATGCGAGCTTCACGCTCCGCCGCGGCGAAATCCTCGGGTTGATCGGCCCCAATGGATCCGGCAAGACCACCGTCCTCAATCTCATTTCCGGCGCGCTGCGCGCCGACCGCGGCGCCATCGCCCTGGCCGGGGAGCCGATCGCATTGTTGCCGGCGCATCGCATCGCGCAGCGCGGCATCGCGCGGACGTTCCAGCTGGTGCGCGTCCTTCCCGATTCAAGCTGCCTGGAGAACGTCGCGGCCGGAATTGCGTTTCAGGCGAAACCGGTTTGGGGGGCGGTGGCGCAAGATCGCGCCCGCGCCTTGCTGACCCGCGTCGGCCTAGGCGACAAGGCGGAGACGCCGGCGGCGCAGCTCACTTACATCGATCAGAAGCGCCTGGAGCTCGCCCGGGCGCTCGCTCTTTCCCCTGTCGTTCTGCTGCTCGATGAATGGCTCGCCGGCCTTAATCCATCCGAATTGCAGGTCGGCATCGCGCTGGTGAAAATGCTCCGCGAGGAAGGATTGACGATCATCATCGTCGAGCATGTGATGGACGCCATTCGCTCGCTTTGCGACCGTTGCGTGGTCATGAATGCCGGCCGCATCATCGCGGAAGGGCCGCCCGCCGCCGTGCTCGCCGACCGGGAGGTTATCCGGGCCTATCTTGGGGAGCCCGATGCTTGAGGTTCACGGCATATCGGCTTTCTACGGCAAGCATCGCGCGCTTGACGGCGTGTCGCTTGACGTCGGTCGTGGCGAAATCGTCGTTATTCTCGGCGCCAACGGTGCCGGCAAGACCACGCTGCTCAAGGTGATCGCCGGCCTCGTTCCGGCTGCCGAAGGCGCGCGCATGACGATGAACGGCCGCCAGCTTGCAGGCACTTCCGTCCATCACATCGTCGAGGCGGGCCTGGCGCTGGTTCCAGAGGGCCGCGGAATCTTCGGCGAGATGACCGTGCGCGAAAATCTTCTGCTGGGAGCCTTTCCGGCCCGTGCGCGGCACAACGAAGCTGCCACGCTCGACATGGTGCTTGATCTCTTTCCGCGATTGCGGGAGCGGCTGCAGCAGGTCGTGCGCACAATGAGCGGTGGCGAGCAGCAGATGGTGGCGGTCGGGCGCGCACTGATGACGTCCCCTGAAATCGTTCTGCTCGATGAGCCGTCGCTCGGCCTCGCGCCAATCATGTGTACCGAGTTGTTTGGCGCGCTTGCCCGCATCCGCTCGACCGGTGTCGGCATCCTTCTGGTCGAGCAGAATGCCCGGCAGAGCCTCAAGGTGGCCGATCGCGGCTACCTGATCGAGTCGGGGCGTATTGTCGGGTCCGGCAGCGCGGCGGCGCTGAAGGACGATCCTGCCGTGCAGCGCGCCTACCTGGGCGCAGGCGAAATTCATCTCGACCGGCCGCTTTCCTCGGGCCCGACGCTCGCATAGCATCGCTGCCGGGGCAGCGGCGAATTGTTAGCACAATAACAAGCGTGGGGAGGCAATCATGGCGGAAGTCGTCCAGGTATCGCGTCTGCTCGATCAGCGCGGACTGAGCTCGTTCCACTACAGCCTGATTTTCTGGTGTGTGCTGCTGTCGTTGATCGACGGGTACGACATTGCCGCCATTGCTTTTGCCGCGCCGCATCTGGTGCGCGAATGGGGATTGAAGCCCGGCCAACTCGGTCCGGTCTTCAGCGCAAGCCTGGTCGGAATTCTTTTCGGCTCAGCTCTGTTCGGATGGATCGGCGACCGTTACGGCCGCAAGATCGCGCTGATCTCCTCGAACCTGCTGTTTGGCGTTTTTACGTTCGCCGCCGCCTATTCGACCAACCTCGAACAGCTGTTCTGGCTGCGCTTGCTGGCCGGCCTCGGCATTGGTGGCGTGATTCCGAATATCGTCGCGATCGCCACCGAATCGGCGCCACGAAAATACAAAGCGACCCTCGCGCTGATCGCCGTTGGTTTCGTGCCGATCGGGGGCGCCATCCCGGGCGTCGTCGCCGCCACTTTGGTGCCGGCGCATGGCTGGCAGATTTTGTTCATAATCGGCGGCATCGTGCCGATCGTGCTTGCCGTGCTCGGGCTGTTCACCTTGCCGGAATCGATCAAGTTCATGGCGCTGCACGAAAGCCAGCGCGCCAAGATGGAAAGAACCCTCGCGGCGCTCGACCCGGGCTTCAAGGTGCCGCCCAACGCGACGTTCATCATCGAGGACGAGCAGCAATTCCGCGGCTTCAATCCGGTCTACCTTTTCCGTCAGGGGCTGCACTTGATCACGCCGCTGCTATGGCTGCTCTTTGCCCTCAACCTGATGGGCTACTTCTTCCTGCTGTCGTGGACGCCGACTCTGATGCAGATGCTGAAGCTGCCGCCGTCAGTGGGCGCGCTGGCAGGCGCCATGATCCAGATCGGCGGCACCGTGGGTTCGCTTCTGCTGGCGCGCTGGTTCGAGCGCCAGCGCTTTTTTGCCATCGCGATTGTCTTTGTGATCGCGGTGCCGATCGTGGCTTCGATCGGCTTTGCCGGCACGACGTCGACGACGGCGCTTGCCATCGCGACATTCTTTGCAGGGTTCTGCGTCCTCGGAATCCAGACCGGTATCAACGTCGCCGGTGCGCTGGTCTATCCGACCTCGCTGCGCGCCAACGGCTCGGGCTGGGAGCTCGGCATCGGACGGATCGGCTCGATCATCGGGCCGCTCGTGGGTGCATTGTTCGTCGGCCTGCCGGTCGAGAAGCTCTATATGTGGTCGTCGCTGCCATTTGCGCTCGGCGCGGTGGTCTGCTTCGCCATCTGGAAGCTCAACGAGGCGCGCCTGCGGGAGCATCCGGAGCTGCAGGCCGCGCAGGCGCCGGTGTAGGCGTCAAAACGGCTCGTAGCCACGCAAAGCGGGGATGACTTTCTCGCCGAACAGGCGGATCGAGCGCATCAGCTCGGGCTCGGGCAGGTCCGAGAAGTTGAACTCCCCCATGAAGACGTTGAACAGGCCTGACTCGGCCGCGGCACGGATTTTCTCCGTCACCGTCTTGGGCGAGCCGATGAACACCAGCTCGTGCTTCACGAGATAATCGGCGTCGAAGAGATTGGCCATGATCTCGGAGGCGCCCGGCTCGCCGCGGCCGATGAATTTCTTCGAATGCTCGCGCGCGCGCTGCTCGAAGGTTTCACCGGGCTTTGGCGGCGGCAGGAATCCCTCATAGGCGCGCGCGGCGCGCGTCAATGCAACGTCGAGCGCTTTCTGGTCGGTTTCGTCGACATAGACGATGGTGCAATAGGCGATCTTCGGCGGCTGCCGGTGGCCGGCGGCCGCCCAGTCCGCAAGGAATTTGCGATAGCGCGGCGCCGCGTCCGCGCGTGGATACACCAGGAAATATCCCGGGTTGATTCCGTTCCGCGCGCAGAACTCGAGTGTCTGTGGATCGCGGCTCATCATCCAGAGCGGCGGATGTGGCTTTTGTACCGGCTGCACCGCAAGCAGGGCGCTGTCGGTGCGGTGAACTTCGCCCTGAAAGGCGAAAGGCTGCGTTTCGCCATAGGCCGCCCGCAGATAGTCGACGAATTCAAGCGTCGGCGATTTGCGCAGGTTGTAGTCGAGGCCGAATGGCTTGAAATACTCCGCGTTTATCCCGGGGACGAGGCCGAGCTCCATGCGCCCGCCGATCATCTGGTCGACGAGTGCGATCTCCTCAGCCAGCCGCAGCGGGTGGTAGAGCGGCACGATGTAGCCCATTGAGCCGATGCGGATCTTGCGGGTGCGGGCGGCCGCGCCGACGATGTAGACGCTGGGCGACGAGATCCAGCTCTCGTCGGGCCGGAAGTGGTGTTCGACACAGAACCCGTAGTCGTAATCAAGCTCGTCACAGAGTCGAAGCTCGCGCCATAACTCCTCGTAACGCTGGTGCGGGGTCATGCCTGGCTTGCCCCAGACATGCGAAAAATGGGCGAACTTCACTCTGCGCTCTCCGATAACATCCGGACGCTGGCCCTTCAAACCGGCGCGGGTCGTGTCTATCTTTCCTACAGTGGAGGAGGCCGCTATGGACGACAAGACCCGCACTGAACTTGAAGCCGCGGTCTACCGGCGGCTTGTTGAGCACCTGCGGTCGCGCACCGACGTGCAGAACATCGACATGATGAATCTCGCCGGCTTCTGCCGCAATTGCCTGTCGAACTGGATGAAGGAAGCCGCCGACGAAAAGGGCCTTGCCATGAGCAAGGACCAAAGCCGCGAAATCGTCTACGGCATGCCGTTCGACGAGTGGCGAAACAAGTATCAGAAAGAGGCCTCTGCCGAACAAAAGGCCGCGTTCGAAAAGTCCAGCCCCGGCCACTCGTAGTCACCGCCAGCTTGTGAACAGCGTGGATGACGACGTTCGTGCCTTGACCTGAGGTCATTCAACTCAGAAAGCTTCTTGGCAGCGGCGGGTCTGCCTGCCGTGCGTAGTCAAGGAGACGTCGATGCCTGCCACAGCCGCGGCCGAAAAAGAAAAACCAGCAACCCGCTTTGCCAAGGATCAGTTGAAAGCCTTTGTCGAGCGCATCGAGCGCCTCGAAGAAGAGAAAAAGGCCACCTCCGGCGACATCCGCGACGTGTACGCCGAAGCGAAAGGCACCGGCTTCGATACCAAAGCCCTGCGCACGATCGTGCGTCTGCGCAAGCTCAACACCGACGAACGCCGCGAGCAGCAGGAGGTTCTCGATACCTACCTGCACGCTTTGGGAATGGCGAGCTAGGAAATCAGCGCAGCGACGCTGTCGCTTGTGATGAGAATGCGGCCGCGGCCGATTGCGTCACGAACGTCATCGTGGCCACGAAGACCACGGCCGGACCGCCAAAGCGTGTAGCCACCACCCCATGCTGGGGATCGGTCGAGAAGGTCATCGCGACCGACATTGATGGCTTGTGCAGCAGCTCCTGCAACGACCGCATATCGGCGGCTCCAAGCCGCGTCGCCGTCATGTAGCTGCTGAAGCTCGGTGTGAGCATTGCGGCGCGCAGCCAAAGGTCATCTTTGTGCCGGCTGCTGCCGGCACCTGCGGCGTCCAGCGGCTTCGCCACCACGGTTGTGTTGCCCTGGGCAGGCATGACGGTCGCTTCCTTCGGCGGCGCCACTTGCGACGACACCTGCGATCCCATCGGACGTGCACTGACCCGAGCCGGCGGTTCCGCCTCGGACGCATAAGCAAGCGCAGTGCTGCCGGTCGCAACCGGTTCGACGCTTGCAGTCTTATACGGCGCCTCCCCATTGACCAATGCGGGCAGGTCCGCGCCGGGCTGCACCGCACCGCGCCAATATCCGCGGCTGTCGAACAGGTTGCTCCCGAGCGACGCTGTCGCGAATGTCTGCTTCGGAACCGGTGGCGCCGCCGATGCAACGGCGACCGCATGCGGCCGGGCCGTCGGTAACGGCACGATGTGCTCCACACTCACCGGCTTCGCCTTCGGCGCAGGCACACTGGCAACCGTGACCGGCGCGCGCGTCTGCTTCGGCGCCGGCGCCGGGTCCTCATTGACCTCCTCGTCGGTGTCCTTCCCGCGTCCGAACAGCCGGGCAAAGATGCTACGTTTCGGCTTTGCCGCGGTCGCGTCCGCGGTGATTGCGCCGTGCTCGCGCGCTGCGTGCAGCGACATCTCGGACGGCATGCTGCCGCGCCCCTCGACGTCGGCAAGCGCAAGCGCATAGCCCTTAAGCGGATGGCCGTCGGACGGAATATGCACCGTGCGGCCGTCGGGGAAGACCTTGACCAATTGATCGTGCGTCATGCGGGGCCAGTGGCGGACGGTGCCCGTATCGAGATGGACGAAGGGCGAGCCGGAGGTCGGATAAAATCCGACGCCGCCGCGTTGCAGCCGCAGGCCGACCGCGCGGATTTTTTCGAGCGGCACGCCTGGGATGAAGAAATCCATCGCCAGGCCGCTGACATGATTGCTGTTCTGCGCAACACCGATCGAGCGCCGCCGCAGCATTGAATTGGTTTCCGGCGAGCGGTAGCCGCAGATGACGTCGATCGGCTGCGTGGCGCCGACCTCGCGGTACGCCTCCCACAACAGATCGAACAGATGCGGGTCCATGCGCGTGGACTTTTCCTTGCGCCAGTCGCGCATGAACCAGTCGAGCTTCTTGAGTGCGGCGTCGTCGTAGCGGCCGTTGCGCTTGTAGGTGATCGTGAGGTCTTCGCCGGTGTGAACGTGATGGAACGACAGCGTGCGCGTGTCACCTTCGGCGCTGGCGTTTTGCAACGCGTCGTTGGCGCCGAGCATGAATAATCCGGCGAGGCCCAGGCTGGCCCCGGCACGTATGAGAGTCACAGCGAGCGGACGCCCGCGCGACGCGTCAATAGGCACAGCGTTGATCCGTGAAGAGATCCGTCCCACGTCGCCGTCACGTCCCCGTCGGGCCACCGTAACGGCAGCCCCGTGAGTGTTATCGGGATCGGTTAATGAGAAATTAGCGCCGGTCCCCCGTCCAGCCTTTAACTTTCCGTGCAATTGGGCCGAAAACGGGGCAGCCCGGAACTTGGTCCCTGGTATTTAGAGGGTCTTCCAACCTGCCGGATTGTCGAAAAGGCCCGCAAACACGCTGTTTGCGGGCCATATCCTCACTCGACCGGGACGCCCTCATCCAGGCCCAGTCCCTCCAATTTGCGATAGAGGGTCGAGCGCCCGATTTTCAGCCTCCGCGCCACCTCGGACATCTGCCCGCGATAATGCGAGATGGCGAAGCGGATGGCCTCCCGTTCGATGTCTTCGAGCGGCCGCACGTCGCCGCGGGGATCGGTGAGCGGAAGCGAATGCCCGGCCGCTTTATGCGCCGGCGCCTGGCCGGTGCCGCAGTCGGCATCGGGCCAGGATGCCGCCATGGATGCAGCTATGGCCGGCGATGGCTCGATCAGCGGTGGTGCGGACTCGGCGCCGCACGGCAGGAGGGCGGCAATCTGCGGAAACTCATTCGCGCCGATCTCGTCGCCATCGGCGAGGACGACAGCGCGGAAGATCGCATTCTCGAGCTGGCGCACGTTGCCGGGCCAGTGATAAGCGGCAAGAAGCGACAGGCTGCCGGCGCTGATGCTGCGGATCCGTTTTCCTTCTTCGGCGGCAATGCGGGTCAGGAAATGGCGTGTCAGCTCGGGTATGTCGTCCCGCCGCATGCGAAGGGGCGGCACTGAAATCGGAAATACGTGCAGGCGATAGAACAGGTCCTCGCGGAACCGTCCCGCCTTGACGTCGGCAATCAGGTCGCGATTGGTCGCCGAGATGATCCGTACATCCACCTTCATGCTCTTGCGCCCGCCGACCGACTCGACCTCCCCGTCCTGCAGTGCCCGCAACAGCTTCACCTGCGCCTGCGCCGGCAATTCGCCGATCTCGTCGAGGAACAAGGTGCCGCCGTCGGCCTCTACGAATTTCCCGCTGTGCTTTTCGGTGGCGCCGGTAAAGGCACCTCTCTCGTGGCCAAACAGGATCGACTCGACAAGCGTATCGGGGAGGGCGCCGCAATTGACGGCGACGAAGGGCTTGGTGCGGCGCGCGCCGCTGCCATGAATGGCGCGTGCGATCAGCTCTTTGCCGACGCCGGATTCTCCTTCCACCAGAACCGGAATCGCGGACGCCGCGGCTTTTTGCGCCGCCTTGAGCACGGGCTGCATTGCGAATGAGCGTGTGATTACGTCGCCGATGCTGAACGTACCCTCGTGCCTGCGCTTGAGGCGTTGCAGTTCGCCGGCCAGCGCTTTGGTAGCGAGCGCATTTCGCAACGACACCTGCAGCCGCTCGGCGCTCGCCGGCTTGACGACGAAATCGGTTGCGCCGGCGCGCATCGCGGAGACGACGTTGTCGATGCCGCCATGCGCTGTCTGGACGATCACGGGGACGGTGACTTTGGCTTCTCTCATGCGCGCAAGCACGCCAAGCCCGTCGAGATCCGGCATGACAAGATCGAGGACTACGGCGTCGATACGTTCGGCCTCGGGGCCAACCAGCAGTTTGCAGGCAGCGTCGCCGCCCTCGACGACGGTCGTCCGGTAACCAAACCGCTGGATCATTGCTTCGAGCAGGCGCCGCTGGACCGGCTCGTCGTCGACGATGAGCACTACTTCAGCCATCACACCCCTCACGCACAACTGTGCCGAATTGGTGCAATGTCGCCGGTCTGCCTTAATGGGGTATTAAGTGCACAGCGAGCCGGCGGTCTGCGGCTTTGGGCGTGTTGAAAACCCGCCAAATGCCACCGCCTCGCCATGAGCCGTGTTTAGATGAGCCCATCCTGTCCGCATTTCCCCAAATAGATTGCCCCCCATGGCCAAAGCGTCAGCCCGGAAAGCATTGAATAAGCCCACCAAGCTCGGCGACTTGCCTGAGTGGAACCTCAAAGACCTTTACCCCGGGCTCGACAGCCCCGAGGTGAAGCGCGACCTGGAGCTGGCCGACAGCGAATGCGCGGCTTTCGAGCAGGATTTCAAAGGCCGGCTTGCAGCGCTTGCGGCGGGCGAAGGCGCGGGCAAAGTGCTGGCGCAGGCGGTCAAGCGGTACGAAGCCATCGCAGAGCGGCTTCACCGGCTGATGTCCTATGCATCGCTTGTCCATGCCGAAAACATCACCGATTCCGTGCGGACGAAGTTTTTCGGCGATATAGACGAACGCGTCACAGCTGCGTCACTGCATCTCCTGTTTTTCACGCTCGAGCTCAACCGCATCGATGACACGCAGCTGGAGGCGGCGATGCGCGATCCCGCGCTCGGCCACTACCGGCCCTGGATCGAGGACGTGCGCAAGGAAAAGCCTTACCAGCTCGAAGACCGGGTCGAGGAACTCTTCCACGAGAAATCGGTGACCGGTTATTCGGCCTGGAACAGGTTGTTCGACGAGACGATTGCGAGCCTGCGCTTCAAGGTTGCCGGCAAGACGCTCGCCATCGAGCAGACACTCAATTTGCTGCAGGACGTCGACGGCAAGAAACGCAGGGCGGCGGCCGAGGCGCTGGCAAAAACGTTCAGGGACAATCTGCGGCCGTTCACGCTCATCACCAATACACTTGCCAAGGACAAGGAGATCTCTGACCGCTGGCACGGGTTCAAAGATGTTGCCGACCGGATGCATTTGTCTAATCGGGTCGAGCCCGAGGTTGTTGAAGCACTAGTTTCGGCCGTGCGTGCCGCGTATCCAAAATTGTCGCACCGCTACTATGCGCTGAAAGCGAAATGGTTCGGGAAAAAGCGTCTGCCGCATTGGGATCGGAATGCACCGCTGCCCAAGATAGCGCAGCGGACAATCCCCTGGGGTGATGCGCGTGCCACCGTCCTGACCGCCTATGGTGCGTTTTCACCGAAGATGGCCGATGTCGCCGATCAGTTTTTTACGAAGCGCTGGATCGATGCCCCCGTCCGGCCCGGCAAGCAGCCCGGCGCGTTCTCGGCGTCGACGGTGCCGTCGGTGCATCCGTACGTCCTGCTCAATTACATGGGCAAGCCGCGCGACGTGATGACGCTCGCGCACGAGCTCGGCCATGGGGTGCATCAGGTGCTCGCTGCCCCGAACGGCCCGCTGATGGCGCAGACGCCGCTCACTTTGGCAGAAACGGCATCGGTGTTCGGCGAAATGCTTACCTTCCGCAAGCTACTCGCGGAAACCAAGGACAGGAAGCAGCGCAAGGCCATGCTCGCCGCCAAGGTCGAAGACATGATCAATACGGTGGTGCGCCAGATCGCGTTCTACAGTTTCGAGCGCAAGGTGCACGGCGAGCGGCGTGCCGGCGAGCTGACCGCCGACAGGCTTTGCGAGCTCTGGATGTCTGTGCAAGGCGAGAGCCTGGGGCCGGCGATCGAGCTCAAGCCGGGCTATGAGACCTTCTGGGTCTATATCCCGCACTTCGTGCACTCGCCGTTTTACGTCTATGCCTATGCCTTCGGCGATTGCCTGGTGAACTCGCTTTATGCCGTCTACGAAAAGTCATCGAGCGGTTTTGCCGAGCGCTATCTGGAGATGCTTGCGGCCGGTGGCACCAAGCATCATGCGGAATTGCTGGCGCCATTCGGTCTTGATGCACGCGACCCAAAATTCTGGGATGGCGGCCTGAGCGTGATCGCGGGGCTGATCGACGAGCTCGAAGCGCTGGAATAGGCCTGCGACAGCCTGTAGGCCTTATTTTCCGGGCAAAACCTGATTAGATGACAGCGGTGAACACACCGATGCCCCCCGCTGACCGCGAGAAAAATCGCTTTTCTGCCCGTGCGCGCCGCTACGCCAAAGTCGGCACGCAGCTCGGAGGTACCGCCGCGCGGTTTGCCGGCGCGCGGTTTTTCGGCGTTCCTTTGAACCGTGCCGCCAATGCCCTTGAGCTTGCTGCCGCGCTCGGCGGGTTAAAAGGCCCGATCATGAAGGTGGCGCAACTGCTCGCCACGATCCCCGATGCGCTTCCCCCGGAATATGCCAACGAGCTGATCAAGCTGCAGAGCCAGGCGCCACCCATGGGTTGGGCCTTCGTCAAGCGGCGCATGAGCGCGGAGCTTGGTGCGGACTGGCAGAAAAAATTCTCCCAGTTCGAGCACCATCCCACTGCGGCCGCATCTCTCGGCCAGGTGCATCGCGCCCGTGCGCTCGACGGAAGCGATCTTGCGTGCAAGCTGCAATACCCGGACATGCAGTCGGCAGTCGAGGCCGACCTCAGCCAACTGCAGTTGCTGTTCGCCATTCGCAAACGCTTCGATCCGGTCATCGACACGACCGAAATAGGTGTCGAAATCGGTGCGCGCCTGCGCGAGGAGCTGGACTATTTCCGCGAGGCCAAGCACGTCGCGCTGTATCGAAACATGCTGAAGGGCGAAGATGCGATCCGCGTGCCGAAAGTCTGGCCCGATCTTTCGACCGGCCGCCTGCTCGCGCTCGATTGGATGACCGGCCGCAAGCTGCTCGAGCACAAAAACGATCCGCTCGAAAGCCGCAACCGGCTTGCCACCGCGATGTTCACGGCCTGGTGGTTTCCCTTCAGCCGCTTCGGCGTCATTCACGGCGACCCGCATCTCGGCAATTACACGGTCTTCGACAATGCCAAGGGTAAGCCGGCCGGCATCAACCTGCTCGACTATGGCTGCATCCGGATTTTCCCGCCGAGCTTTGTCGGCGGGGTGGTCGACCTCTATCGCGGTCTTTTACGCAAAGACGATACGCTGGTCGTGCACGCCTACGAGACCTGGGGTTTCAAGCGGCTCAACCGCGAGCTGATCGAGGCGCTTAATATCTGGGCACGGTTCATCTACGGACCGCTGCTCGACGATCGCGTGCGCACAATCGCCGACGGGGTGAAACCGTCCGAGTATGGGCGCAAGGAGGCATTTCGCGTGCACCAGGCGCTCAAGGCGAGGGGCCCCGTCACGGTGCCGCGCGAATTCGTGTTCATGGACCGCGCCGCTATTGGCCTGGGCGCAGTATTTCTTCATCTGGCGGCGGAACTCAATTTCTATCGATTGTTCAACGAGGCAATCGAACGATTTTCAATTGGCGAGGTCGCCGCTCGTCAGAGCGCCGCGCTCGCCAAAGTCGGCCTCTAGCGAATTTTCTTTCCGCTCATTCCCGCGAAAGCGGGAATCCAGGGCGGCAACTTGCAGGCTCCGAGCGAATGGCCCTGGACCCCCGCTTTCGCGGGGGTGAGCGGTGATGGTGTGGCCGTTGCCCTAAGCGGGCAATTGCGCTAACCCCTGTGCGCCTGCCACTTTTAGCGCGACTCGGAGAGCTTCCCCCATGGCCGACCACGGCAACGTTGAATACGCCACCGCCACCGGAAACGACTATCAGGCCCACGAAAGTTCTTATGAGAACTTCGTGCACTTCACGCTGGTGGGCATTCTCTATGTTGTCACGATCCTGTTCGGTCTGGCAGTGGGTGGCGTCATGGGCCACTGGTTTACGGCAGCGTTGATTTTTGCCATCGGTCTGCTCGGAGTAATCCCTGGCCTGCTCAGCGGAGCGACAACGCCGAGCTACGTGTCCTTCGTCATCTGCTTCCTGATCTTCGCTTTCACCGGGCTCTCGCCGCACTGACGGAATTCACGGCTGGGCGGGGAGGCGCGAATGCGAATTGCCGTACCGCGTGAAACCGACGCCGGAGAACCGCGCGTCGCGGCAACTCCGGAAACGATCAAGAAATTCAAGTTGCTCGGCGCCGAGGTCGCGGTGGCGCGTGGCGCCGGCATTGCCGCCGGCATTCCCGATGCCGAATTCGAGGCGGCAGGCGCGCAGATCGCCGACACAGTCACCAAAGATGCCGATATCGTTCTCAAGGTGCGCCGCCCCGCGCAAAACGAATTGGCCGACTACAAAAAGGGCGCGCTGGTCATCGCCATCATGGATCCGTACGGCAACGACGCCGCGCTCAAGCAGATGGCAGGCGCCGGCGTTTCCTCCATTGCCATGGAGTTGATGCCGCGCATCACCCGCGCGCAATCGATGGACGTGTTGTCGAGCCAGGCCAATCTCGCCGGCTACCGCGCGGTGATCGATGCGGCGGAGGAATATGGCCGCGCGCTGCCGATGATGATGACGGCGGCCGGCACCGTCCCCGCCGCAAAAGTATTCATTATGGGTGTCGGCGTGGCGGGACTGCAGGCGATTGCGACCGCACGGCGTCTGGGCGCGATTGTGACGGCAACCGATGTGCGTCCTGCGACCAAGGAGCAGGTGGAAAGTCTCGGCGCGAAGTTTCTCGCGGTCGAGGATGAAGAATTCAAAAACGCCCAGACGGCCGGCGGCTATGCCAAGGAAATGTCGAAAGAGTACCAGGCCAAGCAGGCCGCCCTGGTGGCCGAGCACATCAAGAAACAGGACATCGTCATTACGACCGCGCTGATCCCGGGCCGGCCGGCGCCACGTCTTGTTACAAAGGACATGGTGGCTTCGATGCGGCCCGGCTCGGTGATCGTGGATCTTGCCGTCGAGCGGGGCGGCAATGTCGAGGGCGTGCAGGCCGGCAGCATCGCGCAGGTCGGCGGCGTGAAGATCGTCGGCTATCAGAATGTCCCTGGCCGGCTGGCGGCGTCCGCGTCGGCGCTTTACGCCAAGAACCTGTTCACTTTCGTCGAAACACTTATCGACAAGAAAGAGAAGAAACTTGCGGTCAATTGGGACGACGAGCTGGTGAAGGCGACGCTGCTGACGCGCGACGGTGCTGTCGTGCATCCGAATTTCCAGCCGAAGGCTGCCTGAGGGAGATCCGACATGGAACATCTGGCAAACGCGGTCGATCCCTTCGTCTTTCAGTTCTCGATCTTCGTGCTGGCTGTCTTCGTCGGCTATTACGTCGTCTGGTCGGTGACGCCGGCGCTGCATACGCCGCTGATGTCCGTCACCAACGCGATTTCCTCAGTGATCGTGGTCGGCGCACTCCTTGCGGTCGGAGTCGCACTGGTCGCCAACGATCAGGGTCCCTTGTGGGCCCGCGCGCTTGGCTTCGTCGCGCTGGTCTTTGCATCCGTGAACATTTTCGGTGGTTTCCTCGTCACCCAGCGCATGCTGGCGATGTACCAGAAGAAGAAAAAGTGAGCGCGGAATGAGCCCGAACCTCGTTGCGCTGCTCTATCTGGTCGCCGGCGTCCTGTTCATCCTGGCGCTGCGCGGCCTGTCGAGCCCGGATTCCAGCCGGCGCGGCAATCAGTTCGGCATGGTGGGCATGGCCATCGCGGCGCTGACCACGCTCGGATCGCATCCGCCGGCTGATCCCGTCGCCTGGGGACTTGTGATCGGCGGCATTGCCCTCGGCGGCAGCATCGGCGCCGTGATTGCGCGCCGCGTGCCGATGACCTCGATGCCGGAACTGGTGGCGGCGTTCCACTCGCTGGTCGGCATGGCGGCTGTGCTGGTCGCGGCCGGCGCCTTCTACGCGCCCGCGGCCTTCGACATCGGCACCGAAGGCCATATCCACGGTCAAAGCCTGATCGAAATGTCGCTTGGCGTCGCGATCGGCGCCGTGACCTTCACCGGCTCGGTGATCGCCTTCCTGAAGCTGTCGGGCCGCATGAGCGGCAAGCCGATCACGCTGCCCGGCCGGCACATCATCAATCTCGCGCTCGCTGCTGCGCTCATCTTCTTCATTTACGGCTTCTTCGTCTCGCAAAGCGCGCTGGACTTCTGGATCATCGTCGCGCTGTCGCTCGCACTCGGGATCCTGATCATCATTCCGATCGGCGGCGCCGACATGCCGGTCGTGATCTCGATGCTCAATTCCTATTCGGGATGGGCCGCCGCCGGCATCGGTTTCACACTCGGCAACTCGGCGCTGATCATCACGGGCGCGCTGGTCGGCTCCTCAGGCGCGATCCTGTCCTACATCATGTGCAAGGGGATGAACCGCTCGTTCATCTCGGTCATTCTGGGCGGCTTCGGCGGCGAGACCGCCGGTCCGGCCGGTGGCGCGGAGCAGCGTCCGGTCAAGCTCGGTTCGGCGGAGGACGCGGCCTATATCCTGAAGAACTCTTCAAAAGTCATCATTGTACCTGGCTACGGCATGGCGGTCGCGCAGGCCCAGCATGCGCTGCGCGAAATGGCCGACAAGCTGAAAAAGGAAGGCGTCGAGGTCAAATACGCGATCCATCCGGTCGCGGGCCGCATGCCGGGCCACATGAACGTGCTGCTTGCCGAAGCAAACGTGCCCTATGACGAGGTCTTCGAGCTCGAAGACATCAATTCGGAATTCGCGCAGGCCGACGTCGCTTTCGTCATCGGCGCGAACGACGTCACCAATCCGGCGGCGGAAGACGACAAGTCGTCGCCGATCTACGGTATGCCGGTATTGCAGGTCTGGAAGGCCGGCACGGTGATGTTCATCAAGCGCTCGCTGGCATCCGGGTACGCCGGGATCGACAATCCTTTGTTCTATCGCGACAACACCATGATGCTTCTCGGCGACGCAAAGAAAATGACTGAAAGCATCGTGAAAGCGATTGAGTGAACGGCGACATCGCCGCGCAATTCCGTCAACTGAATCAAATTTGAAAAATCGCGCAATCGTCCCGTTAACTGCGGGACGAAGCGTCTGAGATTGTGTGTCGCAAATTATAGACCGCGGCTGCAATAAATGTTTCATGCAGGCCGCAGTCTGCTGCATGGCCAATTCTGGGGAAGGACCGCAGCCATGATCGATGATCGCGGCGCATTGGGAATGGGAGAGGTCGTTCCTTTCGGCCGCAGGCCAGTTCCGCCGCGCGCCTGCGTTCTCGAAAACAAGATGCATGTGCGGACATTTCTTGCCGACATGCTCGATGAGCTTGGCTTCATTGCGCGCGAGGCCATGACTGCCGACATCCGGACCATGCTGCGCGACTTCAGGCCCGACCTGATCGTGCTCGGTCCAATCGATGGCGGTCCGGAGGTGCGTGCGGTCATGCAGACGTTGCGGGCGCAAGGCTATGGCGGCAAGATCATGCTGTTCGGGGGACGGAGCTCGGCGGCGCTCATCCGCAACTATGAATTCGGTGAGGCTGCGGGACTCGCCATGCTGCCGCCGCTCGGCACGCCGTTTCGCGACCGCGACCTTCACGCAAATCTTGACCGCTTCCTGCCGGTCCAGCCGGCGCCGCCGCTGCCTGTCGATGTCGACGAAGCGCTCTGCAACGGCTGGCTGGAGCTCTGGTACCAGGCAAAAATAAATCCGCACTCGCTATTGCCACGCGGGGCCGAAGCGCTCGTGCGCGTCCGCCATCCGACCTGGGGCGTCGTGGCGCCGGCCTATTACATTCCCGGCGCCAGCGATCCGTTTCTTCACGGCCTGTCGCAATTTGTCGTCGCAAGGGTGCTGGCGGATTCCATGCAATTCGCCGCGGGCAATCACAAGGTGCAGATTTCCATCCGCCTGCCGTTGCAGGCGCTGGAGGACATGCAATTTATCGACCGGCTGATGGCGCATCTTCCCGACAAGGTTCGGGAGGATGGTTTCCTGATCGCGGTCGATTGCGTCGATCTGGTCAACGAACTCGTTTCGGTCAGGCGTATCGCGTCGCAACTGGCGGCGCGAAACATCGGGATTTCGATCGACGGCATCGATGCGCAGGGAGCCACGCTCGCCGGGCAACGCGAATTGCCGGTCGTCGAAATGAAGGTCGACCGGAAGTATATCCGCGGCTGTGGCGACGACAGGATCAAGCAGGCGCACTGCGCGCAGATCGTGGCTATCGCGCGCGATACCGGCGCGAAATCCGTCGCCGAAGGTGTCGAAACGCAGTCGGACTTTCTCGTCGTCCGCGATCTCGGCTTCGACCTGCTGCAAGGCCACATGTTCGCCAAGCCCATGGCGCCGCGCAAATTCGAGCGGGCAATGCTCGCCCGCCGTTATTCGGCCGTCGCCTAGTGGCCGGGCGTTATCGCGCCCACGGAAAGAGCACGGCCGGGAAGTCCGCTGCATAGCGGCGTTCCTGGTGCCCCTCCTGAAGCGTCGGTGGCGGAGCGGCCTGCGGTTCAACGACGCGGCGGTAGAGATGCCACGTCGCATGGCCGAGGATCGGCACGATGATCGTCAGCCCGAGAAACAGCGGCAGCGATCCGACCACAAGCAAAGCAGCGACAATAAGGCCCCACAGCATCATCGTGAACGGATTGCGCGCGACCGCGCGGAGCGATGTCAGCAGCGCCACCGCCGCGCCGACATCGCGGTCGAGCAGAAGCGGAAACGACACGACGCTGATGCTCAACACCAGGACGGCGAATAGGAAGCCCACCAGGTTGCCGACAAAGATAAGCGTCCATCCGGCGCGGGTGGTCAGCACATCATGGGCGAAAGTCTCCATCGACGTCGGCGTCGCGTAGCCGAACGTTGCGATGTAGATCGCATTGGCGAGCGTGACCCAGATCACGAATATGGTCAGCAAGAGCAACGCCAGTGCCGTGATCGCGCCGATCGAGGACGACCGGAGCACATCGAAGGCGTGGGTTACGGATGTCGGGAGGCCGGCTTCCCTGCGCCGGCTCAGTTCATAGAGACCGAGTGCGGCCACCGGGCCGACAAGGGCGAAGCCGCTCGCCAGTGGATAAAGCAGAGGCAGGATCGAATAACCGAACGCCATCCGCGCCAGGAAAAGGCCGACGATGGGATAGATCACGCAAAGGAACATGGCGTGCGTCGGCATCGCGTAGAAATCGTCGACACCCTTCGCCAGCGCGTCCTGAAGATCGGCAAAGCCGATGTTGCGGATGACCGGCTGTGTCGGACGTGTGCCGGCGCCGACCAGAATGTTTGAATAGGCCATGCGATACCTCCCGAGACCTGAGGCTCGGATAGTGTCGCGCCTGAGACGGACTCAAATTTTTCTAGCCGGCTCTCGAACGCGTCACGTCATGAGCCATCGGTGGAGATTATAGCGCCGCTCCACGCCAGCCTTCGATCACAAGTCCGCGTGCCTGTGCGAATCAGAGTTAGTTTTTCGTTCCTGCCGGAAGCGGCATGGAACAATGCATGCGAACCCCTTGCGGTGCATACTCGATCCTTGTGCGGGCCTGAATCTGGCCGGGCAGCACGAAGTCAAGCAGGCGCGTTCCAAAACCCTCGCGGGTGGGCGTGCCCACCGGCGGCCCACCGCTTTCCACCCAGTCGAACACCAATGTGCGGCGCTTGGCTTCGATCGTGACGCTCCACGTCACGGCTACCTTGCCGCCATAGACCGATAGCGCGCCATGCTTTGCAGCGTTCGTCGTGAGCTCATGGATGGCCATGCCGAGCGACACTGCAAGCTGCGACGTGAGCGCAACCTCGGGTCCTTCCAATGTGATGCGGCCGCCGATTCGGTTATCGAAGGCGTCGAGTTCGCTCCTGAGAATGTCGGCGAAATCGACCGCCTTCGCGTCATCGGCGAGAAGAAGATGCGTTTTGGCAAGCGACTGGATGCGTCCGAATATTGCGGTCTTGAAGTCTTCGATATTGTCAGCCGACCGCGCGGTCGAACCCATGATCGCTTGCACGGTAGCAAGCGTATTCTTGACGCGATGGTGCAGTTCGCGGATCAGCAAAGCCTGCTGCTCCTCGGCGCGCTTGCGGTCGGTGATATCCACGAGCATGTTGACCGCGCCGATCAGTGTGCCCGCCTCGTCATGAATCGGTGTCGGGTACGGAATGAACGGTACACGCGTGCCATCCGGCCGCTCGGCAGCCGCTTCCATGCCGCGCACGCTGCGATCCTCTTTCAGTGCGATGGCCATGGGGCATTCGTTGTGCGCCAGCGGCGTCCCGTCGGGCCAGTAAAGTTTCCACGACCCGCACCATTCGCTCGTGCCGAGCGGGGGACGATGGCCCCACAACTCCGCGGCTGCATCGTTGTAGTAGGTGATACGGCCGGCGGCGTCCGTCGTGTAGACGGCGGCGGGCAGGGCACCGAGCAGTTCGCGGAACCGGCGCTCGCGCACGCGCAGCGTGTCCCGCGATCGCAGACTGTCAGAAATCTGGACGACGTTGTCGGCCGCCGGCGCCGGCACCATCGTGGTCAGCGCCCGTTCAAATTCGCTCTCCAAAAATCCGAAAGGCTCTTCCATGGCCCCCAATCAACTCGCGTTACACAACGGCCTTCGCTCTTCACGGCGAAGTACCTGCCATTACCCAGCGCTAACGCGCGTGCCGCCGGTTGGTTGCTCGCATCTGCACAAATTTTCGGCCATAGTTGCGGGCATTATTAACAATTGGCTTCCGCTGGCACCGGGCCCAAAGCGAAGCGCATGACCACCCTCAAATCGCTGCTAATCTTGGCCCTTCTGGGCTATTGCGGGGTGCTGGCGCTGATGTACGTGTTCCAGCGCTCGCTGATGTATTTCCCGGATCGGGTCCGCACGCCTCCCGCAGCCGCCGGGTTGCCGCAGGCAGAAGAGATCACCCTGACCAGTTCCGACGGCGAACGCCTGGTGGCCTGGCATGTGCCTCCCCGCGGCGCGAAACCGGTCGTGATCTATTTCCAGGGCAATGCCGGCGGTCTCAATCTGCGCGCCGACCGTTTCAGATGGCTGACCGGGGACGGCTTCGGTCTCTTCGCCCTGTCGTATCGCGGCTATGGCGGCTCGACCGGCAAGCCGACAGAGGCGGGAATGCTGCTGGACGCGGCCGCCGCCTACGAATTCGCGGCGGCACTTTATCCGGCGCGACGCATCGTCGTGTGGGGTGAATCGCTCGGCACCGGCGTCGCCGTCGCGCTTGCCGCCGAACGCGAGATCGGCGGGCTCATCCTCGACGCGCCGTTTACGTCCGCTGCCGACATCGGGGCTTCAGCCTATCCTTTCATACCGGTGCGCTGGTTCATCAAGGATTCCTTCCGGTCGGATGAACGCATCGGGCGGGTCAAGGCGCCGCTGCTCGTCCTGCATGGCGAGCAGGATCGGATCGTTCCCATCAGGTTCGGCGAGAGACTGTTTGCGCTCGCCAACGAACCGAAGCAGATGGTGCGCTTTCCGTCCGGCGGCCATGTCAATCTCGATGACCACGGCGCGCCGGATGCGGTGCGGGTATTCCTCAATGGACTGCCACGCATGCTCAATTGAGCGATCGCGTCGTCTTCTTGTGCTACGCCTTCACGCTGTGCATCGTTGCCTCGCCATTTGCGGAGATCAGGCATGTCAGGTTTGAGAAAGCCGGCTGAAATTTTCGGAATTCCCGCAGTTCTCGCGTCAATTGTAATGAGCCTGGCAGCCTCGCCACCCGCGCAAGCTCAACAAAGTCCTGCTGTCCTGTTCCAGAACGTCCGCATTTTTGACGGAAAAAACGGCGCGCTCTCGGCACCGTCCAATGTTCTGGTCCGCAACAACAAGATCGAGAGGATTTCGGCCGCGGCGATCACGGCTGACGCGCAGGTGGTCAACGGGGGCGGGCGCGTGCTGATGCCCGGGCTGATCGACGCGCACTGGCACGCGATGCTGGTGCTCCCTACGCCGGTGTCTGCCCTCACTGGTGACGTCGGTTACAACAATCTCCTTGCGGCCGCCGAAGCGACCAGCACGCTGATGCGGGGCTTCACGACCATTCGCGACCTGGGCGGGCCGACCTTTGGGCTCAAACAAGCGATCGATGAGGGTCTCGTCGCCGGCCCTCGCATCTACCCGTCCGGTGCCGTGATCACGGTCACCAGTGGTCATGGCGACTTCCGGCAGCTTTCCGATCTGCCGAGAACGATCGGCGGCATGCTCAGCCGCATGGAAAAACTTGGCGCCAGCATGGTCGCGGACAGTCCGGATGAGGTTCGCCTGCGCGCGCGCGAGCAACTGATGCAAGGGGCCACGCAGATCAAGCTGACGGCGGGCGGCGGCGTTGCATCGCCATTCAGCCCGCTCGATGTGTCCACCTTCACCGAACCCGAGCTACGGGCCGCGGTCGAGGCTGCCGAGAACTGGGGCACTTACGTCGCCGCCCACGCCTATACGCCGGTTTCGATCCAGCGCTCGATCGCGGCGGGAGTGAAATGCATAGAGCACGGGCATCTGATGGACGACGCCACCGCCCGTCTTATGGCCGAAAAAGGCATTTGGTTGAGTACGCAGCCGTTCCTCGATGTGTCGGCCGCAAGCGGTCTCGGGCCCGCGGAGCAGGCCAAGTTGCGGCAGGTCGTTACAGGCACCGACACGGTCTACGCCTTGGCGAAGAAATACGGGATCAAGACGGCATTCGGCACCGACGTCCTGTTCTCGCAGGCGCTGGCGGAGCGGCAAGGCGCCATGCTGGCCAGCCTCACCCGCTGGTATACGCCGGCCGAAACGCTGATCATGGCTACTTCGACAAATGCCGAATTGCTCGGCCTGTCCGGCAAGCGAAATCCATATCCTGGCAAGCTCGGCGTGGTGGAAGAAGGCGCGCTGGCCGACCTGCTGCTGGTCGACGGCAATCCAATCGACAACATCAAGCTCATCGAAGATCCGGCCAAGAATTTCTTGCTCATCATGAAAGCCGGAAAGATCTACAAGAACCTCTTGCCGCGATAATTGTCATGGCCGGACTTGTTCCGGCCATCCACGTCTTTAAATTTTCACGATTTTGAAGACGTGGATGCCCGGCATAAAGCCGGGCATGACGGTGGAGGGTCAGTGGGTCTACAAAAACAATAGCGCGGGCATCAGCCCGCGCCACGATAACTCGAATTCGGCGTTACGATCAGCCGAAGCGGCGTTGTCCGCCGCTGCGGCCGTGTCCGCCACCACCACCAGGACCACCACCAGGTCCCGCGCCCGGGGCGATGCGGGGCTTCATCGGCAGAAGACCCTCACGCTGCATCTTCTTGCGCGCGAGCTTGCGGGCCCGGCGGATCGCTTCCGCCTTTTCCCGCGCTTTCTTTTCGGATGGTTTTTCGTAATGGCCGCGGAGTTTCATCTCGCGGAAAATGCCCTCGCGCTGCATCTTCTTCTTGAGCGCCTTCAGGGCCTGGTCGACATTGTTGTCGCGAACGAGAACTTGCACGCCTGCTCCTTGGTTGTTGCTCGGACGGGTTAAGGCAAAAGCCCCGGAAAACGGGGGCTTTGAGTCGCGCGGCTCTAGCAGAAAAGGCGTTAAGAGTCCATTCGTGCCGCTGTCACGGGGGTTTTTGTATGGGCCGTCGAGGCTTAGCCGGCAGGCTCACACCGGCACATATTTAAGGAACGGCTCGGCATCCTTGAGCGCGCGTGCATAAGACGGCCGCTTCATCAGGCGGTCGAGATAGGCGGCGACATTGTCAAAAGTTCCCGCCAACGGCTGCACCGCTCTGTTGGTGTAGAACAAGGCCGGCGCGGCGGCACAGTCGGCCATCGTGAAGGCGTCCCCGGTCGCCCAGGTTTTCTTTGCCATATCCCGGTCGATGATGCCGAAAGCTGTGCGAAGCAGGGCCCGCGCTTGCTCGACACCGAATTTGTCATTCTGTCCGGCCGGCCGGATCCGGTCGGTGATGACCTTCTGCGTCAGCAAATGGACGTTGAGATCATAGAACCGGTCCTGCGCGCGCACGGCGAGGGCCGCGTCGGGGTCCTTCGGAACAAGCTCCACCGGCCCCGGATAATGCTGCGCCAGGTATTCGATGATCGAGGTCGATTCCGGAATTGTCTTTCCATTCTTGTCGTCGCGCAGCACGGGGAACTTGCCGACCGGCCAGATCCGTTTGAAATCCGCGCTCTCTTTCTCGTCCATCAGGTCCACTTTTTGCGGCGTGAACGGCGTGCCGTTCTCGTAAAGCGCGATCAGCACCTTCTGGCAGAACGAGGAGAGCGGGTGGAAGTAGAGCGTCAGCGCCATCACTATTTTCCCGGCCAGACGCGCGTCACATGTCCCATCTTGCGGCCCGCGCGCGCCTCGCTTTTGCCATAGACGTGGACCGATGCGCCCGGCACCGTCATCCAGCGCGCGGCCTCGTCTATTTCCTGGCCGATCAGATTGGTCATTTCGACGCGGCTGCCGAGACGCAGGGGCTTTGCCAGCGGCCATCCGGCGACCGCGCGGATGTGCTGCTCGAATTGCGACACCGTCGCGCCGTCGATCGTCCAGTGGCCGGAATTGTGCACGCGGGGCGCGATTTCGTTCACCAGCAGCGCCCGGCGCGCGCCCTTGCGCACGACGAACATCTCGACGGCCAGCACGCCGACATAGTCGAAAGCTTTGGCGATTCGCGTTGCGATCTGGCGTGCCTCGCGCGCCAGCGCCGGCGTGACGTTCGCAGGCACCCGCGAGGTTTTCAGAATGTGGTCGCGGTGCTCGTTCTCCGTCACCTCGAAGCATTCGACCTTGCCGTCGCGGCTGCGCGCCGCAACAACGGACACTTCGCGCTCAAAATCGATGAAACCTTCGACGATGCAAGGTGCGTTATGCAAGGACCGCCAGGCAAAACTGGGGTCGCCGCCTTTCGCGATCTTGGCCTGGCCTTTTCCGTCATAACCAAGCTGGCGGGTCTTGAGCACGGCCGGCAGACCGGTGATGCCGATGCCGTCGGACAGCTGGGTTGCGCTGTGGACCGGGCCATAAGGCGCGGTCGCGATCTTCAGCGCGCTGATGAAATTCTTCTCGACCAAGCGGTCCTGCGTCGTTTCCAGCACCTTCGGGTCCGGCAGCACCGGCCTGCGCCTAGCGAGAAAGGCCGCGGTCTTGGCCGGCACGTTCTCGAATTCGTAGGTGACGACATCGACGCCGCCGGCGAACCGGCCGAGCGCGCCCTCGTCGTCATATTTGGCGCAGGTGCCGGCATGCACCACGTCAAACGCACAGGAATCTTTTTCGGGCGAATAGACGTGGCAGCGCAGCCCCAGCGGAGCCGCTGCAAGTGCGAGCATGCGGGCGAGTTGGCCGCCGCCGAGTATGCCGATGGTCGCGCCGGGCTTCAGCACAACAAACTCCGCTCATTCCCGCGTAAGCGGGAATCCAGGGCCCAACGTAAGGCCTGAGATGGTCGCCCTGGGTCCCCGCTTTCGCGGGGACGAACGGAAGAAGGACGGTTCATCATGCTCAGTCTTTAGGCCGCTTGCCGACGGCCTTGGTCTGGCGCGCGCGCCAGGCGTCGAGCCGCTTGGCAAGCCTGCCGTCCGAAAGCGCCAGCACGGAGGCCGCCAGCAAAGCCGCATTGATTGCACCGGCTTTGCCGATGGCGAGCGTGCCGACGGGAATGCCGCCCGGCATCTGCATGATCGAGAGCAGCGAATCCTTTCCCGCGAGCGCGTGCGTCTTGATGGGAACGCCGAAGACCGGAAGCGGCGTCAGCGATGCGGTCATGCCGGGCAGGTGAGCGGCGCCGCCGGCCCCGGCGATGACCACCTTGAAGCCGTTTTTGCGGGCGCTGCCGGCGAATTCGAACAGCCGTTTCGGGGTGCGATGGGCGGAGACGATCCGCGCGACGTGGCCGATTTTCAGGGCATCGAGCGTCTTGGCGGCGTGCTTCATCGTGGCCCAGTCCGACTGGCTGCCCATGATGATCGCCACAGGTTTTGACGCCATTGCGCTCCCCGAATCCGCCAAAGCCCGCGGAAGGAAGCGGGGGATTATAGGTCGAGACCCCCTACTGGCAAGGCGAAAGGGGTATTCTTGGCCGGACAGTTAAGATTCGCGAGAGCAGAGATCATGGGCCTTCCGCAACCACGTGTGGACGACGAGTTTCCATCGATGACCGCGGTGCTGGCCGAGAACGAGCGCCTGAAGCGCGAGCTGGCCGTCGCGCGCGCGCGAGTCGGCGAGCTTGAGGCGCGTGCGGACATCGATCCGCTGCTCGACATTCTCAACCGGCGCGGCTTCGAGCGCGAGCTCAAGCGGGCGCTCTCTCATGTCAAACGCTACGGAACGCAGGCCGCCTTGATGTTCGTCGATCTCGACGGCTTCAAGGGGATCAACGATCGCTATGGCCATGGCGCCGGCGACTTGCTGCTCAAGGCGGTCGCCCGCGAGTTGATCGGCAGCGTTCGTGCATCCGACATCGTCGGCCGTATCGGCGGCGACGAATTCGGCGTTCTGATCTGGCGCCTTGAAGGGCCGCAGGCGACTAAGAAAGCGCGTGAACTGGAAGCGAAGATCGCCAGCGTCGGGATTCCGCACGGTAAGACCCGCATCGAGGTCGCTGCCAGCATCGGGGTTGCTCCTCTGGTCGAGGATGCAAACGCGGCCGACATCATCGCCGCCGCCGATCAGGCGATGTACGCACGCAAGGACGCGAGACGGGGATTGCCGGCGGCCGTCAGCTGGGGCGAGTGAGCAGCCGCAGGTATTCGGCTACGCGACTACGCAATAATGTCGGGGGTTAGCTGATCCTCGATGCGGCGGATCTTGTCGCGCAGCACAAGTTTGCGTTTCTTGAGCCGCTGCACCTGGATCAGGTCGGAACCCGGCGAAATCACCAAGGCTTCGATCGCCGCATCGAGATCGCGGTGTTCCTGTAGCAGGCGCGCCAGCTGCTCCCGCAACGCGCGTTCTTCCTCTTTGGTCATCGCCACCGCTGATGCTTGCGCTTGGTTGCCGCTTGGCCGCTCCATGCCGGCGGAAGCCCGACAATTATTGCGTTTTCCACAGACGCGTTCAAGGTTTCGAAAAATCGGAGACAATCAAAGGCTTTGCGCCGGTTTGCCGCGGGAGGACGGCAGGTGTACCGTCGCTCTTGTGGCGAGTCTGCGGTACACTTACATCGTAGGGAGCCACTGATTGAGGAGACATACTGCATGTCGATGCAATCGCACCTTGCGGAATTAGAGAAACGACATCAGGCGCTCGAGGACGAAATCAACGAATGCCTGACTCATCCCGCGGTCGATGACTTGAAAATAGTGGAACTCAAACGGCGAAAATTGCAGGTAAAGGACGAGATCGAGCGGTTGCGCATTAACGGAAGCGCCCGCGTTCACTGACCGGATCGATCTCCGGCTCAAGTTTGGTCTAGCCGGCTCAAGCCGAACTCGGGCACGCGCCCGAGTTCGGCTTTGTCTTTCCGGTGTCTTTGCCTTTGTGCGGGGCGGAGTATAGTCGGCGCAACAAAAAACGAGTGCCGGCACGGGGAGAGAACGCCAATGTCCCGGTCTGTGTCACGCTTTGTGGCCGCCGTCATGGGTGCGGCCACCGCCACCCTGATCGCGTGCGGGGTGGCCGTCGCAGCCGATTATCCCGCCCGCACGGTGACCCTGGTCGTGCCTTATCCGCCGGGCGGCGGTGTCGATGCCATGGCGCGTGTGGTGGCGGCGAAACTGTCGGATGCGCTGAAGCAGCAATTCATCGTCGACAACCGCGCGGGCGCCGGCGGCACCATCGGCACGCGCGTCGTCGCGCAGGCCGCGCCTGACGGCTACACGTTGTTGCTGGGACATACCGGCACGATCTCGATCAATCCGAGCCTTTACGCGCATGCCGGCTACGACCCGCGCAAGGATTTCGCGCCGATCGGGCTGGTCGCCTCGATGGCGGTCGCCTTGCTCGCGCATCCGTCCTTTCCGGCCAAATCGATCGCCGAATTCATCGCGATGGCCAAAAAAGATCCGGGCAAGCTCAACCTCGGCACCTCGGCGGTCGGCACCGGCGGCTACATGTGCGCGGAGCTGTTCAAGTCCGAAGCCGGCATCAATGTCGCCATCATTCCCTACAAGGGCAGCGCGCCGGTGATGAACGATTTGCTCGGGGGGCACGTGCCGATCGCATTCAGCGTGCTGCCGCCGGCGCTCGGCAACATCCAGGGTGGCAAGCTGCGCGCCATCGCGGTGACCAGCATGAAACGGTTTTCGCTGCTGCCGGACGTTCCGACATTCGATGAGTCGGGGCTGCCCGGATTCGACGCGGTGCTGCACTACGGCCTGCTGGCGCCGGCCGGTACGCCGAAAGAGATCGTCGATCGCCTCGGCATGGAGCTGCGCAAGCTGGTCGACCTGCCCGAGGTGCAGAAGCAGATCCACAACGAGGGCGGCGATCCGCTCACCTCCACGCCGGCGGAATATGCCGCCGATATCGACAGGGAAGAAAAGAAGTGGAGCGGGCTGGTGAAAAAGCTTGGATTGAAAGTTGAGTAACGTGTTTGACCAACCATCCGCTCATTCCCGCGAAAGCGGGAATCCAGGGCGACAATGTAGGGCCTTGCGGTCTACTGCCCTGGACCCCCGCTTTCGCGGGGGTGAGCGGGCATGTGGGATGCGCTTGCTGCTAGTCGCCGCACTCACCTGCGTCGCGCTGACGGGCGCGCTTAGTCTCGCGAGCGCCGACGACTATCCCACCCGTCCGGTCACATTGATCGTTCCGTTTCCGCCCGGCGGCAGCACCACGGTGATGGCGCGCAATGTCGCGGACAAGATGTCGGCCGCGCTCGGGCAGCAGATCGTGGTGGACAATCGCGGCGGCGCGGGCGGCACGCTCGGCACGCGCTCCGTCGCCAAAGCCGCTCCCGATGGCTACACAATTTTGCTGAGCTACACCGCCACGATGGCGATCGCACCCGCGATGAACGCCAATGCCGGTTACGATCCGCGCAAGGATTTAGCACCGATCGGCATGATCGGGTTCGCGCCGAGCGTCCTTGTGGTGCATCCGTCGCTGCCGGTGCATTCGATCGCCGAGCTGGTCAGCCGCGCCAAGGCGGCGACTTCACCGATGCAATATGGATCGCCGGGTGTTGGCACGGTCAATCATCTTGCCTTCGAATACCTTGCGGCCGAAACCGGCATCAAGCTTCAGCACGTGCCTTACAAGGGCAACGGCCCGGCCATCAGCGATCTGCTCGGCGGACATATTCAGATGATGTTCCTGCCGATCCCGGTTGCGCTCGGCAACATCAAGGCCGGGACCCTGCGCGCGCTTGCCATTAGCAGTGCCAAGCGGACGAGCCTGCTTCCGGATCTCCCGACCGTCGCCGAAAGCGGCGTGCCGGGTTTCGAGGTCGCGCTGCGCTATGGGTTGGCGGCGCCGGCCGGCACGCCGCCGGCGATCATCGCGCGCCTGAACAAGGAGCTGAATGCCGCGCTTGCGGCCGAGGATGTGAAGACCAGGCTTGCCACCGAAGGCGCGGAAGCGCTGCCTGGAACGCCCGAGGCCTATGCAGCCGACATCGCGGCGGAAGAAACGAAATATGGCGGGCTGGTAAAAAAGCTCAGTTTGAAGGTAGAATAGCGCAATGCCGCTCTGCAGCCATATTGTGCTGTTCGAGTCGGGTTCCACACGGGACGCAAGCCGGAAGATCGGGGACGCCATGAAAAACCGCACATCATCGCGTGCGTTCACTCTTGCCGCTATTGCCTTTGCGGCTGGTTTCGTTGCGTCCGCCGCGCATGCTTTCACGGTGCATGACTCGAATGGTCAAGTCGGCGGGCAGGGCTACCTTGAGCTCGACAAGCCGGCGGCTGCCCCGGATCGTATGGCGCCAGTGTCCCGCTTCGGCAATGAGAACGGCCAGACCACCATCAAGCAGGGCAACGGCACGTTCCAGTTCGGCGGTCAGCGCTCGTTCGATCAGCGCTACAACACCGACAACATCTTCAATCCCTACGCGCGCGACGGGCGCTGATCCTCAGCGCTTGCGGCTGAGGAACGTTGTGAGTGCCCGCTGAGCCTCGGGCGAGGCGAGCCGCGCCTTGAAGGCTTCGGCTTCTTCGTCGATCCGTGCAACGATCTCGTCGACCGAGCCGCGCATCAGGCGGCGCGCGGCCGTCACGCTTTCCGGCGGCAGCGCGGCGACATCGCGCGCGACGTTGAGCGCATGCGCATCGAGCTCGGCTGCCGGTACGACAGTGTTGACGATGCCCGCGCCCATTGCTTCTTCGGCGGTGAGCGGCTTGCCCATCACCAGCAGCGAGAAGGCGCGGGCGTGACCCATCAGCCGCGGGGCGATGAGGCTCGATCCGGCTTCGGGCAGGAGCCCGAGCGAGACGAAGGGCGTCATCAGCACGGCGTTGTCGGCCGCGATCACCTGATCGCAATGCAGCAGCATGGTGGTGCCCACGCCGACCGCGGCGCCGCTCACGGCTGCGACCATCGGCTTCTGGCAGCGGGCCAGCGCATGCAGGAAACGGATGATCGGCGCGCCGAGCCCGCCGCTGCGCGCCATGGTGACGAAATCGTTGAGGTCATTGCCCGCGCAGAACACCTCGGGCGCGCCGGCAATGAGGACGCAACGCACGCCGTCGGTAGAACCGGCTTCCTCGATCGCCGCTGCCATCGCTTCATACATTGCGAGCGTCAGCGCGTTCTTCTTCTCGGGGCGATTCATCCGGATCTTGCGGACCGGCCCTTCGTTGCTGATCACGACGTCTGGCATTCGTGTTCCATCGCAGGAATCGGGTGGCGAGTTAAAGGCCCTGTTGCCAAATCATGCCCATCACCGATGGAGCATAGACGTGGCAAGAAGCTATTACAGCACGATCTTCGAACAGACAGCCGACGAGGTCTGGACCGCCATCCGCGATTTCAACAACTACCCGCTGTGGGTCGATGGCGCCGGCGAAAGCGAGATCGAAGCCGGCAAGTCAGGCGATTCTGTGGGGGCCGTGCGCGATGTCCTCTACAATGGCGTGCGCAGGCGGCAGAAATTGCTGGCGCTGTCCGATACCGAGCGCTCGCAGACCTATCGGTTTGTCAGCGAACCGCCGCTGCACACCCGCAGTTTCCAGGCCACGTTGCGCGTCACGCCGGTCGTCGATGGCGGCCGCGCCTTCGTGGAATGGTGGGCGACGTTCGATTGCGACGCCGAGCGTCACGATGAGCGCACGGCATTTTTCCGCGATGCCTTTGCCGGGTGGCTCGAATCGTTGCGGCGGCACCTGGGCCGAAGCGCACAGGCCGCGTGATCCCAAACCGCTCGTCCCCGCGCACCAACATCGGGTTTACCCGATGTTGGCATATACGTGCGCAAGCCGGCTAAAGCCGACTTGCGACGGGGACCCAGGGCAAATATCTCAGGCCTTGCGTTGGGCCCTGGATTCCCGCTTGCGCGAGAATGAGCGGAACTACCTCACACCGCCTTGGCCATCTCGCGCAGCTTGAATTTCTGGATCTTGCCGGTGCTGGTCTTCGGGATCTCGGCGAACACCACGTAGCGCGGGCACTTGTATGAGGCGAGGTGCTTGCGGCACCACTGAACCAGCTCGTCCGTGGTGGCCTTGGTGCCGGGCTTGAGCTCGATGAAGGCGCACGGCGTCTCGCCCCATCTATCGTCGGGCTTTGCCACCACCGCGGCGGCCGCGACCGCCGGATGCTTGTACAGCGTGTCTTCCACCTCGATCGAGGAGATGTTCTCGCCGCCCGAAATGATGATGTCCTTCGAGCGATCCTTGAGCTGGATATAGCCGTCGGGATGCATCACGCCGAGATCGCCGGTGTGAAACCAGCCGCCGGCAAAAGACCTCTCCGTCGATGACTTGTTCTTGAGATAGCCCTTCATCACGACGTTGCCGCGCATCATCACTTCGCCCAGGGTTTCGCCGTCGCGCGCAACCGGGTTCATGGTGTCGGGGTCAAGCACGCCGAGGCCCTCGAGCGCGCCGTAGCGCACGCCCTGGCGCGCCTTCTTCATCGCCTGCTCGGCGGGCCCAAGCGCGTTCCATGCGTTGTGCCAGTCATTGACGACGGCCGGGCCGTAGCACTCGGTGAGGCCGTAGAGATGGGTCACGTTGAAGCCCGCCTCCTTCATCGCCGCCAGCACGGCTTCCGGCGGCGGCGCCGCGGCCGTGAAGAATTCGACCACGTGGGGCAAAGGCTTCTTCTCGTTCGCCGGCGCATTGAGCAAAGTCGCCATCACGATCGGGGCGCCGCACAGATGCGTCACCTTGTGGTTTGCGATCGCGTCGTACATCGCCGGCGCCCGCACGGCGCGCAGGCACACATGCGTGCCGGCGACGACGGAAATCGACCAGGGAAAGCACCAGCCATTGCAGTGAAACATCGGCAGCGTCCACAGATAGACCGGGTGCTTGCCCATCGAACAGGTGACGACGTTGCCGGTCGCGAGCAGGTGCGCACCGCGGTGATGATAGACCACGCCCTTCGGGTCGCCGGTCGTGCCCGATGTATAATTGAGCGTGATCGCGTCCCATTCGTCGTCCGGCATCTTCCAGGGATCGTCGGACGCGCCCTGCGCGAGGAAGTCCTCGTATTCTATTGTGCCGATCCGTTCGCCCGCGCCCGTGTATTCCCGGTCGTCATAATCGATGACCAGCGGCTTCACTTCGGCGTGCGCGAGGGCGTCTTTCATCACCCCGGAAAACTCGCGGTCGACGATCACCACCTTGGCGTCGGCGTGATCGAGCGAGAAGGCGATGATCGCGGCATCGAGCCGCGTGTTCAGCGTGTTGAGCACGGCCTGGCACATCGGCACGCCGTAGTGGCACTCGAGCATCGCCGGCGTGTTGGCGAGCAGCACCGAGACGGTGTCGCCGCGCTTGATGCCGCGCCTGGCCAGCGCCGAAGCGAGCTTGCGCGCGCGCGTGTAGAACTCGCGATAGCTGCGCCGCACCGGGCCGTGGATGATGGCCGTGTGGTTGGGAAAGACGGCCGCCGCGCGCTCCAGAAAACCGAGGGGCGTCAGCGGCTGATAGTTGGCCGGATTGCGGTCGAGATCGATGTCGTATGGCGTCTTCGCCATGACGTCCCCCTTGGGAGGACGTTAGCCAAGACAAGGCCCGACAAGCAATGTGACCTTTCAAGCGGCACGACTACGCCGCCTCCACATAAACCGTTCACCCCCCCGAAAGCGGGGGTCCAGGGCTACACGACGGTGCCCGTTGCCCTGGATTCCCGCTTTCGCGGGAATGAGCGGAGTGTGTTGCAACGTCAGCCTTTCGCCCAATGCCTGGCGAAATCGGGCAGCGTGCGGAAGGCGACGTGCATGTTGTCGTCGAACGAGCCGGTCCGGCAGCCGTGCCGCCCCCACGCCTTGGCCAGCGCGCTGCGGCTGAACATGGAAATGTGCCCGTTGCGGGGGCCGACATACCACCAGCCCATCCCGAGCCGGTCGAAGTCCGCGGGCTGCAGCATCGTGGAAAACAGCACCAGCCCGGGCTCGTCCAGATGCGCCACGATGTCGCCGATCCCGGCAACCGGGTCCGGCATGTGCTCGAGCGTCTCGAAGCAGGTGATGAAGTCGAATTTGCCCGGCGGCGGGCTGGCGAAGTCCGGGACAAACGGATCGTAGGTCACGGCGACCGGAAACCCTGCCGCGCGCAAATGCGAGCAAAAGGCGTCGTTGCCGCCGCCATAGTCGAGCACGCGCCGCTCGCTTTTGTGCGCACCGAACAGCGCCAGCACGGCCGTCGCATTATTGCGTGGCCGGGCCTCGGCATATTCCGGATCGACCGCCGCATAACCGTCATTATAGATGTGCGTCCTGAAGTCGGCCTGGCTCCAGCGATCGAAGGCGTCGGTGAACAGAAAACCGCAGGCGCGGCAACGCCGGTAGCGCACCAGCGTGCCGGAGGGCGGCAGTTTCACGCCGCCCTCGATCTCGCAATTTCTGTTGAAGTCGACGGTCCCGTAAAGCGGTGAGGGCTCGCCGCAGATCTTGCAGGGAATGAGCGCCGCCGAAACCGGCGTCAGAATCATCATGCGGCAATTGTTCGGCGGGAGGGCGGCCAGTCAAGCGGCTCACCGCTGTCATTCCGGATCCGGCTTTTTCGGCCGTTGCCGCTCAACGCGCAACAAATGTCTTTGCGGTCCCTATTGGGGGCAAAGCGGGCATGCACTTTTGCGCTGCGTATGTCCGCGCGATCATTTTGCCGGAGGAGCAACGGTCGCGGATTGATTGCTGCGTTTCAATGCGTCAGCAACGAACCCGGAAGTCTTCATGTCTTCGACGAATGCGCTGAGATATTTGGCACCAGCGGTGCGACCCTTGGGAGCGCCCATGGCCTGACGAATTTCCATGAACTTGTCCTGCATCACCATCACCTCAGGGTGGGTTTTCGCGTAGGCTTCCAATGCTTGCCTGACCCCTGCAGCGGCCTCCAGCTTTTGCGTCACGAAGGCTTCAATCAAAGCACTGCCACCGCCGCCTTCGGCGCGAACGAGGGTGGCGTCCTTGAGCGTGCGCGTCAGGTAAAGGTCGTAGGCCGCGCCCCTGCCAACAGCGATGCGGACGCCCGGACGATCAACGTCTGTCACCGTCTTCAATGGTGAATTCATCGGGACCATGTAAGTCCCCTCGATGATGACGTATGGCGCTGTGAACTCAATCTCAGCGGCGCGCACCGGCTCGATGGCGATGAAGGCGACATCCCATGCGCCGGTCTTGGCGCCATCAAACACCTTTCCCGCACTCTCAAAAATAACCATCTCGAGCGGCACACCAAGTCGCTTCGCCAGTTCGCGAGCAAGATCAGGCGTAATGCCTTTGGGCTCGGACGATGCAGGGTCCTTTTGGGCTAAAACGCCATTTCCCAAGTTGATGGCAGCGCGAAGTTTCCCGGTTGGCGCCAGATCTTTAAGAGCGTCAGGTGAAGCGTCTTGAGCCACGGCCGATCCAACGGAGGCAAGAAGAGCGACGGCGATCGAAAATAGGTGCATGGCGGATGTCCTGACTGCAACCCGATAGGAATTGATGCTAAAATGAAGGCCGCTCTTGAACGGCCTTCACGCTTCGAGTTCCGTTCGTTTTCTGGCGGTAACTATTTCAGTTGGTCCGCAACTTTGTCGATTCCGGCTTGCGAGCATGGCTCGTCACAGCCCGGGCAGCCGGACACGCCCAAGCCCCCAATCGTATCGTCGCCCACTTTGATAGGCAGGCCGCCTTTGTCGGCGATCACGTTGGTGAGATGGATCAACGGCAAGTTTGGATTGTCCTTAAGGCGCTGCTCCATTGTTCCGGATGGCGCCCGGAAACTTCGCGCGGTCCAGGCCTTCCGAAAGGAGTTCTCGAAAGTATGCATACCGGCGCCGTCACCCCGAATTTGGACAATCACTTCTCCCGCGCGACCGACGACTGTCGCAGACACGTTGTGGCCTTGTGCTTTACAGGTGCTGATGGCGGCTTGTGCCATGGTGACAGCGAGGTCGGCAGTCAGGTCTTTGCGTGTGACCAACTGAGCGTCGGCCGACGACACAAGAAAACCTAACGTCAGAGTTGTAGCGCAGATATGTTTCAGCATTATTCTCTCCCGAGTTAAGCGACATTGGCGTAAACTTTTCTTTTCATTATTGCAGCTTCGCCGCACGTACCCAAGCCGCTGCGTACGGTGTCGCCCATAAAAATAAAATTTGGCACGATCGCGCGATCACGGAATAAGGCAAGACCCTCGGCTTGATTACAAATATTGGAGCCCTTGCGCGGACGCGGCGTCGAAAATGCCTGTGTTCGTCGAGATGTCGGTTATTGGCACTTAGCGGACATCGGCTAGTGCACTGCACATGTCCGCTTTTGGGGGTAAAGCGGACAAGACTGTTCGAAGGGATCCGCTTTTGCGGTCGCTATTGGGTGTAAAGCGGACATGCCCTTTTGCACCGCATATGTCCGCTCATGACCCAAAGCGGACATTCAACCCCAGAGACATCAAACCAAAATCCGTGTAACG
>Ga0207649_10000176_pt1 | contig 52479 bp, 47 predicted proteins | sample KBSC43metaG_FD_184317 | JGI IMG/M metagenome (GOLD analysis project Ga0207649, IMG submission 184317) | Corn rhizosphere microbial communities from Kellogg Biological Station, Michigan, USA - KBS C4-3 metaG (SPAdes) (version 2) | ecosystem: Host-associated > Plants > Roots > Rhizosphere > Soil ... | reverse complement strand
AGTTCGGATCACCCGACCAGTTCTCCGCGGGAATCGGTCTCTCTCACACCTTCACGATCAAGCTTTGAAATAAGCCGCTCGTCGAATTTCCGCTGAAATCCTTCGAGGGTGGCTGCAGAAGCCGTCTGGACATGGGCGCGCAGCACGATTTCGATTTTCTGTTCGGGCAGTGGACGGTGCGGCATCGCCGCTTGCGGGCGCGCGGACGCGGTTGCACGGATTGGGAGGAATTCGCAGGCACAGCGGAGACGCGCCCGCTCCTCGGCGGCCTGTGCGACATCGAAGAGCATCAAATCCCCGGTCACGATTTTTCCGGGGTAGCGTTGCGGACCTTCGATCCTGCGAAACAGCTCTGGTCGATTTACTGGGTGAGCGCTCGCGATGGCCTGCTCCAGCAGCCGGTGACCGGCCGCTTCGAGGGAGATAGCGGTCGCTTCGAAGGTGACGATTCGGACGGCGGCAGGCCGGTAAAGGTGCGCTTCCTGTGGCAGCGCGGAGACGGCTCACCGCGGTGGGAGCAATTCTTCTCTTACGACTCCGGCGTGACGTGGGAATTGAACTGGGTCATGGCCTTCCAACGCCTGAGCCGTTGAGCCACTCGTCAAAGTGCACGAGCAGCTGCCGGTAGAGGTCACGCTTGAACGGCACGATCAAGTCCGGGAGTTCCTGCGCTTCGACCCACTTCCAGTCACGGAATTCGGGATTTGCGGTTGCGATGTTGATGTCTGAATCGCTGCCTAGGAAGCGGGTGAGGAACCAGTCCTGCTCCTGGCCCCTCCACTTGCCGCCCCACAGCCGCGGCCGCCACTCTTCCGGAAGATCGTAACGGAGTCGTTCCGGGCATTCAGCGATCAGCTCGACGAGCGCCGGCATGATTCCGGTTTCTTCTTCGAGCTCGCGGAGCGCAGCACGCCAGGGCTTCTCGTCGGCGTCGATCCCGCCCTGCGGCATTTGCCAGCTCTCCTCCGGGTTGTCGGTGCGCGCGCCGACAAACACCTGTCCCTGCGTGTTGAGAAGCATCACGCCGACTCCACGGCGGTACTGATGATCGTCTTCGCTCATTTCCGGTCCTTGGGAGGAGCAACGCACCGAAGCAAGCGAAGCTTCACAGCGGCAAGGGTGGTAGGCTAGGGCGCCGCGATGAACCGCGACGCAAACACCGATGTGCTCCAATTCGGGCGGTCGATCCTGCACGACGAGGCCAGGGCGCTCGATGCACTCGCAGAGCGCCTCGACGGCGAATTTCAGAAGGCCGTTTCTCTGATCCTGGAAGCCGAGGGCAAAGTGATCGTCGGTGGCCTCGGCAAATCGGGCCATGTCGCGCGCAAGATCGCCGCGACCTTCGCGTCGACCGGCACTACGGCGACATTCCTCCATCTTTCCGAGGCCATTCACGGAGATCTCGGAATTGCCGCCAGGGGCGATGTCGCGATCCTGATCTCACTGAGCGGCACGACCGCCGAGCTCGAGCCGATCACCGATCACCTGCAGGCAGTCGGAATCCCCATAATTGCCATCACCGGCAATTCAGGCTCGCCCCTGGCCGAAGCCGCCGCTGCCCCCCTGGTTTTGCCTCATTGGCCGGAGGTGGGGCCGGAGGCTGTCGCCCCCACGACCTCCACGACGATGACGCTCGCACTGGGCGATGCGCTGGCGATGACGGTGATGCGCCAGAAGGGATTCACCCGAACCGATTTCGGCCGGCTTCATCCCGGGGGCGCTCTCGGAGCGAGATTGAAGCCTGTTCGCCGGCTGATGCATTCGGGCAACCAGATGCCGCTGACTCACCAAAACACATCCATGCACCAGGCAGTGCTGGAAATGACCGAGAAAAGGCTCGGCGTCATCGGCGTGACCGATGATTCAGGGCATCTCGTCGGGGTGATCACCGACGGCGATCTTCGCCGCAATATCGAGCGCGGGCTGGATCACACCGCGGGCGAGTTCATGACGACTCACCCGAAGACCATCGCTCCGGATTCGCTCGTCGCCGACGCGCTCACGCTATTCGACGAATACAAGATCACGGCTCTGTTCGTGGTCGAGGATGATGGCAGCGGACAGAGACCGGTCGGCGTGCTCCATATCCATGACTGCCCGGCGGCGCTGTGAACACCTTCATCCTGATCCCGGCGCGCTACGCGTCCTCCCGCTATCCCGGAAAGCCGTTGGTCGAGCTTCGGGGCGCCGGCGGTGTCGCGAAACCCTTGATTCAGCGCAGCGTCGAGGCGGCGCGAAAAATCGCCGGTGTGGGCGGGGTCTTCGTCACCACCGACGATGAGCGGATCGCCGATGCATGCGGCCGGTTCGAGGTCGGCGTGATCATGACTTCGCCCGAATGCCGCAACGGCACCGAACGGTGCGCCGAAGCGCTGGCCCAGCTCCACCAGCCCGACCTGGTGATCAACTTCCAGGGCGATGCGCTGCTGACGCCGAACCATTTCGTCGAAGGGCTGATCGAGCGAATGCGCCGCGACGATGTCGACGTTGCGACCCCGGCGATGCGGCTGCGGAGCGAGGAAGTCCGAACGCTCCAGGCCGAAGAAGCCGCCGGGCGGGTCGGCGGCACCACGGTCGTTACGGGCGACGCGGGGAGAGCGCTCTATTTCTCGAAGCGGCTGATCCCGCATCTTCCGGCCGGAGCACTCGACCAGCCGTTGTCGCCGGTGCTTCTCCACGTCGGTGTCTATGCATATCGTCCGACGGCGCTCGCGGCTTACGCCCAGACTCCACCGACTGAGCTGGAACAGCTCGAAGGGCTTGAGCAGCTGCGCTTTCTCGTCGCCGGAATCCCCGTCGCAGTCGTGGAGGTCGAGCCGCCGCCCTTCGCTCTTCGCGAGCTCAACAACCCTGAGGATGTAGCGCCGATCGAGGAAGCTTTGGCGAGGGCGGGGCTCGAATGACCCTGGACGATTTGCCGGAACACTATCGCGTGGTCCTGTGCGACATCTGGGGTTGCCTTCATGACGGTGTTCACGTCTATCCGGGCGCTGCCAAGCGACTTGGACAGTGGAAGCAGCAAGGCCGCACGGTCGTGCTCATCACCAACGCGCCGCGAACCGCGGAGGCTGTGGCGCTGCAGCTCGATCAGCTCGGGCTGCATCGCGAGTTGTGGGATGGGATCGCGACCGGGGGCGACGCCGGGATCGAGGCTCTGCGCCATTGCACCAAGCCGGTCGGGTTCATTGGTACGGCAATGGACAAGGCGATCCTGGAGGACAAAGGCGTTCGCATCGCTGATGACGACAGCTTCACCGATCTCGCCTGCGCCGGGCTTGACGAATATCGGCGGCAGGTCAGCGACTACACGGCCGAACTGGAGCGGCTCGCGGCGCGCGGCGTGGTGATGCATTGCCTCAATCCTGACCGGGTGGTGATCAGGGGTGGCAGGCTGGAGCCGTGCGCGGGAGCACTGGCCGACATCTACGAGGGGTTCGGTGGCCTCGTCGAATGGTACGGCAAGCCGTTTCCTGCGATCTACAAGCACGCGCTTCATCTGGGTGGCGATCCCGCACCGGACGAGGTGGTTGCGATCGGGGACGGACTTCAAACCGACCTGCTCGGAGCAGCGCGGATGGGCTTCGCCTTCGTCTTCATCACCGGCGGAATCCACGGCGGTGAGCCGTTCCCGAAGCAGTTCGCCGCAGAAAACGGCTTGGGCGACTGGCGGCCGCTGATGGTGGTCGGCTCGCTCCGCTAGACGTCGGTTCCGAGAAGCTTACGGATCGCGTAGGACGCGATCTCCAACGCGTCGGGACGAGAAGAGGCTGCGCGCGGCTGTTCCACCGTTCCGGCCAAACCCTGATCCAGCACCGAATTTATGAATCGCTGGATGTCGCGGACGGGTACTGACCGGCCAGCGGCGCGCGCGACCGCGTACAGCAGGCGCCCCGTCGCCGTCCTCTCCGGCGGGATGATGCCTACCGGTTTGCCGGTCGCGACCGCGTCGGAGATCATCGAAACGCTGTCGCCGGTGACGTAAATCTCGTCCGCATCGGCGAGGAGCACCGGATAGCGAGGCGGATCATCCAACTGCGGCCCTGTCGCGGCGATCACTTCAGGGCTGCTTCTCGGGCTGCCCACCGGGATGCGGCTGCCGCCTTTATTGGCTATGTCCACGGCCGCGCGAGCAACTGCCTCCGGGCGCAACGTCCACATGAACGTGTCGCCGCCGATCAGGAGGAGCCGATGCGGGCGGGGAAGCCGCTTCAGCCAGTCGACTTCCTCGCCATTCGGCTCGGCTGGCGTAGCGGCCGGAATCCCGACCGGCAGGCGAATGACGTTCGGCGCGTCCGGCACCGGATATTGCGATGTCGTGATGACAAGGTCGAACTTGCCGGGATGGACGCGAGGATTGCCAAGCCTGACGAGCTTCGTTTTCCCGCCGGACAACTTCTGGATCGCGAGGGCCACCGGAACGCTCCGGTATCCGATCCCGAGCACCAGTTCCGGCCACGGCGGCCGGATCTCGCGCTTCGATTCAGAGGTCAATGTGAACAAGGTCGCTCCGAGAATTCGCGGCGGGATCAGGTGAAGCGCGTTGTATCGCAATTCCATCGCGCGGAACGGCGTATCCAGTGCCTCGGCGAGCCGGAGCAACTGGTTGTTGTCGCCGGTCCGGCGGCCGAGCAGCACCCAGACCGGCGCGTCGGTGCTCATTAGGCGGGAAGCTCCCCGAAGCTGCGTTCGAGCAGCGCACGAACCTCTTTCGCAGCCGCGACGACAGGATTGGGCGTGTCGCTCGCCAGCGGCTGTTCCGCCGTGCCGGCCAGTCTCTTCGCCAGAATGTACTCCGAAAAGCGCCGCAGGTCGCGTTTGGGACTGGTCTCATCCACCCGTGGCCCGAGCGCCATTCGCCCGATCCAGTTCATCTCGATCGGAACGATACCCGTCGGCTTTCCGGTGATCACCGATTCCGAGATCATCGAGATGCTGTCGGCTGTCGGGAACAGCTCGTCGGCATCGGCGAGAAGGACCGGGAAGCGGGGGAATTCGTTCCGGACCATCCGCCAATTGTTATTTCCGTCGAGCCCTTCCTCGATCCCATCCAGCACCGTCTCGTCGGTGCGTGCACTTCGCGCGACGACCAAGGATCCACCAAGACTGCGGGCCCGTTCGAGCAGCTTTGCCGCGGTCTTAGCCATGAAATCCGGGCTCATCTTCCAGTGCCGCGTCTTGCCGCCCAGCATCAGCAGCAGATGCGGACGGGGTAGCCGGTCCAGCCACTCCCGCTCCGCCGCGCTCGGCTTCGCAGGCTCGCGATAGCGGCTCATGGCGACCGGAAGCAGTCGCATCGAAGGTCCGCTGGGGGTCAGATACTGGCGTGTCGTATAGACGAGGTCGAACGTCTCCGGCGCAACACGGGGATGGCCGACGAAGACCAGCCGCGTCCTACCCTCACTCCGTTGCTGCACCCATCGCGCGATGGGAACCGAACGCCGCCCGACCATGATGATGAGGTCGGGCCACGGAGGCACTAACGTTTTGTCCCGAAGCTCCTTCGCGATCGAAATCGGGCTTGCGCCCATGTGCCTGCCGTTCAGCCAGAACCGCCAATTGTAGCGCAGCGTTCGCGTTTCGAAGGGCAGGCGGAGCTCCTCGGCCAACGCGTAGACCTGCGCATCGTCGCCGGGACGATTGCCGGGAAATACCCAGATCCGCGGGAAGCTCATTTTCGTCTCGCCCGCGCATATTCCCGCCAGAGCTGCGCACCGAGAACGGTAAACATTGCGGCGTAACCGATCACGAATGCTACGGCGGCGCCGACCAACCCGAATTGCCAGCAGAGCGGCGCGACAACGGCGAAGTAAACGAGGGTCCCGATCAGGCGCGCCACCAGCGGCGCGTCGGGTCGGTCCCGCGCGTACAGCATCGGCGCGAACGGAAAGCTGATCACGCCCATCAAACTCATCAGCATCAGCACCATCAGCGGCGCGTAAAGCAGGAATGAAGCGATGTCCAATACAAGCCCGATCAGCGGCTTGCCGCCCAGGATGACGATCCCGATCGCCAGGATTCCAACCGCTCCCGCGACGACTGAACCGCGAACCATCAGCTTCCACGGCTGTTTGGTCGAAAGGTCCATCCGGGCGACCTCGGGATAGAAAGCACGGGCCAGCAGGTTCGTGGGCTTTTGAGAGGCATCGGCGAGATTGGAGGCGATGGCGTAAAGTGCCGCCGCTGCACGCCCGAGAAGGCCGCCGACGATCAGCCTCGAAACCGGCGCCCACGCACCGCTCAAGCTCGATGTGAGATTCACATGGATGGCAAAGCGCCAGGCGCCCGGCAGCTGAATCGGGCGAAGGATCGGCCGCACTCCGCGATGAAGGTTCCGGCGCTTCATCTGGCGCCACGCCACGAACCAGAAATACAGATCGGAACCCATGCTGGTGACGTACCATATCGCCAGCCAGGCGATGAACGGCGCATTCGCTGCCCAGGCGATCGCACCGAGAATCGCTCGTGAGATCGGTTGGATCGTCCCCTGCCAGCTAATGAGGTCGAAGCGGTCGAGCACGCGCAAAACGCCGCTCGGAGTCATCGATGCGTACGTCGGAATCAATGTGCAGTAGACCAGGGCTACCGTCATGTACTGCGCAGGGATTCCGAATTTCGGTCCGAGCACCGGCAAGACAAGCATCGCGCCGAGCATCCCGACGATGGAGCTGATGATGTCCAGGCCAATGGAAAAGCCTGTCGCCGCCTTGAAATCGCTCGGATCGTCGCTGACCAGGACCTGCCCCCCGTAGCGAACGACCAGCTGCCATGACTGGAATTTGCTGAGGTTGCTTGCTGCGTCGACGTAGCTGTGGATCAGGATCAGAAGCCCGACCAGCTCCACTCCAAGGCTCCATCCGGCGAGAGCCAGAGCAGCGAGCGATGTTACCGCCGCGACGGCCTGCGAGGCGCCGAGATAGCTGCTGTTCTTCAGCAGAGACCGGAAATGCTGATCCCTAAACCAGTGGCGCATCGCGGCGCGCTTAAGCGAAAGCGCGGTTGCTGTCGCGGGTGAACCTCTGGAGGCCGAGCGCGCACACACGCCCGCATTACCCTTTTGTAAGCTGTATTCGGGTGTTGCGCTTCGTAAGGACGATTGATGTGCGGGATATTCGGTGCTGTCGGTTACACGCTTCCCGATTCCGCAATCGAGCGTGTCTTCGACCATCTCCGTCACCGCGGTCCTGACGGCAAAGGGCTGTTCACCGATGGCGCGGCGCAAGTCACGCTCGCACACACCCGCCTTGCCGTCATCGATCTTCAAACGGGGGACCAGCCGCTCTACAGCAACAACGGCAATCTCGTACTCGTCGCCAACGGCGAGATTTACGGCTTCGAACAAATCAGGAGGGAGCTGGAGGCGAAGGGCCATCGTTTCCAGACGAAGAGCGATTCCGAGGTCATCATTCACCTCTACGAGGAATATGGCCTCGGCTGCTTCGAGCATCTCCGGGGCGAGTTCGCCTTCCTGCTCTACGATAAGGCCAAGCGGCTGCTGATCGCCGGCCGCGACCGGTTCGGTATCAAACCTCTCTATTTGTCGCGGCTGGATTGCGGCTTCGTCTTCGCGTCGGAGATGAAGGCGATCTTCGCGAGTGGCCTCGTTGGGCCGAAGCTCAATGTGGCCGCGCTCGACCCGCTGCTGGACGGCAGCACCTTGCGCTTTCCCTTCGAAGCGATCGAGCACCTTCCACCAGCGCACTATGCGCTCATCGATCTTGAGACCCTTGAATCGCGCATCAATCCCTATTGGTCACCGGAAATACCGGCTTCGACCGCTGAGCCGGTGCCAGAACCGTTCGGCGATGCGCCGGAACAAGCGGCACTTGCGGTCCTGTATGAGCTCGAAGAGGCGGTCCGGCTTCGGCTCCGGGCCGATGTGCCGGTCGGGCTGTATTTGAGTGGAGGACTGGATTCCACCTTCGTCGCCGCGCTGATGAAGCGGAACATGACCACCGAGCTGCATTCCTTCTCCATTTCTTTCGAAGGAAGCGAGAAGAACGAACGCGAGTTCGCTCTCCAGGCGTCGCGAGAGATCGGCACTCATCACCACGACTTTTCTGTCACCAAGCAGATGCTGTGGGACAATCTGCAGGATTGCGTCTGGCATACAGAGCTGCCGTTCGTCAGCCTCGCTCCCGTGGGCAAATTCCTCCTGTCGGAGGAAGCGAAGAAGTTCGTCACGGTCGCACTGAACGGGCAAGGCGCCGACGAAGTGTTCCTCGGCTACAAGGCGTTCTTCCGCAACGCCTTGCGGGATACGCGTAGCCGCGATCCGAAGCGCGGCGTCTCGGTTCGCCAGCGCCGGCTGCATGTTTCCGGCATTCCCGTCCCGCTTATGGAGAAGCTGTCGCTGTTGCTGTTCCGCAAGGACAGGCGAGCGGCGCTTACGGCGCAGCGCGCGAACACCGAAATTGGGGCGGGGGGTTTTTCGCGACCGCTGGTCAATCGGGTCCAGGAAAGCCGGATCGCCGGGATGCCGATCGATATTCTCGGCTTCCTTGGCGACCGGGTCGAGATGGCCCACTCGCTGGAAGTCCGGGTGCCGTTTCTCGATCACAAGCTTTACGACATGGCCAAGTGGATTCCCGACGATTTCAAGATGCGGGACGGGGTCGAAAAGGCAGTGCTCCGCGATGCCGGCAAGGGCATCGTCCCCGAAGACCTGCGCACGCGGCGCAAGCAAGGCTTCATGATCACCAGCGATCCGATCGATCTCTTTGGAACAGACAGCGAGGCGACCGAGAGCTTGCGAATCTACCTTTCAAGGGAAGCGTTTGAGGCTGCCCGGGTGTTTTCCTACCGCACTTATCGCTTCCTCAGCACTCTCGCTCAAACGCCGCCCTGGATCCCGTTCGCGTTCGCGAAGCGGCTCCGGCGCGAGGCGAACAAGGTGCTGATGTACATCATGCAGGTGCACATGCTGCACCACATGTTCGTGGTGGATCCGCGCTGGGCGAAACCGCTCCCGCGCCCGGCCGAAAAGGCGGAACCGGAACCCGCACCGATCGCCGCCTGACTCAGGCCGGTTCAGGCACGCTCTGCTGAACGACCTTGTCGGCGAGCGGGCCGTTCAGCTCGGCAAGGTGATCGAACACGGCCTCGTAGGTCGCGAGCCCCTGGCTTTGCGAACGAAGCTCGGCCTCTAGCCCGCTGAGTTCCGCCTCTGGAATCAAAGCCTCGATCCGATCCCAACCCGTCCAGCCGTCGCGGGGCGCCATTCCGAGCATCTGCCCCCGCCGTCCGGCCACCGCCGAGCTGACCCGGCTGCTGGCGCTTGAGGGGCAGACGACCGTCACCTTGTGCATGGGCTCCAGCAGGTGGGGGTTTGCCGCGGCCAACGCCTCGGCCATCGCCAGCCGTCCGGCGAGCCGGAACGCGAGTTCGGAGCTGTCGACGCTGTGGTAGCTGCCATCGATCAGGTTCACCGCGACGTCGACCACCGTGAACCCGAGCGGGCCCCGTGCCATCGCTTCGCGCACCCCTTCCTCGACCGCGGGGATCCACTGCCTCGGAACCGCGCCGCCGGTGATGCTCTCGGTGAACTGGAAGCCGGAGCCGCGCGGAAGCGGCTTTACCTCGATGATCACATCCCCGAACTGGCCGTGGCCGCCCGACTGCTTCTTGTGGCGGCCGTGCTGCTTGACCGGTTTGCGGATCGATTCCCGGTACCCGATCGTCGGCGCATGCGATTTCACCTCGATCCCGTACCGCCGCTTCAGCCGCGCCAGAACGGTGTTCAAATGTTCGTCGTTGATCCCGCGCAGGCGCATTTCATGCACCGCTTCATCCTGCTCCAGGATCAGCGCCGGGTCTTCCTCCAAAAGCCGCTGCAGCGCTCCGGAAAGCTTCACGTCGTCCTTCCGATCGGCGGGCTCGATCGCCATCGCGCAGTTGCGCGCGGGCCAGTCCACCTGCACCTCGGGCGGCACCTTGCCGCTGCTCAGCCATTCGCCGGCTTTCACGGCGTCGATTTTCGCGACAGCGACCACGTCGCCAGCCTTGGCTTCGGGGACCTTGCTGGTCTTTTCGCCCTGGACGGTGAAGAGCGCCCCGAGCCGCGCCGTCTCGCCGGTCGCGCTCTTCAGGTCGGAGCCCTCGCCGATCCGGCCTCCGAGCGCACGGGAGAGCGCCAGCCGGCCGACCGAGCCGTTGAAGATTTTGAAGACAAAGAGCGACGGATCGCTGACCTCGAGCCGGGCGGAAGTATTCTCCGGCCCCGGCGCCTCATGGCGAAGCGCCTTCAGAAGCCGGCCGATGCCCCAGCCGCTCGATGCCGAGCCGAACAGCACCGGTACGCCAAGGCTCTCGCTGGTCTCGCGGGCGAGGTCGGTCAGGATTCGCGATTGTTCGGGCTGCTGGTCCATCAACAGCTGCTCCAGCAGCTCGTCGTCGTGGTCGGCGAGTTGCTCGAGCATCTGGGTGCGCGCCTGCTGCTCGCGCTCCTGGAGATCGCCCGGGATATCGACCTGCTCGGAATCCTTACCGTTGTAGTGAAACGCCCGTTCCAGGGCCAGGTCGACGAAGCCGGTGATCCTTTCGCCGTCGCGGATCGGGATTTGCCGGGCGATGAGTGGAGAGACGCTCATCGGCTGGAGGGCGGAGAGGAGGTCGCGAATTCGGCCGTGCGCCTGGTCGATGCGGTTGACGAAGATGAGGTGCGGAATTCCGAGCTCGTCGAGCGCGCGCAGCGCCGGGGCCGCCAGAGGAGCCCGCCCGGGATCGGGATCGACGACGACGATCGCCATGTCCGCGACCGCCAGCGCCCGCATTCCGTCTGCCGCGAATCCCACCGATCCCGGCGAGTCAACGAGCGCGAAGTGATCACCGAGATAGTCGAAATTGTAGAGGTTGAGCTCCGTCGATCCGCCGCGTGAGCGCGCCTCGGGGCTCGAATCGCCGATGCTTGTGCCGCTTGCTACTGATCCGAGCCGGTCGGTCGCGCCGGCAGCGTGGAGCATTGCCTCGGCAAGGCTGGTCTTTCCCGCGCCGGCTGGTCCGACCAGCGCGATTGCTCGAGTGCCGTTGGTTCTAGCTCCGTTTGGCATGCGACTCTCCTCCGTCCGTTTCATGCGGGCGCTCGAGTCGCGTGAAGGCGCTCTGGGCGCTCTTCGGCAGGAGTCAGCGTCGGACTCTTTGGCCGCCAAGGCAAGCCCCGGAACAGCCGTCGCCGCCAAGTTTTCTTGCCGCATGGCGAAAGGATCGAAAGCGAAAGGGAACAGGGGTCATTCGGCGACCTCTCCGGCAGAAATGCCGAAGCGCGCGTGGAAGGATATCCTGATCCGTACTTACAAGCGGACCTGGGCGGATAATGTGGGACTCGTCGCTGCCGGAGTGGCGTTTTACGGCTTTTTCGCGCTGCTCTCCCTGCTCGGACTGATCGTGCTCGTATACGGGTTCGTCGCTGATCCGAGCACGGTCGTGATCCAGATGAGTTCGCTGACCAACGTCTTGCCCGGCGACGTCACCTCGCTCATTGGGCAGCAGCTGATGACCTCGGTGCAGAGCTCGCACGGGGCCAAAGGCTTCGGAATCCTGCTGGCGATCTTGGTCGCGATTTACGGCGGCACCAATGGCGCGACGGCGGTGATCACCGCCCTCAACATCAGCTACGAGGAGAAAGAGAAGCGAAGCCTCGTGCGCGTCTATCTGGTGGCGATCGGGATGACCGTTGGGGCGGTGCTTGTGACGTTCGCTGCGCTCGCCGCGATGGCGGCGCTCGGTTTCCTCACCAAACTGCTGCCAAGCGCTTCGTCAGTGGCCGTGATTGCCGGCAAGGCCGCCGGCTACGTCGTGCTGGCCCTGTTCGCCGCGGCGGTCGCGGCGACGCTGTACCGGTTCGGCCCGTCCCGGCAGGAAGCAAAGTGGCGCTGGATCACACCGGGCTCCTCGTTCGTGGCGATCCTTTGGATCCTGCTGACGCTGGCCTTCGGCTTCTATCTCACCCACTTCACCAATTATCACAAAAGCTATGGCCCGCTCGCCGCCGTCGTCGCCCTTCTCAGCTGGATGTACCTGTGCGCCTATGTCTTCATGTTCGGCGCCGAGCTCAACAGCGAGATCGAGCATCAGACGGCGCGGGACAGCACGACCGGCAAGCCGCTGCCGATGGGTCGCCGAGGGGCCTGGGCGGCGGATCATGTCGCCGACGATGACGAGCCGGACACCAAGCATGCGCCTTCGATAGCCGAAGCCACGACAGATGCTCCGGGCCAGGATAAGAACTAACCGTCATGCCGGACTTGATCCGGCATCTGCCTGTCTTTTGACCGCAAGAAATGCGGATCCCGGCTCAAGGCCGGGATGACGGCCTGAATTCAGGCCGCGGAAAGTAGACGCTTCTCGCCCGCCAGCCTTATCAGCGCCGCCTGCAGCTTCTCGAATGCGCGAACCTCGATCTGGCGAATCCGCTCGCGGCTGACTCCATAGACCTGGCTCAACTCTTCGAGGGTCTTCGGCTCGTCCGTCAAGCGGCGTTCGGTCAGGATATGCTTCTCGCGGTCGTTGAGGCTGTCCATCGCGCTCACCAGCAGGTCGTGGCGCACCTGGCTCTCCTCGGCATCGGCGATCCGCTCGTCCTGCAGCGGACCGTCGTCGACCAGGAAGTCCTGCCACTGGCTCTCGCCGCCCTCGGACTCGCGAAGGGTGACGTTGAGGCTTGTATCGCCCCCCATCGCCATTCGGCGGTTCATCGATACGACTTCGTCCTCGGTCACACCGAGGTCGGTCGCGATCTTGGCGACATCCTGAGGCTTGAGATCGCCTTCCTCGAACGCGTCGATCTGGTTCTTCATCCGGCGAAGGTTGAAGAACAATTTCTTCTGCGCGGCAGTGGTGCCCATCTTCACCAGGCTCCACGAGCGCAGGATGAATTCCTGGATCGAGGCCCTGATCCACCACATGGCATAGGTGGCGAGTCGGAAGCCGCGATCGGGCTCGAACTTCTTCACGCCCTGCATCAGGCCGATATTGCCTTCGGAGATCAGCTCGCTAACCGGCAAGCCGTAGCCGCGGTAGCCCATCGCGATCTTCGCCACGAGGCGAAGGTGCGAATTGACCAGCTTGGCGGCTGCCTCGGTGTCCCCATGCTCCCGCCACCGCTTGGCGAGCATATATTCTTCCTCCGGCTGGAGGATCGGGAACTTCTTGATCTCGGCGAGATATCGATTGAGCCCGGCTTCCCCGCCCGAAGCGGGGATCGAGACAATCCCACCTGACTGCGTAGCCATTACCTTCATCTCCCTGGGCCGGGCTCTTCTTTCCGAGCGCCCTGACGCTTAATTCCTATACCACAAGAGCAGTGAACAGTTCCTGCATGTCCGGCGGCATGCCACTGGCGAACGACAGGCGGTGTTTCGTTACGGGGTGGGTAAATCCCAGACCCGCGGCGTGCAACGCCTGCCGGTGGAAATCCAGTCGTTTCAACACGTCTCGATGGGCCTTGCTGCTTCGGCCGTACACCGGATCCCCTAACAGCGGGTGACCGATGGAGCCCATATGAGCCCGAACCTGGTGCGTGCGGCCTGTTTCGAGCCTGCATTCGACCAGCGCCGAATCGCGAAGCGCCTGGAGCCGCTTCCAATGAGTCACCGCGCGCTTGCCCTTTCCGGCGGGGGCAATGGCGATCTTCTTGCGATTGGCCGGCGAACGGGCGAGCGGCGCATCCACCGTGCCTTCGCTGCCCTTCGGAACGCCCGAGACGATCGCCAGATATTGGCGATCGATACTGTGGGCGGCGAACTGCTTCGCCAGGCCTTCATGGGCCACATCCGTCTTGGCGACGACCAGCAGCCCGGACGTGTCCTTGTCGATCCGGTGGACGATCCCGGGGCGGGCGACGCCGCCGATTCCGGAGAGTGATCCGCCACAATGATGAAGAAGCGCGTTCACCAATGTGCCATCCCGGTTACCAGCGGCCGGGTGAACGACCAGTCCGGCGGGCTTGTCGACGACGAGCAGATGTTCATCCTCGAACTGGATGGTGAGCGGGATATCCTGTGCCTCGTTATGAGCGGGCTCCGGCTCCGGAACCTCAAGCAGGAAGGCCTCGTCACCGCGGACCTTGGTGGCCGGGTCGCGGAGCGCCGTGCCGCCGCGCTCCAGGGCGCCGGCGCGGATCAGCGATTTCAGCCGCTCACGCGACATGGTCGGCACTGCCGCCGCCAGCGCGCGGTCCAGCCGCCACCCGGCCTGCGCCGGGTCAAGAGTCACCTGGATCGTCTGATGGCCCCCCACGAAATAGGATATGGGTGCGCTGGAGAACAGCTTCAAGCGGCCGCGGGAGGAGCTCGAAGGTCCGCTAATTTATGGCTCAGCCTCTCTGATCGCCTGCCGAAGACTCACCAGTGCAAGATCGAGATGGGCCGACGCTTCCGGTGGTCCCCCATGGGCGTCGAGCAGGTCCATTGCTTCTGTGACCAGCATCGCGGCACGATAAACCGCCTTCGTCTGCCGATCGTCCGATTCCTCGCCGGCCATACGCAACCCCTGTTGCAATCACTGGCCGTACAACCGTTACTTGAGCGAAATTATCCGCCTGCGGCCTCCGGGTACGGCGGCATAGGCGTATCGCAATAAAAGAGACGAGTCAGATAGTTTTCGAGCAGCTTTCGACCCTTTTCGGTCAATCTTAGCAGCTGTCGCCGCGCGTCCAGTTCTGGCGGGCCCCGCTCGATCAGGCCGTGTTCGGTCAAAATCGCCTGCCACCGATGCCCGGTGGCCTGGGCGACGTTGGCGGCGTGAGTCAGGGACGTGACACCTAGCCGCTCCCCCCGCGCTGGAAGGCAATAGAGGGCGAGCAGCATGTCCCAGGCGGGCTCACCAAACAGCTTGCGGTCGAACATCCGATCGCGTGCGCGGCGAGCATCGTAGATGCGGCATGCCAGCCTGACCAATTCCTTGCGCGTCGGCGGGCGCCGCGATTTCAACCGCAGCTGCTCAGCATGAAGGTCGGCAATCTGATCAAGCTCCAGTCGAAGGTCGATGTGAAGGTGGAAATCCTCCGACTCATCCCTCCGGGTAACGATTGGTTCGGACGATTTTAGAGGTTCCTGTCGGGACACAGTGCGCGGTTTCCTTCAGGTCGCTAACACAGGCGGCACACAGGGTACCGAGCAGCCGCGCAACCCTAACGATTGTTAGTTGCGCTTCAAGTCCATCCGCTTCCGATTTGGATTAGTCCGTTCTCGAGTTTTTGCTCCAACGCACGATGTCGCTCAGCGGTCGAAGTGCAGCGGCAATCCCATCCACGAAATTGCTGTCCTACCGCGGCGCGATTATGCATCATCGCACGATGGTGATCGGCTCTCGCTTCTGCTTCCGTGCGTCCGCGGCGAAGATGAACGAAATAGGACAATTTGGCGCACAATCGCGTGACTTTAGTGAACGTAAGCGAAGGCGCGGAGGCGAAAATGGCGACTGATCCGGCCCGGATCACGACGCCGGAGCGCACTAGCGAGGACGCGGATGCAGCTCTTCGGCCGAAATCGCTCGACGAATTCATCGGGCAGAAGGCCGCTCGGGAGAATCTCCGGGTGTTCGTCTCGGCCGCCAAGGCGCGCGGGGAGGCGCTCGACCATGTGCTGCTCCACGGTCCTCCGGGCCTCGGCAAGACCACGCTCGCCGGAATCCTGGCGCGCGAGATGGGGGTCGGCTTTCGCGCCACGTCGGGCCCGGTGATCGCCAAGTCAGGCGACCTCGCGGCGCTGCTCACCAATCTCGAGGACGGCGACGTCCTTTTCATCGACGAGATCCACCGCCTCAATCCGGCGGTCGAGGAGGTGCTCTATCCGGCTATGGAGGACCGCGCGCTCGACCTTATGATCGGCGAGGGGCCGTCAGCGCGCTCGGTGCGGATCGATCTCCCGCGTTTCACTTTGGTGGGGGCGACAACCCGCCAGGGACTTCTCACGACACCGCTGCGCGATCGCTTCGGAATCCCGGTCCGCTTAAACTTCTATTCGGTCGAGGAGCTTGAGCAGGTCGTGCGCCGCGCGGCTCGGCTGCTGAATGCGGAGATCACGGATGATGGAGCGCGGGAGATCGCACGCCGGTCGCGCGGCACTCCACGCGTCGCCGGCCGGCTGCTTCGGCGCGTGCGGGATTTCGCCCATGCTTCGGGCTCCGACGCGATCGATTCCCGGGCGGCCGACTCGGCGCTGTCGCGGCTGGAGATCGACGCGCTGGGGCTCGACGCGATGGACCGCCGTTACCTGACGATGATCGCGGACATCTACCGCGGTGGTCCGGTCGGGATCGAAACGCTCGCTGCCGGCCTGTCGGAACCACGCGATACGGTGGAGGATGTGATCGAACCCTACCTCATCCAGCTCGGCCTCATCGCCCGAACCGCCCGCGGCCGCTGCCTCAACGGTCCCGGCTGGAAACATCTCGGCCTTGCTCCTCCGCCCGGAGCGCAATCGGGCTTGTTCGACACAGCCGAATGAGAATCGACGGTTAACGTTAAACTGCTGTTTACCAACGGATTGACGAGGCTTGATGGTTCCGCTGTTTCCCATTTCGATGCGCAAGAGCTTGAAATGGATTGCGATGGCGCTCGCGGCCGGGCTGCTCGCCAGCTGCGCCACGACTCCGCCGCAGGTAGCCGTCGCTCCCCCTCCGCCGCCGGCGGCCCCTTCGATGTACCCGTACCATTGGAGCGAGGGCGATGCGCCCAAGGCTTACCAGCAGGCGACGGCGATCTTCGGCCCGCTCAATCTCAAGCCGGGCGAGTACAAATGGGTCGCCGATATACCCAAGACCGGCGAGACGAGCGTTGTCATCGATACGCTGAAGCAGCTCTTCTACGTCTATCGCGACGACAAATTGATCGGGGTCGCTACCGTGTCCACCGGCCGCAAGGGCAAGGAGACTCCGCTCGGCTTTTGGAAGGTGATGCTCAAGAAAGTGAAGGGCTACAGCCGCAAGTATGACGACGCGCCGATGCCCTACATGCAGATGTACGATCCGAAAGGCATCGCATTCCATGCCGGTCCGAACCCCGGCTACCCGGCGAGCCACGGCTGCGTCCGGCTGCCACTCAAATTCGCGGAAAAGCTGTACGGACTCACCCAGATCGGGACGAAGGTTACGATCGAGGGCTGACGCTGGAGCCGGCTCGCGGCTATGGCGGCGCCGATGGCGATCCCGCGCGCACTTCTGAAGCTGGCCAACCTGCCCGGAATCCGGGCCGTGCCGATCTGGATCTGGAACCGGCGCTACAAGGCCTGGAAGGCTGCGCATCCCGGCGGCACCTTCGCCGATTTCTATGCTGCCGACGCCGAAGCCAAGATCCGCAGGGGCAAGTCCCACGCCACGCTCGGGGTGCGCAGCTGGGCGGACGGGCAGGCGGGGCCGGTGGAGTGGGACCAGTCCACCTTCTCTCAGCGGGGCAGAGAGAATTGGCGGCAGATCGTCGAGCTCGGGCTCAGGCCGGAAATGCGTTGCGTCGACTATGGCTGCGGCAGCCTTCGCCTCGGCCAGCATGCAATCCGCTACCTTGATCCCGGCAACTACTGGGGTGTCGATATTTCCGACGCCTTCTATTTCGAAGGCCTCAAGCTGCTGCCGCCGGAGCTGCTCAGGGAGAAGCAGCCGAAGCTGGGCATCATCGCGGAGCCGCTTCTGGCCCAAATCCGCGAATGGTCGCCGGACTTCATCTTCGCCAACGCCGTGCTTCAGCACGTCCCCCCGGAGGAGCTGGGGCTGTTCTTCCGCCGGCTCGCAATGATGATGACGCCGGCGAGCCGGGCCTACATCATCTTCGTGGCCGGGCAGGGGGCGAAGAGGATCAAGGGCATGAGCTGGGCCTATTCGCCGGATTTGCTCGAGCGCGAGGCAGCAGCCCACCTTCCCGGCTTCGCCCTTAGCCTCCGGGAGCCGATCGCCGCCTATCAGCGAATTGCCGGCGGCAACCGGATGATCCTCGCCGTCGAACCTGTGTGAGCGGCTGAAGTGAATTTTCTTTAATGTGGCGTCCACAAGCGGGTGAGATGCGGCCTCCTACCTCAATCTCAAGGGGGGTGCCTTACGGTACTGATTGAGGAGGATTTTCGAATGAAAAAACTGCTTGCTTCCCTTGCTGCTGTCTCGCTGCTCGCGAGCCCGGCGTTCGCTCAGACGAACACGATGTCGACGAGCAAGACGACGAAGACGACCCATGCCAGCTCGAAAATCGCGAAGGACGCCAAGGCCGAGCATGAATCGGTCGCGACCGAGAAGAAGGAAGTGAAGGCCGCCGCGAAGCATCACTACGGCAAATACAGCCGCTGCGGCACGAGCCACATGAAGAGCCACAAGATGGCGCATCACGCCACTCACAAGGCTGCTGCGAAGACCACCAAGAGCACGACCAAGACTTCGGGCTGATCGTCTGCCCGGTATCCGCCCGGCGCGTCCCTTGACGCCGGGCGGATCATTTTCCGTTCATCGGGACGGCGGTAGCCGCCAAACTGGAATCGCCGGAGAGCCCATGGGTCGCAAAATTCTGCTCGTCGAAGACGACCGCGAAACCGCTGCCTATCTGAGCCGTGGCCTGGCGGAAGAAGGTCACAGCGTCGAGCATGTCACCGACGGGCAGGAAGGCCTGTTTCGCGCCAGTGGCGGAAGCTACGATCTCATCATCCTCGATCGCATGCTACCGGTGCTCGATGGGCTTGCGGTTCTTCGTGCGCTCCGGGCCGCCAATGTCGAGACACCGGTCCTGATACTCTCGGCGCTGGCTTCGGTCGGCGACCGCATCGAAGGGCTGGATTGCGGATCTGACGATTACCTCGTCAAACCGTTCTCCTTCGCTGAACTACTCGCGCGCGCCAACGCCCTGTTCCGCCGGTCTGAATCGCGCAGCGGGGGCGACATCCGCATCAATGTCGGCGACCTGGAAATCGACCCGTTATCTCGAAGCGTCCGCCGTGACGGCAAGAAGATCGAGCTCAAGCCGCGCGAATATATGCTTCTCGAATATCTCGCTCGGAACGAGGGCAGGGTCGTCACCCGGACGATGCTCCTTGAGCAGGTGTGGGACTATCACTTCGATCCCGGCACGAATGTGATCGACGTTCACGTCAGCCGGCTTCGGCGCAAGCTCGACGACGGCTTCGAGCGGCCGCTCCTGCACACGGTGCGCGGGGCGGGCTATATGCTTGCGACCTGAACCGGCCTAGGCAGGGGCGGCCATGCCGACCAGCCTCAGGATCGCGCTACTCGCCGGCTTCCTGGCGCTGGCGACCAACCTCGCCATCATCGGCTTCATCCACTGGCAGACCTACGACCAAAGCGTCGCCACGTTGCGCCGTCAGGTCACGGAGCAGGCCCAGGTGCTGACCGACGTCTACCATTCGGGCGGAATGGATTCGCTGGTGAGCGCCATCAACGATTCCAATGACCCTGACGAACCCGATGTCGCCGCCGACCTGCTCGATCCATCGGGGCGGCCGCAGCTGGGCAATGTCGCGTCCCTTTCCATGGGATCGGAGCCGCTTGGGGAGGGTTACCACGCAGCTCTCGTAACCCTCGAGGGAGAGACGGCCCCGCACGAGGCGGCGATCTATCTGCATCACTTGCGCAATCACGGCTGGCTGATGACGGCGCGCATAGCAGGTGAGGGACTGGCGCTGCGCCAGGCTTTGCAACGGTCCCTGGTGATCGGTCTCGCGCTTTCGATCCTCCTGGGCACGGCCTGCGGAGTCATTCTCGCCCGCTACGTGGGCCGACGAGTGAGGGGGATTGCCACCGTCGCCGACCGCATTGCCGCGGGTGACTTCAAGCAGCGCATTCCGGTCTCCGGGTCGTACGATTCCTTCGATCGCCTGGCGCGCCAGATCAACCAGATGCTGGACCGCATCAGCACCTTGATGGGCGAGCTATCGATGCTGACCGACGCGCTGGCTCACGACCTGCGCTCGCCTGTGGGTCGCCTGCGCGCCGCTGCCGACCGTGCACTCACGACCGAGTCCGGCGAACAGCGCGAGCAGCTGCTCTCCAATATCATCGTCGAAGCGGATTCCCTGATGCGGATGCTGACGACCGTTCTCGAAATCGGGCGGTCAGAGGCTCTCGCGACACGCAAGCAGTTCGCTCGATTCGACCTTGGCGCTTTGGCTTCGGAGCTGGCGGAAATGTACGAACCGGTCGCTGAGGAAGCCGGCGTCGCGCTGAAACTGGAAGCGCCCGCGGAGCCGCTACAAATGGTGGGCCACCGGCAGTTGCTCGCCCAGGCCCTCAGCAACCTGATCGAGAATGCAATCAAATACGCGGGCGAGGGCGGTGAGGTGGTACTTGCCGCAAAGGAAGCGGGGGATCAGGCGCGCATTGAGGTCCGGGATCGCGGACCCGGAATCCCGCCAGACCAGCGCGCTCAGGCGCGGCGGCGCTTCGTTCGGCTCGATTCGAGCCGCAGCGCGGCGGGGGCAGGCCTCGGCCTTACGCTGGCCGACGCCATCGCCCACCTGCATCGCGGCGAGCTGGTGCTGGCCGACAACGACCCTGGGCTTCGGGCTTCGCTCGAACTTCCGGCGCGAGCGTCCGAACATCAGGCGTAAGGTATCGGGAGCGCCGGAGCGCCCCCGATACCCTGGGGCGTCCGCTTTTAGTGCGGCTTCTTATGCTTACCTTTGCTTGGAGCGTCCGTCGCCGGCGCCGTGGTCTGATCCGTGCTGCTCGCCGAAGGTGTGGCCGGAGTGGCCGGGTCGGCGGGAGTTGCAGGAGCTGCCGGCGTTGCCGCAGTTCCAGCCGAAGGATCGGCAGGCGTGGCCGGGGTCGCTGGAGTTGCAGGAGTGGCCGGATCCGCCGGAGTCGCGGCTGGAGCGGAATCCTGCTGGGCGAATGCTGTTCCGGACGCACCTGACAGGGCTGCAGCTGCAACCACGAGATAAATGGCTTTCATTCCCCACTTTCCTTTCGCTAGTTGGGAGGAACGCTGAACGTGCCGGCACAAAAAAGAGTCGTTCACCTGACGTTTGCTCGTTCGTATTGTCGCCGAAACGTTGTTCAGCCGGGGCTGGTTGAAGACCCTTGCCGCGGCTAAAGCGCTCGCATGTCGACTTTCACCATCGACACTTCGACCAGCCGGGCGACCCCATCGCCCGTGCCCGGCAAGCGCACGACGGTGCCATCGATCCGGACGCGCAAGCACGAGGGCAGGACCGAGCGGCCGATCGTGATGCTGACCGCCTACACGATGCGGATGGCGCAATTGCTCGATCCGCATTGCGACATGCTTCTGGTCGGCGACAGCCTGGGCCAGGTGATCTACGGGCTGCCGTCGACCATCCCAGTGACGATGGAGATGATGTGCGCGCACGGTGCCGCGGTGGTGCGTGGAAGCTGGCATGCGCTCGTCGGTGTCGACATGCCGTTCGGAAGCTACGAGGCCGCTCCGGAAATCGCCTTTGAAAGCGCCGCCGGCATTTTGAAAGAGACCGGCTGCGCCGCCGTGAAGCTGGAGGGTGGAGAGGAGATGGCCGAGACAATCGCGTTCCTCACGCTGCGCGGAATCCCGGTGATCGGGCACGTGGGGCTCACCCCGCAGGCGGTGAACATGCTCGGCGGTTACGGCGCCCGCGGACGCGAGGACCTGGAAGCCGAGAAGATTCTGGCCGATGCGCGCGCGGTGGCTGAGGCCGGCGCTTTCTGCATGGTCGTCGAGGGCGTGATGGAGGAGCTTGCCAACCGGATTTCGGCTGAGGTCGCTATTCCCGTGATCGGCATAGGCGCATCTTCAGAATGCGACGGGCAAGTGCTGGTGACCGAAGACATGCTCGGCCTGTTCGAACGCACTCCACGGTTCGTGAAACGCTACGACAACCTCGCTGAAAAGGTCAGCGCCGCGGCGCAGGCCTATGCCGACGAGGTGCGGTCGCGGGCCTTCCCCTCAGCGGACCAGACCTACCGGCCGAAGTAGCCGCCACCCCTTTGCCTTTGCCGCGACAACGGCTAGACGCTCTCGCCTGCCAGCTTCCGTTCATCTAGCGTGGGGAAGGAAGCGGTGAATTCGAATAGCTCTTAAGCTCCTGAGGCTCGTCTTTGGTCCTGACTCCTGACACTCCCAACGAATCCTTCCTGCGCGAGGTCGATGAGAACCTTCGCCGGGATCAGGCGAGGGACTTCGCGAAAAAATACGGCGGCTGGCTGATTGCGGCGGTGGTGCTGTTCCTCGCCGCCGTCGGCGGCTGGCTCTATTGGCAGCAATATCAGCAGAAACAGGCAGAGGCGCAGTCCGAAGAACTGACGAAAATCTACACCCAGATCGGCGCCGGGCAAACGAAGCAGGCGCAGCAGGGCCTGCAAGGCCTGGAGAGTAGCGGCAATTCGGTGGTCCGGACGCTGGCGTTGCTCACGGAGGCCGCAGTTGCGCTGGACGCAAATGACAAGGCCACTGCTATCGCCAAATACAACGCGGTGGCGAACGACAGCCGCGCACCTCAACCGTATCGCGACGTGGCGCTGATTCGCTCGGTCGGAATGCAATTCGATCAGATGACGCCGGAAGACGTCATCTCCAGGCTTCAGCCGCTCACCAAGCCGGGCGAGCCGTGGTTCGGAACCGCCGGTGAATTGACCGCGATGGCTTACATCAAACAGGGCAACAAGGCGGCCGCGGGCAAGCTTTTCGCGGCGATCGCAGCGGACAACAACGCGCCGCCCACCCTTCGCAGTCGATCGGCGCAGATCGCCGGAACCCTCGGCGTGGACGCAGTCGCTCCGCCGCCGCCGTCATCTCAGCAGGAATAACACGGATGAAGTTGAAGCAGTTCAGGGCAGCGGTACTGATTGCTCTGGCGATCAGCGCCAGCGGGTGCGGCATTTTCAAGAAGGGACATCCGAAAACGCCGGTGCTTGGAAACAGGATCGATGTCCTGACGACCGAAGCGCAGGTCAAGGTCGATCCGGCAACCGCTGCGCTCCCGATGGCGCTCCCCACCCCGGTCGCGAATACCGATTGGGATCAGTCGGGCGGCAACGCCAGCAAGTCGATGGGCAATCTCGCGCTTGGCCCGAGACCGACCCAGGCGTGGGCGGTCTCCGTCGGGCAAGGCAACACGGTGAAAGAGCTGCTGTCGGCGGGCCCGCGTATCGCTGACGGCAAAGTCTTCACAATGGACACGACGGGAACCGTCCGCGCCAACGATGCCAAGACCGGCGCACCGCTGTGGCGCGCCCGTTTCGGTTACGAAGCCGGGCAGCAAGGGGCGATGTTCGGAGGCGGTCTTTCTTACGCCGGCGGCCGGATCTACGCGACCAATGGTCTTGGCTTCGTCGCCGCGATGGACGCCTCGACCGGCAAGCTGTTGTGGCAGGTACAACCGGGCGGACCGCTGCGCGGCTCCCCGACAGTCGCCGGCGACGCGCTCTATGTGATCAGCGAGGACAACCAGATCTATTCGCTGAAGCTGGAGGACGGGACGACCAACTGGTCGCAAGCCGCTTCGCTCGAAATCGCGGGAATTTTCGGAACTCCGGCGCCGGCCTTCGCCCAGGGTACGGTGATCGCGGGCTTCTCCTCGGGTGAGCTCAACGCGTACCGCTATGAAAACGGCCGCAGCGTCTGGCAGGACGTTCTGGCGCCCACCAGCATCCGAACCACTGTCGCTTCACTGTCCGACATCAACGCCGAGCCCGTGGTGGACAACGGCCAGGTGATCGCGATCGGCGCCGGCGGACGGATGGTCGCCCTGGAATTGGTGACGGGTCAGCGCATGTGGGAAAACAATCTCCCCGGGATTTCGACTCCGGCGGTGGCCGGTGACTGGGTGTTCGTCGTCACGACCGACGGCCGCCTGATCGCGCTCGCCCGGGCCAACGGCAAGGTTCGCTGGATCACGCAGCTTCCCGCGTTCCGCAAACCGAAGAGCAAGAGTGGCCCGATCAGCTACGTGGGCCCGATCCTGGCCGGCAACCGGCTGATCCTTGGCGGCTCCAACGGCGCCTTGATCTTCGTCGATCCGACGACCGGTGGAGTTCAGTGGCAGACCGCGCTCAAGGCGGGGATCAGCGTTTCGCCTTCCGTTGCGAATTCGACGCTCTACGTGCTCGACAACAACGCGATTCTGCACGCCTTCCGCTAAGATAAGGATTGCCCGAAGCGGATCAGTCGCTAGGCTCCCCAAAACAGTTCTGAAGGGGAGGACTAATGGCGACCACTGCAGCGCGCTCGGGCGGAATAGGCCGGATCAAACCGCTCGACGCGATCTTGGCGACAGCGGAAAAGAAATCGCTGAAGCGATCCCTCGGGCCCATCCAGCTAACGCTGCTGGGAATTGGCGCGGTCATCGGCACAGGCATTTTCGTCCTAACGGCCACCGCCGCCCAGAAGGCCGGCCCGGGGATGATGGTCAGCTTCATGATCGCCGGTGCGGTCTGCGCTGTCGCTGCGCTTTGCTATTCCGAGCTGGCGTCAATGGTTCCTGTCGCGGGGTCCGCCTACACTTACTCCTATGCGGTGATGGGGGAGATCGTCGCCTGGTTGGTCGGCTGGGCGCTCATTCTCGAATATGCGCTCGGCGCGAGCGCCGTCGCCGTCGGCTGGTCGGGTTTCATAACCGGTCTTCTCGATTCCATAGGGATACATATCCCTCACGCACTGGCGGTCGGGCCGCCCATTCAATGGGGATTTCTCCAAGGCGGCGAGGTCGGCGGAGTTATCAATCTCCCGGCGGTCCTGGTCGTCGCCTTCGTCACCACGCTCCTGGTCATCGGCACGAAGGAAAGCGCCACTTTCAACGCGGTGCTTGTCGCGATCAAGGTTGCGGCGCTCACGCTGTTCCTGATCATCACTCTCCCGATGGTGACGGGACACATGGCGAACTTCCATCCGTTCGCTCCGCGAGGCTGGGGCAATCCGTTGAGTTCCTCGGGCACCGGCATCCTGGGCGCCGCTGCTTCCATATTCTTCGCTTATGTGGGTTTCGATGCCGTTTCCACCGCAGCGGAAGAAACCAAGAACCCGCAGCGCAACGTACCGATCGGTTTGATTGGAAGCCTTCTGATCTGCACCGTCTTTTACCTTCTCGTAGCGGCTGGAGTCGTGGGCGCTTACGGCGCCCAGCCTTTGCTCGATCCGGCAACCGGGCTTCCGTTCAAGGAGGGCTCGCCAGCTCTGTTCGCGGCTGCGGCGTGCCATACAGCGCATGCGCCGACGGTTTGTTCGAAGGAAGCGCTCGCTTACATCCTGCGCCAGGTATCGAACCCAATATTCGGCAACCTCGTCGGCCTGGCGGCAGCGATCGCGCTTCCGTCGGTCGTGCTGCTGATGATGTACGGTCAGACTCGCGTCTTCTTTGTGATGGCTCGCGACGGGCTACTGCCTGACCGTCTATCGGCCGTTCACCCGCGCTTCCGCACGCCCTGGATCGTCACCATCGTCACCGGCATCTTTGTGGCAATCGCTGCGGCCTTCCTCCCAGTCGGAACGCTTGCCGATTATTCGAACGCCGGAACCCTGTTCGCTTTTGCCGCCGTATCGCTGGGCGTGATGATCCTCCGCAAAAAAGATCCGGGCCGGGCGCGGCCGTTCCGCACTCCAGCTCTCTATCTGGTGGCGCCCTTGTCGATAGCCGGGTGTATCCTGCTGTTCGTCAACCTCAACGTTGAATCGAAGCTGCTCTTCGTCAGCTGGACGGTTCTCGGGCTCGTCTTCTATTTTCTCTATGGCTACCGCCACAGCCACGTCGCGCGCGGCGTCGTGGAGGTTCCAGAGCTTGAAGAGGGCGCTCCGGCCAACGTCGGTGTCGGTCCGCTTCCCGGAGCTCCGGCACCGGGCAGTCCCGAGGAGCGCAGTTAGACGAGAAGTTCGCCGGCCAGCGTCCGGAGATCCTTCTCCGGGCGAGCGCCGTAATGCTGGATAACCTCGGCGGCACAGATCGCGCCGAGACGAAGTGAGTTTTCGAGGCTGAGCCCACGCGCTTCGCCGGCGAGAAAGCCGGCCGCAAAGAGGTCGCCGGCCCCGGTGGTGTCCACAAGAGCCTCGATGGGTTCAGCGGGAACCGACGCACGTCGGCCGTTATGGCAGGCCACCGCGCCGTGCTCGCTTCGAGTGGCGACCAAGGTTGAGACCTTCGATGCGATGGCATCGACTGCTGCGTCAAAGCTGCCAGTTCCTGCAAGCTGGGTGATCTCCGCCTCATTGGCGAACAGGATATCGATCCGGCCCTCGTCGAGGAGCCGCTGGAGGTCGGCATGATGGCGACCGACCACGAAGCTGTCCGACAGCGTGAAGGCTACGCGCGTGCCGGAGTCCCGGGCGGCGTTCATCGCCTTCATCATTGCTGCGCGCGGCTCAGCCGGATCCCAGAGATAGCCTTCGAGGTAGAGGATCTTCGCTTCGGCGATCCTGCCCGGATCGACCGCTTCCGGCCCAAGCACCTGAGCCGCACCCAGGAAGGTGTTCATCGTCCGCTGCGCGTCTGGAGTAACCAGGACGAGGCAGCGCGCGGTCGCTCCAATCCCCGCCCGCGGCGGCGTGTCGAACTGGACGCCGAGGCTGCGGATATCGTGCGTGAAGATCTGCCCGAGCTGATCGTCCGCGAGTTGCCCAATGAAGCCGGCTTTCAAACCCAGCGCGGCGAGGCCCGCCACGGTGTTGGCTGCTGATCCGCCCGACAATTCGCGACCCGGGCCCATTGCTCCGTACAGCCGCTCGGCCTCTTCGAGATCAATGAGGCGCATCGATCCCTTGGCCATGCCGCAAGTTTCGAGAAAAGCATCGTCGGAATCGGCAATCACGTCGACGATCGCATTTCCGATCGCCAGCACATCGATGGGTTTGTCGTTCATTCGCGGCGCCTAGCCAGCGAGACGGTCTGAGGCAACTTGCGCGCGCGAATGCTTGCCGCCATCCATATGCAATGCGCCGCGTCCTCGTTCTTCTCGCAACCCTCTCTCTTGCTGCCTGCGCCACACAAACGACCCCAGTCCAGACGCAACAGGAGCAGGCGCCCCCGCCTGCACCGGAGAACACGCGCGGCCACCTGATCGGCCTGACTGCAGAAGAGCTCGTCCAAAGGTTCGGAACCCCGGCGCTGCAGATCCGAGAGGGCAATAGCTGGAAACTGCAATTTAGAAGCCGATTATGCGTGCTCGATGCCTACCTCTACCCTGGAGCGAATGGGCAGACGACGTACCGGGTCACCTATGTTGAGGCGCGAACTCCCTCGCTCGCATCGATCGGTCAGACGGAGTGTATTTCCTCGTTTCCGACGCCCTGAAGCTCAGACAGCGCCCAATCGGCAGCTTCCGCGAGGACAGGATCGGGACTGTCGTGAAACGGGCGGATCGCGGGTGCAAGTTCCCTTTTGCCGCTATTTCCCGCGGCAATCAGGCAATTGCGAAGGAATCGGTTGACGCCGATTCGCTTGATCGGTGAGCCGGAGAACAAGGCCCGGAACGAGGAGTCCTCGAGCTTAAGGAGGTCGGCGAGCTTGGGAGCCCTCAATTCCTCTCGCGGAACGAACGCGGCGTTCGCCGCGGCGGCTTCCGCAAAGCTATTCCAGGGGCAAACGGCGAGACAATCGTCGCAGCCATAGATCCGGTTTCCCATCGCCCTTCGGAACTGGAGAGGGATGGGCCCGGAATGCTCGATCGTGAGGTAAGAAATGCACCTGCGGGCATCGATCCGTCGCGGGCCGTCGAAAGCCCGGGTCGGGCAGACATCGAGACAGCGCGTGCAGCTACCGCAGGTGTCGCGGGCCGGCTGATCGGCTTGGAGTTCCAGGGAGGTGAGGATGATCCCGAGGAAGAGCCAGCTGCCGTGCTCGCGAGACACGAGGTTGGTGTGCTTCCCTTGCCAGCCAATTCCAGCGGCCGCCGACAGCGGTTTCTCCATCACCGGCGCTGTATCGACGAACACCTTCAGCTCGCCGCCCGCACGATCCACCATCCAGCGCGCCAGCGCTTTCAGCGCCTTCTTCACGGTATCGTGATAGTCGCGGCCTTGGGCATAGACGGAAATGCGTCCGACGGACCCGTCGTTCGCCAACTCGAGCGGATCGCGGTCCGGCGCATAACTCATGCCAAGCGCGATCACCGATTTTGCCTCGGGCCACAGTGCCGTCGGGGCAATCCGTTGATGCGCTCGCGCCTCGATCCACCGCATCGATCCGTGACGGCCTTCGGCGAGCCAGCGCATCAGGTTGGGACCGGCTTCCGGCGCAGCGTCGGCGCATGCAAACCCACACGCGACAAAGCCTAGCTCGCGCGCAAATTCACGGATTTGCTCTTCTAAACTTGCCATTTACGGACTCGAACCTACCACGCCAGCAATGGGCATAAGCGGCGTAGCTGTCGAGGCCGTTGGGCTGGTGAAGGATTTTGGCGAAACGCGCGCCGTCGACGGCGTCAGCCTCAAGGTCCCAACGGGTTCAATTTATGGGCTGCTTGGGCCCAACGGCGCGGGCAAGACCACCACTCTCAGAATGCTGCTCGGAATAATCGAGCCATCCTCGGGGAGCGTTCAGTTGCTGGGGCGCAGCCGTCCGCTGCAGGCGGCGCGAGAGGTTGGCTACCTGCCCGAGGAGCGCGGCCTCTATCCCGCGATGCAGGCACGCGAGGCGATTGCGTTCATGGGCGCACTTCGTGGCTTGCCGCTTGGCGAAGGCCGGCGTCGCGCCGATGCTATGCTTCAGGAGCACGGACTTGGAGCGTGGGCGAAGAAGCCGATCCGGACTTTGTCGAAGGGCATGGCGCAGACGGTCCAGCTGCTCGGGACGTTGATCCACGACCCGAAGCTGATCGTGCTCGATGAGCCGTTCTCCGGCCTCGACGCGATCAACCAGGGCAAACTGGAGTCTTTGATCCGGCGCAAGGCGCGGCAAGGCGTCACCGTCATCTTTTCCACTCACGTGATCGCCCACGCCGAACGGCTGTGCGACGAGGTTGCAATCATCGCAAAGGGCAAGGTCGCGTTCGACGGGAGCGTCGACGAGGCACGCTCGCGGCTTCGTCCGATCGTCCGGCTGCGCACCCGCAACCGTGACGGCGCGTGGCGATCGTCGATTCCTGCGGCCAGCCGCGAGGAAGGCAACGACTGGGTGTTCGAGCTTCCGGAGAGCGGCCCCGAGCCGCTGCTCAAAGCGTTGATCGACGGGGGCGCCGGCATTGAAACGCTGGCGATCGAACGTCCGGGACTTCACGAGGCCTTCGTCGCGATCGCCGGCCAGGCCGCTGCCGCGGCGATGGGTGAGGGGACTGCGAAATGATCGGGCTGTTGCGCGCTGCGCTGGTAATCGGGCGGCGCGATTTCACCGCGACCGTGCTCTCGAGAACCTTCATCTTCTTCCTGCTGGGGCCGGTGTTTCCTCTGATTTTCGGCGTCGTGTTCGGAAGCATCGGTGCGCGGGTCGCCGCCAAACAGGAGCCGCCGGTGGTAGCGGTCGCATCCTCTCCGCAGGAGTTTGCAGCGCTCTCGGTCGCGCGTGACCAGCTCGAACAGGCTGGAGCAGGGCAGCAGCTGATCCAGCTGCGGCGCGTGGATCCGGCGATTACACCGGGTCAGGAATCGAAGCTTTTGCTTTCGCCCGAGAGTGACGTGATCGCGGTGATGTCCGGTGGGCTGGATCACCCGCAGCTCAGCGGCGATATCGATCCTGACGGGGCAACCGCGTCGCAATTCCGGCTGCTCGTTACGGCAGCCAGAGCTCATCCGGTCCAGCTCCAGGTTACCAGCATCCGCCGGATCGAACCCTCCAACACACAAGCCCGGACTCGGACCGGACAGGGTGCGCAGACCCTGCTCTTTTTCCTGACGATGCTGCTGGCCGGAATGACGCTTTCCCAGCTGATCGAAGAGAAGTCGAACAAGGTCATTGAGGTTCTTGCCGCCGCGGTACCGATCGAAGCAGTTTTCCTTGGCAAGCTATTCGCGATGCTGCTCGCGTCTCTAGTCGGGATTACCGTCTGGACGTCGGCTGGTGCTGCCGCCATCGCGGCATTCACGGGCGGCGATTTGAGCGCGCTGCCGGAGCCCGCGGTAGGGTGGCCGACATTCGCCGTGCTCGCGATCGTTTATTTCGCAATGAACTATCTGGTCCTGGGATCGGTGTTCCTGGCGATCGGCGCCCAAGCCTCAACGGTGCGTGAGGTGCAGACCATGTCGATGCCCGTCACCATGATGCAGCTGCTGATCTTCGGTTTCGCCGCCCTGGCGGTGGGTTCACCCAACTCGCCCGCAGCGATCGGCGGGGCGATCTTTCCGCTCTCCTCAAGCCTGGTGATGGTCGCGAGGGCCGCCGAGTTGCCGCAGCTGTGGCCCCATCTTCTGGCCATCCTTTGGGAGCTTCTCTGGGTTGGACTGATCATCAGGATGTCGTCCGGTCTGTTCCGGCGTACCGTGCTCAAATCCGGCCCAGGACGGGCACCCTTCTGGCGCCGCTCGGCTGGCGCCGCATGAAGATGGATAAGAAGCCGCCCGCTCAATTTGCCCCGGCTGGAAACCGCGACCCCTAAACCTTCGTTAGAGCCGCACAACAGGAGGTGCGGCATGCGACGCGTGTTATTGATTGCAGCGATTCCACTCGGATTCGCGACTCTCTCAGGATGCAAGACGACGAATTCGGCTGCGGATGCCGTTCATAGCGCTGGTAGCGCGGTGGCGAGCGGCGTCGGCGCCGTTCCATCGCTGGTGAACGTCAATCTTTCCAACGTTCTCAACAATCTCGCGCTCGACTTGCACATCGACAAGGCGAATATCCCAATCAACGCGCAGATCCCGATCACCGTCGCGGCCAATATCTGTGGGGTGTCCATCAACGTGCTCTCCGTCTCGACTGGTGGAAGCCCGAGCTGCACGGCGACCACAACTTCACCGCAGCTGGAACAGGTCGTGCAGCAGCAACTGGCGGCCAATGGTTCCGTCGGCGGCGGCGGACAAACCACGCAGAGCGGCACGACCTCGACCCAAACCCCTACCAACACCACGACGACCACCCAGCCCCAGCAACCTCAATAACAATCAGTCCAAGGAGGATAGTGTCATGGCGAGTACGCCGGTTAAAGTGTTCGCGATCGCGGCCATTGTGGCCGGACTGGCAGCCTGTAAGCAGACCGCGCCCCAGAGTGCCGGAACAACTGCGCCGCCGACTGGTTCGACCACGGCCGGCGGGTCCAGCGGGGGTGGAACGAGCGTTCCCACGCTGGTCAGCGTGAACCTTCAGAACGTGCTCAACCAATTGTCCGTGTCGCTGAACGTCAACCGGGACAGCATTCCGGTGACGGCGCAGGTGCCGATCGACGTCGCGGCGAGCGTCTGTGGTGTGTCTGTCAGCGCGCTGGCTGCATCCGTGGCCGACGGGCACGGTACCTGCACCGCGGTCAACACCAGCCCCGCACTTGCTCAGGTGGTGCAGCAGCAGATCTCGACGGGCGGGAATGTCGGTGGCGGTAGCCAGACGACGACCGTTCCGCAGACGACCACTCCGCCTCCGCCAACAAACGGCGGCTGATCCGAGCCTAATCCATCGCGGCTCGGGCCATTTTCTCGAGCTGTTCCATCAGCGCCCGGTGCGGGAATGGACCGTGGCTGATGCGTGCCACCCCGGCGCTTGCCCATTCCGCTTTGGGCGGAGCGCCGGGGAAGGCAATGACGTTGAGTGGCAACGGCACTTCGCGAACCATGCGTTCAATGTGACCGCGATCAGACAGTCGCGGGACGAAGAATCCGCTCGCGCCGGAATCGGCGAACGCCTTGCCGCGCTCGATCACCCGATCGACCAGCGAGTCATTGTGGTCCTGGTCCTTCAGGAACAGATCCGTTCGCGCGTTGATGAAGAAATCCGGTCCGACGGCAGCCCGGATTGCGGCAATGCGGCGCTGCTGCAGGTCGAGCGGGTGAACGCCTTCGCCGCCGATCACTTGATCTTCGAAATTGCAACCGGCCGCGCCGGTTTGGGCAAGGCGGGCGACGTTACGGCCAACTTCATCCGGTTCAACCGCGTAACCGCCTTCGAAGTCGATCGTCACCGGAAGGTCTACGGAATCGACGATCCGCTTGGCGTTGGCCAGCGCGAAGTCGATTGGCACACCTTGGCCGTCTGAAAAGCCGTTCGCATCGGCGACAGGGTGGCTCCCAGTTGCGAGCGCCTTGGCTCCTGCGCGGACCACCGCCTGCGCACTGCCGACGTCCCAAATGTTATAGAGAATCAGCGGATCGCCCGGCACATGAAGCGCGGCGAACCGCTCGAACTGCGAATGTCTGTCGCCCTGGCTCATTCCACAAGCATTAGCAGCGCTCCGGCGGGCGGAGCAAACGATCCGACCGAGCCCCCGCCGTAGCCTCGGACCGCGTTCGTCGTGGGGAGAACTTTACGGGGTCCAAGCCCTCATTAGCCGAAATCGCGACGCGATGCACGATAACGGAAGTGAGCATCGTTCGGCGCTAGTGGACGAACCGCGCCACTACGTCTCGATAGGACCGGCTGACCTTTACCTGCGCACCGGAGTCCAGAACGAGAAAGCACTCTCCGTTCGTGTGCGGTTTCACCTGCCGCACAAGATCGAGATTGACGATCGTCGAGCGGTGGACGCGTTGGAACCGGCGGGGATCGAGCCTTTTTTCGAGATCCTTCATCGTTTCCCGCAAGATCAGCGTGTTGTCGCCGGTCTGGATGCACATGTAATCGCCGGCGGCGTCGATCCGTTCGATCGTGTCGACGTCGACGCGGAAGATCTGCCCCTGGTCCTTGATGTTTATCATTCGCTCGAACCGATTCGAGGAGGGCGCATCGGCTGAGCCGTCGGCCAGCTCTCCCGCGGCCTCGGGCGCATGTTCCGCTAGAGCCTCCTTCAGGCGCCCGGCCTCTTCGGCGCTTCGCTTTTCGGAGAGCCTCTGCCGAACCCGGTCGAGAGTGGCCGCCAGTCGATCCTCGTCGACCGGCTTGACCAGATAATCTACTGCCTGCGCCTCGAAGGCCCGCAGTGCATGCTCTCCGAAGGCCGTCACGAAGACGAACAGCGGCGGCTCAACGTCCATCAACCCCTGGATCACGGAAAAGCCGTCGAAGCCCGGCATCTGGATGTCGAGAAAGACAAGATCGGGCTTGTGAGTCTTGATCGCGCGAATCGCTTCGCGGCCATTTGCGGCTGTGGCGACGATTTCGACATCGTCATGTGCCTCCAGCCGGAGCATCAAGCCCTGCGTGGCAAGCGGTTCGTCATCGACCAATATGGTCCGGATGCTCATCAGTCTCTGTCTCCGGTTTCGAAGGGAATATCGACAATAACGCTGAACCCTCCCTTATCGTTCTTCCGAGTGGTGAAGGAATGTGCGTTGCCATAGGCCTGCGCCAGCCGCTCCCGCGTATTGGCAAGCCCCACCCCGGTCGAAGGACTTGCGGCGAGATCGGCGCAGCCATCGCAATTGCCATTGTCGGCAACCTCGATCCGCACGCCTTGCCCTTCGCGGTTTGCGGTAATCCATATATCCGCCCCCGTTTCGCTCGGCGTGACCGCATATTTGATCGCGTTCTCGATCAGCGGCTGCAACAGGAGCGATGGCAGCCGAGCGCCGATCGTCTCGGCTTCGATTCGGAAGTGGGGGCGAAGCCGATCCTCGAACCGCATCTTCTCGATTTCAAGGTAAAGCTTCAGCGTTTCCACCTCTTGGGCGAGGGTCACCTTCGCGGTGGACTCATTCGCAAGCGTGTAGCGAAGGAAGGAGGACAAGCGCGCCAGCATCGCATTCGCACGCTCGGTCTGCTTGAGCAGCACCAGCGTCGAGATCGAATTGAGTGTGTTGAACAGGAAGTGCGGGTTGAGCTGGTAACGAAGCATCGCCAGCTGCGCCGATGAGGCCTGGCTCTCAAGCTTTTCACGCTGGTTGATCTGCTCTTCCAGCAGGATGTAGTAGTTGATGCCATAGTAGAGCGCCGCCCAGGCGGCGAGCAGCGAAAAATCGAGCAGTATCGCGCCCAGATAGGTGACGCCCGCAGGCTTCAGCTCTGGCTTGAGAAAGGTCGCAAGGCTCCAGGTTTCGATCGCGGAGAATGCACCTGACGCAAGTAGGACGGTGAGCAACGACAAAACGGCCGTCCAGATCACCCGCATCCGGATCAGGCGCCGAAACAGAGCCCCCATTAGCAAGGTCAAGGAATAGCCCGTAGCGGTGAGGAGAGCAGTGTGGACCAGCCACATCAGCCCCACGCCGTTCGCAAATCCGCCGAGCGCGCGAAGAAAGAAATATCCCGTCCAACCGCTGGTCTGGAGAAACCAGAACGCCCGATTCTTGTCCTGGAAGAACGGCGCGTCCAGCCCGACGCCCTTGAGGATCGGGCGTGCAGGCGATTGGATTCGTGGGGATTCGCTGCGCCTGGGTTGGGTCAGGGTTGCGCTGTCCGTGGCCATCGGCAGGGATATAGACTCGGCGCTTCGTCATTGCGAGGAGCGCAAAATTGATACCATCAGGGTTGTAATTCTCTCAACGTTCTTAACGTCGTTTCAACCGTCTGCAGTTTACCGCTCGGCCCGACCACAGATCGGGACGCGCATGTACGAAGCCCCTGACCGTTACAAACGAATGATCGCCGCGCGTCTTCCGGACGGCGAATCGGCAGCCTTTTCCGCGACCGAATCGGAGGCTGATGCGTCTCCCCTTCGCGACGCGCAGCTAATGGCGCGCGCGCAGTTGGCCCCCTTCTTTGCGGCCGCCAACATCGTTGCCGCGGCCATGATGATCGCCTGTTTGTGGGGTGACGCGCCAGAACTGTGGCTCGGAGGGTGGGCGACTGCGGTTGCTGTCACCAACCTCGTCATGATGCAGATCGCGCGCAACCAGTCCGTTACACACGTTGGCCGGTCCGGCCGCCGGGTACCGAACTGGATGCTGGTCGGCGACATCGTTGTCCGAGCCCTCCTGTGGCTATCGCTGCCGCTTTATCTCTTCCATTCCCTCAACGCCGGTTCGGAAGTCATCGCAGCCTCGATCATCGCCGGCCTTGGAATTGCCGCCCTCGGCCTGGTCGTGGTCTTCCCATGTGTCGTTGCGTGGATGGCAAGCTTCACCGCAGGCCTTTGCGCAGTCCTTCTGATCGGGCGCGGACAGATTGCATTCCAGCATGTCCTTTCCATCCTGTTCACGCTTGGAGTGGCCATATTTGGCGTGCTTTCGGTAGCGCGATGGGCGTTCAATCAGCTCAAGACCAATGCCGCCGTGGGATCGCAAAGCGAAAGCTCTTCGCTGTTGCTTCAGGAATATGAGCAGCGCGGCGTCGGTTGGCTCTGGCAAGTGGATGCCGAGAACCGGGTTAGCTACATATCGTCGCGAATGACGGCTCTGCTCGGCCGCCCCGCAAACCAGCTTCTCGGCCATTCGCTTCCTTCGCTTCTCGGGGGTCACGCGGAGCTGGGGCGCAAGCTTCTCGACCAGGAGGCATTCGGCAATCTGGAGATGGAGCTGGAAACATCGCGCGGGCCGCGCTGGATTTCCATTTCGGGCGATCCGATCATCGATACCGCCGGGCGGTTCGAGGGCTTCCGCGGCGTCGGGTCCGATATCACGGAAATCCGGCAGACGCAGGAGCGGCTGACGCATCTTGCCAACGTCGACGTTCTTTCCGGTTTGCCCAATCGCGGGCGAGTTCGCCAGTTGCTCGGGGAAGCGCTCCGAACGGCAACTGCCGACAGCCACGCCTGTGCGATCATGTTCCTCGATCTCGATGGCTTTAAACCCGTCAACGATACGTTCGGACACCCCAAAGGCGATGCGGTGCTCCGCGCTGTCGCCAAGAGGCTGACAGACCAGGTAGCGCACGACGGAGTCGTCGGCCGGATGGGCGGCGATGAGTTCGCGATTGTGATCCCCGACGCTCAGAGCCGGACCAAGGTCGAGCAGATGGCCGATCGGATCATCCAGACAATCAAGGACCCGTACGACATCGACGGCACCAATATTCGTATTGGAGTTTCAATAGGCTGCGCGTTCGGACCGATGGACGGTGCGACCGTCGACGATCTGATTCTCAAGGCCGACCTTGCTCTCTACCAAGCCAAGGATGCCGGCCGCGGCTGCGCCCGCTACTTCTCATCCGAACTGCAATCGGAACAGGAAGATCGAATCCGGATGGAAGCGGACCTGCGCGCGGCGGTCGCCTCGAAGCAGTTTCATCTCGCTTTCCAGCCGCTGATCAATGCCAAGTCGCAGAAGCTGATCGGCTTCGAAGCGTTGATCCGCTGGACTCACCCGAAGCGTGGCAACGTGCCGCCAAACGTTTTCATTCCCGTTGCCGAGGAAATCGGTCTGATGACCGCCATCGGCGATTGGGTGATCGACGAAGCGTGCCGGGCGGCAGCAAGCTGGCCGCAGCACATCAGCGTCGCGCTGAACGTTAGCCCGAAGCAAATCGTGATGCCGGCGCTCCCGAACACGGTCAGCGAGGCGCTGGCACGTCACCGCGTTCAAGGTAACCGCATCGAGCTCGAGGTGACCGAGGGTGTCTTCCTTGGCGACAACGGCCCGACTCTTGATGTCCTGAAGCGGCTCCGGGCACTCGGCGTCGGAATCGCGCTCGACGATTTCGGAACCGGTTATTCGTCAATCGGCTATCTGAACAAGGCGATTTTCCACAAGCTCAAGATCGACGGCAGCTTCGTTCGCGAAGCGGGATCTCGGCAGGAGAATGTCGCGATCATCCAGTCGATCGTTCAGCTCGCCAAGAGCTTCCGGATGACCGTCACTGCCGAGGGCGTTGAAACCGCGGAGGACTTCGAGCGCATGCGTGAACTCGGCTGCGACGTGATCCAAGGCTATCTGTTCGGAAAGCCGCTTAGCTACGAGCGTGCAAATCAGATGGTCGTTGGCCTCGCCGCCAAGAAGATGGCCGGCTGACCGGGAAAAGGGATCGTCTCAATCGCAGGAGTGTTCTTCCTCCAAACTGCAGTTTGTTTGGAGTTGCCCGCTTGCGTATCCCCCTCCTATTAGTATCCGCGGCCGCGCTTGCGGTCGCCGGTTGCAATTATTCGCCGAGTTCCGGCTCCACGAGTTCGACAGCCGAAGTGGCGGACCCTGGGTCAAAAGTTTCCGACAAGGATCTCGAGACCCGGATTATGGCTGCCCTGGACGATGCTCCCAGGAACGGCCTGACGAAGGATCTCTTCTTGAAGGGGAATCTTCCCGCCTCGGGTCCGGAACGGCGTCAGGCCCTCCTTCAGGCCATACAACAATATGCTTCCGCGCTCGCGAGCGGGAAGGTCGACCCGACGAAGATCCGGGACGTATACACCCTCCCCCGACCGAAAGTAGACGTGAGGTCGGGGCTCCAGCAGGCGCTGCAACAGAACACGCTGGCCGAATGGCTTGCATCGCTTCCGCCGCAGACTCCGGAATACAAAGCATTGTCGAACGCCTTCGTGCAGCTTGTGCAGCGCTCGCCGGACCTCCCCGACCAGACAATTCCTTCGGGAAAGACGATCAAGCCAGGAGATTCCGACTCACGCATCCCGGCGATTGCCGCCAACCTGAAGTCGCAGGGGTACCTGCCTGCGGATCAGCAGCCTCAGCAGCAGCAGACCAAGCCCAGTAAGGGGCATGCGGGTCAGCCGAAGCAGCAGCAATCTCCCTCTGACCGCTACTCGGCGCAGCTCGTGGCAGCAGTGAAGCAGTGGCAGTCCGATTCGGGAGTGAAGCCCGATGGCGTGATCGGCAACGACACGATCGCGGCGCTGAATGCCAGCCCGCGCGACCGTGCGAGAACGCTTGCGGTGGCGATGGAAAGGCTGCGCTGGCTGGATCGCAACCCTCCGGCGACGCGGGTCGACGTCAACACCGCCGCATCGTTCCTGCATTATTTCCGCGATGGCAAAGCAGTCGATTATCGCAAGGTCATTAACGGGGAGCCAGGAAGGGAGACCCCGCAACTTCAGGCGCCAATCTTCCAATTGGTGGCGAACCCGACGTGGACCGTCCCTCATTCGATCGATGACGAGATGGCCGGGAAAAGCGGGTCTTGGCTGTCGGCCAACGGGTTCAGCCAGAAGAACGGGCAATGGGTGCAGGCCTCCGGCCCCAAGAATTCGCTCGGGATCGTCAAATTCGACATGAAGGACGATCAGGCGATCTACCTCCACGATACGCCGGCCAAGTCGCTGTTTCAGCTAGACGATCGTCACCGCAGCCACGGCTGCGTGCGCGTGGAAGATGCAATCGGATTCGCTCACGAAATTGCTCAGAATGAAGGGATTGACGACAAGTTCGGCCAAGCGATGGCGACTGGCAAGGAGACGTTCGTCGCGCTGCCGCAGTCGATCCCAGTACGGTTGATGTATCACACGGCCTATCTGGGCGACGACGGACGGATCCATTTCGCCAATGACGCCTACGGGTGGGACGACGATGTCGCGACGGCGCTTGGTTACGCGAATGTGGCCCGTGCCGCACAGCAACGGCAGAGCGAGGATATCGGACCTTAAGCTGGCCTACTCCATTGGGGCGTTTGCGTTTTTCCTGAACGGGCGTAGTCATGACGGTTAAGCAACGGCTCATGGGCCGGGGCGCAATAAGCCTGCATCTAATGGAGGTGCGTATGCGTAAATTCCTATTCCCCCTCCTGCTCGCGACGTCGATGGCTGCAACCCCCGCCTTCGCACAGCAGTGGAACAAACAGGATCGTCAAACTGCTCGAGAAGATCGCCAGGCCGCTCGCCAGGAACGGCAAGACAGTCGTCCGGCTCCGCGGGCCGAGCAGCCTCAAGTCCAGGCTCCGCAGCGCAATTTCGCGCCGCAGGTCGCTGCTCCAGCGCCTGAGCGCGGCAATTTGGAGCGCCAGCAGTGGAGTCGCCCTGCGGAGACTGTCCAGCCCGGCGGTCGCCGTTTCGATGGGAACGCGGGGCAACGGCAGTGGACCCGTCCGGACGTTCAGCAGGCTCCGTCCGGCTTCGACGGACGGCCAGCCGGCGACACCGTGACCAACTGGCGATCTCATGAGCGGGACGTGGCGCGTCAGGACCGTTTCAGCCAAGATGCTCAGCGTGGCTACACACGTGCAATGCCACCGGCCTATGCGCGTCCGGATCGCCCGGCGCCGGTGCCCCAGACCGCATACCGGTATGGCGACCGATCACCCCAGTGGAGTTCCAACTGGCGGAACGATCATCGCTACGATTGGCGCAACTATCGTGACCATCACCGGTCGATCTTCCGGATTGGCATTTACTACGATCCGTTCGGCTGGGGATATCAGCGGTACAATGTCGGCTGGCGGCTTTGGCCTGCCTACTACGGGCAGAACTACTGGCTGACAGATCCGTACATGTACGATCTGCCGCCCGCGCCGTGGCCACTGCAATGGGTCCGCTATTACAACGACGCGTTGCTGGTGGATGTCTACACGGGGCAGGTCGTCGATGTGATGTACGACTTCTTCTGGTAGAGCCGACCAAGGCATTCATCGAAGGGGCGTTGCGGTTCTTCCGCAGCGCCCCTTTTCTTGCGGTGAGTTGCGGATAGGGCACCGCTGTATTATCAATACAATACACAAAGGTACGGAGATTTCATGAAGTCGCGCGCTTTTCTGCTGGCTGCTTCCCTCTTCACGATCGGTTTTGCCCCGACTGCCGCATACGCCCAGGATGCCGCTCCGGCATCGTCTCGGAGCGAGCACGACAAGCTGTTCGCGATCTTCAAGAACAGCGACGAAACCGAGCTGAAGCTCAACCCGGTTGACGCAATCGAGCGCGGAGACCTCCGTTACGCGGATCACTTCGGCGACTACATCACCGACCAATATTACGCCGCAGAGAAAGCATCCGCCGAGCATGACCTTTCGGCTTTGCGGCAGGTCGACCGATCCAAGCTGAACCCAACCGACCAGATCGCCTACGACACTTTCAAATGGCAGCGCGGCGACGATCTGAAGGGACTGGAGCCGGATATCCTCTCGCTGACCGAAGTCCGGCCCATGAATCACTTCTACGGTTGGCAAAAGGACTATGCGACGTTCGTCAGCGGCCACGGCGGAGCGCCGTTCAACACGCTCGAGGATTACGAAAACAACCTGAAGCGTAACAAGGAGTTCGTCACCTACATCGACCGCGCCATTGGCCGGTTCCGTCAGGGCGAGCGGGAAGGGGTCGTCGAGACAAAACTTACCGTCCGCAACATGGTCGAGCAGCTGGACAACCAGCTGAAGCTGAAACCGGAAGACTCGCCCTTCTGGGGGCCTATTAAGGATTTTCCGAAATCGATCAGCGCTGCCGATCGTGCGCGGCTGACTGCGGAGTATCGTGCGTCGATCAGCCGCGAGATTTACCCGGCGCTGACTCGCCTGCGCGGCTTCCTGAAGACTGAATATCTGCCACACGCGCGGGACGGCGTCGGCCTCATGTACATGAAGGGCGGGGACCGGCTGTATCGTTACCTGATCGAATCAACGACCACGGAAGCGCTAGACCCGAAGCAGGTTCACCAACTCGGCCTCAATGAAGTTGCGCGGATCACCAAGGAACTGGAGCAGGTGAAGCAGCAGGTCGGCTTCCAGGGCACGCTCCAGCAATTCTTCGACTTTATGCGCACCAGCCCCAAGTTCCAGCCGAAGAGCGAGGACCAGCTCCGGCAGGACTTTTACGGCATCAAGGCGCAGGCCGAAGCGAGAATCCCGCAATTCTTCTCGCTCGTGCCGAAAGCGCCGCTCGTAATCCGAGCCTACGATCCATTCCGCGCCAAGTTCGAGGCCGGCGCTTCGTACGAACAGGGCACTCCGGACGGATCGCGGCCCGGAACCTTCTACTTCAACAGCTACGACCTTCCGTCACGGAGCACCTGGGAAGAAACGACGCTATTCCTGCACGAAGGCGAGCCCGGGCACCATTTCCAGATCAGTCTGGCCCAGGAGAACAAGTCGCTCCCCGACTTCATGCGCTTCGGCGGCAACACGGCTTACGTCGAAGGGTGGGCGCTCTATTCGGAGAGCCTCGGATACCCCATGGGCATGTACACCGACCCGTATCAGCGGTTCGGCAACCTCAGCGACGAGATGCTGCGCGCGATGCGGCTGGTGATCGATACCGGCATTCACTCGATGGGTTGGACTCGCGATCAGTCCATCCAGTACATGCTGACCCATTCCGGGGAGTCGAAGACGGACGCGACGGCAGAGGTAGAGCGGTACATCGCGATTCCCAGCCAGGCGCTCGCCTACAAGATTGGGCAGCTGACGATCACCCGGCTCCGCGACAAAGCGAAGGCTGAGCTGGGGCCGAAGTTCGACATTCGCGATTTTCACGCACAGGTGCTGAACACCGGGGCTTTGCCGCTTCCGATCCTGGAGGAAAAGATCGATCGCTGGATCGCCGCGAAGAAGGCGGGCTGACCGGATAGGGCCGTTCGATCAGCTTATCGGGACATAAATCGGAAATGCTGGCGCGCAGTATCGGCTGCGGGTAAGCGCCGCGGGCCATGACGACCCGGACCGACGAGAGCGCCAGCCCGATCATAGAAAACCGCGCCGATTTGCTGTCGACGTTCGCCGGCGGCGAAAAGCCGCGAGAGCAGTGGCGGATCGGCACGGAGCACGAGAAGTTCGTCTACCGCACCTCCGATCATCGGGCCCCGTCCTACGACGAGCCCGGCGGCATTCGAGACCTTCTCCTTGGCCTTACCGAATTCGGGTGGGAACCTGTTATCGAGCACGGAAATGTCATTGCCCTGACCGGTTCTGATGGCACCATCAGCCTTGAGCCGGCTGGTCAGTTCGAGCTGTCCGGTGCGGCGTTGGACAATCTGCATCAGACCTGCGCCGAGGCTGGGCGGCATCTGTCGCAGGTCAAGGCGGTAGGTGAACGGTTGGGGATTGGTTTTCTGGGCCTGGGGATGTGGCCCGACAAGGCCCGCAGCGACCTGCCGATTATGCCCAAGGGCCGGTACCAGATCATGCTCAACTACATGCCCAAGGTCGGCAGCCTCGGGCTCGACATGATGCTTCGGACGTGCACCATTCAGACGAATCTGGATTACTCGTCAGAAGCCGATATGGTTCGCAAGTTTCGCGTCGGCCTAGCTCTGCAGCCGGTGGCGACGGCACTGTTCGCAAATTCCCCCCTCACCGAAAGGAAGCCCAACGGCTTCCTGAGCTTCCGAAGCCACATCTGGGAAGACACCGACGCGGACCGCACAGGCATGCTGCCGTTCGTTTTCGAGGACGGCTTCGGCTATGAGCGCTACTGCGACTATGCTCTGGACGTGCCGATGTATTTCGTCTTTCGCGACGGCACCTACATCGATGTCGCCGGTGAGAGCTTCCGCGCCTTCCTCGAAGGCAGGCTCCCTCAATTGCCGGGAGAGAAGCCTACGCTCGCCGACTGGACCGATCACCTCTCGACCATTTTCCCGGAAGTCCGGCTCAAGAGCTTTCTCGAAATGCGCGGCGCGGATGGAGGTCCGTGGAGCCGAATCTGCGCTCTCCCGGCGCTGTGGGTGGGGCTACTCTATGACGACGAAGCCCTCGACGCCGCGTGGGACCTGGTGAAGGACTGGAATATCGAAGAGCGCGAGGAGCTCCGCCGCGTGGTGCCGAAGCTAGCGCTCAAGGCTCCGGTTCCGGGCGGCGGCGACGTTCGCGATCTCGCTCGCGAGGTTCTCGAAATCGCAGCCAGCGGCCTCACTCGCCGCGCCAGGCTCAATTCCGCAGGCGACAACGAGAGTGGATTCCTCGATCCGCTGAACGAGATCGTTGCGACTGGCGAGACTCCCGCCGACCGGCTGCTGGACCGTTTCTTCGGCGAGTGGCAGGGTGACGTCAGCCGAATCTATTCGGAGATGAGCTTCTGATGGATGTCCAGGCGCAGCAGCGTCGCAGCCTTTATCCGCCGATCGAGCCATATCGGTCGGGGCACCTGGATGTCGGCGACGGCCATTCCATTTATTGGGAATTGGTGGGCAACCCGGGAGGCAAGCCCGCGGTGTTCCTCCACGGTGGCCCGGGCGCCGGGATAAGCACCGATCATCGCCGGCAGTTCGACCCTCGGCGCTACAATGTCCTCCTGTTCGACCAGCGTGGCTGCGGCCGCTCGACGCCGCACGCGAGCCTCGAGGCGAACACGACCTGGGATCTGGTCGCCGACATCGAGAAGCTCCGCACCGAAGTCGCCGGCGTCGAAAAGTGGCTGGTGTTCGGCGGATCGTGGGGCTCGACCCTGTCACTCGCCTACGCTGAGACTCATCCGGATCGCGTGACGGAACTCGTCCTCAGGGGTGTCTTCCTGTTCGACCAATACGAACTCGACTGGCTATACAAGAAGGGCGGCGCGTCACAGCTCTACCCTGACAAATGGGAGGAGTTTGTCGCTCCCATTCCGGAGGCGGAGCGCGACGACCTGGTCGCAGCCTATCAGCGCCGCCTGACCGGCAGCGATGCAGACAAGAAGCTGCGCTGCGCGAAAGCGTGGAGCAAGTGGGAGGGGGAGGTCGTCACGTTACTTCCCAACCCGCACGTGATCGAGGAATTCTCCGAGCCCGAAAAGGCGATCGCCATTGCCCGGATCGAGAATCACTACATGGTCAATCGCGGCTGGCTCGAGGAGGGGCAGCTGCTCCGCGGGGCGGAAAAGCTGGGCGGGATTCCCGCGGTCATCGTCCAGGGTCGCCATGATTGCTGCACGCCTCCCGCCGCGGCCTGGGCGCTACACAAGGCGTGGCCCGAAGCCGAGCTCCAGATCATCCCCGATGGCGGACACCTCTTCAACGAACCGGGTGTCCTCGATGCGCTGGTCCGAGCCACCGACAGGTTTGCGGGGAACGCGGCTCAGTAGGTCGGAAGCGCCTGGTCGGCTTCACCCCAGCCGGCGAGCAGCTTGGATGAAGCGCGGTCGAAGAGGGTATCCAGGTCGCGAATGCTGAAGGCATTCCCGCCTTCGAAATCATCGAGCTCTTCCCATGCGACCGGCGCGGCAACTGGCGCGCCTTCGCGAGCGCGCGCGGAGTAGGGCATCACCGCGGTCGATCCGCGCTGGTTGCGGAGCCAATCGAGGAAGATCCGCCCCTTTCGCTGGACCTTGCGCATATTGGCAGTGAAGCGTTCCGACTCAGCCTCTGAAACTGCGCGGGCGAAGCGTTCAGCGAAGGAGCTCACCGCGTCCCAATCTGCGGACGCATCGAGCGGTGCGATCACGTGCACGCCCTTGCCGCCAGTCAGCATTGGAAATGTCTTGAGGCCGAGATCAGCGAGCAAATCGCGGATCCGCCGAGCGGCATCGCGCACATCTCCGAAATCAAGCCCAACATCAGGGTCGAGATCGAACACCAGCCTATCGGGACGCTCCACATCCTCGACCATACTTCCCCAGCCATGGAACTCGATTGTCCCCATCTGCACGCATTGAAGAATTCCCCGGATCTCGTCGACGAAGAGATAATCCTGATTGCCGCCCTTTTTTTCGGCGATGGGGACGTGCTTGACGTACTCGCCCATCGATCCGGTGTCGTGCTTCTGGAAAAAGCATTTCTTCGCACGGCCTTGCGGGCATCGAATCAGGGTTAATGGCCGGTCTGCAACAGTTGCCATCAGCAAAGGATTGATCGCCGCATAATATGAGGCGAGCTGGAGTTTGGTCAGCTTCTCGGTCGGAAAGATCGCGCGGTCGGGGTTGCTGATCTCGACCCCGAAGCTCTCCGGCGTCGGATGATCCGGCTTTTTCGCGCTCTTTGGGAGCTTCTTCGGCACTTCCTTCACCACTTGGCTCGCCGGCTTGTCCTCGCGAAGAGCGATAAAGCTCGGGTGGCGCAGAATATCCTCGGAGGTGAATTCGGTGAAGGCGATCTCGGCGACCAGCTTGGGTTCGATCCAGTGGCCGCCCTTCCGCTCGGCTCTCGGGATGTCGACGGCCGGCTTCTCGATCTCCAACGGCTTCATTTTATCGAGCAGATCCATCAGCATCGCCTGATTGAAGCCGGTACCGACCTTGCCCGCGTAACGCAGCTTCCCCTGCTCGTGCATTGCGAGGAACAAGGATCGGAATCCGATACGCCGGTCGCTTTCCTGCCAGCCGACGATGACGAATTCCTGGCGCTGGATGCATTTGATCTTCAGCCAGGTCTTCGTCCGCTCGCCTCGGTAGGGCGCGTCGGCTTTCTTCGCGAGGATGCCTTCGCCACCCTCCGCACAGACGGCGTTGAACAGCGCCTCGCCTTTGCCGACGACGTGGTCGCCGTAGAGGATTGGTGGCCCCACATCCTTCAGCAGCGCCGCCAGCCGTTCCTTGCGTTGAAGGTTCGAGAGCTTGCGAATGTCCTCGCCGCGATCGACCAGCAGATCGAACGCGTAGAAGACCAGGTTCTTCCCCTTGCTCTCCTTGAGGGTCTGCTGAAGCAGCTGGAAATCGGGCTTGCCGCTCTTGTTGAGGGCAACCGCCTCGCCGTCGATCAGGCAACCGGGCGGCAGCTCTGCGGCGGCCTTCGCCAATGCGCGGAACTTGTCGCTCCAGTCCTTGCCGTTGCGGGTCCAGGCCGTTGCAGCGCCTGAGCCGGTCGCAAGCAACAGGCGGTAACCGTCATATTTGTATTCGAACAGCCAATCGGAGCCGGTCGGGACGGTATCGACCAGCGTCGCGAGCTGCGGCGGCTCGAACGGCGGGGGTGCAATGGCAGCCTTCTTTTTCCCCCGGCCGCCTTTTTTCCCACCGCGGTTCGATCGCCACTCGTCTTCCCCCGACGCGATTTCCGCCATTGTCCGGCCGGTGGTGACGCTTGTCACGCAATCGTCGACCAGAGCCTCCCCGTCATCGGGTTTGGCATAGCGGTCCTTCACCTTTTTCAGCATCCAGGTTTCGCGGGTTTCCCCGCGCCGCGGCTTGAGCCGGAACATCACCCATTCGCCTTTCATCCGCTCGCCCTCGAGCGCGAAGTGCAAATGGCCTTCCTCGATCGTCTTCCTCGGGTCCTTGCCCGGTTCCGGGATCCAGCGGCCCTTGTCCCACAGCATCACCGTGCCGCCGCCATATTCGCCGGCCGGGATCGTGCCCTCGAAGTCGCCATAGTCGAGCGGATGATCCTCGGTCCGCATCGCCAGACGATTCGTGCCGGGGTCTAAACTCGGTCCTTTCGGCACCGCCCAGCTTTTCAGAACCCCGTCCATTTCGAGGCGGAAATCGTAGTGGAGGTGGGATGCGTCGTGCTTCTGGACCAGGAAGCTGTCGCCGGAGCCCTTGAGCTTGCGACCCATCGGTTCGTCGGTTTTCGTGAAGTCGCGCTTGCGGTTGTAGGTTTCGATGTCGAGCGCCGCGTTGGCCATCGTCTACGCCCGTTTGCGCGCCGGCGCCTTTTTCGCCGTCGTGCGCGAGTGGGGGCGACCTGCGGACCGTGTCGCCGCTTTGGGCTTCGCCTTTGGCTCCGCAGCTGTGGCACTCCCGCCGTCGAGGCTCTTTTTCAGCGCCGCCATGAGATCGATCACGTTGGAGCCCTTCGGCGGCGGCTTGTCGGCGTCCGGATCCTGAATGATCTTTTCGCCCTTTGCCCGCTGCTTCTCCTCGATCAGTTCCTTCAGCGCATCGATGTAGCGGTTGTGGAACTCTGAAGCATCGAACTTGCCGGTCTTGCGCTCGATCAGCATGGAGGCGAGGTCGAGCATGTCCTTGTCCGGCTTGTGCTCGCCGATTTCGCGGAAATAGCTGTTTGCCTTGTGGACTTCGTCGGCATAGCGGAGAGTCTCGAGCAGGATGCCTTTGCCGCAGGGCTTCAGCGCAACCACATATTCCTGGCCGCGCATCGCCAATTGGCCGATCCCAACCTTTTTCGCCTGCCTCAGCGCATCGCGAAGTACGACGAACGCCTCTTCGGCGAGATCGTCCGCCGGAACGACGTAGTACGGCTTCTCATAATACATCGCGTCGATGTCGCCGACGTCCACGAACTCGACGAGATCGAGGGTCTTCTTGCTCTCCAGCTTGACCTTCTCGATCTCCTCCGGATCGAGCAGGACATAATGGCCCTTTGAGACTTCATAGCCCTTGACGATCTTGTCGCGATCGACCGGGCCGATGCCGGGCACCACCTTCTCATATTTGATGCGCTGACCGGTGGGTTCGTACACTTGATGGAACTGGATCGAGGCGCCGCTCTTGGTCGCGGGATAGAGTTCGACCGGAATCGAGACCAGCGCCAGCCGGATCTGCCCTCTCCAGATTGGTCTTCCCGCCATCTCTTGCGTCCTCCAGTGCGATTGAATCGCTTGGCGCGGAGAGTCGTTCCGTTTGGGGCACGACATCCGTGGTTGACGCACAGGAAGGGCCGGTGGCATTGAGCGCTTCCGCTGCACGGGCGGGTGTAGCTCAATGGTAGAGCAGAAGCCTTCCAAGCTTACGACGAGGGTTCGATTCCCTTCACCCGCTCCAAGAATCGGACCGTCCGGGGGACGGATCGATTTTGGAGCGCACGTCAGGCTTTAGCCGAGCGGGGCGACAGCACCGACATAGCCGGGGCGCACGGGTTATTTTGGATCACGCGAGGCTTTGAGCCGAGAGAGGCTACAGCTGCGCAGTCTCTCAATTATCAGCGCACCCTTCGATGTGTGGACCCCACATTGGAGGAGCCGCTGTACGCATCCCGGTAACGCTTGGCCATTTCCAAGTGCGCTTCGCGTGCGAGCGGATGGGTCGCGGTAGCCGCCGCAGCATCTTCCTCGGCAGCGCGCCGCGTGAAATACTCGGTGTTGTCTTCGAAATCCCCCAACATGGGGCCATCGATGCCATGCTGATCGCGGCTAAGTCATTCACAAATGTTATGAAAAAGTTCGGCGACACTCATTCTTCTTCATCCTCATAGCCGATCAGGTTAAGCTCGCGGGCGTTGATTTGGTGCGTCATGCACCAGTGCTTGAGCGCTTCCTCGCGTCCATGGGTAATCCACACCTCGCTCGGCTCAAGTTCGCGGATCGTCTGCGTCAGCTCATCCCAATCGGCATGATCGGAGATCACCAGCGGGAGCTCGACATTCTGCTGGCGCGCGCGTTGCCTGATCCGCATCCAGCCCGACGCCATTGCCGTGACCGGATCGGGCAGGCGCCGCGACCAGCGGTCGTTGAGGCAGCCGGGCGGGGCGAGCACGATCTTGCCCTTGAGCTCATCCTTCGACGCGCCAGTGGCTGGCCTCAGCTCGCCGAGTTGGACGCCGAGCTCCTCATAGAGCCGGCACATTCGCTCCAGCGCGCCATGAATGTAGATCGCCTCCTCGCGTCCGCGCCGTCTAAGCTCAGCGATCAATCGCTGTGCCTTTCCGAGCGCATAGGCGCCGACCAGCACGCATCGCGATGGATCGGAATGCAGGCGGTGCAGAAGCCGGTCGATCTCACCGCCGGTGTCCGGATTGTGGAACACCGGAAGGCCGAAGGTCGCCTCGGTGATGAAGACGTCGCACGGCACCGGCACGAATTCATGGCAAGTCGGGTCGGGCCGTCGCTTGTAGTCGCCGGAAACGACGATCTTTTCGCCGGCGTGATCGAGCACGATCTGCGCCGATCCCAGCACATGGCCCGCGGGAACGAAGCTGACGTGCACATCCCCGACCTGAAGCGTTTCCCCGTACGCGACCGGCTGTCCGTTCTGCTCGCCATAGCGGAGCGCCATGATCGCAAGCGTCTCCGGCGTCGCCAGAACCGAACCGTGGCCGCCTCTCGCATGATCGCCATGCCCATGCGTGATCATCGCTCTAGGCTTTGGTTGCGCCGGATCGATCCAGGCATCGCCGGGACGCACGTAGATGCCGTCCGCAAATATCTCTATCCAGGAACCGATCCGCGCCATTGGAGCTATAGTGTAGACCAATCCCGCAGGTTCCGAAGGAGGAAGCAAATGGACCAGGCGCAATGGTGGATCATCGATGTCCTGTTGCCGGTCGTTCTCCTGATCGCGCTGGTTTGGCTGGTCTTTCTTCGGCGATCTAATCGAACCAGCGATCGAACCGAGGAAGGGACGCGTGAGGTTTACGCTGACGAGGAACGGCGCCGGCGTGAGGGGACGGACGACCTCTGAGCCGGCCAGAACTCCCGCGGATTGTAGAGCAGTGGTTCGCGGAGCGCGGGTGGCGGCCGCGGCGGCACCAGCTGGACATGCTGGAGGTTGCGCAACGCGGACGTGACGCGCTGCTGGTTGCGGCGACTGGATCGGGCAAGACTCTCGCCGGATTCCTGCCGACAATTTGCGACCTGATCGAAAACCCGCGCGAGGGGCTGCACACGCTCTACGTGTCGCCGCTCAAAGCACTGGGGGTCGATGTCCAGCGCAACCTGCTCGGGCCGATTTCCGAAATGGGACTCGATGTTCGCGTCGAAACTCGAAGCGGCGACACACCGTCGGACCGCAAGGCGCGGCAGCGCATCCGGCCGCCGCAGATCCTCCTGACGACGCCCGAGTCGCTGAGCCTGCTTCTGAGCTACCCCGACAGCTTCACCTTGTTCGAGGGTCTGAAGACCATCGTCATCGATGAGCTTCATGCGTTCGCGAAAGAGAAGCGTGGCGACCTTTTGAACCTTTCGATGGCCCGGCTTCAGCGGATCGCTCCCGAGCTTCGCCGGGTGGGCTTGTCTGCTACGATCAGCGATCCGGATTCGTATCGCGCGTGGCTTGCCCCGGACGCAGAGCCGGAGCGCGTCGATCTGGTTCTCGGGGAACCCGGTGCGAAGCCCGATCTTTCGATCCTGATCCCCGAAAACAAGATTCCGTGGGGCGGTCATTCCGGGCGCCACGCTGCGCGCGAGGTGATGAACCTGATCGAGCGGCACAAGACGACGCTCGTCTTCTGCAACACCCGAAGCCTTGCCGAGCTGATCTTCCAGGATCTGTGGGCCGTGAACGACAATGCGCTTCCGATCGGAATCCACCACGGCAGCCTGGCATTGGAGGCGCGGCGCAAAGTCGAGGCCGCGATGGCGGCAGGCAAGCTCCGTGGCCTCGTCGCGACCGCCAGCCTCGATCTCGGAATCGACTGGGGCGACATCGACCTGGTCGTGCAGATGGGTGCACCGAAGGGCAGCTCGCGTCTCCTCCAGCGCATCGGGCGCGCCAACCATCGGCTCGATGAGCCGAGCCAAGGCGTCATCGTTCCCGGCAACCGCTTCGAATATCTGGAGGCGCGGGCAGCGCTCGATGCGATCGCGGATGGCGAGCTCGACCCTGAGAATTTTCGCCCGGGAGCGCTCGACGTGCTCGCTCAGCACATCCTGGCGATGGCCTGCGCCGCACCGTTCGAGGAGCGGGGGCTGCTCGCGGAAATCCGATCGGCCGCGCCGTACCGCGACCTGAAGGAGGAGACGTTCGACGAAATCCTGAACTTCATCGCCACCGGCGGGTACGCGCTCAAAGCTTACGACCGCTTCCGGCGGCTGGTCCGTGAACCGGACGGGCAGTGGCGAATTACCCGGCCCGCAGTCGCGCTCCAGCATCGCTTGAACGCGGGCGTTATCGTCGAACAGCCGCTGCTAACCGTCCGCTTCCGCAACGGCCGCAAGCTCGGCACGATCGAGGAGGGCTATGCCTCCACGCTTGCTCCCGGCGATCATTTCTATTTCTCCGGCCTGAGCCTCGAGGTTGAGCACTTCAAGGACACCGACATCATCGTCCACGCTTCGTCCAAGCGGGCGCGGATCGTCACCTACGGCGGTCAGCGAATGTCGATGTCGACCCACCTCGCGAACCGTGTCCGGCACATGCTCGCCGACCGGCACGAGTGGCGCCGCTTTCCGGACGAGGTCAGTGAATGGCTGGAGGTGCAGGAACGGCGCTCGACCATTCCCGAGCCCAACCAGCTGCTGATCGAGACCTTCCCGCACGAAGGCGTGCACTACATGGTCGCCTACAGCTTCGAAGGCTGGAACGCGCACCAGTCGCTCGGCATGCTGATCACCCGCCGGATGGAGAGCGCGGGCCTCAAGCCCCTGGGCTTTGTCGCCAACGATTATGGTCTGGCCTGCTATTCGCTGGAGCCGGTGCGGGATCCCAAGCCCCTTTTCTCGGCCGACATTCTGGAGCGCGAGTTCATCGAATGGGTGGAGAACAGTTATCTTCTCCGGACAGCGTTCCGCGAGGTCGCGGTGATCGGCGGGATCGTCGAGCGTCAGCACCCGGGCAAGCGCAAGACAGGGCGGCAGGTCAGCTTCTCGACCGATCTGATCTACGATGTGCTTCGGCGGTATGAGCCTGCGCACCTGCTGCTGCGCGCCGCTTGGGAGGACGCGCGTGCGCGCATGACCGAACTCGGGCGGCTGGTGCGGCTGGTCGATCGCGCCGCGGCGACGATGCTCCACGTCGAAACCGAGCGGATCACGCCGATGGCGGTGCCGCTGATGGTGATCGTAGGCCGCGAGGCTTTGCCGTCAGGAGCGGAAGCTGACGAGGTCCTGCTTAGCCAGGCCGAACAGTTGGCGCAGGCCGCGATGGAGCTTGGTTAAGGAGGCGAAACGAATCTGAACGGCCGCTCAACGGTGGCCTCAGCATCCGTTCAATCGCGCGACAGGAAATTGCCGCCACTGTTCACTGCGATGGGGCATCAAATGATTTCTCGTTTTTGGATTGGTACTTCGATCCTCGCGGCTGTGGGGACGACATTGGCCGGAACTGCGCTCGCGCAGCGCGCCGGAAACCGACTCGAAATGTTCCGCGAACTGCGTCAACGCACCGAGCAGCTGCAGGATAAACTGCCGGCCGATCCCAATCCCACACCGATCGCCCGTCCCGGCGACTATCGCTTCAGCTTCCAATACGACGGCGTCACCCGCGAATATCTGGTGCATGTGCCCGCCAGCTATCGCCCCGGAAAACCGACACCGATGCTGATGGCGCTTCACGGGGGCGGCGGTGATGACGTTTTTCAGGCGGATGATTCGAAATACAAGCTGATCAGCAAGTCGGAGCAGGCGGGCTTCATCGCGGTCTTCCCCAACGGCTACAGCCGCTTCAGGAACGGGATGCTGGCCACCTGGAATGCCGGCCGCTGCTGCGGTGGAGCCCAGAAGACCAACAGCGATGATGTCGGCTTCCTTCGCGAAGTCATCCATCGCGTCGAGCGTCAGGCGAGCATCGATCCGCGTAAGGTGTTCGTCGCAGGCATGTCCAATGGCGCCATGATGAGCTGGCGCTTGGCGTGCGAGGCGCCGGAAGTGCGCGCGATCGCTCCGGTCGAGGGAACGGATAACACCACTACCTGCGATCCCGCGCACCCGGTGCCGGTGATCGAATTCCATTCGCTCGACGACAATCACGTGCCGTTCAATGGCGGAAAGGGCGATCTTTCGGTTGCGCAGGTCGATTTCACTTCGGTTCCCGCAAGCCAGTCGAAGTGGGTGGCGATGGATCGCGCCGATCCAGCGGCCAAGCGGGTGCTCACCGTCCCTGGTGCTCACTGCGATCTGCACGCCGCCAAACCCGGCGGAGCACCGGTCGAGCTGTGCGTTACCGACACCGGCGGCCACAGCTGGGCCGGGGGCGGCACGCAGCAGGGGCGTTTGCAACCGTCCACCGCAATCAGCGCAAATGACCTAATGTGGAATTTCTTTTCGTCGCTATGATTTAGGGCATGATCGATTCGTA
>Ga0207649_10000175_pt1 | contig 52525 bp, 52 predicted proteins | sample KBSC43metaG_FD_184317 | JGI IMG/M metagenome (GOLD analysis project Ga0207649, IMG submission 184317) | Corn rhizosphere microbial communities from Kellogg Biological Station, Michigan, USA - KBS C4-3 metaG (SPAdes) (version 2) | ecosystem: Host-associated > Plants > Roots > Rhizosphere > Soil ... | reverse complement strand
CGCGACAACGGACCCTCGTCGATACTTGGACAATCGACGGCCACGGGCTCCAACGGTCAGTTCGGCGTGGAATATCTCGGTCAGAGCTGTTTGCCCGATTCTATGTACGACAAAGGCGACCCGGCGCATGGCGACTACGGCGTGTTTGGGGTTCCGAACGCGTTGTCACTTCCTTATTATGGCGGTCTCGTTGGGGCAGGTTTTGGTCTTTCGACGGCACCCTTAGGCGGGTTCAACGGTCCGATTCACGATCCCTACGCCAGTCAGTCGCAATCGACCAATCTGCGTGACATCGAATCAACGCTGAATCCTCAATATCGGTCAAAAAACGATACGCTCGAGTTAAACGCGGAGTGGCGTGTCACGCCTTCCCTGACTCTCAACTCGGCAACGGGTTTCAATCGGGACTTTCTTTGGTCCACCGAGGATTTTAACCGCTTCAATACCGCGCCAGGGATTTTCTCGACCCTCACGATATTGGGCAATCCCCGCACCGACGGCATGGTTGTGCCGAACGGAAACTACAGCTGCTATGATGGCAGCGTTGCCATCGGTGAAGATTGCATCGCCGCTGGTCATGGAGCAACTCCATCCGGCCCATCCGCGGGAACACCCACGGGATATTTCTGCGACCCGCAATTGGGCTGCAGCGATCGGCTCGTCGGCGAAGATTTGTCAGAAGAACATGCCTGGCAGATCAGCCAGGAATTGCGGTTGAGTTCGAACTTCTCGGGGCCGTTGAACTTTAGTGCAGGCGGCAACTACCTTCACTATGAAACTGAGGAAAACTACTACGTCTTCTTCAACACGCTCACCACCTTTGCGGCTGGGGGCGGTTTCGGCGCGATACCTCCTGGACCTTGGGTGCCAGGCGTCTCCGACAATTCGAACTGCATTCCTTTCGGCTACGAATATGCAGATCCACACGTTCCGACGAGCGTGGAAGATTGCAAAGGCTATATTGATCCAAACCCACTGACGCAGCTGAACAATCAGGGTCACAACTATTTCCTGAGCCAGAACCCTTACAACTTGAATTCCTATGCCCTCTTTGGTGAAACCTACTACAACATAACTAAGGATCTGAAATTCACCGGCGGGCTGCGCTGGACGGACGACCAGAAACACTTCGTCGAAATCCCTAGCGAATTGCTCACACATGGATATGGTTATCCCTCAACGGGCGTGCTCGATCAGGAATGGAAGGAGTGGACGGGGCGCGCCGTCCTCAACTGGTCACCGAAACTGGATTTCACCGATCAGAGCATGTTCTATGCCTCTTATGCTCACGGCTATAAGGCTGGCGGTGCCAACCCCCCAGGTGCTGTGCTTCTAGTGTATTCGGCAGATCTCGGAGACATCTTCAATCCCACACATCCCGAGACGTTCAAGCCCGAATTCAACGATGCATTCGAACTGGGCACGAAGAATACCGCCCTAGATGGTGGCCTAACATTCAACGCGAATGTCTTCTATTATAACTATAAGGGCTATCAGATCTCCTACATCGTTGATCGCTCGGCGGTGAATTTAAACTTCGACGCCACGGTCAAAGGCGCGGAGGTGCAAGCAAGCTGGGAACCGCTGCCCGGACTGAAGTTCGGCTTTGCCGGAGGTTACGAAAACACACGACTCGCTGATGGTTCGAAAGCCATCGATCTCATGGATCGCACGGCGGGTAATCCGAATTGGCATCTCGTAAAGCCATTCCCGACGCAGGCTTCGAACTGCGTGCTGCCAAATTACGTCGTTGCCATGCTCATCAGGCCTGACATCACCCAACTTAATCTTCCTCTTGCTTGTGGTGAAGCCTACAATCTCGGTGTTGATCCGGTGACACGTGCCGGCTACCAGGCGAGCCCCACGGTGCTAGACAATGGAGGCAACCCAATCGCGACTGGGTATCCTGGTTTCGATCCTCTCGCGGGAACTCCAGGGCACCCCTATACCGGCCAAAACACATACAACGGAATCGACTACGGCCCAGCGCCCAACAATGGTCAAGGCTTCTACAAAGACTTGAGCGGCAACGAATTGCCGAACGCTCCGCACTACACCGTGTCGCTGACGGCCGATTGGACGGTGCCCCTGTCGCCTGATTGGGCTGCCACAGTGCACAGCGACTATTATTGGCAGTCGCACTCGTGGGCTCGTGTTTTCGACGCCGTCAACGACAAGATCAATGGCTATTCGACTATCAACTTGGCCCTTATCCTGACCGATACCTCAGGCTGGCAGGTGATGGGTTATGTGAAGAATATCCTCGATGTCACGGCCATTACTGGCACGTTCCTCAACAGTGACGACACCGGACTGACGACCAATATCTTTCTTACCGATCCGCGCCTCTTCGGTGTGCGTGTCACCAAACACTTCGATGGTGGAGATTCCGGTAGTGACATTTTTGACGGTATTGTGGGCAAGCATCCTACCGCCTGGATAACGCTGGGTGGAAGCTTCGCGCAGCTGCAGGATGGCTGGCAGAAGTTCAACCCCGCGTTCACATCGATGTTGGCGGCTGGCCTCCCCAATCCGACAGCTACTGAGAAAGCGCCTGGAGCAAGTTTCGATTGGGAAGGCAATATCAAGATCCAGCCCGAGGACACCGACTGGGTGTTGAAGGCGGGCGTTCGCTACGGTCGTTCATCACATCACGGCAATGTGCACAAGAGTCTACCACTGAAGTCGGCAAACGAAGTGCAGTTGACCGCCATTGGCGCGTATTTCCTGCATGCGCCGACAATGGTGAGTTGCGCGTGGGTTGAACAACACTTTAACCCTGGTCAAACCTGTCCGTTTCCTGCAAAGGAACACGAGTTCGTCGATTCACGGTCGACCGAAAATGACACGCATGCGATGATCGATTTCACGCTGGGCAAAGACGTCGGGCTCGGAACGGTCGGTGGCGGTGTGCGGTTTGCCCAATTTGAAACCAAAGCATCCGCCGAACACAATTCCGATGCACACTATAATTTCCCGTCGCCGCTTCCCATCGGCTTTCTCGTGCCGAGTGCCAAGTATGCTGATGTGTTCGACGGGACAACGCAGGAAAGCCGAAGCTTCCACGGCGTTGGCCCAGAAGTCACCTGGGATGCTAGCTTGCCAGTTCTGGGAGATGCAGACGACGGGCAAATTTCACTTGATTGGGGCGTCAACGTTGCCGCGCTCTTCGGCAAGCAGCGTGTAAGGATCCATCAGTCGGTTTCGGAAAAGAAATGTCTGGGCGGTAACACCGCCACTCCGGGGTACTGTACCGCTGTATACAGCACGCCGACTGATATCGAGCGTTCCGATACCGTGACTGTCCCCAATCTGGGTGGTTATGTTGGCGCATCGGCTCGCTACCGGAACGCGAAAATCAATTTCGGCTATCGCGCCGACTTCTTCTTCAACGCGATGGACGGCGGCCAGGATACTGCCAAAAGCTATGGCCGCGGCTTCTATGGCCCGTACCTGAACGTCAGCCTGGGCTTGGGGGGATAGGTACATCTAAAGGGAGGAAAAGACGGTGGAGCGATCCGCCGCTTTTTTCTTTGGGCAAAGCTAAGCCTTTGGAAGAGATGAAAGAAAAAATTCATATTAGGCCTTGAAACCTTCTCTTGGGTGTTCTATATTTGTTCTAGAACCTAGGAAGGGGCTTTACCTCGCCAATCATTCGCCTGCTCCCGGACGCGGCGAGAAGATCACGAGAATACAGGGACAGGATGCGAGACATATATCTCGTGCGCATCCGCGTCCCTCCGCCAGTTTCTGCCAGGCCTCCTTGCGGCTGCATGATGCAAAGCCATCACAGAGCGCATTGCCGTCGGGCGTCAGGGGCGGAGGGATAGGTCTCGCGGGACGGATGAACGTGCCGGTGCCGATTACGCTTGATGTTGCGGCCGAGATGCCCCGCTGCCGACATCCCGACACAGAAAGGCGTCAGCCATTTTCGCCGCGCGCATCGTGGGAAGAATCTTCCACGGTGCTGCCCCCGCGAAACCGGCGAGACGCCTTTCTGTTTTATGCCGCGCTCGCGGACCAATCCGCCATTCAACGTCCTGTCGAAGGTTCGTAATCGGACTAACTCGTGTTGGGACGGTTCGCGCAGCCCGTTGCGTGGATTTGGAACCAATTCCGTCCATGCATGGTTAAGGCTGGTAATAAGGCCGCGTATCGCGGCCCGCCCACTTCGCGAGGATATAGACATGGCCGCGACAAAGAAAATGGACGCAGTCGCCCTTTTGAAAGCCGATCACCGCAAGGTCGAGGATTTGTTCAAGAAATTCGCCAAAGCGAAGGATTCTCGAACCAAACAGAGCTTGGCGAAGGAAATCTGCACGGAGCTGTCGGTCCACGCCACCATCGAGGAAGAAATCTTCTATCCGGCTTGCAATGGGAAGGTCGACGAGGACCTGCAGCACGAATCCTACGTCGAACATGACGGCGCGAAAGTGCTTATCGCCGAGCTGGAAGGCAGTAGCCCCGACAACGAATTCTTCGACGCGAAAATGACCGCGCTGTGCGAGCAGATCAAGCACCACGTCAAGGAAGAGGAAAAACCAGGCGAGGGACTTTTTGCCCAGGCACGCCAAGCGGGCCTGGACATGGATAGCCTCGGCGAGGAACTCAAGGCGCGCAAGCAGCAGCTTCTGACGCAGATCAAGGAAAAAGGTCTGCCGCCACCGAAAACAAGAAGCTTCACCGGGCACAAGCTTGAACAAGGCGAGCCGGTCGCCCCGGCCTGAACATCGGAACATTTAGGAACTCAACGGCGTTGTTACGAAAACCCCTAGGGAGGGCTCTCCATGCGTTCGATTCTGCTTTGGCTGATAGGCATCCCAATTCCCATCATAATCATTATCTGGCTCCTGGCGGGCCACGCCTGAGGAGGGCGCCATGGCCGACACGCTTGTCATTGCCGAGGAAGGCGACGAAAACACAGGATATAAGTTTTCCTGGGGACTTGCCTTTGCAGGCGCCGTTGCCGCCACGGCGGTAACATTCTTTCTTCTGACCATCGGAGCCGGCTTTGGCCTGCTTCTGGTCAATCCGGTCACCCATGCTGGGCCTTCGGTGCCCGTCTTCCTGACGGGTGGCGCGATTTACTTCTTTGCAGCTCAGGCCTTCGGCTTTGCGGTCGGCGGTCATCTTGCTGGCCGGTTGCTGGGTCCGATCCTTGAAACGCGCACGCAAGAAGATTTCCGCGCCGGAGCCCACGGGCTCACGGTATGGGCGATCACAGTCGTGGCAACCCTTGTCCTGATAGCGCTCGCCGGGATGATGGCGGCGCAGAGCGGTGGCGGCATTGCGGCTCTATATGGCGCCAGTTCACCCGCAAATTCCCAATCCTCAACACCCACCAACTATCTCGTCGACAAGCTATATCGCCCCGCGGGTGGTGCTGCACCCGAAGGAGCGCGACAGGAGGCTGGCCGAATCTTGAATGCGAGTTTCGTGCGCGGTGTTGCATTGACCGACAATGATCGTTCGCGCCTCATCGCGCTCGTCGTCCGCAACGCAGGCGTTTCCAGAGATGAAGCGGCCGGCCGCGTCGACGCGATGCAAAGCGATACCCGCGCCACAGTGGAGCAAGCCGCCAATACCGCGAGGAAAGCGGCAAGCTACGCCAGCCTTTGGATCGGTTTTTCACTTCTGTTTGGTGCGATCGTTGCGATCTTTGCTGCGGTTTCGGCGCGCATCGAGGATGATCGCGAGATGGACCGGTCCTCGTTGTAACAGCCCGGGCAGCCGCTAATACGGGTTTCCAAGCGACGGCACGACTTTACCTGGGGGTGATCGAGAACTTCGCGAAGGAGGATTACCCATGGTATCGAAAAGAGCCACGGCCGCAGCACCCCGCAAGAATCCCGGACAGCCTCGCACGAATACACCGGCCGCCAAGCGCGAACTCCATTACAACGAGAAACAGGCTGCGGGTGGCGAGACCCATCAGATCGCGTCAAATGATGTTGAAACCTTAACAACGCAACAAGGCATCCCGGTTGCCGACGACCAGAACACGCTGCGCTATGGCGCGCGTGGACCGGCTCTTCTGGAAGACGCCCATTTCCGCGAGAAGATCTTTCACTTCGATCATGAGCGCATCCCCGAGCGTGTTGTCCATGCCCGCGGTTACGGAGCCCATGGGTATTTCGAATTGACCCAGTCGCTCGCGAAGGTGACGCGGGCCGACGTGTTTCAGCGCGTGGGCGAAAAGACGCCGGCCTTTGTGCGCTTTTCGACGGTCGCCGGCAGCAAGGGTTCGTTTGACCTCGCCCGCGACGTGCGCGGCTTCGCCGTCAAGATCTACACCAAGGAAGGTAACTGGGATTTGGTCGGCAATAACATCCCGGTCTTCTTCATCCAGGACGCGATCAAGTTTCCCGATATGGTCCATGCGGTGAAGCCGGAGCCCGACCGCGATTTTCCGCAGGCGCAATCGGCTCACGACAATTTCTGGGACTTCATTTCGCTGACACCCGAAAGCCTGCATATGATCATGTGGGTGATGTCGGACCGCGCGATCCCGCGTTCTTTCCGTTTCATGGAAGGCTTCGGCGTTCATACCTTTCGATTCCTCGACGCGAAAGACCGTTCGACTTTCGTGAAATTCCATTGGAAGCCGAAGCAAGGTCTGCAATCGGTGGTGTGGAACGAGGCGGTGAAGATCAACGGCGCCGATCCCGACTTCCACCGCCGCGACTTATGGGACGCGATCAACAGCGGCAACTTCCCGGAATGGGAACTCGGCGTACAGCTTTTCGATGAAAAGTTCGCCGACAAATTCGCCTTCGACGTGCTCGATCCGACCAAACTCATTCCAGAAGAGGAAGTGCCCATCAAGATCGTGGGCCGGTTGGTCCTGAACCGCGTGGTGGACAATTTCTTCGCCGAGACCGAGCAGGTCGCCTTCTGCACCCAGAATGCTCCGCCGGGTATCGATTTCAGCAACGATCCCCTGCTCCAGGGCCGGAACTTCTCCTATCTCGACACGCAGTTGAAGCGGCTGGGCAGTCCCAACTTCACTCACATTCCGATCAACGCTCCCAAATGTCCGTTTGCCTTCTTCCAGCAGGACGGCCACATGGCGATGCACAACCCCAAAGGCCGCGCCAATTACGAACCCAACAGCTGGGGCGAAGAAGGCGGTCCGCGCGAGAATCCCGGGCGCGGCGTTCGCAGCTTCGCGGCGGAAGAAACCGGGCCCAAAACGCGGTTGCGACCCGAAAGCTTTGCAGATCACTACAGCCAGGCGCGGCAGTTCTACATCAGCCAGACACCGATCGAGCAGAAGCATATTGGGGACGCCCTTGTATTCGAGCTGAGCAAGGTCGAGCGTCCGGACATCCGTTCCCGCTTGGTATCTCACCTGCGCCATATCGATGAAGGCTTGGCGAAAACCGTGGCCAATGACCTCGGTCTCGATTTGCCCAAGCCAGCCCAGGCCGCGCGGCCGGTTAACGATAGGCTGCCGCCATCAGATGCTCTCAGCATCCTCAAGAACGGCCCGGGAAGCTTCGCGGGCCGCAAACTCGGCATCCTCGCGACTGAAGGCGCGGACGCGGAATTGTTCAATGCACTTGTTGCTGCCGTCACAAAGGAGAAGGGGGCCTGCGAGATCGTCTGCCCGAAGATCGGCGGCGTCACGCTTTCGGACGGCACGAAGATTCCCGCAAAACAGAAGATCGATGGCGGGCCATCGGTTTTGTTCGACGCGGTGGCAATCCTTGCCTCGAATGAGGGTGCTAAACTTCTTGCCGGAGATTCAACAGCAAAAGATTTCATCAACGATGCTTTTGCACACTGCAAGTTCATCGGCTACTCGCCCGAAGCCGCGCTCTTGTTCGAGAAGGTCGGTCTCGCGAAGGATCTGGACGAAGCCTGCATAGCGCTCGCTTCGAAGGCCGATGTGGGCGCCTTCGTCAAAGCCTGCCGTGCGTTGCGGTATTGGAAACGCGAACCGGCGGTCGATCTCGATGCAACGACATGAATTATGACGGCAATCGCGTTGGTCGATTGGTCTGAACCCCCAGTGTGATAAGATTTGCCGGCAACCGTAGGCAAGCCGACGTTGAATCGTTCTTCTCATCACGTTGTCATAGTCGGGGCCGGCTTTGGCGGCCTCGAGACGGCTCACCGGCTGGCCGGCGCGGGTGCCCGGATCACCGTTATTGATCGGCGCAATCATCATCTGTTTCAGCCGCTGCTGTATCAGGCTGCCACGGCCTCATTGGCGCCTTCCGAGATCGCCTGGCCGATCCGCCATCTTCTGCGCAGACGACAAGACGTTACGACGCTACTCGCGGCTGTCGCCGGCATCGACAAATCGAAGCGAACAGTCCTGCTCGAAGGGGGCGGCGAGATAACATACGACACGCTGGTTCTCGCCACGGGCGCGCGCCATGCCTATTTCGGCCACGACGAGTGGGCAGCCCACGCGCCGGGCCTCAAGACCCTCGAAGACGCCACCAATATCCGTGGAAAGATCTTACTTGCCTTCGAAATGGCCGAATGCGAGCCGGATCCGGTGCGGCGCGCCGCGTTGCTGACTTTCGTGATCATCGGTGCCGGCCCAACCGGCGTAGAACTTGCGGGAACCATCGCCGAACTCGCTCACCAGAATCTGCGCAGCGACTTTCGCAATTTCGATACGCGCACCGCGCGTGTGGTTCTGATAGAAGCGGGACCTCGCGTTTTGCCGAGCTTCATCGAAAGCTTGTCCGCCTATGCTCATCGCGCGCTGGAAAAGCTTGGCGTCGAAGTCCGGCTGGGCCATCCGGTGCGGGAATGCGATGCCGACGGCGTGGTGTTCGACGGCGCCAAATTGATGGCGCGGACAATCATCTGGGCGGCTGGCGTGCAGGCGTCTTCCGCCGCCAATTGGTTGAATGCGCAAGCCGACCGAGCACGCCGCATCGAGGTGGAACCCGATTTAACCGTCACCGGCAATCCGGAGATTTTCGTGATCGGCGACACAGCCACGATCAACGCCTGGCATGGCGAACCCGTGCCGGGCATCGCGCCGGCCGCCAAGCAACAGGGCCGCCATGTCGCGCAAACCATCAACGCACGACTTCGCGGCGACAGGCGTCCACGCCGGTTCCATTACAAGCATGCCGGAAGCCTCGCGACCATCGGCAAACGCGCGGCGGTAATAGATTTCGGCTGGATCAGGCTCACCGGCTGGCTTGCTTGGTGGGTGTGGGGCACGGCCCATATCTATTTCCTGATCGGCCTTCGCAATCGCCTCGCGGTGGCGATGAACTGGCTTTGGATTTATGCCACTGGCAACCGCAGCGCGCGCCTCATCACGCGACCTGCCGCGAAGTGAACGTCGCGTGGGTGACGGCAACGTCCATCCCGGTCGGGCCGCTCGTTATCTTGACTTGTGCTTCGAGTTGATTGGCGAGTGCATTGACGAGGCTGGTGCCCAGGCCGCCCTTCTTGGTTGATCCGTCGCCGTCGGGTCTGCCGATGCCGTTGTCGGAAACCGACAGTTTCCAATCCGTCCCGTTCACTTCGTAACGGACCGTTACGGCGGCGGATGCTTTCTGCTCGGGAAAAGCATATTTCAGGGCATTGATGACGAGTTCGGTGACGATGAGACCGAGGCTGACGGCATCCGCAGAGGACACTTTTCCGTCATCACACACGACGCGCAGCGTGGCCGGCCGACTGTCGCCGATCATCGACTCCGCCAGGGAGTCGCATAGCTTCGACAGGTAGGGCGCGATCTCGATCAGGTCCCCGTTGGCGGAGATATGCAGATGCCGCTGTACGGCGGCCACTGACATGACGCGGCGATGAGCATCCTGCAGATGCTGGCGCGTTTCCTCGGAGGTGACCGCTCGAGCTTTCAACAGGAGGATGCTAGCGATGATCTGAAGGCTGTTGACGATGCGATGCTGCATTTCCTCCAGCAGCATTTCCTTTTGGTGCAGCAATTCGTTCGTTTGTTTCTGGAAAAGCGCCTTCTCTTTTTCGATTGCCCGCCGTTCCGTAATGTCCTCGAAGCTGAGCAGGATCGCCTTCTGGTATTTTCCTTCATGAATCACATTGCGGGCATGCAGAAGCAGGGTGCGCGATCCGGCGGCCGAATGATCTTGGGCTACTTCAACCGTTCCCGTGACCGGCTGCTCGCAATTGGTTTGTTCCAGGAGCGTACGCAGCGCGGGCACGTTCCAGACGCCATTGTCCAGCGCGAACAAATGCTGCTCGCCCGTGGCTTCCGTACCCGTCCGGAATGCTTGGTGGAAGGAACTGCTGGCGAACCGGATATTCAGGTCGCCATCAAGCACGAGTAGCGGCTCGCGCACCGTGTCGACGATAATCTGCGCGAGCGAGCGCGCACCCTCAATGTGTTCAAAAACTTTCATCTGGACCAGCCGGCGTGACCCTAGGCTTATTGGGGAGGCAAAGCAAAGAAACCCGATGCGAACGCAGGAATAAATGGAACGAACTTCATGCGCTCGGGTTATTCCAATGAGTAAGTGCGTTGGCGCTTACCCTATCCGGCGCAATTTCCGTTTCGGAACCTAGCGCAGGCATTTCTCAAGGAAAAATTGATAATGTTGAACAGGATGAGCACGTTGCTCGCCGCAACGGTAGTCGTCTCGAGCGCGGGCGCGGCGGGTGCGCAACCCTACAATTACGATCGAAACGGTCCAAATCCCTATTCCGACAGCGATCAGAGCCATGCCGCCTTCGGAAGCGGTTACAATTACGGTTATGACGATGGCAATGCCCGTCGTGGGCGTGACGACCGTTTCCGGTCGGATGCTTATCGTCATCAGGCCCGTTATGAGCGCGGAACCTACTTCTATGGCAGTGACTGCAACGGCAATGCCGTTGCCGGGACGATAGTCGGTGCTGTTGCTGGGGGCGCGATAGGCAACCAGTTCGGACACGGCAGCGACCGTGCTGCTGCCACGGTCGGTGGCGTGATCCTGGGTGGCCTCGCGGGCAACGCGATCGCCAGCAATATGAACTGCAATGACCGCCGCTATGCGTTGACGTCTTATAGAGACGGCTTCGAGGGGCGGATAGGCCATCGCTACACATGGCGCAACGACAACAGCCGAAACTATGGCAGTTTCATACCCACCCGCGAATACGCGCGCAACGGCAATACTTGCCGCGATTTCACGGAAGCAGGCACGGATAATGGACATGCCTATAACCGCAGAGGCACAGCCTGCCGTTGGGATGATGGCAATTGGCATCTCGAGTGAGCGACAGCGGGCGCCCGCGTGAGCGGGCGCCAAAGTCCTGGAGACCTAGATGCCATTTGAAACCATACTTATCTGGTTGCTGGTCGGAGCCATTGCGGGTTCGGTTGCAGGCATGGTCGTCAAAGGAAGCACCTACGGTCTGATTGGCGATATCGTCGTCGGTATCATCGGTGCCTTTATCGGTGGCTGGCTGTTGCCGGGGGCGGGGCTTAACCTCGGCGCCGGCCTGATCGGCGTCGTCTTCAGCGCTACAATCGGCGCCATCGGGTTGCTGCTCGTCTTGAGATTGGCGCAGGCACCCAGTCGGCGGCATTTGCCATGAAAAGCAAAATGAAGAAATTTCTTGCACCCAGAAGAGAAGATTCCGCCAGCGATGGAGCATTTCGCCTGAGCCGCATCTATGCGGAAGGCTGGAACACAGCGAAAAAAGTGCCTTTGGTCGACGGCGACGGATTCGATACCGCTGATGGCGCGACGCTCAATCCCTACAGTACCGAGCCGCAACGATCGCGCTGGGCCGAAGGCTTCGCCAAAGCGATGGGCAACCCGGAGACGTTGTAACTTTGTTGTGCTTCGCCCGAAGAAATGATGTGAGAGAATGAAGCCGCTCATCCGCTTTGGAAAACGCATTCCCGTTCCGCCAAGCGTGCAAATTCGGCGCGAGCTGCGAATGTTTTGCGCACAGGAAGACATTCGAGAGCGCTGCGCGGAGGCCGAGGGGATGCCGATCGACTCGTCGTGGCAGCAGATTTGCGAACACCGCGCATCGCTGGCGGTGGAGATTTAATGTCGCGGACCGCCAGGATTGGCGCCGTGGGCGTGCAGAAACCGTGCGATCTGCTCTTTCAACTTGGCCGGATCGTGGGATGTTGCCGCTGAGGTTGCCGTTTGAAAAAGCTTCCTCTGAATATCGGTGGGAAGGTCAGCCCATTGCGCGATAACACCGGCTCCAAGGCGTTGCAGGACTGCCTCTTCGTCTTCGGCCAGTTCGGCGCGCCGTATACGCTCTTCGACCCAAGGGGATTTGGGCGCTCCACCTTCGTTTTCCCACCTGGCCAGCCCATTTCCCAGATTGGCGGCTCTTACCCGTTTCGGGCGCAATCCGGCCTTCGATTTATTCTTGGGTTTTACCATTAAAACCTCCTTCAAAAGCGACTTTCGGGGAGCTGAAGCGCTCATAAACCCGTCCCAGGTCGCGCATCCGTCAAACTCTCGTCGGCAAAAACGCGCGCGCAGGAACGAACCCGTATTTGACGCGTTTCACATCGTCGGGAATATTAGACATGATGTTCGTCGAATGCCATCGCTGTCATCGCTCTATATCAAGTTGGGCTGCATGTTGCCCTGAATGTGGATACAATCGCCACAAACGCTACCAACGGCACAGGATGATCGTTTGTACAGCGGTGATCCTTTTTGCCGTCGGTTTTGGCGCTACACTTCCGTGGATTTAAGGGGCAGCGGTCTGCAAGAGGGAATTAGAATGAGCATGTCGCCGTATGGCGGCCCTTGGGAACCTGCTCTTGGGCATTGAATGCGGCGGGGAGATTGGGCAGCTCGGAACATTCACTCACGGCACTGTCATAGCTAAGATTCTTACTTCGCTCCGTCCAGAATGTTCAAAGCAGCCTGGAATGTCGCAATCTCGCGGCGGTCCTCGTGAAGCAGAACGCCCGTTAGAACAATGTCGGAAAGGCGAATGAGGCTAAGCGTTCGGTCTGGCGAGGTCTTTATGTCATCCAAATACTGTCTGGCTATTGCTTCTGCCTGACACTGGCGTTCGCTAACGAGTGAAGTCCCGCGCGCGATTTCGCGAATTTCGTCAAACTCTTTCCAAGGGGAAGCCTTGCTCATCGGCTGCTTTCCGGTTCGTAGAGCGTCACGTCTCAAGTCGAGCCGCAGATCCTAGTTGCCGCGCCAGCCGTCGTTGCTGTCACGATCGTGCTTCCAATCGGAGTAGTGACTGCCGCGATAGTGGCGATAGCTGTCGCGGTCATTGTCGCTCGACCATTGGTGCCATTCGTGTCGATTGTCCCAGTAACCATCGCTATACCCGTAGTCGATATTGCCGAACTCCACCGAGACCTGGGAGTTCCCGCGGTCGTATCGCTGGTGGTCGGAATAACCGTAACGGTCATGGTCGCGCGTTACGCAGCCAGACGTGACGGCGGCGCCTGTAATTGCCAGTACGACCGCTGCCGCTTTCCATATAGTCGTCATGTCGAATTCCTTTCGTGCAGCCGGCAAAGAAGCGCAGCTGCTAACTTGCTCGCATTCGGTGAGTGGCGTCTCAAGAGACTTGCACGCAGAACAAGAACGTCTGGACGGACTTTTTGTTCCGGCCATCCGCTGGGCTTCAAGGAAGGCCCAACATTGAGCCTTGCGATTTATCTCTTGGAATTCGGCTAGCGTTGCCCAGCACGCAAAGGTTGGTCATTGCGCGACATGAAATTCAGTAAGCTTGATTTAATGGCGACCCCGAGACGATTCGAACGTCCGACCCTCAGATTAGGAATCTGATGCTCTATCCTGCTGAGCTACGGGGTCACTTGCCGCTCTTATAGTCCGCGCGCCTCGGGTCTCCAACAGCGTATCGAGCGGGGGGCGCATTTTTTGCCTATACGCTCCCCAATGAAGCGGATGGAGTCACGGCACCACCTCATTCGGGCGACGACGGGGGTTACTGTGAATCCGCGACCGACGAGGGCCGCAGGGCCAGGAACCCCGAGCGCAGAAACGATCTGCTTGGGCGCTCCACGAGGCTGTAGGTGATCCACGACGGGACGATGACGGAAAGGCCTCCAGCTATGATGAACGCATAACAGGCAGGGACGGAAAGCGCGGAAGGATGAACGATCGAGGCCAGATATATTTCCAGCCGAAGAAGCGGATGATGGATCATGTAGAGCGAGTATGAAATCACCCCAAGGAAATGCAGGGGGTAGGACCCGAGCAGCCGCGCGCCAAGGCTGTTGTTATGCGCAATCGCCACGATGAGAACGGGAAACAATAGCGCGGCGAACAAATCCCCAAGGTGGCCGGCGGTGATGACGATGATCGATAGCGTAAGACCTGACAGGAACCGGTCCGAAGAAAGCAAAGCCTTGAACCTTCCGCTTTGATACAATCTATATGCCGCCAATCCCAAACTGAATTCCGAGACACAGCGGACAATTCCCCACCAGGCGCCGAGGCTGAAGCTGTCTGTGCTTAGAGGGGGCTTATGGCTGCAAAGCGCAACAAGCCCCGCCACTGCAGCGAAGATCGCCAAAAATAGGACGCCGCGACGGCTGAATATGCAGAGCGTAAGTAGCACCGGGAAGGCGAGGTAGGAAAACCATTCCAGGCTGACCGACCAGGAAGGGATATTGATGTTGTAACAAACGTTCAGTCCCTGGATCATCCCAAGATTGCAGATCGCGGTCCAATTCGAGAACCACTTGCCATCGAATTCCAGCGGCCGCAGCAAAAGTAGGATGGTCACGATAAAGATATTGAGCGGCAATATTCTGGCAGCGCGTTTCGAAAGAAAACTCGAATAGGCTTTGATCCCGTGCTGCCGAAAATCGGCGGCATAGGTGTAGGCCATGACAAAGCCGCTGAGCACAAAGAACAGGTCGACCGCAATATGGCCGCGTGGAACAAGCGCCTTGAAATTGAGATTTTGCGTATGGGCGATCGTATTCGAGAAGTGATAGACGACAACATATAAAGCGGCGATGCCGCGAAGTGACGTCAGCCCCCGTAGTTCCTTCATCGTCGGCAATCCGGATTTGAAATCGGGACGATCACAATACTCGTCGTGCAGCCTGATGAGGCCGGCAAATCGAACCGGCAAATCCACGCGGCGCGATGTCGTCTGCGAAATACCCGCAGCCAAGTTGCCCCAAGCATAGACGAGTTGTGCTCGAAATACAGAAGAAACATTACGGGATGATAACTCTTTCCCGCCCCTGGTTAATCCTGGCGGAAACACTTGGCCGGGACGAAGGTGAGGAAAATCAGCAGCAATCGAGCGCCGTTTGTATCGGCTCGCATGGCCCATCATGGTGGGGCCTGTGCCGTGCTTTGACCAACCGCTCAGGTCTCCAGCAGCGTATCGGGAAGCGCGTTGTGCTTTTCGCCATTGGGCGGGAAGTGGCGGGCGAGTGCAGCGCCACAGATTTCCACGGCGCGCACAAAACCTTCGCCCGCGCGGCCGTCGCGCAAGGATGCGGTCAACACGTTCGCGGCGTCCCGCCAGGGCGTGTCGCCGGTGGCGCGACAGGCTGCTTCACTCGCCACGATCTCCACGCGGTGGTCGCGGCGTGAGGCATAGATAAGGACATAAGGTGTATCCGCGCCCAGCCGTGCGGCCAACGCCGCAAAATGATGCTGTGCCGATTGGCTCGTGCGATGCCGTTTGAGGAATGAAGGCGTCAGCACGCGGCGCACCGCTGGAATCGAAACGATCAACGCGACGACGGCGAACAGAACCGCCTGCACCACGGCGTAGGCGGAAAGCGCGAGCAGTATCTCTCGCTCAGTTTCCGCCGCTTGCGCCGCCGCCCATCCCGATATCATTTCGGCCAAAGCGAGCGGCCTGAAGCCAAGCATCAGTCCCAACGGCGGCAACACAAGTGCTGCCAGCGCCGCCCAGCCCAGCGGCACTTCGCGATAGTGCGATGCTTCTTCGGCCAGAACGCAGGAGATTTCGCCCGTGCAATTCGTCTCCGCGCGGGCAACAGCGTCGGCGATATGTTGGCGGTCGCGTTCGTCCAGCATCACCAGCTTCCCGAAGATCCGCCGCCGCCGAACGACCCGCCACCGCCACCGAAACCGCCTCCGCCAAATCCACCGCCGCCCCAACCGCCGCGCCGCCCCATGCCGCTGCCCAGGATGATCCACGGCAACGCGCCGAAGCCGCTGCGCCTGCGCCCGAAGATGCGTCCGAAGATCGAAAAGATGATAAAGGCGATGAAGATCAGGATGACCGGATTGAACTGCGGTTTCGAAGCCTGTTTCTCCGCAGCGGCCACCCGCGCTTTGGCGGCGGGCGCATCCAGCAGCAATTGTTCGACGATGGCATCGGTGCCGGCCACGACGCCGCCTTCCATGTCGCCGTCGCGGAAACGCGGCAACACTTTCTCCTGCAGGATCACGCTGCTCAATGCGTCGGTGAGGATGGGCTCAAGCCCGTATCCCACTTCGATGCGCACCTTGCGTTCGTTGGGCGCGATGAGGAAGAGCACGCCATTGTTGAGCTTCTTCTGCCCGATGCCCCAGGCGCGCCCGAGTTGATAGCCGTAGTCCTCGATCTCGTACCCCTGCAGCGAGGGCAGGGTGACCACCACCAGCTGCCGCGAGGTACGGTTCTCGAGGTCTTCGAGCTTCTGCGTCAGTTGCGCCTTGGTGCCGTCCGAAAGCATATGCGCGTCATCGACGACGCGTCCTGTCAGCGTCGGAAAAGTCGGCGCGGCTGCCGCCGGTGCAACGAACGCGCAGAGAAGAACAAGCGCGAGCGCGCACCGGCGCAGCAATGCGAACGGGTTTGCCATTATTGCGGCGGCGGGAAGCTGACCTTCGGCGCCGTCTGTGCATTGGCCGCCGCAGTGAAGGGCTGCGCCGGTTTCTGCGAACGGTAAAGCGTCGCCGCCCAGATCACGCCGGGGAATGTGCGCAGCTCGGTGTTGTATTGCCGGACCGCTTCGTTGTAATCGCGCCGCGAGATGGCGATGCGGTTTTCCGTTCCCTCAAGCTGAGATTGCAGCGCCAGGAAGTTCTGGTTCGACTTCAGGTCGGGATAGTTTTCGGTGATCGCCAGCAACCGCCCCAGAACGCCGGAAAGCTGATCCTGCGCCGCTTGGTATTTCTTGAACGCTTCCGGATCGGTGATGGTGGAGGCATCCACTTTCACCTGCGTGGCGCTCGCGCGCGCCTTCACCACGTCGGTCAGAACGGTGCGTTCCTGCTGCGCGTAACCCTGCACGGTCGACACGAGGTTGGGGATCAGGTCGGAGCGGCGCTGATACTGATTCTGCACGTCACCCCACGCCGCCTTCACCTGCTCATCCTTGGTGGGAATCGTGTTGACGCCGCAGCCCGCGAGAAGAACCGGCACCGCCAGGACAAGCAGAAGGCTTCTCCAGCGGCCAACTAAGCCATTGACGTTCATGGTAATTTCCCTTCTTGAGGACAGCTCTGCCGCCCGCCGGGTCCGGCGGAATGACAGGGAAGTAGATAGGAAGTACGGGGGTGCTTTCAACGCTCCGGTGGAATCTTCGGATCGATCCAAAGGAAGCGCGTGCGATTGAAGTTGCGCAGGTTTGGAATCCAGCCGCGCACATAGGGCTGCACGAGGTCCTGTGTCTTGCGGAAACGCCACGGCAGGATCGCGTAATCGTCCAGCGCGATCTGTTCGGCCTCGTTCAATTCCTCACCCCGAACCTTTCCGTCGGGCTCCTGCTGTGCCTTGTCCATCAGCGCGTCGAATTTCGGGTTCGAATATTTGCCGTAGTTGTTGCCGCCGTCGGAACGCAGCAGGTCGAGGAAGTTCGACGCATCGTTGAAGTCGGCGATCCAGGCGGCATTCGCGGTATCGAACTGGTGCATCTGTAAATTCTTGTAATGAATCGGCAAGTCGATCTTGATGATCTCGATATCGACATAGATCTTCCGCCACATCTGCTGCAAGGCAGCCGCCACGCGCACGGCGTCGGGGTCCTGCGTGGTCTCGTAAGTGGTGTGGAAATGTTTGTTGGGGCCGTAACCCATCTCTGCCATCAACTGTTTCGCGCGCGCCATCCGTGCCCCCATGGGCATGGATTTGAAACGAAGATGAGCGGTACCCGGATAGTTCGCCGTCCCGGGAGGCACGAACGCATAGGCCGATTTCTCGCCGAAGCGCAGCACCTCGTTGTTGATAGCCTCCCGGTCGAAGGCGAGGCTCAGCGCTTCGCGCAGGCGCGGATCGTCGAACGGTTTACGTGTGTTGTTGAATATGATGTAGGAGGTGCCGAGATAATCCGCCATCTGCAAGGTGTGCGGCATATGCTTCCTCAGCCAGATGATCTCGGTGGCGGGAAGCGGCGTTTGCGTGTCCAGTTCGCCCGCGCGCATCTGTTTCAGCGCGGCCTGCGTGTCCTGCGTCGGAAAATAATTGACGACCTGAATCTTCACGTTCTTCGCGTCGTAGAAACGTGGGTTCTTCACGAGTGTCAGCTTGTCGTTCGGTATCCATTTCTTCGGCAGATATGCGCCGTTGCCGACGTAATTCTCCACACGCGACCACGCATCGCCTTTCACTTCCACCACATGACGCGGCACCGGATACGCCGTCTGGTGCGTCAGAAGTTCGGGAAGGTAAGGTGCGGGATGTTCGAGGTGAAGGACCAGCGTCTTGTCGTCCGGTGCTTCCGCGCCAAGCGCGGTGCCCGGCAGCTTGCCGCTGTTCACCTCGCGGGCGTTCTTGATGATCCAGATGTTGTAGGCGTAGGTCGCGCCGCGCGCGGGCTCCAGAAGCCTGCGAAACGCATAGACGAAATCGTGGGACGTTACGGGCACGCCGTCCGACCACACTTCGTCGCGCAGATGGAACGTCCATGTCAGCCCGTCCGGTGAAACCTCCCAATGCGTCGCCGCACCCGGCATCGGTTCGCCTCTGGGGTCTTCCGTGACCAGGCCCGTCAAGAGATCGCCCACCACATTGGATTCGGCCGTAAGGTCGATGTAGTGCGGATCGAGGCTTTTCACTTCTCCGCCATTGCCGCGATTGAGCGTCATCGGCCCGTCGCCGCGCGGCGGCGGAGAACAGGCTGCCGCCAGACTAAGCGCCGCCAGCGCCAGAATCCTCAATCGAAGCATCGCGACAACCCCTCGAACACCCGCGCTGCATACCATATCATTCGCGCTCGCGGGGACGAATCGAACCGCAAATTTCCGTTACGGAAGGATGACCCGAAGATGGATCGAAAGGCGCTTCCTCTCGCCGTTATTCTCTCCCTGAGCCCGATGGTCGCTCATGCACAGCCGAGTGACGGCCTGTTGCGTGGCTTGCGCAACTGTGCGGGGCTCACCGAAGCGCCCGAGCGCCTTGCCTGTTACGACCGGCTGGCCCCGCAGTTCCAGTCGCCGGCACAGACCGCGGCCGCACCTCCGCCGCCGCCGACGAAGGAAGAAAAGGAATCCTGGTTCGGTCTCAACAATCTGTTCGGGGGTGGCGAGGAGAAACCGCAAACCAGGCCCGAACAGTTCGGCGAAGAACGCGTCGAGAAGACTCCCGAACAGGTTGAAGAAGCGAAAAAGGACGAGATCGACAGCCTCACCGCGAAGCTTTCCGATTACGCCACCAATTCTTTCGGCAAGTTCATCGTCTTCCTCGACAACGGCCAGGTATGGGCGCAGCTGCAGGCCGACAGCGGCAAGGCGCATTTCGCCAGAAATCCGAAAGACGTCACCGTCACAATAGAGCGCGCCTTCCTCGGCAGCTATTCGATGACGATCAGCGACAACGTGAAACTGTTCAAGGTGAGAAGGTTGAAATGACGTCTCACCTCCCCGCCTGGGGAGGTAGGTTTTTCAATCGTGCTCGGCCACCACATGGCCCGGCGCCACTTCGATCAATTGCGGGCGATATTGCACGGCGTCCGGATCGTCCACCACTTTCGATTTCAGGAAGGTCAGTTGCGCCCGCGTATCGAGCGGCGAGGGCAGGTCGATCGCGATCTTCGCCCGCGGCTTGGCGCGCTCCAGTTTCGGGTCGGGCACCGGCACCGCGCTGATGAGTGCGCGCGTGTAGGGATGGCGCGGATTTTCGTAGATCGCGTCACGGCTCGCCAACTCCACCACGCGCCCCAGATACAGCACCATCACCCGATGCGAAACCTGTCGAACGACAGACAGGTCATGGCTGATGAAGATCAACGACAGCCCGAACTCGGCCTGCAGCCGCACCAGAAGATCCACGATCTGCGCCTGTATCGAAACATCCAGCGCGCTCACCGCTTCGTCGCAGATCACAAGCCTTGGTTTCACGATCATCGCGCGCGCGATCCCGACACGCTGGTTCTGTCCGCCGGAAAATTCGTGCGGATAGCGGTTGATCCACGCAGGCTCCAATCCCACACGTTCCATCATCTCGCTGACCTGCGCGCGCACCTCGCGTCGCGAAAGTTCGGGTTTTAGCGTCCGCAACGGTTCGGCGATGGATTGGCCGATGGTCATGCGCGGATCGAGACTCGCAAGCGGGTCCTGGAACACGATCTGCAATTCCTCGCGCAGCTTGCGGATTTCCTCGCGCCCCATCGGTCCCAGATCGCGCCCGCACCAGACGACGGCGCCGTCGGTTTGGGGCAACAGCTTGAGCACGGCGCGCGCCAGGGTCGATTTCCCACAACCGGATTCGCCGACGACGCCCAACGTCTCGCCTTCGCGCAAGGTGAAGCTCACGCCGTCCACTGCGCGCAGCGGTTTCTTCTTGGCGAACAATCCGCCCGTCTTCACCGGGAAATGCACCTTCAGATCGCGCACGTCCAGCAACGTTTCCGCGTCTTCCGGCATCGGCGCAAGACGGGCGTGTCCCTGTCGGTCGGGCTCATTGATGCGCGGCATCGCGTCGAGCAGCATCTTCGTATAGTCGTGCTGCGGGCTGTAGAAGATGCGGTCCACATTACCCGTCTCGACGATCTCGCCGTACCGCATCACCTGAACATAGTCGGCCAGTCCCGCGATCACGCCCATGTCGTGCGAGACGATGGCGATGGCGGTTTTCAGCTCGTTCTTCAGATCGCGCATGATGTCGAGGATCTGCGCCTGCACTGTCACGTCGAGTGCGGTGGTGGGTTCGTCCGCGATCAAAAGATCGGGGCCGCATAAGGTCGCCATCGCGATCATCACGCGCTGGCGCATTCCGCCCGAAAGCTCGTGGGGATATTGCCGCATCCGCTGTTTGGCTTCCGGTATGCGCACCAGTTCGAGCGTTTCGAGCACCCGCCGCTCGGCTTCTTCCGATGGTACGCGGCGATGCACGCGCAAGGTTTCGATCAGCTGCGCTCCCACTGTCATGTGGGGCGTCAGCGAGGTCAGAGGGTCCTGGAAGATCATGGTGATCTTGGAGCCGCGCAACTCGTTCAACCGCTTGTCCGGCAGGCCCAGAATTTCCTTCCCGCGATAAAGAACGCTGCCGGTCGCGCTGCCGTTGCCCGAAAGCAGGCCGAGGGTCGAAAGGAACAATTGGCTCTTGCCCGACCCGGATTCGCCCACCACGCCGAGGCATTCGCCTTCGTCGATACGGAAGTTCGCATTCTTCACGGCATGCACTTCACCGTCCGGCGTCCAGAACCGCACATCGAGGTTCTTTACTTCGAGGATCGGTGTCGTCGCCATCAGCGGTCCCTGGGATCGAGGGCGTCGCGCAGCCCGTCGCCGATGAAGTTGAAGCAGAACAAAGTCACCGCCATGAACAGCGCCGGGAAGATCAGCATCCACGGCGCGGTCTCAAGCTGGTTCGCGCCGTCCGAAATCAGCACGCCCCACGATGTCAGCGGCTCGCGGATGCCGAGGCCGAGGAACGACAGGAAGCTCTCCGACAGGATCACCGATGGGATCGTCAGCGTCACATAGATGATCACCGGCCCCACCACGTTCGGCACGATGTGCCGCCCGATGATGCCGCGTTGCGAAACGCCTGCTGCGCGCGCCGCCTCGATGAATTCCTTCTGTTTGATGGAAAGCGTCTGCCCGCGCACGATGCGGGCCATGGTCAGCCATTCCACCGCGCCGATGGCCACGAACAGCAGGATAAAGCTCTGCTGGAACACCACCATCAGGATGATGACGAAGAAGATGAACGGCAGCGAATAAAGAATATCCACCACCCGCATCATCAGGTTGTCCATCACGCCGCCGAGGAACCCTGCCGTCGCGCCGTAAGCGACGCCGATCACGAGGCTCACGAACGTGGCCACCAGCCCCACCGCCAGCGAAACCCGCGCGCCGTACAGCACGCGCACGAACAGGTCGCGTCCGATATTGTCCGAGCCGAAGATGTGCATGCCGCCCGAATGGCACAGCACATCCGGATCGGGCCACCAGTCGGGCGCGCAACTCACCAGCGCATAATCGATGTCTTCATAGCCGTACGGCCAGACAAGCGGCAGGAAGATCGCAGCCAGCGTGATCAGCGCCAGCACGATCATGCTCACCACCGCCGCCTTGTTGCGGAACAGCCGGCGGCGCGCATCCACCCAAAGGCTGCGCCCGCGCACGAACTGCGATTGCGTCATCACTTCGGCGTTGGCCGCCGATGCGCCTGTCGCGATCATCGGTCGAACCTCACGCGCGGATCGAGCACCGCATAAAGAAGATCGGTGATCAGGTTCAGGAGGATGATCAGCGCGGCGTAGACGATCACCACGCCCATCACCAGCGTGTAATCGCGGTTCTGCGCGCCGGTCACGAAGTAGCGCCCGATCCCCGGCAAGCCGAAGATCGTCTCCACGATCAGAGATCCGGTCAGAAGCGCCGCGATCGCGGGGCCCAGATAGCTCACCAGCGGCAACAGCGCCGCGCGCAGCGCGTGGCGCGTGACCACCAGATGATTGGGCAAGCCCTTGGCGCGCGCCGTGCGCACATAATTGGAATGCAGCACCTCCACCATGTTCCCGCGCACCAGCCGGGCGATGATGGCGATCTGCGGCAGGGCGAGAACCGTCACCGGCAGGACCATGTTGATGCCCGCACCGCCGCCCCAGCCCGCAACCGGCAGCATGATGTCGTGACCGAAGATCGAAAGCCCATAAACGCCGAACACCAAGGTCAGCAAAGGCGCGGTCACAAATGTGGGAATCGTGATACCGATCATGGCAAGCGTCATCACGCTGTAATCCGCGGCGCGGTTCTGCTTCAGCGCGGCCAACACGCCCAGCGTCACGCCGAACAGAAGCGCAAACGCCATCGCGGTCAGGCCCAACCGCGCGCTCACCGGCAGGCCTTGCGCGATCAGTTCAGTCACCGTGAAATCGCGGTTCTTGAACGACGGCCCCAGATCGAAATGCGCCAGCCGTTCGAGATAAAGCCCGTATTGCACGATCAGCGGTTTGTCGAGGTTGTAGACCGCGTTGATGTTGTGCTCGATTTCGGGCGGCAGGCGGCGCTGGCTGTCGAAGGGTCCGCCGGGGGCGGCGCGCATCATGAAGAAGGTGAGCGTGATGACGACAAAGAGCGTCGGGATCGCGCCCAGCAAACGGCGCACCGCATAAGAAAACATGAATGATCCCAGCCCTTCCGCTGCCCCGAAGCGGTCTGCCCTGAAAGTCCGCGAGCGCGGCTCGGCTGTCAATGCGGCGCGCGAAACAACTTCGTGCGAGTTCTATCGTTTCGCGTGGCTGCCAGGTTTGGAAACTTTCAACCGCAGGGTATTTTCATCACCCGGCAATGTTCACGGCAGATCGCTCGCGCTCGCGCCTTCCACCCAGACCCGCCACACCGGCGCGATCTCCTTGCCGTGCCTGGCCCACCAGGCATCGTCCACGCGGAAGGCCTGGGAGAAATGCTCGGGCGCGGTGGGCAGGAAGGCCCGCATGGGAATGCCCAGTTCCGGGTTCTTGTCCACCAGCGCGATGGAGGATTTGCGCGCGGGGCCATAGGGCACCCACTCCGCCACATGCGCCAGTGCCTTAGTGGAGGTCGCGAAATGCAGGAACTCCATCGCCATGGGCTTCTTCGGGTCGCCGCGCGGGATTCCGAACACGTCCATCTCGTAGAGTTGGTAGTCCCAGATCGCGCCCACCTTCTGCTTGGCTTTTGCCGCGTCGAACAGCGTGCTGTTGGGCATGGTGGTGAACACCACTTTCTGGTCCGCCAGCATCTTCAGCGGGTCGCCGCTTTTCGACCACCACACGATGAAGGGCCGGATGGTGTCGAGTTTGGCGAGCGCGCGCATCAAGCCGTCATGCGTGGCAAGCGTGCGGTAAACCTCCCTTGGCTTCACCCCGGAAGCCAGCAGCGCCAGTTCGAGATTGAGTTTCGCCGAATTGCGCCTGAGCCCGCGCGGCCCCGGATAACGCCTCAGATCGAAGAAATCCGCGATGACCTTGGGCCGGCCTTTCACGCGCGCGGGATCGAACCCGATCACCTGCGAATAAACGACACTTCCCACCCAGCATTCGCCGAGCGCGCCGGGCACGAAATCGTTCGCCGCCGCGATCCCGTCGTCGCTTTTCGGAAAGCTCGTGGCGTCGATCGGTTCGAGCAGACCTTCCTTGCACGCCGCAATCGCGTCCGGCAGTTCGAGGTCCACCGCATCCCAGTCGTAACGATGCGCGCCAACCTGTCCGCGCAGATCGTCCAGCCCGCCGTCATATTGCGCGATGCGAACATCCACCCACGCTTGCGACGAATACGGGCTGAACATCGCGCTCGCCTGCGCGCGCCCGTAAGCGCCCGCCCAGGTAGCGACGGTGAGCACGGGTGCGGTGCGGCTCAACCACCACAACGCGCCCGCCGCCACGACGACAAGAATGCCGACGATCCACGCGATGTTACGCCATTTCATGCAGGCATTCTTTAAAGGGCATCAGTGCGGTTTCGCCTTCTGTTTCTGCTTTTCGTCCCACGCCACATGCGCCTGTTGCAACACATAAGCGCGGATCGCCGCCACGTCGTCCTTGTTCAACAGATCCTTGAACGACGCCATGCCCGCATCGGCCAGCGCGCCGTTGAGCACGATGTCGTCATACTGCCCCCAGATCTCCGGCGCCGCCGAACGCAGATCCGGCACTTCGCCGGACGATTGCAGCAGTACGCCATGGCACACCGCGCAATGACGATGGAACAGGTTGAAACCCTTCGTCGCCATCGCGGTATCGATCTTCTCGTCCGGCGGCTTGGGCAGGTTCTGCGGCAGTTCAGATGGCAACGCCGCCACTTTCTGATTGCCGCCAAGCTTGAACGCGAAGATGCGCCCCTGGTTATTGCCGTATTTCATCACCGCGGTTTGCGTATCACCGGTCGCGCCCAATCCGCCCGATCCGCCCCAGCCAGCCGCGACGGCCACATATTGCTCGCCGTCGATTGTATAGGTCATGGCCGGCGCAATGATGCCGGTTTTCAGATCGATGGACCAAAGCGTCTTGCCGGTCTTGGCGTCATAAGCCGAGAAGATGCCGTCCGATCCGCCCGCGAACAGCAAGCCGCCCGCCGTCGTCAGCATGCCGCTGTTCCACGCGCCGGTCATCGGCACCTGCCACGCCATCTTCTGTTTCACCGGATCCCATGCACGGATGAAGCCCTTGGTCGGCGGCGGCGGTTTGCCTTCCTGGATCATCTGCAAAACGACGTTGCCCAGCATCGCGAAATCGTTGCCGGTGTTCCACGCGCCCGGTTCATAGGCGAGCGGCTTTTCCTGATTGAAGGCGAACGAGCCTTCGATCACCGGAATGTAAACGAGACCGGTCTGCGGGTTGTAAGCCATCGGCTGCCAGTTGTGCCCGCCTATGGGTCCCGGCACGACGGCTTCAGGCTTCACGCCATAACGCGCGGCGGGATTTTCAATCGGCCGCCCGGTCTTCATGTCGATGCCCGTCGCCCACGTCACCGGCGTATAAGGTTTCGCCGAAATCAGCTTTCCGTTGGTGCGGTCGATTACATAGAAGAAGCCGTTCTTCGGCGCGTGCATGATGACCTTGCGCGTCACGCCGTCGATCTTGAGATCGGCAATGACGAGCGATTGCGTGGCGGTGTAGTCCCAGTTCTCGCCCGGCGTTTCCTGATAGTACCAGGCCAGATCGCCGTTCGACGGTTTCAGCGCCACGATGGACGACAGATAGAGATTGTCGCCGCCGCCCGGAGACCGCATGTGCCGGTTCCAAGGCGAACCATTGCCCGTGCCGACATAGATAAGGTCGGTGCCCGGATCGTAGACGATGGAATCCCACGGCGTGCCGCCGCCGCCCAATTCCCAATATTTGAATTTCTCGCTCGCCTTCCACGTCGGCACCGCGGCCTCAAGGGCTTTGGATTCCTGCGGCTTCGACGGATCGCCCGGCACCACATAAAAGCGCCAGCGCAATTTGCCCGTGTCGGCGTCATAAGCCGAGAGATAACCGCGCACGCCATATTCCGCGCCGCCATTGCCGATCAGCACGAGGCCTTTCACGATGCGTGGCGCGCCCGTGATTGTGTAGGGCCGCTTGCGGTCGATGGTGTTCACGTCCCAGAGCGGCTTGCCCGTCTTGGCGTCGAGTTTCACCAGCCGCCCATCGAGCGTGCCGACATAAACCGCACCCTTCCACAACGCGACACCGCGATTGACGACATCGCAGCACGCATAGCGTCCCCATTGCCCCGGCACTTTCGGGTCATAGGCCCACAATTCCTTGCCGGTTTTGGCATCGAGCGCCCAAACCTTGCTCCACGATCCGGTGATGAACATCACGCCGTCAGAAACGATGGGCGTCGCTTCCAGACCGCGCACGGTATAGGTGCGGTATTCCCATGCCGTGCCCAGCTTGCCGATATTGGTCTTGTTGATCTTGTCGAGCGGCGAGAAGCGCTGTTCGTGATAGCCGCGCCCATAAGACAGCCAGTCGCCCGGCCGCTGGTCCGCGTTCGCAATCGCAGCACCATCCACGTCCGCCGCCTTTGCGAGCTTCGACGTATCGGGCGCTGCCGCCTGACCTATCAACGGCAACAAGAGCGCAGCGCCGAACACGCCCGCCCACAAAATGCGTTTGTCCATGACGTTTCCCCGTTCGACCGGCCTTGTGGCCTTATGGCAAGATAGTGAGAGGCTATCGGAAGCGCCCGCGCGTTGACAACGCCGCCGGGCAGGGGAGTGCGGATGCGAAAGCTTTTATTTGCCGTAATGCTCACGATTCTGGCGTTCCCGGCCCATGCGGCCCCGCGCTGGCTCACCTTGCCGCCCACGCCCACGCTGCCGCAAGCCGATACGAGCGGCTATGCACCAGTCAACGGCATCCGCATCTGGTACGCGACATTCGGCAAGGGCGAGCCCGTTCTCTTCGTGCATGGCGGTCTCGCCAATTCCAATTACTGGGGCGAACAGGTGCGCGCGCTGAGCACACACTATCAGGTCATCGTGATGGACAGCCGCGGCCATGGCCGCTCTACGCGCGATGCGAAACCCTTCGGCTATGATCTGATGGCGAGCGACGTGATCGGCCTGCTCGATTTTCTGAAAATCAAGAAAGTGGCTCTGGTCGGCTGGAGCGACGGCGCGATCATCGGCCTCGACATCGCGATGCATCACCCCGAACGCTTGTCGAAACTCTTTGCGTTTGCCGCCAACTACGATCCATCCGGCGTGGCGGGTGCGACGAACAGCCAGGTCGTCGACGCTTATGTCGCGCGCGCGGGCGAGGAATACGCAAAGCTCTCCCCCACGCCCACCGAATACAAAAGGTTCGTCGACCAGATCACCCATATGTGGAACAGCCAGCCGCACTGGACGAAGGCTGACTTCGCGAAGATCAAGACACCCACCTGGATCGCGGATGGCGACCACGACGAAATGGTCACCCACGATCAGCCAACGACGATGTTCTCGTGGATGCCGGATGCGGGCCTCGTGATCGAACCCGACGTCAGCCATTTCGCCTTCATCCAGGCACCGCAGCAGTTCAATGCGGATGCGGAGAGGTTCCTGAAAACCCGCTGATCTCCGTCTCGCCGATCCCGCTTGACTTGGTTCGATATTTCTGGAATCAATGAAATATGGAACTGACAACGGCCATCAAGCGCCTTTCCGCCATCGCGCAAGACGCGCGGCTGGAGGTATTCCGGCTTCTGGTGAAGGCTGGCCCGCCGGGCATGGCGGCAGGCGAAATCGCCCGCAGCCTTGGCGTGCCCGCCAACACGCTGTCGGCGCAGCTTCTGGTTCTTTCGAATGCGGAATTGGTTCGTGCGCGCCGCGAAGGCCGCTCCATCATCTACGCTATCAACTATCAGGCGATGCGCGATCTTCTCGTTTTTCTGACCGAAGATTGTTGCGGCGGCCGCGCCGAAATGTGCGGCCCGCTCGCCGAAATCGCATCGCGTCCGTCCTGCTGTGAAACCAAAACCGGAGTAAACGATGAAACGCCTGCACGTTCACGTCGCCGTGGACAATCTTGAGAAATCCATCGGGTTTTATTCCACGCTGTTCGCGGCACGCCCCTCGGTTGTGAAGCCGGACTATGCGAAGTGGATGCTCGACGATCCCAAAGTGAATTTTGCAATTTCGGAACACGCGGGCAACCGCGCGGGTATCGACCATCTGGGAATCCAGGTCGAAACCGATGACGAGCTGCGCGAACTCGCAAGCCGATTGAAAGCGGCGGGCGAGACGACCGCCGATCAGGAAGCGGCCAGCTGTTGCTACGCGAAGTCCAACAAAAGCTGGGTCAACGATCCGTCCGGGGTCCGCTGGGAAAGTTTCTTCACGTTCGGCGAGGCGACGAGTTATGGCGAAGACATGGCGCCCGCAACGAAGCCCGAACCGGTTTCGGCCTGCGGTCCCGGCGCCGCCTGCTGCGCGTGACGCCATGCGCGAACGAAATCCGCAACAGCCTTACAACGTGCTGTTCCTCTGCACCGGGAATTCGGCTCGCTCTATTCTGGCCGAAGCCATTCTCAATCGCATCGGACAGGGGAAATTCGTCGCTTATTCCGCCGGCTCGATGCCGAAGGGTGCAGTCCATCCGCAGGCATTGGGATTGCTGCAACGGCTGGGCTTTCCCACGGAAGGGCTGCGTTCGAAAAGCTGGGACGAATTTGGCGCCGCGCCCTCGCTCGATTTCGTATTCACCGTTTGCGACAACGCCGCCAACGAAGTTTGCCCCATATGGCCCGGCCATCCGATGACCGCCCATTGGGGAATACCAGATCCCGCCGCCGTGACGGGAAGCGAAACCGACATCGCATCCGCTTTCCGCGAAGCGTTTCGCATATTGCAGCGGCGCATCGAATTGTTCGCGGCGCTTCCGGTCGAAAAGCTCGACCGCATGTCGCTCAAGAAGCAACTCGATCAAATCGGAAAATCGAACGGCGAGACGATCCCAGCGTGAACGCCCCGCTGTCGCGTCAGCTGAGTGCCGAAGCGCTCGGCACAGCCTTTCTTTTGGCCGCGATAGTCGGCTCCGGCATCATGGCCGAGCGGCTCTCCGGCGGAAACATAGCCATAGCGCTTCTTGCCAACACCATGGCAACGGGCGCGGCCTTGATCGTGCTCATTGCCGTTTTCGCGCCGCTTTCGGGCGCACACTTCAATCCCGCCGTCACGCTATTCTTTGCGCTGCGGCGCGAAATCTCACCGTATCGCGCGGTGCTCTTTGCGATTGTGCAGTGCGCAGGTGCCGTTCTGGGCGTTTGTGCGGCGCATCTCATGTTCGATGCGCCCGTATTCGAGATCTCGCACAAATTGCGCGATGGCGGCGGCCAGGCTTTTTCGGAATTTGTGGCGACCTTCGGGTTGATCGGAACGATCGCCGGCGCAACACGGTTCAGGCCATCGCTGACGCCCGTATTGGTGGGCCTTTATATTTCAGCGGCGTATTGGTTCACCGCCTCGACGTCTTTCGCCAACCCTGCCGTCACCCTCGCGCGGTCGCTGAGCGACAGTTTCTCCGGAATAGCCCCGCAGTCGGTGGCAGCCTTTGTCGCCGCACAATTGGCGGCGGTGATCGCCAGCTATGCCGTTTTCGGCTGGCTGTTTCGCATACCGGCCTCGGCGACTATTCGCTGACGACCCTGCGCAAACCTTCGCTGATGTTCTTGGCGTCGACGCCCGCCGAGAACGTGCAGCTTGGCGAGGAGCAGACGAGAAGGTGCCGCCGTCCCGGCAGCGCGGCCGTGGTCCGCATGGTGACGAGCCGCAGCGGTTCGTGGCAGTTCGGGCAGCTGTTCTTAACTTCGAATCTGGGTATCGGTCTTGTCATGGTGTGTCTCTCCCCCGGGTTGACGTCCGACTCTGTATCGCGCCGCGATGGTTCCGGCGACGAGATGGTTGTTTAATCCTTAATTTTCCAGGGCTTATCCAACCAGGGGGCGAGGACCTAGAGGTTGACAACCTGACGCCGCGGCCGCCAAAGCCGAGGTCGGACATAGGCGCAACACCGTTGCGTCCAAAGCACGCCCCATTCGGCTAGTATTGGGGTAAGAAGGGTCCGGGAGGTCTGAGGACAGAGTGACGGGCGTAGGATTCAAGCGGCAAATAGCTCAAGCAGGACGGCGAAGGCTGGCTTGCCAAGGCGTAGCTGCGCGACATCGTGGGGCTTGCCGAGCCGTATCTCGCGGCAACCGGCCCGCCTTCGCCCTTTGGGCTTCGGCGCGGCAGCCTCCGCCGCTTCGCGAGCGAAGGCTGGTACAGTTGGGTGGGTTCGAACCACCGACCTCCGGATCCACAATCCGGCGCTCTAACCAACTGAGCTACAACTGCACATCTTCCAAAGAGGGGCGGAAACTATGAGTCCGACCCCTCAAAAGCAAGGCGGCGGTGCCGCGGGATACATACTAATGCGCCCCGCCAACGATGTCCGCCCCCGCATGAGCCGTCCCTTGCGCTTTGGCCTGATCGGTTTGGGCGTTTTGGCGCTGCTTCTGGTGCTTTTGCCCTTTCTGATTCCGCTGTCGGTCTACAAGGACCGGGTCGAGCAGGAGCTTTCCGGCGCCATCGGCCGCCCCGTCCGCATCGAAGGCCCGATGAAGCTGACCGTCTTTCCCGACCTCGGCATCCGGGCCGAGCAGGTGGTGGTGGCCAATGTGCCGGGCGGGCAGGCGCCCTATCTGGCCCAGGCCGACGACATCCGCATCGCCGCAAGCTTCCGCGCCCTGTTCGGCGGCCGCATCGAAGTCTCTCAAGTTGTGGTCGACCATCCCGATTTCCGGTTCGAGGTCGACAGCCGGGGCCGTGCGAATTGGAACATCGCGCCCGCCGAAGGCCGCCAGAGCGGCTTGCTCGACCGCATGAAAACCTCCGTCGCCGAAGTGAAGCTGGCCGACGGCACCGCGCGCTATGAAGACGCGCGCACCAACACGCGCGAAGACATCCAGAACCTGGACGCCACGCTCGACTGGTTCGGCAAGACGCTCGCCCTTGAAGGCGAATTGACCGACAGCGGCGAACGCATCGCTTTCGTCGCCAAAGCCTTCGATCCCACCGCCCTCGTCAATGCGCGCGCGTCCCATGTCGATCTCTCGCTCACCTCCGATCTGGTGCAGGCGAGTTTCAAGGGCGCGCTGACGTTGAACGGCCCCGCCAACGGCGCGCTCAAATTCGACACGCCGTCCTTGCGCAAGCTCGCCGCCTGGCGCGGACGCAGCCTCCCCAATGTCGGCGGACTTGGGCCCCTTTCGATCCAGGCGCATCTCTATCGCGGCACCGCGAGCTATACGCTGGCCAACCTCAAGCTCGCCCTCGACAACACCGCGATCACCGGCGCGCTGACGGTCGACAATTCGCAGACGACCTCGCTGTTCAAGGGCGCGCTCGCGCTCGACCGCCTCGATATCGATCCCTACATCCTGCCGCCCGGCGCCAAACCGTCGGCGCGCGCCGATGCATGGGATACCGCCCCCTTCGATCTGGCGCTGCTCACCCTGTTCGACGCCGACCTCACGCTCGACATCGGCAGCCTGAACATCCGTTCGCTCAACGTGCAGCGCGCCAAGATCCCGGTCGTGCTGAAAGCAGGCGTTCTCGACACGCGCTTCGAGCAATTCGCCCTCTATGGCGGTACCGGCACGATGTATCTGCACGTCGATGCGTCCGATCCGGTGCCTGCTTTCCATGCCCGTTTCGCGGCGCACCGTTTCGCGGCGCGTCCGTTCTTCGCCAACATGCTGGGCGTCACCGGTATCGACGGCACCGGCGAGCTTTCGCTCGACGCCACCGCGCGCGGACAAAGCGTGGCGGCGGTGATGCGCAATCTCTGGGGCCGCGGCGATGTCGCGATCACCGAAGGCGCGATCCGCGGCGCCGATCTCGAACTTGCGGGCCGCGCGGTGCATTTGGGTTCGCCCGATGCGGCGTTCGCCGACGCGGCCGCGATGACGTTCGGCGTGCTGCGCGGCAGTTTCGCGCTCGCACACGGCGAATTGCGCAACGAGGATTTCGGCCTCTCCAATCCGATCGTCGAGATTCTCGGCGGCGGCACGATCGATCTCGGCGCACGGAAACTTTCTTTCGCCTTCCGCCCGCGTGCGCGTCTGGAGCATGACGATCGCCCGATGAACACCATCAGCGATTTCAGCGCGCCGTTCCGTCTTTCGGGAAACTGGAACAAGCTCGAATACACGCCCGGCGCCGCGCCTGTCGCTGCAACGCCGTAAACGGCGGTTATCTCAGGCGAATCCCGCAACGAGACGCATGTTTGCGTGCGTCAGCGAAAATTTTCCACAAATTCATCATCCGGTATGCACCGAAACGGTTGACATGCAACTGCCGCGCGCGCCTCATCCGCCCGCGTGAATTTCGATTTGAAGGCCGGGTATGTCCAGATTTCTGAGCCTCAAGGCGAGCATTCCCTTCGTTCTCGGTGCCGTAATCATGGCGGTGCCGCCGGTGTTGCAGCGGGCTTTCGCGGATGCCGCATCCGAAGTGGTGAACGCGCAAACGCATGCGGGCCTCGCTGCCGCCTCCACCAAGATCGAAGGCGTGCACATCCATCTGCACCACACGCTGAACTGCCTGGTCGGTCCCGCCGGACAAGGCTTCGATGCGAAACAGATGAATCCGTGCGCACAAGCCGGCAGCGGCGCGATCCCGGACACCACCGGTGCCGCCAAGAAGGAAGCGCTTGAAGCCGCCGCCGCCAAAGTGCGCGAAGGCATCGCCGCCACCGATTTCGCGGCCGCTCAGAAAGCCGCCGGCGAAGCCGCCAAGATGCTGAAGGCGGCAGAATAAGAACGCTTCAAACGATCGGTTCGTCCACGAAGGCGCGTCCCTGGCGGTCTTCGATCTCGACGATCCAGATGTCGGGATCGAATTTCTTCTGCTTGTCGAAATAGGTCCGCGCGGCATCTTCGCTCGCGTCCGACAGCGCCTTCATCCAGACGAGATCGCCCTCGCCCCGTCGCGCCTGCATCAGCACGTTGGAGGTGCCGTCAAGCCGGGCGACCTTCAGGAACACAGCGCCCGCTTCCTCGGACCCCTTCTTCACGACATAAGCCGACGCGCCAGCCACCTCCGCCCGCCGGATGAGCGCGCGCACGAAGATACCGGCTTTGAGACGGGGAACCATCACGGTCGGATCAAACCGGCAGGCCCAGATAGCGCCACAGCTTCTCGATCTGCAGCATGTCGAGTTCGACTTCGTTTTCGATCTGCTGGATCAGGCTGGCCTTCTCGCCGCTCTGCTTGCGTTCGTGGCTCGCTTTCAAAACGTCTTCCAGCGTGCCGGATGCGCCATGCGCATCCTTCCAGCCCGGAGTTTTCACCAGACTCCGCAATTCCTCGTCGGAGTATTTGTTCGCCATGGGATACCTTGCGTGTTCCGGGCGAACATTAACATCGAACGTGCGGCTCTACGAGCGTTAAGCCGCCCCGCGCAGTTCCGAGGATTTGGCGGCGGCAATCGCGGCCGCGTCGGGCATCACCGGCTCGGTGCGTTCCGGCATCTGCGGCGGGATCGCATGCGGCAGGCGCACGCGCACGATGGTGCCTTCGCCGAGCGTGGATTCGATGATCGCTTCGCCGCCATGCATGGAGGCGAGCGCGCGCACCAGCGCAAGCCCCAACCCCGTGCCTTCCTGGCTGCGGACATGTTCGTTTTCCACCTGCTCGAAAGGCTGGCCCAGACGCTCCACGTCGCCCTGCGAAATGCCGACGCCGGTATCTGCCACCGCGATTTCGATGCCGCCGTCGCGGCGCACGGCGGTGACGCGCACCTCGCCGCCCTTGGGCGTGAACTTGATCCCGTTGGAAAGCAGGTTGATGAGGATTTGCTTGATGGCGCGCCGGTCCGCCTGCATCGTGGCCGCGCTCTGAGCGATGGCGGCTTTCAGAATCACGCCCTTGCGTTCGGCCGGCATTTTCACGAAACGCAACGCCTCGCGCGCAATGCTGGAGAAATCGAACACCTCTTCGGTGATCTCGAACTTGCCCGCCTCGATCTTCGACATGTCGAGCACCCCGTTGATGAGTTCGAGCAGGTGCCCGCCCGATTCATGGATCAGGCGCGCATATTCGACGTAACGTGGAGAACCGAGATTGCCGAACATCTCATGCGTCATCACTTCGGAGAACCCGATGATGGCGTTGAGCGGCGTGCGCAGCTCGTGGCTCATATTGGCCAGGAACCGCGACTTGGAACGGTTGGCGGCTTCGGCCATGTCGCGCGCTTCGATCAGCGCCAGATCGTTGGCCTTGCGTTCGGAGATGTCGCGGGTGATGGCGACCATGTTGTTCTTGCCGTCGGCCCGCGTCGCCGGGCGGCAGCGGATTTCCGTCCAGATATAGGTGCCATTCTTGCGGCGCAGGCGGATTTCGGCGGAGGCGGCACGTCCGAAATAACTCGCACGCACGAACACCGATTGCATCGATTTCAGATCGTCAGGGTGCACCAGTGCAATGGGCGCACGACCCACAAGGGACTCCGGCTCCAGACCCAGAAGCGCCATCGCCGCGGGGCTCGCGTAACGGATCGTGCCGTCGGGCGCGTGACGGGTGATGAGGTCCATCGCGTTGTCGGCGAGGAAGCGATACATCTGCGCATTCTCCGCGAGCGCGCGATCGGATTCACGCTGGCGGTCTTGCGCGGCGGCGGCGACGAAAGCCGCCTGCACGACGGCGGCAAGAATGGAAGCCGCATAAAGCTGCCACGCCGGAAGCGGCAAGCGGGAATCGGGAAGCGCGCCCAAAGCCTGCATCGCGGTGACGAGAACAAGCGCCACACCGGCCGCCAGGCCGGCACGCAACACGGCGGGGCGTCCGCCGGCCAGCGCTGCTTCGGCGGGAACGAGCACGAACCAGACCATCAGGGGCGAATTGAGTCCGCCGGTCAGGGCAGCGAGATAACCGATAAGTGCTGCGAAGATCGCAAGCGCCGCCCATTCCAGTTCTTCGACCGCGATATCGGTGAAGGCCAGCGCCGCCAGAACGCCCGGCGCGAACAGGCCGATCACGGCCACGCCCTCGGCGGCGTCGGGCCGCCCCACCAGACCCACGAAGGCGAGCGCAAGCAATGCGCCCAATCCGGCCTTGGCCGTCTGGATCGAGAAGAATCGGCTGCGCTGCGCCCATTCTTCTTTCGAGAACCGGTCCTTCGCGGCAACCCAGTTGCCGATGCCGATGAGGTTCTTCATCACCCGTCTCGGTTTCGCACTTCCTAACGCATCCTCAAGGGTCATGCTTAACGAAGGTTGAATCCGGCGGAATTTCTTTCCGAACTATTCAACATAATGCTCCGGTCAAATTTACCTCCCGGTAACCAAGGTAAAATGCCCAGTGTTCCGCCTTGTTTTGCAACGATTCCCTAAGCTTGCCGAGCGCAAATTGCGGTTGTGTCGGATTGCGGCCGGGGCCCGTGAAACTCTCACCGATCATGCATGCACCCGAATCGGAGGTGCCCGAATCGGCTTTCCTGCCCGAAGCGCTGGACGCGCTGCGTGTTGCGCTGACCGTGTTCGACGCCGACATGCGGCTCGTCTATGCCAACCGGCACTTCAATTATCTCTTCCGCTCGATGCCCGATCGCGAAACGCTGATCGGGGCGAAGTACGAAGATCTGATCCGCCGAGAAGTCGAGGGCGGCGAAATCGCGCCGGCCGCACTTCTTCCGGGCCTTGCGACGTTCATCGCAAGGCGCCAGGCCCAATTCCGCGTCGGCGAATTCCGTCCGATGGACGTTGCGCTTTCCGACGGGCGCATCATCGAAATCAAGGCGCGCCGGACCAAAAGCGGCGGCTGGATCGCGCTGTGGACCGACGTCACGCAGGCGCGTCACGACCTGATGCGCTTCGAGGACGTGACCGAGCTTTCGTCCGATGCGGTGGCCTTCTACGACAAGGCCGACAAGCTCGTCATGTGCAATGACGGTTATGCGAAGATGGTGGGCCTGACCTCGCCCGATCAGTTGAAGGGCCTGTTCTTCGCCGACATCGTGCGGCGTGCGGTGGAAAGCGACCAGTTCGTGATCGACGCCGACATCGATTTCGTCGCCCAGCGCACCGCCATGCGCCGCGTGCCGACCGCCGCCTATACGCTGCAGACCAAATCGGGCACGAGCTATCTGGTGCGCGACCGCGCCACGCGCGACGGCGGACGCGCCGTCGTCTTCACCGATGTGACCGACAACCGGCGCACCGAAGCGGCGCTCGACGAACAGATCCAGGCGCTGAAACGCACACAACATGCGCTCGCCAGCCTGCGCGCGGAATCGGTCCGGCAGGCAAGCTATCTCGAAGACGTGACGCGCCAGCTGGGCGCGGTGAAGGCGGAAGCGGGCACCGCCAAGACCGCGCTCATGCGCACCATGAGTCACGAATTGAAAACGCCGCTCAACGCCATCATCGGTTTCGCCGATCTGTTGCGCACGCCGGGCGCGAACTGGTCGCCGCTGCAGGTCGTGGAATATGCCGATCTGATCCATACCGGCGGGCTCAGTCTTTTGAGGCTGCTTAATCAGATCCTCGATCTCACGCGCATCGCGGGCGGGCGTTACGATCTGCGGCGCGAACGGCTCGACGCGAAACTCACCATGCAGGATGTGCAGGCGAATTTCGCCGAACGCGCGCAAGCCAAATCCATCGCGATAAACGCAAACGCCTGCGTCTCGGGCGTGATCGTTGACGCCGACGAGAATGCGTTGCGCGGCATGCTCGCCCAATTGCTCGACAACGCGATCAACTTCACGCAAGCGGGCGGCAAGGTGGACCTGATGGTCAACCGCGCGGGCCCGCGCGTGCGTTTCGTGGTGTCGGACAATGGGCCCGGTGTCGAACCGGAAGATCTCGAACGCATCCTCGAACCGTTCGAACAGGTGGGCCGCAGCACGTCGGATCATCAGGGCGGCGCGGGCCTCGGCCTCACGCTGGCCAAATCGCTCGCCGAACTGCATGGCGGCTCGCTGGTGGTCGAAAGCGTGCCCGGCCACGGCTTCACCGCGATGCTCGAACTACCCGGCGCCTGATCTCGCCGGGCCGGAAAAGCCGGCCCCTCCGGGTTGCTCCGCACAATTATATTGCGTTGCGATAAAAGTCCCATGCGCAATAAAATGACGCCAGAAGTCCTAGTTTAAGTAGAGGACTTGAAAAATTTCTTATGCGTTGTTTGTACAATAGATTCATATAGTTAACCATGTTCTACCAGTGCGCGAATCGAAATTCCTGCGCTTTTTTTCAGATTCGCTATCGAACACCTCAAAATCTGTAGGATAACTGTCCTGATTATATACTTGACACCACAGCATACCATCCCTATGTCATGGTCTCAGACAGGGGATAGGCCATGAGCTTCAGCGAACCACACTTTCAGGATGCCGAGGCCGCGAGGGCCTTTTTAGAGGCAATCCGCTGGCCGAACGGGCCGGTTTGCGGCTGGTGCGGCGAGACGGAGCGCCGTTATTCGACCAAGCGTGCGGGCCGCTATCGCTGCGGCAATCCCGAATGCCGTAAGGACTACACGGTGACCACCGGCACAGTGATGGAGTCCAGCCACGTCCCGCTTAACAAATGGATGTTGGCCTTCTATCTCGAATGCTCAAGCAAGAAGGGCATGAGCGCGCACCAATTACACCGCGCGCTTGGCGTCACCTATAAAACCGCTTGGTTCATGCATCACCGCATCATGGAGTCGATGCGCGATGGCGGACTTGATCTGCCTCCCATGGGGGGTGCTGGCAAGATCGTGGAAGCCGATGAGACATATTTCGGTGGCGTCGAGAGCGCCAAGAAGCGCACCGCTCCCAGCCGCAAGGGGCTCCGCTACACGAAGGGCGGCAAGTCTGGCCCATCAAACAAACGCGCCATCGTTTCGCTGGTGGAGCGCGGTGGCCGCGTGCGTTCGTTTCATGTCAAACGCGCCGATAAGGCGACGGTCTCCCGCATCGTGAAAGAGAACATCGCCCGCGAAAGCCGTCTGCATACCGATGAAAGCCGCCTCTACACTGGCGCGGACCTATTCTTTGCGGATCACGAAACGGTCAACCACACCGCCAAGGAATATACCCGTGGCGATGTGCACACCAATTCGGCGGAAGGTTATTTCAGCATCTTCAAGCGCGGGATGCGCGGTGTATACCAGCATTGCAGCGAGAAACACCTGCACCGCTATCTAGCCGAATTTGACTTCCGTTATAACCACCGCATTGCGCTCGGCTATGGCGACGAAGCCCGCACCAAGGAAGCCTTGAGGGGCTCCATCGGGAAGCGCCTGACCTATCGGCGGACTTACCAAGCCTGAGTTTAAGTTTCAGGCCGCACGCTTTCTGCGCTGGCGCGAGAAGTTCGGATGGCGCAAGCCGCCCGCGCTCTCCACGCTGGCCGACAATCCCAGATTTATGGCGGTGAAGGAGACCGTATTCCGTCGCCATGAACGCATAGAAATGCTGGCGCTATCGCTAGAGCGGGAGGAGTCCTAGAACCCCTCCCGACTCAGCTTATCCTTCAAGATGCGACTCAGTGAAGGAACAACTAGTGGAGCAATCACACGTAGAAGCCGCGCCAATGAGCTGGTGGCGTCCAGATACGTATGCCCGCATCGTCGAAATCAGCGTGGACAAACAGAACTTTCCCGACACTTTCAAGGAGTGGCGCAAGTTGGCGCAAAAACAATTCGACACTCTGCGGGCCGAAGGGTTGCCCGTGGTTAAGATCGTCATTGATCCGGATGAGCTTCTTGCGTGGGCCACCTCGCTGGGCCGTAATGTCGATGCCAAGACGCGCATTGAGTTTGCTTTGCGGACCTATGAACGGAGCAAGGGCGGCATTAACTAACGCGATAGTCTCCATGTCCGCGACAATAATATTGCAGTCTCGCGCAACAATGCACCGCTACCTGTCGCGGGATTTTCGCCGCTTCTTTGGAATGCCCTTGAGCGGCTTCGGGGACGTGTTGACGGCAGCACGCAATGCTTTTTCAAACCGCCGCCGCGCTTCGTCATCGCCGTAGTTATCGTTTGACTTCTTTCGGGGGGAAGCTGACATGACCAAAGCCTCTTCTTCACCAGAAATTACCGACACGCTTCTTAGAAGCCTCATTCAGGGCGGTTTTGGAACGCATATGCGTATTCCCTTGACCACCGAACAATTTGCCGACATTGGGCGCATTGTCACTATGTTTGGGCTCATCGAGCGTCGGCTCGACAGTATCATCATGCTGCTGCTGAACCAAATAGATGCACAAGCCTACGGCTATTTGTTTGATGGCAGGATGTTGAACAACAAATGCGAGACGATGAAGTATCTCGCAAAGCTGTATATGGTCGAGGGCGACGGACTCGAGCACGCCATGGAAATTTGCTCTGAGTTGAGTGCGCTAATCTCAGAAAGAAATCACGTTGTCCATGGTAGTTGGGGCATGGTCGGCCCGAAGCGTATCTGGCCAATCGATAAAAAAGAAGAAAAGATCAAAGCCGACGAACTGATGATCGGGGCTCAATATGAGCGAAACCCGGACAATCCCTTGCCAGCGACCGCGCTCTCCGACCTTGCTAAAAGGACCGATGAGTTTTCGGGAAAGCTGCTCGACTTCAGCGAGAAGCTAGGGGCCATCCCTAAAAGGGTGAGCGCGGGATCCTACTTTGTCGAGATGATGGCGCGGGGTCATTCTCTAAAGCGTCGAGTATCTTCTTCAAAGTAGCTTCCGCTGTGCCGTCCCCGGCCTTGTATTGCATGAGAATGCATTCGCACTCCCATCGTGTCTCCTTCGAGGGGGCGCATTGAGGTTCCAAAATCTCTAGGGCGGACATCTTTGGACAATATTCCTTAAGCCTCTGGGCTGCAAATCGCTGAAAATGTCGGCCTGTCAGGGGGATACTATATCGTGCTCTTGTGGAGGCAAGTATATAATTGGGATAACTGTCCCACGCAGTTGGAGGCTGCGGTTTTGGCTCACAAAGGGGACGACATGAAACGCGTTGGGGTACCAAGAAAGAAAAGGGTTGGGGGAAAGAACATCTGGCTGGCTCATGCCGTGGTGGCGGCCAGTTGCGGATTGCCGATGACGGAGATGCGCAGCCGCACGCGCCGGCTCGAAGCGCAGAAGGCGCGCCAGCTTGCGACCTATCTGGCGCGCGTGGTGTTCGGCATCGGCTTGCGGGAACTCGCGGCCGAGACGGGGCGCAGTCCCGCCACGGTGTTCCATGCCTGCCGTCAGGTGGAGCGTTGGCGCGACGATCCGCAATACGACCATTCGGTGGAGAGGCTCGAATTCCAGTTGCGCAAGGCGGCGGGGGTGACGCCATGAGCGTGGGCGAACAGGAAGTGATGCGCGAGGCGCGGCGCGTGCTGCGCAAGCTCGCAAGCGGCAAGCGGTTGGTGGCCTGCGATGCGGCGCGTTTCGCGGTGACCAGAACGGGTGCGATGCGCAACGCGATGAAGGTCGAACGCCGCACGGTGGAAGCCTTTGCCGCGCGCGACTGGCTGAAGGGTTCGGCCGAGAACGGTTTTGCCTTGAGCGATGTGGGGCTGGGCTGGCTCAAGCGCGCCGAATGCGAAGGTGCCTCGCCGTTTGCCGCGCAACACCGCGCCGTCACGCGGCGCAAGGTGCTCGATCCCAACGGTTTGGAACGCGAGGTCGAGATCAACGAAGCGGAATCGCCCATCGCGTGGCTCCGGCATCGCGGCATGATCAACGCGATGCAATACGAGGCGGGTGATCGCCTGCGCCGCGATTTCACCCTGGCGCGGCTCGCGCCGCGTCTCGGCGTCGATCTCGATGCGCCGGTGGTGCTCGCAAGCTCGCGCTCGCCGGCCGAATTCTCCGACATGGTGCTGGCGGCCAAGCAGCGTTTCACGCTCGCGATGAAGGCGGTGGGGCCGGGATTGTCGGATATTCTGTTCGGCGTCTGCTGCCACCTCATGCGGCTCGAAGGCATCGAACAGGAGCTTGGCTGGCCGCAACGTTCCGCCAAGGTGGTGCTGCAGATCGCGCTCGACCGCTTGGGCGAGCATTACGGCCTCGGCATCACCGCGCCGCCGCAGTCGAAAATGCGAAGCTGGACTTCGATGATGCCCGAGATGGCGGCGCGATGAGCGTGAGAGCAGGCTTGCCCGCCAACCGGCAAAAGATAAACTGGCGAGATTCGAATAGTGCGCCAGTAAAAACTTTGTTTTTGCGGAGGCTGCTTATTTTCTTCGAAAACATTCAGCGATTGAGCGGTTGATATGACTGCCCTCTTTGCATTCGTCGCGCTCATCATCGCCGTTTTAGCCTATTCCAACGCCAAAGCGTGCGAGCGCAATCTGGCGGCGGCCTTGCGCACGATCCGCGATCTGTCCAACCAGCTCGCCGCGATGAGCGCCAATCTGCAGGCGCTGCGCAAGCAACTCGGCTTGCCGGAAGAAACAAGCGCGCCGCCCACCCCGGAGCCTGTCGTGGCAGCGCCCGCCACCGTCCCGCAAATGGCAAAGGCCACCGTGCCGGGCGAGGTCGTTGCCAGGCCCGCCGCGCCACCACCACCTCCGCCACCAAAAAAAGCGCCCGCAAGAGGGAGAAATCTCGAAGAAGCCTTCACGTCGCGTTGGCTCGTATGGCTCGGCGCGCTTGCCATCGCGCTCGCAGGCACATTCTTCGTTCGCTATGCGATCGATCACGGTTTCCTCGGACCGGTTGCCCGCGTCACGCTCGGCTTCCTTGGCGGTATCGCACTTGCTCTGGCAGGCGAATGGTTGCGCCGCAGGCCTCTGCAACGCGCCATCGCTGCCGTGCGCACCAATCAGGTACCGCCTTCGCTAACGGCAGCCGGTCTCTTCACGGCGTTCGTCAGCATTTATGCTGCCTATGCGCTCTACAATCTGCTGTCGCCGCTTGCGGCGTTCATGGGGCTGGCTCTCGTAGCGCTTCTGGGCATCGCGCTCTCGCTGCTGCACGGACGCTTCGTTGCCTTCATGGGATTGTTCGGCGCTTTCGCGGCGCCGGCGATGATCGATACGCCCAATCCCTCCGCGTGGTCTCTGTTTGCTTATCTTCTGGTGGTCGAAGCGGCATGTCTTGCAGTGGCGCGCTACAGATCGTGGTGGACCTTTGCCTTCGCCACGCTCGCTGGCGCTGCGGCGTGGCCGTTCCTTTGGCTTCTCGACACGCCCACACATGCAGCCGACGTGCCGCCGCTTGGCGTTTATCTGTTGCTGAGTGTCAGCGCGTTCTTCGCGCTGCGCCGCGGAATGCCCGAACCCGAAACGCAGGCGAACTGGACAGATGAATTCCAGGGTTTCCGGATGCCGGAATGGGTGGTCTGGGTCGCTGCGTGCACGATCGCCGTAGTGCTCTACATCGTCGTGGAAGCCGCGGACTACAATGCAGCCGGAATGATTTTCGTCGCCCTCACGGCGATGCTCTATCTCGTCATGGCAAGGCGTTATGCCATCCTCGTCAGCCTCTGCGTGGTGGCCGCGCTCCTTGCTCTGCTTGTCGTCATATCCATGCCGGTTCCGGAAATCGCTGTCGTGCATTCCGCGTTTCGCGATACGTCCTGGATGCCGGCCAAGCTGCAATATTTCGCCGTCGTCAATATCGTGTTCGGCGCCTTGTTCGGGATTTTCGGTTTCGGCGCGCTATGGGGTTCGCATCGGCCCGCATTGTGGGCGGGCGTATCGGCAGCCATGCCTGTCCTGCTTCTTGTCAACGCCTATTATCGCGTGAATGCGTTCGGAGTGGATATTTCATGGGCCTTGCTGGCGTTGGCGCTTGCAGTAATGGCTTTGATCGCTGCGGGACGGGTCGAACGCTATCGCGCGGCGCGCGGTCTGGAAATCACGCTCGCATTCTATGCCGCCGCCGTTGTCGCGCTTGTCAGCCTTGCCGCCGCCATGAGCGTGCGCCAAGCGTGGTTGACCGTGGCGCTTTCGTTGCAAGTCCCGGCGCTCGCATTGATCCACACGCGCGTACGCAGCCGATCGCTGCAGATCATGGCGGCCATTCTTGTTTTCACCGTGCTGCTGCGATTGGTGTTTAACTACAACATCCTGAATTACCCGCTGGACAGCGGCCCTGCCACAAGCTGGGTGATCTACGGTTATGGCATTCCCGCGATTTCGTTCCTGTGGGCGGCGCGCATCTTCCGGCCGCTCGACGGCGAATGGCTGGCGTCATTCCTCGAAGCCGCAGGTTTTGTCTTCTGCGTGCTTCTGGTCTCGCTGGAGATCAGACTGTTCGTGACGGGCTCGCTCGCAACCCCGAGATACGAACTCCTCGAACAAAGCCTGCAGTCGATCTCCTGGCTCGGCATCGGTGCTGCGCTGGCCGTGTATCATCGCAAAACCGGCCGCGAAGTAGCACTCTATGCCGGCATGGCTCTCATCGGATTGGCTACGCTTCAGGTTTTCGTGCTGCAACTGCTGGCGTTCAATCCGATGTTGTGGCGGTCCTTTGTGGGAACCATGCCCATCTTCAACATTCTGTTGCTCGCCTATGCGGTGCCTGCAGCGTTCGCATTCGGAATATCGTTTGCGCTCGTCAAAACGAAGTTGGCGAAATTCGCGGACTATGCGGCGGGCGCAGGATTTGTTCTGACCTTTGCTTACATTTCGCTTGAGACCATGCATGCGTTCCAGGGACCGCGGCTGGACGTGTCGCGCAGCAGCGATGCAGAAATCTATGCCTATTCCGTGGTATGGATGATCTACGCAGTCGCACTGCTCGCGCTCGGCATCACGTTCGGCAAATCTCAGTTGCGCTATGCGTCTCTCGGCGTGCTGATCGTCACGGTGTCCAAGGTGTTCCTGTCCGATATGTCCGGCCTCACCGGCCTCTATCGCGTGGCGTCATTCCTGGGATTGGGACTGACGATGATCGGGATCGGCTACATCTATCAGCGTTTCGTCTTTCCCCGTCCGTCGGCGGAGCGGGCGGCGCGATGAGATCAGAGCCTGAGCAGATATTTGTGCACGCCATCCAGCACGAGTTCGCGCTTCTGATTGTGGACCGTCGCGCGCATCACCACGATGCCCGTCGTGCGCTGTGGAATGAGTTCGACGATCTCAAGCGCGGGATGCAGCGTGTCGCCGGGATAGACCGCTTTGAGGAATTTCGCATTGACCTCGATGAAGCCGATCAGGCTTTCGCCGATGACATGGGGAAAAAGCCCCGCGCCCGCCGCGGTGAACGCCAGCACCTGAAGCCCGTGTGCCAGCGGGGCAGGGTGGCCCAGCGCCCTGCAATATTCGACGTCGTAATGGATCGGATGATTGTCGAGGCTCACCGTCTGGAACGCGGTGAAATTGCCGTCGCCCAGCGTGCGCGATGGATTGCGGAAGATCTCGCCCACTTTCAGCTCGCGGAAAGACCGCAAGGAAACGACGCGATGGTCTTTGGGATCGAATGTTTCTGTCATGGCCCGCGCATTGAGAGCGGCGGGAACTTTCCTGTCAAATCCGGTCCAACAGGCTCCCGCCGCGCTCGGCCTGGCTTTCGGCGATGTCGGAGCGGACTTTCGCGATGTCGTCGAGCACGGCCGATTGCAGCGCCACGAGCACGCCCGAGGCAGGCGCGGCTTCGCCCGCCTTTCCCGATTCATGCGGGATCAGCAGCAAAACGCCCGCAAAAACTATGGCCGCCCTGAGAATCACTTCCACCTCGCTTAGTGGACCTTAAGCGCCCCCGCTTTGCCGCGATCTGAAATGATCGATTAAATTTGTAGATATTAAGGCCGGTCGGCGGAGTTCCCGCTCAAAAGGGAAATGCCGATCTGCCGATTTGGTTCTTGATCGATTCAAATTTGAATCGAATTCCTGGGCAAACCGCGGAAATCCGCCAAAAAACTTAGCGGGCGGGGGAGTTTGGCGCCGGATAGACGATTTTCTTGGGTTGGCGAGAGCGGCGATCGGCATCGAAATATGTTTTGGATGCCCGCGTGCGCCGGTCGGGGCCGAAGAAATCCGGCGCCGCGATGAACGGGCGCGGATGGGCCAAGGCGGTGCGCAATTTGCGCACGATGATCGCGGCGCTGACCGGTTGGGCCAGCACATCGGTGACGCCCTGGTCGCGCGCGCGCTCGACATCGGCACGGCTCGGAAACGACGCCAAGGTGAAGATCGGGATCATCGGGTTGAGGAGTCCCGGCAGCCGCCGCGCCGCCAGCGCAAAGGGCACGCCATCCACATCTTCGATCGCACTGTCGCAGAAAACGGCGGTAAAGGGATGTCCGCGCAGTGCTTCCAGGGCGGATGCGGCGGTCGGCATCACCACCACGCTTTTGAGATTGAGCATGCCGAAGGTGGTGCGCAGCACCTGCACCGCATGGGCGCGTCCGCACACGAGCAATACGCGCGCTTTCTTGATGTCCGCCCGGCCAGCCATGCAACACCCCGTTCGGGTCTTCCCGATACGCGGGCGAGTTTCACGGAACCCCATTAAGTCCCGGTTAAGCTGTTGGCGGCGGACATTGAAGGTTCTGTGTCAAAACGATAAAGCTCACGCCATGAAGCGCTTTTTCCTTCCGCCCCTGCTGGCTGCCGCCCTCGCGCTTTCGGGCTGCGGTATTTTCCTTTCAAGCAAGGAAAAGGCGATGCAGAAGGATCCCAATTACCAGAGCGGCTACAGTGATGGCTGCGCCGCCGCCAACGCCCAGAATACCGATTATCGCCGCGGCGACGGCGACCGCGACGAGGCCCTGTTCAACACCAGCAAACCCTATCGCAGCGGCTGGCATTCGGGCTTTTCCGCCTGCCGCAGCGGCTACACCCAGCAGCGCGGCAGCCAGCAGAACCAGATGCCGTCCGGCGGCCCCATCCACTAGCCCTCGCGAAAGTTAATGCGCCGTTAACCTTTTGTGCTAAAATCCGCACACGGAGGATGGTCGCAAAAGCGCAATATCTTCCGTGTACGGTTCATGTGCCCTGTGTGCAAAATTGGGCAGTGCGAGGTTGAAGGCGATGTTGGGCCATCTGGTTGTGAGCCACTACGAAGGCGACGCAGAGACGAAAGCTTATCCGTCCCTGCCGATCCGCCGCGTATGGCAATTCCTGGCGGCATTGTTCCGCCGCTCCTGAACTATTCGTAGGCGCGCTCTTCCCACCACGGAAAATAGGGCGGCATGTCCTTGGTGACAACCTGCGGAAAGTTCGCCTTGCGCTTTTCGAGGAACGCCACGACGCCTTCGCGCACATCCGCCGAGGCCCCTCGCGAATAGATGCCGCGTGAATCGATCTTGTGCGCTTCCATCGGGTGATCCGTGGCGGACAGACGCCACATCATCTGACGGATGAGCGCGACCGACACCGGCGCTGTGTTGTCGCGGATTTCGGCGGCAATCTCATAGGCGCGCGCCAGCAATTGATCCGGCGGCACGATCTCTTTCACCAGACGCCCCGCAAGTGCTTCCTTCGCGTCGAACACGCGGCCGGAAAAGCACCACTCGAGCGCCTGCGAAATGCCGACGATCTTGGGAAGGAACCAGCTCGAACAGGCTTCCGGCACGATGCCGCGCCGCGAGAACACAAAACCGAAACGCGCACTTTCGCTCGCGATGCGGATGTCCATCGCAAGCTGCATCGTCGCGCCGATTCCGACGGCCGGTCCATTCACCGCCGCGATGACGGGCTTCAGGCAGTTGAAGATCGCAAGCGTCACGCGCCCGCCGCCGTCGCGCACATAATCTGCGCTCCAGTCGATATCGGACCCTGTGGGGCGCATGCGTTCGGGGCGGTCGGTGCGCTTCTGGGAATCGAACGTATCCGCGCCTGCCGACAAATCGGCGCCCGCGCAAAACGCACGGCCTGCGCCGGTCACCACGATGGCGCGCACGTTATCGTCTTTGTCCGCACGGCCGAACGCATCGACCAGCTCGTTCATCATCGTGCCGGTGAAGGCATTCAATTTTTCGGGACGGTTCAGCGTGATGGTGAGGATTTGATCTTTCACGTCATAGATAATTTCTTTATAGCTCATGATCGTCTTTCCGATAGCGTTTCAAGGCCAGTGTAGCTTGCAACCGCTGCCGCGCAACAGCTTCCCGAATTCCGGAATATGGTCGGTTCGCCGCACGCCGGTCTGGCTGATCGCGCTTGTGGTTCTGGCGCAATATCCGCTGACGCTCCTGTTCAATCTGGTTGTGTTCCATCAGGGTTGGATCAAGGCATTGCAGCTCGTGACGCGCGGGCTTCTGAACGCGACGTTGGTCGGCTACGCCATTCTGCTGCCGCTGGTGGTGGGCGGCCTGCTGTTCTTGCTGGGGCGACTCCGCCCACGCGATGTGGGCTTGCGAGCGCGCGATCTTCCCGCCGCAATCATATGGGCGCTCGCATTGTGGGCCGTCGTGAACCTTGGCGAGGCGGTGGCGCAGAGCGGACATTTCGGCTTCGACGCGCAATGGACGCGGCCGCTGGGACCGATCGGCCAATGGATCGCGCAGATCTTCGGCAATGCGCTCTACGAAGAAATCGTCTATCGCGGTTTTCTGACGGTCCAACTCGCACTGCTGTTCGAGCGGCTTGGACGGGGAAGGGCGCTGGTGCTTGGCGTGATCCTCGCGCAAGCGGTGTTCGCTTCCATACATATCGGCCTGCTGCTCAACATGGGTCTTTCATGGTCCGCCATCCTCGGAACGATGCCGGAATTGTTCCTTGCCGGTGTCGCGCTCGCGACGGTCTATCTCTTCACCGGCAATCTGCTGATCGCGGTGGGCGTTCACGCGCTGGTCGACGCGCCGATGCTGATCCCGAAGGATGTCTCCGGTCTCGGCGACGATTTCGGCTATGTCTATCTGATGCTCGCGCTGGTGGCGGCGTGCCTTTGGCGATGGAGGATACCCGCCGTCACAAACTCCGCGCGATCAGAAGCTTCATGATCTCGTTGGTGCCGCCATAGATCTTCTGCACGCGGCTGTCGGCATACATGCGCGCGATGGGATATTCGTTCATGTAACCGTAGCCGCCGTGAAGTTGCAGGCATTCGTCCACGATCTTGCATTGCGTGTCGGTGAGCCAGAGCTTGGCCATCGATGCCAGCGTCGCGTCCAGCTTGCCTTCCAGATGCACGGCGATGCAGTGGTTGACGAACACCTTGGCGACCGTCGCTTCGGTCTTGCATTCGGCAAGCTTGAACTGGGTGTTCTGGAATTCGATCAGCTGCTTGCCGAAGGCTTTGCGCTCTTTCACGTAGGCGCTCGTCACTTCGAGCGCGCGCTCGATCACCGCCAACCCTTGCGCCGCGATGATCAGGCGTTCCTGCGGAAGCTGCTGCATGAGTTGAACGAACCCCATGCCCTCATCGATGCCGATGAGGTTCGAGGTCGGCACGCGCACGTCGTCGAAGAAAAGCTCGGCGGTGTCGTTCGCCTTCTGGCCCAGTTTTTCCAGCACGCGTCCGCGGCGAAAACCCTCCACCTCGTCGGTCTCCACCACGATCAGCGACGTTCCCTTCGCGCCCTTGGCGGGGTCGGTCTTGCTCACCACGATGATGAGGTTCGCGGTGCCGCCATTGGTGATGAAGGTCTTCGAACCGTTCAGCACATAATGGTTGCCGTCGCGTTTCGCATTGGTCTTGATATTTTGCAGGTCGGAGCCCGTGCCCGGTTCGGTCATCGCAATGGCCCCGACGAGTTCGCCGCTCGCAAGCCTGGGCAGCCAGCGTTTCTTCTGCTCCTCGCTGCCGTAATGCAGGATATAGGGCGCGACGATCGCGTTGTGCAGCGTGATGCCCCAGCCGTCGCCCGCCTTCTTGCCCAACTGGTCGATGATGACGGCTTCATGCGCAAACGTGCCGCCCGCGCCGCCATATTCTTCCGGCATCGAGGCACAAAGCAGCCCGTATTCGCCCGCCTTCTTCCACAGCGCGCGATCCACGCCCTGCTGCTTGATGTAGCGTTCCTGGTTGGGCGCGACTTCGCGCTCCATGAATTTCGCCACGCCGTCTTCGAAGATGCGGAGGTCTTCCGTCATCCACTCAGGGGCCTCGACCTGCAACGCGCTCATGCTTCTCTCCCGATGGCTGTCCGGGAAGACTCATAACATCGCGGGCGCGAAAGGAAATACCGGGTTCAGGGGCAGATTTTTGTGTCGCGGAGCTGCCGGTAAGCCGGCGTCAGGCCGGCTGCGGAAGGGTCGGCGGCACGCTCGCAATCGCCGGGCTTGAGAACGGCCCTGGCATCGCCCACGCGGTCCTGCACCGACATGGTGACTGCCAGCATCAGGCGCAATGAAATGCGGAAATCGGGAAGATCGCGGATACCCGGCTGATCGCTCCTGGCCATCGCGATGCGGATTTCGGATTGTGCGTCGGTGATCTGGCGCAGGCGCAGATAGGACATCGCGTGCAGCAGATGTCCGCGCGGATCGTCGGGAAAGCGCCGCACAAGATCGGCGGAACGTTCGATCCCTTCCTCGGTGCTATGCGGCATCTCGGACGGCGGGATCAGCTTGAACTGGATCTCCTGTCCGACTTTCGGCGTGGGAAACACGGCGGTAAGCGCAAAGGACAACGCCGACAGCGCAAGACCCGCAGCCGAAATATACGCGGCGAGTTGCGTGTGGCCGGGCCGCTCTTCCGTTTCGGGCCAGAAGATCTGCAACAGGAATCCGAGGATTCCGCCGGCGACCGCGCCGCCCAGATGCGCGCCAAGATCGACATGACCGTCGGCGGCGGGAAGCAGCGCGGTCACGAACATCCACACCGCCGTGCGGCGAAGCCGCTTGCCGCGCGCGCGGTCCTCGAAGGGAATGCACCACACCAGTACGGCGGCAAGCAGCGCCATGATCGCGCCGGACGCGCCGATGGATACCACGGCGTCCGATCCCAGCAACGATCCAATCGAGCCCGCGACGGCGCCGACAACGAAGATCGCCGTGTACCACGCCCGCCCGATCAGCGTTTCCAGCAGCCAGCCCGCCAGAAGCAGGCCGATGGCATTGGAAACGAGATGCGACACGCTTCCGTGCATCAACGGGGCGGTGAAGATGCGCCACCATTGCCCATGTTCGAACACCAGCGCGCGCCCGATGCCGCCAAGCGCGACCAGCGTGTCGAGCGACGGCGTGCCGGGTGCTTCGGGCGGCGCGTGATTCATCTCGATCACGAAGACAAGCGAAAGCGGCGCCAATATTCCAAGCGAAGCGAACGGAATGCGGCTTTGGGAAATGGCGGACCAGGCAGGCGGCGCGGCGGGTGCGGCTATCTTCGCTGGAGTTACAGCCGGACGCGCGGCAACCCGAGCAACCGCACTGCGCTTGCCGAACCCCGCCGACCCCATGATGACCCCACGGCTACCTGCCGTGGGGAACTGTGCCGGTCCGCGCTTTAGAATTCGTGAACGATTGCTTTCACCGCGAGGTCTTGAGGTTGAACACGACCTTCACCTGCGTCTGCGAAGCAACGGGTTTGCCGTCGCGCGTGGCGGGATGGTAGCGCCAGTGATGCGCCACCCATTCGCGCGCCGCGTCGTCCAGACGCTGGCTGCCGCTCGATCTCTCGATGACGACGCTCTCGACCCTGCCGTTGGTTCCGACGGCGAGTTTCAACTGCACGATGCCTTCTTCACCGAGCCTGCGCGACAGAGGCGGATAAGGCGGCGTGGTGTGCGTGGCGTCTATGCTCCGGACAGGCGTCGGCGCGGGCAACGACGACGCGACGGAATTGCCAGGTGCCGTCGCCGACGCGACATTACGCGGCGTTTCCGCGACCTTCTGTTCGACGGTGATCGCCTGTGTGGCAGCCGGCGGTGTCGTGATGCGGATTTCCGGCGGCGGCACGAAATCCACCTGCGGCTGTACGAGATCCGGCATGGGCGGTGGCGGCAGATCCACCGGCTGGGGTTCAGCCATATCGAGAATGCGCACGTCGACGATGTTCGGCAGCGACTGGACGATGCGCATCGACAGACCGCTCAACAATCCATAGACGAAGAGCAGATGGATCAGCCCCACGCCGATCACGGCGGCGATGGAACGGTTGGTCCACATCTGCTGCGGCAGGACGCTGAGATGGTTGGGGCGGCGCACGGCAGTTCTCCTTTTCAGACCGCAAAATCGCGGCGAATCCGGCAGGAGCACGGGCCATCCGACGGCGCCTGCCGGACACTATGGATATGGTGATGACGTCGCGGTTTTTCCAGCGACGCTAGACGTCGAGATAGCCAAGCGCGTTCTTGCGGTCGGACACTTTCAACACTGTCAGTGTCTTCCACCCACCGCTGCGTGTCTGCCATTCGATGGATTGTCCTTCGGAAAGGCCGATCAATGCCGCGCCGATCGGCGTCAGCACCGATATTCTGCCGTTCGACGGATCGGCGTCGGCCGGATAGGCAAGCTGTACGCTGCGGACGCGGCCCGTCTTGTCGTCACGAAACTCGACGTAAGAACCCATTCTCACGCCGGGCGCGCAATCGGTAGCGGTGCTGCAGACCGTTGCGCGGTCGAGCTCCTCCTGCAGATATTCCGCGACATCGGAATGGCTCTGTATCGCCGCTTCGGCGATGTTCTGCAGGCGGCGATGATCTTCCGCCGAAATAACGATATCGGGCAACTGGGCTTGATAGCTCATGTCTTCCTCTTTTCAGGCGGCGTGTGGACCGGAATCGAACGGGTCGTCCGTATCGTTCGCGGCGTTTCCATCGTGAACGCGATGGGCAAAGGTCGGCGCATCCGGTTTGGCGTCCATCACAGTGACGAGCCGAAACGTCTCGTCGAGTGTGAGGAACGGCATGCGATCGCCGGCGCGCAATCCGATGAGCGCAGCACCCAGCGGAGAGAGCAGCGACAATTGCTCTTCCGCGCCCGTGTAGTCGCGCGGATAAACGAGTTTCAGATTGCGCGGTTGTTCCCAATCGACGCAATACGATACCCAGCCGTTCATAACCACCGTCCCAGGCGGCAAGGCGTCGACGCTGCAAAAGCGGGCGCGCCGCAACTCCGACTGCAGAAAGTACGCAACCGGATGCGCCCAGCGGTTGGCGCGCTCGACGACCGCATTCAATTTCATCCTTTCGGACACTGGAATAAAAACCTCCGGCAATGCTGGAAGCATGACGGCACCTCACGTCGGGATTGGCGCAGCCATTCAGGCTGGCAATCCGTGGCTGCATCGAATGAATCTTGGTGGGATTTGTCCCGGACCAGCGGCGAAGCCTGCCGTCCGGGCTAGTCGCCTGAGTGGAGGCGGCTCGCGCGAAGCAAAGAGCGAAGGGTGCGAACGGTTTTCATAGTACCATTAACATAAGGCGCGCGCCGTGCTTTTCAAGGCGTGCGCG
>Ga0207649_10000173_pt1 | contig 52840 bp, 47 predicted proteins | sample KBSC43metaG_FD_184317 | JGI IMG/M metagenome (GOLD analysis project Ga0207649, IMG submission 184317) | Corn rhizosphere microbial communities from Kellogg Biological Station, Michigan, USA - KBS C4-3 metaG (SPAdes) (version 2) | ecosystem: Host-associated > Plants > Roots > Rhizosphere > Soil ... | reverse complement strand
GCGGCGTAATCCGCTACAAACGCATCGGCATGTTCACGCCGGAGACGATCGAGAACGAACTCAAGCCCAAACTCGCCGAATTGGCGAAGGCCGCGCCATGAAACGCCTCGCGCTCGTGCTGTTGCTCGCCTGTGCCGGCGCGCACGCGATCGACCCGCTGCAATTCAAGGACCGCACCGAGGAACAGCGTTTCCAGAAGCTCACGCGCGAATTGCGCTGCCTGGTCTGCCAGAACCAGAACCTGGCCGATTCCGAGGCGGATCTGGCCAAAGATCTGCGCCGGCAGGTGTACACAATGATGCAAAGTGGAAAAAGCGACGAAGAAATCAAGCAGTTCCTCGTTTCGCGCTACAACGACTTCGTGCTCTACGATCCACCGCTGAAACCCGGCACATGGCTGCTGTGGTTTGCGCCCGGCGTGCTCGTGGCTGTCGGCGCCGGCGTGCTCGTGAACATCGTGCGGCGTCGCTCACGGCAAATCCCCGCTGGCGCGGAAACCGAGGAAGACTGGTGATGGCCGCGTTTCTTGCCGCCGCCGCGCTGATGCTCGCTGCGGCGCTCGCCTTCGTGCTGCTGCCGTTGCTGCGCGGCGCCGCACAGGCGCGACTCGCCACGCTAGGCGTGGCCATGTTGCTGCCGATCGCGGCCGTGCTGCTCTACCTGTACGCAGGCAATCCGCAAGGGCTTGATCCGGTCGCGTTGCAGGCCCCCGCCGATCACGGCCAGGACATGAACCAGGCGATCGCCGGGCTTGCCGCGAAGCTGCAGCAGAATCCGAATGACGCGCAAGGTTGGGGCTTGCTCGGCCGTGCCTACGAAGCGATGGAACGCTTCACCGACGCCCGCGACGCACTCGCGCACGCGCACACGCTCGCGCCCGACGACGCCGATGTTACGGTCGCCTATGCCGAAGCGCTCGCATTGTCGAGCGAGTCGCGGCGCATCGAAGGCGAGCCACGCGCGCTGATCGAAGGCGTGCTGAAAAAGTCCCCGGACAATCAGCGCGGTTTGTGGCTGCTCGGCATCGGCGATTATCAGCAAGGCCAGTACGATGCCGCGATCGCCGCCTGGAAACATCTGATCGGCGTGTTGCCGAACGATTCCGATATCGTGCCGTCGGTGCGGGAACAGATCGCGCGAGCCGAAGCGGCACGTGACGGACGCGAGGCGGAAACCCCGAACGGGCCACCACCTGCCGATACGGGACCGCATCTGCAGGTGGAGGTCGCGATCGACGCAAAACTGGCGGACAAGCTCGCGCCGGACGACGTGCTGTTCGTCTATGCCAAAGCTGCGCAGGGTCCGCCGATGCCGCTGGCAATCCAGCGCATGCCGGCGAGCAAGCTGCCGGCGAGCGTGACACTCACCGACAGCATGGGCATGCTGCCGAACATGAAGCTGTCGCAGTTCCCGCAAGTCATCGTCGGCGCGCGCGTGTCCAAATCCGGCAACGCCGTTGCGCAGAGCGGCGATTTGCAGACCGTCACGCCGCCACTCTCCGTTTCCACGGCCACGCCCATCAAGCTTACGATCGATCACGTAGTGCCCTAGGATTTGTCCATGGCCGATGCAAGGAAGTACTTCGACCTGCCTTCGCCGTTTCCGGTGAAGCGTGGTGGCGCACTGACCGGCGCGCGCCTGGCCTACGAGACCTGGGGCTCGCTCAACCCGGCACGCGACAACGCGATCTTCATCCTTACCGGCCTGTCACCGAGCGCACACGCGGCGTCGAACGCCGACGATCCCTCGCCGGGCTGGTGGGAAGAGATGCTCGGCCCGGGCAAGCCGATCGACACGAACCGCTGGTTCGTGATTTGTGCCAACACGTTGGGCAGCTGCAAGGGTTCGACCGGACCCGCATCGATCGATCCGGCGACCGGGAATGTATACAAACTGACGTTTCCGGACTTGACGCTCGAGGACGTCGCCAATGCTTCGTTCGAGCTCGTGCGTGGCCTCGGCATCGAGCGCCTGGCGTGCCTGCTCGGCAATTCGATGGGCGGCATGAGCGCCCTGGGTTACCTGTTGCTGCATGCGGGCAGCGTGCGCGCACACATCAGCATCTCCACCGCGCCGCAGGCCCAGCCGTTCGCGATCGCGATCCGCTCGCTGCAACGCGAAGCGATCCGGCTCGATCCGAACTGGAACGAAGGCAATTACGACGAAGCTCACTACCCGGAAGCCGGCATGTCGATCGCGCGCAAACTTGGCGTGATCACGTATCGGTCGGCGATGGAATGGGTCGGCCGCTTCGCGCGCATCCGTCTCGATTCGGAAGCGCGCGAGGACGACGATCCATTCGGCGTCGAGTTTCAGATCGAATCGTACCTGGCCGGCCACGCGCGCCGCTTCGTGCGCAGTTTCGATCCAAACTGTTATCTGTACCTTTCCCGCGCGAGCGACTGGTTCGATATCGCCGAATACGGGGCCGGCGACGTCGCCCAAGCACTGCGACGCATTGATGTCGAACGCGCACTCGTCATCGGCGTGAGCACCGACATCCTGTTCCCGCTGTCGCAGCAGCAGCAGATTGCCGACGGCCTGAGCGCCGCCGGCGCACGTGTCGACTTCGTGGCGCTGGACAGCCCGCAGGGCCACGACGCATTCCTTGTCGACATCGCGCATTTTGGTCCAGCCGTCGCGGGATTCCTCGCAAAGCTGTGAGTGATCGAAGCGTGAACGGCGCATCCTGCCGCCGTTTGCGCACGCTCGGGCCGGAGCAAGTCCCGCCCAGGGCTGCGCGCATCGGCGCGGGCAATGCGTCCGCGCATTGCTGCTGCTAAAATACGCGCTGGTACTTCTGCTGGGCGCCGCATGCTTGCCGTCGAATTCCCTGGATCGCGCCGCCTCGTCGACGCCCTGAACGCAGCCGTCTGTCACGACTGCCCGACGGCGATCACCGACGACCTGCGCAACACGCTGTGCGAGCTGATCCGCGACCCGGCCGTCAAGCTCCCGGCCTGCTGTTACGAGCGTGCGAGCGATCACTACGCGCGGCGCGAGCTGTACCGCAGCGAGGAACACGGCTTCTCGGTGATCGCGATGACCTGGGGTCCGGGCCAGGGCACGCCGATTCACGATCACTGCGGCATGTGGTGCGTCGAGGGCGTCTGGCACGGCTCGCTCGAGATCACGCCATATGAGCTCACCGAACGGCAGGATGGCAAATATCGCTTCGAGCCGCGCGGTACGATGTACGTCGGCCCCGGCTCCGCCGGCAGCCTGATTCCGCCGCACGAATACCATACGATCCGCAACCCGAGCGACGATGCCATCGCCGTCACGCTGCACGTCTATCGCGGCGCGATGACGCAGTGCTCGGTGTTCCGGCCCATCGATACGCTGTGGTACAGCCGGGATCAGCGCCAGCTTTCGCTGGACGCCACGCATTAGCGTTCGCTTGCGTCGCCTCAATCGCTGGCGGCTGTCGCTGGATTCAGTGCGTCGATGGCTGGCTGTTGCCAAGCTCCGGTTGCGCAGTTTTCGTCTCGCGCTGACCGAGCGCACCCGCCAAGGCCAGCAAGCGCCGTTGCAGATGCAGCGTCGCGACACTCGAGTCGTTGCTCTCGCGCAGCGAATCCAACTGCATGTGGACCAGTTCCAGCAACGCCTGCTGTTGTTTGCGCAGCGCCGATTCCATACGGCTCAGTGCAGTGTCGGCCATGACATTCTCCAGATCGATTCGACGCTACTCGTATACCACGGCCGACCTGACTGGATCGGAACTGGCGCGCGCCGTTCCCGCGTCAATGTTAGTCTGAGCGATGACGACGCGAGCCCGCGTTGGACCGAAGGAGGCATTTATGCGAATGAGAGTGACGAAGAACCTCGGCATGCTCTTGCTCGGCATCTGGCTGATCCTGACGGGACTGCTGCCGCTGCTTCACCTGGGACTGGGCGAACTGAGCATCGTGATGGAGTTGCTGGCGATCGTTGCCGGTGCTTTGATACTGCTCGGACGCTAGCCGAGCGGTCATGCAAAGCCCGGCGCAAACGCGCCGGGCTCGACATGGCTTCAGAAGCAACTACTGCTGCTGGTTGCGCAGACAATCCTGATATCTGGAGTTCGCACCAGCGGCGTTGCTGCTGCGTGAAGCCTGGCCTTGCGCGCTGCCCGGCCCGGCAGCCGCGCCGCCCGTTGCGGAGTCACTGTGGCTGCTGTTTGCGCTACCCGCAGCACTGGCGCCTGTTCGGTCGAGAATCTTGTCGCAGTTCTCCCTGTTGCGCGAGTTGGACGCGGTGCGACGCGCGTTCTGGCTCTTGCTCGAGTTCTGCGAGTTCGCACCGGAGTTCATCTCGGTATCGGTCGACTGCGTTGCCGAAGCGGACGTATTCGACTGCGACGTGCTCGGACTCGTCGAGGATGTGCTCGACTGTGACGTAGTGCTGGTATTTGTCGACGGTTGCGCCGTCGATGACGAGCTGCTGGTCTGCGCGAACGCGGTACCGATCGCACAAGCGAACGCGGCTGCAAAAATCGTGCGTGTCAATTTCATTATTCTCTCCTTGTTCTGTCGTTGACCCCATGAGGCTTGGACACCCGTGCCGCCGCGTCGTGCCCCTCGCGCGCTTCGCGATACAGCTCGCGTTCGGGCTCGACATCGTCCGCGCGCGAGACTCAGGTCCGCCGAATCAATGCACCTCGGAAATGCCGAACACGCTGCCTGGAAATCTGAGGCTTGCGTTGGCACTAAGCCATTGTTTGCGTATACTGCGCGCCCTGCCATGGCGCCGCTCGGCGCCACTCATCACACAAGCCGGTGTGGCGGAATTGGTAGACGCGCCAGACTCAAAATCTGGTTACCGCAAGGTAGTGTGGGTTCGATTCCCTCCACCGGCACCAGAGCCTTTTTCGCCCTCCTCCGCGAGCATCCGCAAAAGCTATATTAAATAGCTATTTACGGCATTCTCCAGTTGTAATCTATCCGTATCACGCCGCGGCTCACCGTTGCAATCCTGAAAACTTTGTGCGTAACTTGTGCGTAACTTTGGTGTCATACCGCGCGCACCCAGGCGAAGTTACGCACAAAAATGTTGACCGATTTAGCCATCCGAAAACTCAAGCGTCGGACGCTTCTTTATCGTGTTGCGGATGCCCGCGGACTGTGCATCGAAGTTCCACCTACGGGCTCGCTTCGATGGCGTTTTCGTTATCGCTTCGATGGCAAATTCAAAATGATCGGATTCGGGACCTATCCTGACGTGACCCTCGAAGAGGCGCGCGCGGAACTTACGCTCGCTCGAAAATCGGTAAAGAATGGTAGGGACCCGAGTGCAGAACGCCAGGCCGTAAAGCTGCATGCAATCAATGCTCGAGCTCGATCTGTAGCTGAAGCCAAATCCGTCGAAACGAATACCTTCGCTGCTGTGGCGCGCGAATGGATGCAGCGACAGCGCGTCGCGGAATTTACAGAGCGTAAGAATCAATGGCTGCTCGACTATTTGCTGCCTGATTTGGGGCCTCGCCCCATTACCGCGATAAAGCCACGCGAATTGCTCGACGTGCTGCGAAAGATTGAGAGCACTAACAAACTCGAGACCGCGGCTCGCGTGAAGATCAAGGCCGGACAAGTGTTCCGGTTCGCGATCATGGAAGGGCAAGCTGAGTCGGATCCCACGACAAGCCTGCGCGGCGCATTGAAGCCGCCCGTCGTGAAGCATCATGCAGCCATCACAGAACCGGCCCGCATCGGCGACCTGCTGCGCGCCATCGATGGATTTGTCGGACAACCCGAGACGATGTTCGCACTCAAGCTTGCGCCGCTTTTATTCGTACGCCCCGGCGAGCTCCGCAAGGCCGAATGGCAGGAGTTCGATTTGGATGGTGCAATGTGGCGCATCCCCGGCGAGCGCATGAAGATGAAAAGCGCGCACCTGGTGCCGCTATCAACGCAAGCTATCACGATCCTGCGCGAACTGAACATGCTCTCGGGCAGTGGAAAACTTTTGTTTCCGGGACTGCGCTCAGCATCACGCCCAATAAGTAACAACACATTGAACGCCGCCTTGCGCAGATTGGGCTATTCCACGGAAGAGATGACAGCGCACGGATTCCGCAGCATGGCAGCCACTCGATTGAACGAGATGGGCTGGCGCGCCGATGCGATTGAGCGGCAACTTGCGCACGCAGAGTCGAACAAGGTTCGCGATGCGTACACCAGCGCCGCGCAATATCTGGAAGAACGAAAGAAGATGATGCAAGCGTGGGCTGACTATCTGGACGTCCTGAAGAATCGGCGGTGTGCGTGAGTTAACCTGATGGAGAGTCCTTCGAAGCCGCCGCCCAATTGGGGCTTGCCTGATTGGCGCGACGCGCATGCATACCTTCCCTGGAACGCGCCGCTGGGCCTCTTCATGTGGGAATTTTACCGTCGGTCGAACTCACTGCGTGGCGGGTGGAGATTCTTCGAAGCTTGCGATCTCGGAGCGCCCGAAGCGCGCTTTCCTGATGGGCTTGAATTTCTCGCTGTCGGAAATTGTCCGTGCGACCCAAGAAAAAGCGGATGGGCATGGGAAGGCGATCATCCACAATTTATCGGGCCAAAATCTGGCCTCCTAATACTGCGGCGCTGCCAACGAAAGTTGTCCGTGGATATGTTGGTTGCATCGTTCTCCGATGACGGCATGCCCGGCGTTAGTTCTAGCCCGGACGTCAAGCCCGGATACGCGCTGCCTTTCAACTTCAATTTGACAGAACCGTTTGTGCCCCAGATGGAGCGTGCACGACGTCTATTCGAGTTTGAGTCGAGCCTACTACAACGTCGCCTCTCAGAACTGGGTGACGTCGAACTGATCTTGACACCTCCGAAAGGAACGCAAAGGCGGCAACTGCCAATCTACTTGAGAATTCTCGATGCTCGCGATTCACAGCCGAGACCCACTTATGCAGAGATTGCTAAGGTGCTGCGGCAATCGCTCGAAGGCGGCGCAGATGCGATTCGCAAGGCATACAAGCGCGCCGACGAATTGCGATCCGGGGCATGGAGAAAACTCAAATATCTTGGCAGTACGGACCGGAACAGAACAAAGCGCTAAGTTGTCCTTTGACCAGTATTGTGAGTTTTTCTTAGCCTTCCGACGACGCCGCAACAATTCGTCGCGGCACTTCGGGAGACTTCGATGTGGAAGAATAGCGAAGGCCGTGCTGGCTCTGTAGCACTAGAAGGTGATCTTGCACCCACCCTTGTGCCTGGCGACAAATTCCTCCGACTCCGTAACGTTTGCGATCTCACGGCGCGCGGGCGCACCTGGATCACAGACCGAGTCCGCCGCAAGGAATTTCCTCAGCCTGTAAGGCTTGGTTGCTCCGTGGTTTGGCTGCAATCGCAAGTGACGCGATGGATGGCCGAGCAGATCGAGCGGTCGCTGTCAGATTCCATCGAGCACCTGGCAATCACGGAGGCCAGCAATCGTGAGCCAGTGTAGCCCGTCACGTATTCGTTTTTTGGCACAGCAAATGGTCCTGCGCTACGGCAGCGTCGCTGCGGCTGCACGCGCAATGGGTATGTCAGGCCCGACGATCTTCCGCGCCTTGCGTAGGCCCGAGACAACGCGTACACCAACGATCCTGGCCCTGCATGAGTTCTTTGAGAATCCCAAGCGCCAGAAATGTGAACAGCTTCGTCGCTGTTCCGTAAGGACGGCTGAGCAACCTGCGGCCTTTCCTCAGGTCGCGGAAGCCGCCAACGTCATATCGCTCGCCATTTACCGATTGCGACGTGATTGAGCAGCCTAATGCACCCTCACCCTTTGACTGTAGATCTGGGACGCTGCCCTCTGTGCGGAACGTCAGTACACCGGGGAAAAGGTACTGTCTGGATGGTCAGAACGCGGGTGAAGAAACCGCGTTTTTCACGTAGTCAGTGGCTGCGAGAGTTACTGAACTCATGACGATGGCCAAGAACTTCGACGACGTCCAAGCGCAACTCAGTGCTGAGGGCCTGCTGGTCGACAGTTTGGTGATTGGTCGCATGGTACGCACCCGCGTCGAGGGCGACCGTGAGCGGCGCGGTTGGTATTCGCTTCGAGAGTTCACGACTTCACGTGGCGACACACTACTCGCAGGCTCGTTCGGCATATGGCACGGCATGGACAACGGTGCGAAGAAGATCGCACTAGAAAAATTCGAGTTGACGACCGATCAGCGCCGCGCAATGAAAACCAACGCGCGCGAGGCACGTATAGCAGCAAATCGTTTGCGCGCTGCAGAGGCCGGGCGTGCGGCCGCACGCGCAACGGTCGCGTGGCGCAAATGCAATGAAACCGGCGAATCCGAATATCTCACGCGCAAAGGTGTGCCGGGGGTTGGCGTACGCTACTCGCCCAGCGCCGCGTTGGTTATCCCGATCCAGGATGGCGCCGGACAAATCCACGGCTTGCAAGTGATCCGCTCACGGCGCCGCGCGAAAGCTGCGCATCGGCCAGAAAAAGAATACTGGCCCGCGGGTCTGGCGAAAAAGGGACACTTCCACCTGCTCGGCATGCCTGCGGCGGGCGGCGTGCTGCTGGTTGCCGAGGGATACGCAACGGCCGCTTCCCTCTACCTGGCAACGCAATTGCCAACCGCCGTCGCATTCGACGCTGGCAACCTGGCACCCGTGATCAAGGCGCTGCGCGGTCGATATCGCAATCTTCGCGTTCTTATCTGCGCCGATGACGACGAGTTTACGGATGGAAACCCCGGCGTGACAGCCGCGAGCGCAGCCGCCGCGGAGTTTGGCAGCGCATGGGTCAAACCCGTATTCGTCGATGAAGCCAATCGACACGGCGCTTACGAAAAGCAAAAGATCAAGCTGACCGACTTCAACGACTTGCACGCGTTGGAAGGCTTGCAGTCCGTGCGCGCACAAATCGAAGCAAAGTTGGCTGTGTTGCGATGGTCCCCCGTCGCTCCTGCGGCGGCAAAAGGTGTGAACGGGATGCCGCAGTCGCTACAAACTCTGGACGAACTACTCGAGAGATTTGTTCTCATTTATGGCATGGGTGGAACAGCCTTCGACCGAAAGCTGCATAGGCTCATTGCACTTTCAGACGTTCGCGATGCGTGCATAAGGCGCGAACTGTTCCGCTCATGGATGGAGTCACCGACACGCGCAATGGCCAATCCGGAAAATGTCGGGTTCGACCCAGCCGGCGACGATGAGCTTGTGACCTGCAATCTCTGGGCGGGCTGGCCTACAACTCCGCGGTCAGGCACCTGCGGCAAGTTACTAGAGCTCTTACACCACATGTGCAGCGCTGATGCACAGGCGCAGAAGTTATACGACTGGACGCTGCGGTGGTGTGCTTACCCTATCCAACATCCCGGCGCGAAGATGAAGACTGCACTTGTTGTGCACGGGCCGCAAGGTACAGGTAAGAATTTGTTTTTCGAAGCTGCGCTGAAGGCCATTTACGGTCCATATGGGCGTGTCATCGATCAGCATGCTGTTGAAGACAAGTTCAACGACTGGGCAAGTAAGATGCTCTATATGATCGCCGACGAAGTGGTCGCCCGCACGGAAATCTACCACCTCAAAAACCGCCTCAAGGGGTTTATCACCAGCGACACGATTCGCATCAATCCAAAAGGGTTGCCAGCGCACGATGAGCGAAACCACGTCAATATAGTGTTTCTTTCGAACGAGCACGCACCCGTTGCTCTAGACGAAGACGATCGCCGGCACTGTGTAATTCGCACTCCCGGAAAGTTACCTGCCGAATTCTACCGAGCGGTGGTCGCAGAAATCGCTGGCGGCGCTGTCGCCGCATTGCACGCTCACCTGCTCGAGCTAGATCTGGGCGACTTCGACGTTGCGACACCGCCACCAAGGACGACGGCAAAAGACGATTTAATCGACGTTGGCTTAGACAGCGTCACCGGCTTTTACTATGCGATGCAATGTGGCGATATTGGAAAGATTCGCCTGGCGCCGACGCTTTCGGAAGAATGCTATAAAGTTTACAAACACTATTGTGCGCATACCGGGCAACGGCCAACCACACTTCCTAAAATGTTGGCGATACTCCGAAATTCGCACGGCATTGAACGCGCGCGCAAGTGCTTCATGGCCGATGGACCGGATGGTAAACGCTTCAAGAGCACCAGTCGTAACTTCGTCATGTTCAGCGCCGAGAAGCCCGTGGCCATGCCAGAAACCGAATGGCTCGGTGATTGCGTCGATGCGTGGCGCGCGGCTGCCGAAAAGTACATGGAGAAGTCGGGGTCATGATCAGAATTACACCAACTGCCTGTAATTACAGGCGCTCTTACAGGCAGAAAAACTGCCTACGCGCGTTCCACTCCGCCGCTTTTACGCGATTACAGGCAGCACTAACCTATACCTTGCACGCGCGCATATGCGCACGTCCGGGTGCGCGCGCCCTCGCGCGCATAGTTCATCACTATTTTTTGAAGTCAGCCTGACATCGTGATGTTGGAAATGAGACTCACAGGTGCCGGCAGCTCGGGCTGACCGGTACTTCGAAAAACGGCAGCACTATCGACGAAATCGTCGCCAAGGGAAATGCCGTGATGGAAGGCTACTTCAACGAATCCGACGCGACCGCGCGCGTTCGCGGGCGATTGGTTCCACACCGGCAACGGCGCCGTTGTTCATCCCGACGGTTACGTGGAGATCCGCGATCGTCTCAAGGACGTGATCATCAGCGGCGGTGAGAACTTCTCATCGACCGAAGTCGAGGGAATCCTCCTGCGTCACCCGGCCGTGCAGGAAGCCGCCGTCGTCGGAGTGCCCGACGAGAAATGGGGCGAGTCCCCGCACGCCTTTGTCGTTCTCCGCGTCCGCGGACGAGCTGCGCTTGTTCGCGCGCAACAACATGGCGCATTTCAAAGTGCCGCGCGAAGTGACGAACGTTCCCGAGCTGCCCAAAACCGCGACGGGAAAGGTGCAGAAATACGTGCTGCGTGGAAGTAAGGCAGCCCTATCGAAGCCGTAGGCGGATCGCGAACCCACAAATGGACTAAGGCAATTAATTACCTCGTCCCCTTTCCTTGGTAGTTGCCGATGTGTAGCGAATTATCAAAGCAAAGAACGCTGAGGATCGTCAGCTAGTCTAGCCAAGTATTCATCTTTGACTGGTAGTATTGAGTCGTAAAGTCGATGATACGCATGACCGATTGCTCCGCCAAATAGGCGGAGAATAGGTCTAGCTCTTTCCTCACCCGAGCTCAAGATATGTGAGCTGGAAATTCCGGGGTACGGATCCACGTACACAATTTCCTTAATTCCTAGCTGAAAAGCTTTTTTTGAACACAGTTCACATGGACTAGCTGTGGTATAGAGAAAACCGTGGTCTATTCCGCTATTTCCATGCTTTGCGAGTTGCAGAAAAGCGTTTTCCTCGGCGTGAAGCGATCTGGTATGAACTTGGTTGTCCGTTTTTCGCGACTTGTTGTACTCGCGTTTGAAACAATAGGGGCACGGTAATCCCCCATCCTTCAACTGTGCTCGATTTGCGAAGGTTTGTTTGACCTGGGTAAGAAATTTCTGGTCCTTCTTCTCAAAATCACTAAAGGCATTCTTATCGCCTCCTGTCAGCAATTCGTCCACGTCACGTAGGAGACAAGGAACCTGACCCTTTGGAACATCATTCCATCCTACTGCTTTAATGGAATGATTTTCGTCAGCTACTGCTGCACCAACTTGCCGTGAAATGCATCCGCTATTGGCTTTTGCCACAAAGGCCAATTGCATGCATCGTTCATCGCGTGTTGGCGTAACTAGTCCGGGCCTGAGCATGAGCGCTACGTATCTTACGATCTGAGCATTCAATGTCCTCCTATTTTGAGTCATCGCAGACGGTGACCCTGAATTTGCAAAGAATATGTCGGATTTTTGAATGCAGTCCTGTATATTTTGCGAGACGAAGTCATTGTAGCTGTCGAGATGCTTGCGTTCCGAATACTCCTTTTCGTCAATGGCTTTGATATCTTTCTTTGATAGACCAATCTCCTCAAGGCGGGCAATGCGATCATCGTCATCACAAGTAATTGCAATGGCGTAAAATGCGGCAAATTGGTCGCGTAAATAGACCAGTTCGAGCGGATTCCTCACTGCGTCAATGACAATGCGAGTGCTCTTAGTTCCGGTTTCTTGCGCGTGAATAAATGCTGCTTTGGCCAGGCGTTTGACGCGCCTGATTAGGGAAAAGAGCTCTGCAGGATTAATTTCCTTTGAGAGCGCGCTTCCACTAAAGCGGATGTTGTTGCCGAGCGTTTGAAATACAGGTGTGTACTGCTCTGCAAGGATTTTCTTCGTCTCAATTGCGCGAGCTTTCAGAGACTCGTTGTAGAACAACCAAGCATTCGCGCCAGACGCTCGGACTCCGTTGACTATACAGTCACGGAATTCGGGGTAGTTTGTCTCTGAGCGTAAAGTGTCCAGCGCCTCAAGAAACTGTTTTGTTACAACCAGCTTCTGATCTGCGAAGAATTTCGCAATTTCAGCGTTTTCTTCCTCCAGGAGAAAGCTCAAAATTACCGTGGACACACTTATAGATCTGAAAGGTTCCCACTGTTTCGCGCAATAGCGATTAGCGATTACCAGCTTTCTCTCTTCGGGCGCCGGGAAGTCATCTGGGGTAATTGAAATGTCTGCAAACGGTTTCGAGAGAATGTCTGCGGTAGTAGTGCAACCACTACCAGTTCTTCCAGTTAGAGCCACGATGAGCAGATCGGTTCGCTCCTTATAAGCCTCCTCGATTCCTGTGTAGATATTACTGGGCATCGTTTCCCCCGTTGGTCTAGCGCCAATTTGCAAAAATATCTATTTCTGTGGGGCGGGCTTATCAGGCCGTTCTCCAGCGCGAAAAATAGGGCCAGAGAACTTTTCCCGTCGATCCTGAGAAGCGACTAGAGATATGTTCTCTGACCCCATTTCTTCATTTAGTCCTTGTACTTGCTTCGTTGCCGTGCCTCTTCATCCGCCGGATTTTGAAGCCATGCTAATAGGTCCTCTAAGACAATCACCTCAAAAGCCGGTCGGTCGTGCGCTCCGACGGCGTAAGCGTGATGAGTCGATCCGAAGCACTGACGCGATGATCCTTCATCGGCGACGAGAAGGCTTTCGAATTGGAATTTCTCCTTATAGGCCTTGCCAGGACTCCAACAAACAACAAGGTCGATTTGTTTCGCGAACTTCTCTTCTTTCTCAAAGTCGCTAATTAAGCTATCGAATGAATACTTGTATTCCAACACCTTGGGTTCGCTGGCGCCCGAATCAGCCAAGTCCCGATTCACACCCAGACGATTCGCCTTTGTGTCAAACATCAATTTGTCGGCAGCGTGATAGTCCCAAAAAAACAGCGAATCATATCGGTCGCTTTGGGACGTCGCGAAGACTCGGTATCCGCGCAATATGCCCAGCCCCATGAGCTCATGAAAGAGAGCGACGACATCTTGCTCCTGCTGCGGCTCGGAGATCATTGGAAGTGCTCGTCCCTGATACTCGAACCCAAGAGGGTTCTTATTTCGAACCTCCTCTTGCGCTTTTTTCCAATCGTATAGCTCACGATCAGGCGTTATGGCTTGAGCTCCTGTGTCAGGCCTCAAGTGGGTCAAAAAACGTTTGAAGACATTTACAACTCGAACAGACAGAGCCTCGGCTAAATCCTTCAGCTCGGGCTGGAAGACTTTGCGGCCCATGTCGGGATTGCCGTCGGTGAAATGAACCACTACGTGCGAATTAGCCTGATACCCGATGGTGCTCGTGAGGGGTATGATTGTTAGGTCGCCTTGCGGCATGAAATCGCTGGCAAGCTGCAAACCTCCCTGGATTAGCCTCTGCCCTTTCCTTAGCTTTATTACATCATCATTCACCTCGCCCCAGATTTTTGCTGATCTCAAAAAGCATCCGTACACGACAACAGTGTGCTTGTCGATCAGTGTTCGCCGCTCCTCATCAAGGGCAGTCGTGAAGTAAGACTCGTCCTCCAATAACTCATCCTTTGACCAAACCTCCCAGATGCAGTCCAGCTTTTTGAATTCGGGTGGCAGCTTTGCAAATTTTGTTGCCGCGTCACCCTGAATTTTTGTAAGATTTTTAACAATGTCGCCAAGCGATTGAGTTTTTAAATTCTCAATCTCGTGCGGATAGAAATACTCCGGAGAATCCGTGTCGATCGATGTCTCTGTACCCTCCATGGAGCGGACGCGAACGTTGACACGAATTTTAGGTCGACTCGAAGTGGAGAGATAAATGCCACCAACGGGTGTTTTTATGCGCAGCACTTGCAGCCATTGCTCCGCAGATTGAGCTCCGATCCAGTTGAGTCTTTGCGGACGCTCTCCCGCCGATTTTCCGACCAGTACCTCCGCAGCAGTACCGCTACTTTCGCCCACCAGTTCCTTCACTTCAAATTGCACAGCTTCAAACTTGGGCCGCGGAACAGTACCGCTCGAGTCCTCTGCCCATTGGCGCCCTTGTCGAAGAATCGCCGCAAGCTCGCTACCATCTTTCCTGCTTTGAAGCTTTAGGAAGGAAAACCCGTAAGCCAAGAAGGTCGCGCCGACACCTTTGTGCCCGCGAAGGTCAGCTTGCTTCTTGAAGCTAACGCTTGGACGCAAGCAGTATTTGAATTCGCCCTCTGTCATTCCCACGCCATTATCGACAACGCGAACGATTCCACCTGGAATGTCGATAGTTATCCAAATCTTGGGTGTATAAGCACTACCATCTACCCTTTCTCGGAGTTGAACGGCATCCAGCGAATTCTGCAACATTTCTGCAAACACATCGAAATAGCCCGTATAGCTCTTCAATATGTTGTGCACGATCCTCTTGCTTGCTTCCTCGACTACCGTCAAATAAGAAGCGTCGGCTGCCCCTTCCGTAGCAGACAACGGATCGAACCCGTCGATCGAAAACGGTGTCACAGGTTTGTCCATATGGAATTCCCTCATTTCCGTTTGCTAAAAATGCGCATCCGCATCGCGCGGCACTCGCCCGATTGAAAAACAAATAGGTTAGAGAACACTTCGAATCCCGTCTTGCATGTAGCAATGAAGTGTAGACCACCGCCACGTGCGCGCAAATAATGCGCCTTCGCCTGATACTACTCCGGATTCTGCTTCGCTTCACCCGGACTAAAAAATATCGGCACCGCGCCTTCGCGTCCTGACTCGATGTTCGTTCAACTCGTCTCGCCACGATTACATCAAAGTAAGATCTTGCGCATGACGCTCAACCCGGTCGATTCGACGCCCCGCGTCGCACAAGCGCACGGACACCTGCGCGCCGCAGGCTCCGTGCTCGCCGCAGTCGCGCGCATCTTCGCAGCTAGCAGTCGCACCGCGGCGATCGACCTCACCGGCCCCACGGACAACGTGGCGTTGCGGCACGCGCTCACGGTGCTGCCGAACGGCAACTTTGTCGTCGTCGACTCCGCTGCGCAAGGCGGCATCGGCGCGGTATACGTTCACAAGCCCACTCCTGACCGCGATCAGCTTGCGAGCCACCGGCGACCCTTTGCCGCCTGCCGGCAACGGCGGTTTTCCGCAAAATAGTGACGGGGCAAATAGTAGGACCTACTCGGTATCTCCCCCTGTGCCCACAACTCGAAAGCATGGACTTCCTTGATCAACCATTGGTTGCGCGCGGTAGTGGTCGGCTGCGACTCGCTCCATTCCATCGATCGATCCCAGGTCAAAACTTTCGACACCCAGTGCCTTGCTCACAAACAAGCACGTATCCGTATTCCCTCCCATCCACGACTTTGAGAAAACTTGATGTGCGCCTAGCTTGAACAGGACGACGCGTTTTGTCTTTAGCGCATCAGTCAGATCAACATAGATGGCACCATCGGCATAGGGCGGCGTTGGCTCCAGCCCGAGCGCGAAGTTGGACGGCGGATCGCGCGAGTTTCTTGATTTGTCCAGGACGCTGTCATTTCTGTTCTGCGTGACGTACACGGGCTCATGGCTGGAGATTTGCGAAAGCCACTGGCTGTGGTTTTGTGAGTCGGCGTCTGGCTCGCTTATCAGAATGTTTGAAAATATAGGCTGCTGCTCTTGCGGCCACCCTTGCTGCTGAACCATCTTCGCCAGCGCGATCGACCCCATGCTGTGAACGAGCAATGACGGTCGTTTCCCGCCTGGTACCTGATGCTCATACGTAATGATTTGTTCAAGAGCATTTCGGAGCGTGGCAGCAGCTTCCACGATGTGGCTTAGCGGTTGGCTGCGATCTTCGCCGCGCGCGCGAGAATTCCACCCAATCAAGATGACGCGCGCACCATATTCGGCAGCGAGGCGTGGCATTGCATTGCCGCCTGTCATTTTCGGATTGAAGCTTTTCTCCGGCTCATCCCCGCGACCATGCACATAAATGATGACGGGCACGCCGGCAGCGTTTGCTTCCACCAACATCTGCTGAATGTCGCTGACAGGATGAGCGACCTTACCTTCGTCATAAATCGGGTACTGTGCGTCGTAGACGAGCGCTCCGAGGGCGGGCAGCGAGGCGAACATTAGCGTCACCCACGCCAGACGACCAGCCATTTGAAAAACGTGTCGCAACATGGATTTCATCTTGCCAACTCCTTGGACGAAGCGTGGTTATGCCTGGCCAAACTCGTATGCCTGAAGCCGCTCGTTGGCCTCTCAATGATCAACGCATTGCCTTACGTCTTTTCGTTGCTTATCCAGCGCCTTCCAATAGTCACGCAACGCATGAGTGGTCGCACATGCAGCCTGTTGGCGAAAAACCGAGTTCGTAATCAACTTCAGCCAATTGGGATTGGTGTAGAGATCGTCATGGCGAGCGAAATACCCGTCTGCTTGTGCGAGTTCGTCCTCCTTTTCGTGCGAGAAGGCTTGGATGCTATTTCCATCGGGTAAGGAAATTTCCTGCTCGCAGTGGAGCACTGCGTCTTTGCCGAACAAGGTTGTGGCCTCTCGCGCGAAGGAAGCGCATCTTTGGACCGCTTGGTAGGCGCCATCGGCAGCTTCGGCTGTGCGCTGCCAATTCGTGGTCGGCAATTCCGGCGCGAGCCCTGGTACTGCATTGCGGCTAACGTGGTCGAGAAGACTTGCTTCACCCCTAATCTGGTTTAGATGAGCCTTGTACGGACCGATGCTGTCGAGAAAGCCATTACCTATCTGGTTCTTTACCTCGTCGAACCCCTCTGTCTCGAGCGGGTTGGTTGCCGAACAACCCAGAAATGCATCGTCGATCGCAACGGGCTTGTAGGACAAACTGGAGGCCTTTTCACCCCAGTTGATCCAGACGCGCGTAAACGCACTCGGCTTGGCGTCGCCGTTTGGGACAACCCCTGCCGAATCAATAATAGAATCGACGTTGACCTCGCGAAAATCTGGAAGTGAAGGAAATGGCGCTCGCAAACAACCTTGATGAACATGCGCGGTGAAGATGGTCAGGACGCCTCCTGCAACCACTTCCGAGGCCAGCCACTTCTGATCGGAAGTGCGCCAATCGGCGACAGGATGATGGGCGAACAAGATGACTGGCACGCCACTATTTCTACTTTCGCCAATCCAGCTCGACACGATCTGCGTCTGTTCTGTACCCAGCCCTCCAGCGTCACCGGCGTTGCTGCAGGATCGGTGCGAATCCACGAAGCACGGCGCCGAAAGGTAGACGCTTGAATCCAAGAACAGAAGATCAATGGCGCCCTTTTCATTCTTCAGTTGCACTTTGCGCAACAGGAAGGCCTGGTACGCAGGTCGCGTGGGTTGTTGCTCATGATATCCGCACCGAAGGATACGTTCGGTTCCTTCGGCGTTGGTACGCGCGAAGCAGCCCTTGCCGAGATCGTTGCCAGATACCCAATCCGATCGACTGGATGACCGCCGTGCAACGGACTCGATGTATCCCGTTTCGCACTCTTTCTTGTTGCCGTCATATTTTTCGCAAACCTTCGAATTGTGTGTCGGATTCAACGTTGCCGCGGTCGACAAGGTTTTCGTGACAATGTGATCGTTGCACACCCAATCCCAGACGGATCTGTCTCTGCCATAGTCATTTTGGAGTACATCCTTGCTTCCGCCGAATCGTTGGGTGCTCGACGGTTCCGTTGTGCCGGTGAAGAAGCCATCATGGTTACCCGGTATCGTGAACCATGTACCACCCAAATCCCGCCACTGCTCGACAACTCGATCGTATCGCTTGAGTTCGGATTCACACGAGAGGTTCAAGGCATCGCCTAAAAATACGATTGGAATTTTCGCCTCTGGGGAAGCGCGACGCGCGGTTTCGTCCAGCAGCACATCGGCGAATGTCGTTTGTTGGACTGAACGCCTCGCCACCGCAACCAAGCCTTGCGCGAATAGTGAAGATATAAACATCGGCGCACCATGGTTCTCGTTGATCTGTGCGTCGGACAGGATCACAAAATCGGGAGCCCCCACACCTTCGCCGACTGTTACGACGGGGCTCGCGCGCTGGTTTCTCGAGTCTGATGCCCGCCCTGAACTCTTATCCGCCGGGGAAATTACACAACCGGAGAGAGCTGCAGCAATCGCGACATTTGCAAAATTCCTAGCCCAAGTGCTCATACTTGCCTCCGAGTAATTGCGAACGAATTGACGTTAAATTCCCTTCTCGACGGCCGTGAACACCGCCGTCTAAGGACGGCCTGTCCGCCGCGTTGCACAGAGCGCCTAGGCACAGTCAGTCCAAATGGTCACCAAAGGTAACCGCGACAGGCACGGTCTGCCGCAGTCGGCACGCGCTATCGATCTTGCCGGTTGTGCCGATCGTGAAGGCATGGCCATCACTCGTCTTGTAAGCGGCGTGAGGATCGGAAAACATCGGAATTCGCTGGCAGCTTGTCCCGAGGCTTCTGCACTTTGCCGGTTCGCCCATGAGCGTAGTGAAAGGTTTCACATCACCTTCGTCGGCGTGCATGAACGCCTTGGCATAGGGCGGGTTCGCACCGACCCCGTCCTGGTGATATAGCCCCAATAAATGACCAATTTCATGTTCGGAGGCCAGGCGAACGCCAATGCAGCTCCAGTGCACGATTGCTAGCGCATTCGCTGCCGTCATCGGCGGCACCGCCGAGATACCGCATGCGGCGGGGTCTTTTTGGCTACCCGGAGGCGCGTTGTGAACAATGAGAATACCGATATCGGCTTTGGCTTGTTGGCGCTGTTGCCGGAACGCGACCGCTCCCGGATCGCTACCGTCACGCAAGTCCGTCATTTCCTGATCCAGCAGCGCCTTGCCATCTTCCTCGGAACTGCTGCGCGCGTGCGGCTCCGTATAGCTCACTTTCACGGGTGTATTGGCGTCCACACGGACGCGCACGCCAGCTTCATTCAAGGCGTGTTCCAGCAGTCCCTGCGTTTCCAATGCCAGCGTCAACATCGAACCGGCGGTGGCGTTTTCAACCGCATTGGATTCTGCGGCTTCCGTAAAGGCAAAGAACAATCGAAGTGGACTTTGCAATGTGACTGGGCCCACGTTCGCGCAATCCACACCCGCAAGTTCGCTCTCGTCGACTTTGTCCTGAAACCTATCGTCAACTCTGTATTGAAGCTTGTCGCTCTTCGGTGTCGACAGATCGGAGCGCCCCGGATGGTCGAAAAACAGCGTGTCTTCGACGTGCTTGCGTTCGCCGACAAACTGGCGCACTTGAATCAACATCTGGTTTGACGGCTGTTGGGTCGATGTGCGTCTGGCGGATGCGATGTCATAGGTCGCGCCGTTAATAAACGCGTAGCCACGGATTGTCTTGGTCGGCACATCCACGACTAGATTGACCAGCTGCGAACTGTCGCTGGATGCGAACAACAACCCCTTGCCCTGGGCATCTCCGTCGCGAGTCGATGCGATGCGGGCCAACTGCATCGACTTCCCCAATAGTTCGACGTGCCGTCCGAGTGCGTGCTTCTCGTTGGCCTCGTTCCATAGACTCAACAAGGTATCCGTATCGATCGCGATCTCCTGTGCGGCAATGTCTCGATCCGACTCGCCGCGATGCAGCTGCTTGAGTTTTTCGGCAAGTCCCTCCCAGCCATTGGGTTCCGGTCCATTGTTCGGCGCGCGTAAGTCGAACACCGCGGACCGTGCCTGAAACAATACTGCTGACTTTCCCTCAAAGTTCGCTTTTGAAACGGCGCGTTGTTGATCATCACGGTGATGATCTGGCAATGGAACCACTGGTGGCGGTTCAGAGGACGGCGGCAAAAAGAAGTAGCCAATGCCCAAGCCAAGTGCAGCCCCCATCACAACCACCGCTGTCCATTGCACTACTGAACGGGGTAACCACGCGCGTCGGTCACCAGCTCCCTCTTCTTGCCCGCCTTGCCCTCCTCCAATTTTTGCAGTCGGCATCGCAGATTCTCCGCGGGCGCTAGTAGCGTTGCCGCACTATCGTGCGCACGTACCCACATGACCATTGGACGCGCCACAGGTGATCACCGCCCAAACCTCGTCGCGGTGAAAGTAGCCCACATGCGCTTGAGAAGGATCTTCCGCAACACCCAACCAGTGCGTCGCATTTTTTACGTAGACGTTCGCGACGTGTATGGGTACGGCGTGGCCATTAATCGTGGTCTGCTGGTACCAGCGAGGCACGCCCCATGTTAGGACGTCGTTCGTGTCGCTGAAGGCAACAATCGGTAGAGTCGCACCTATCGATAGCCCCTCTATTTTTCTTGCTCGGCTCCAAACTTCTCCAAACAGCTCCACCGCTGCGAAGTGTCGTGAGGTTCCGGGTCTGGGCGCTGGTCGACAAACGCAGCGTCTGGCTTCAGGAGTTCAGGTTCCGGCTCTTCGTAATAGCCACATCCGCGCGTAGGTGTTGTGTGTTGAACATCGTACGGCTGCGGGCCGTCGCTCGAAATGTGCTTCGCATCGTCATAGGCCAGACCCAGCAAGGTGAGTTGATTGGCCATCATGTAGATGCCGGCGGTGTGCGCAATCATTCGGCAAACGTAGTTCCGGGATCTCCGGACCTCGCTGTATCTGCCTTGGTCGGAGAACGTGCTGTGATGGGGGTTTACTCGATCCCCTGTAAGGCCGAGTAATGTGTCGTAAAGAACACGCCCTCCCAGGCTGTGGGTCACAAAGATGAACTTCTGGCTGTCTTCAATCGAATCCGTTTCGGGCCACTTACAGATCGCCGAATCTACGTGGCCCCCGGCTTCGTCGACGTGGCGGGTTCCGCCCATCGCCATACACAGCGCTTGGGCAACGCCACGTTGAATCGCAACGCCATAGTCACCGACATACAGGATCGCATCCGCGAGTGAGCGGTCGAAGACCTGCTCTTTGACCAACCGATTCAAAGTGACCCGCGTCGGCGGTGGTCTCGAGTAGGGGAAATCTGTCGGTGGGTGGTCGGGGTGCGACGGCGGCAATTGGTAGTAACAGTTCTGTGATCCGTCGGCAGCTGGCGGCTTGATTTTTGGAATGTCGTACCCCAGTTGCTGGCTCTTGACCCACTGAGTGAGCGCCGACCACGTAATCTCGATCGCTTTGATCTTGCGGGGCGTCGCCCCCGATGAGGGTGTGTAGATAAACTCGGCGACGCGGTAGCTGACGCTAGAGTTCGGATCGTCGCGCTTGTCGAGGAATTGGCTGTCAGGAATGGAAACCGGAGCGGTGATCGACACACTGCGAATACCGAACTTCTGTGCCGTGTCGTTGTTGAGCCACCCTCCTTTCTCCAGAGCATATCCCGGGCATTGATCTCCTACGCCATGAATCAAAACGACCACGGTTTCCTTGCTGCCCTCGATAGCTCTTTCCAACGGAATTACTGAACCCTTCATAGGGTCCCACGGCGCTTCCGAGAAATCGGAAACAACAGGTGCGTGGGAGCACGCGCACAGCAAGAAGGCGCAGACCAGCACCAAGCGGTTCATGTCTATCCCCTCGTTAATATGAATGGGAGATCATTCGCGCATGCGCGCAATCGGGTGCCAACAAAAGATTTCCGAGCACCGCGGCGACGGACACATGGTTCCAAACGCTGCGCGACCTTCCCCTAAACATCCCGGCGCGAGCGGCGCGCCCTCCTGTCACGGTATCAGTAGCATGCTGTCGCAGGTGTGTAAACTGTAAAGTCTTGCAGTGATAACAGTGCGGCAAACGCTATTTCGAAAATGGGTTCGAGACCGAGTCAACCTCATGTCCGATTGAACAGATCGAGACGACTTGCTTCGCTTTTTGGGTGGCCAATCTGAGCCCGGCCATCGGATCTACTTGATCATCGCTCACCGGCTCGTCGAACTCAGGCGGCCAGTCTATGCTCATAGTACGGACGCTCGCGGTCATCGAGAATCGCATACATTGGTTTCAGATCGCCGGGATCTGGATTCAACCAAGCCTCAAGATTCTCGGGTTTGATCGGAATGATGCAGCGATCATGGCCTGCGGCAGCGACTTCGGCCGGAGGTTCATCGGTAATCGCAGCGAATGACCAAAGATCGGGTTGCCCTGGCGCCTGCCAGTGCGCCCACAGGCACGCAATGAGTATGTCCTGCTTCGGCTGAGGCCGAAATTCCAAAACGACGTTCTGTTCCTTCTCGCCCGGCGAAAGCTCGCGGCCTTCCATCTTGTGCATGCTCACGTTCTCGTAGAACGCGTTGGCGATCAGGATGCCGTGCTTATAGCCGAACTGCTTCTTCCAGAACCCCTCGAGATTGTCGCGGCGGGCATTGTATGTGCCTGGAAACTTCACATCGTTGAAGGCAGGCGATCCTTCGACGCGGCACTGGTAGCGCATCGGTTTGACGACGAGCTTCCCATTCTCAGCAATTAGAACCGGCGCATACCAACCCGGAAAAATTCGCGCATCTTCTGCGTCCAGTTCCGGCTGCCGCAGGCGCACAAGCTTGTCCTTGGCCCATTCGATCTTGTCTGTGGAGATGCGCTTTTCCTCGATCGCCTTCTTCGTCGTCTTGGTCTGCAATGTGCGCTCGGCATCCGCGAGTCGTTTCTTCTGCTTGAACAGTTCCTGTTCGAACTTGGCCGCTTGCTGCGCATTGAACTCGTCAATCAGTTCCTTGATCTTGCGCTCTTCCTCGTTCTCAGGATTGGCGAACTCGGCATCCGTCACCTTCGGGATCTTAATCTTGGCATCCGTACGGCGGTCCCAGTACAACTGGAAATACTGCTTCAGGCTGATGTCCGCACCCCATTTGCGAACATACTTTTTGTATTCGGCGCGAATCTGAGAGGAATAGCACATGGCAGACAGTGTATCGCAGAAGAAATCGGGCCATCCTTGGCCAGTAGTCCTTGAGGCGCGGTACTCACGTACGGCAAGTGTGATGCGGGGAAGAAGCACCACATTGCGCGTTTGCACTGTAGCCATAGGCGATCGCACGGGATGAGACTTACGCAATGCTGAGTGCTTTGCAGCACGGGAGATGCCCAGCCGCTGGCGTAGACTGGTCGTATGGCAACGCAGCGACGCGCAAAGGAATTGCCTGGCGAAGCCGAACAGATCGACACTCGCGCTTTCGCGCCAGAACTGTGCCGGAGTGAAAAGACCCCGCCGGTTGGAGATGGCTGGCTGCACGAGACGAAATGGGACGGGTATCGGATTGTCGCTGTCGGTGCAAAAGGAAAGGTGCGCCTTTGGTCCCGCAACGCCATCGAGTGGACGCACAAGGTGCCTGAACTGGCGCAGGCGGTTGCTTCACTTGGTGCGCATAGCTTGCAGCTCGACGGTGAGATGGTCGTCCTTCGCGGAGAACGAGACGACTTCAATGCATTACAAGCGCGACTCTCGGCTGAGAATGCCGATCCTGCGATTTACGTGGTCTTTGACGTTCCGCACCTGAACGGACACTCACTGCGTAAGGTGCCGTTGCTTGAGCGCAAAGAGATCCTGGAAAAGCTGCTGCGCTCCCATCCGCATCCACTCCTTCGCTACTCCGAGCATCAGATCGGCAATGGAGCGGCCGCGCTCGCTCGCGCCATCTCGAAAGGTTACGAGGGGATCATCAGTAAACGCACCCAAAGCCCGTATTGCGGCACTCGCAATGGCGATTGGGTCAAGGTGAAGGATCGCCCATCAGACGAATTCGTCGTGATCGGCTACACCGAACCGAAGGGCACCCGCAGCGGCTTAGGCGCATTGCTGCTCGCGAAACCACTGGACGGCCGACTGGTGTACATCGGACGCGTGGGGACGGGTTTCACAGACGCACTCCTGCGCGAACTGCGCAAACAACTTGAGGCGGCAAGGGTGAAGGAAACGCCCGCTGACCTGACGCTCATGGATCGCAAGGATCGCGCTGAGGCGCGTTGGACGCGCCCGAAGATCGTTGTAGAAGTGTTCTATCAGGGCCTGGGTTCAACCGGACTACTACGACAGCCTGCATTTAAAACGATGCGGCTCGACAAGAAGGTAAAGGATCTCTAGTGCGTTCGTTGATAGTCGCTTGACCGCATTCCGTTAAACCTCTCAATCGAATCGCTGCCGGTGAGACGCGCGGAGCTAAGCTTGCTGTAATGAGCAGACGCAAATCATCGGTAATGAAATTCGGCTTGCCTCTGGCGTTGCCGGCGTCGAAGCGTGTATTTCATTGTTACGCGTCCCATGGGAAAGGCTACGGGTTCGCTTCGGGGCCGAAGGCATATCCCTGCCAAGTGCGCATTCTTGCAGTCAGCGCCGGGCATGAGACGCGATGGGAAGACAGTGTCTATACGAATCTCCACAAATGGAGCTGCCCGGCGCTCGCTGGTCAGAATGAATGGCGCAGGCTCGGATGGATCATGGCCGATGGCTCACTACCTTTCGGCGATCTCGATGCCGTCGATCCAGATCTAGCCCAGTTCAATTATTTGCCGTCGCCTAATTCTGCAGCGAAGCCCGTCATCCTGTCTCCATGGGAGTAACGCATCGACCGAAACCTTCGGCGTCCGCGCGCGATGCGACTCCAATCAGGTCAATGCAACGTGGACCAGCAGACGTGCCAAGCTCAGAAGATCCTGCCGGTTGTGGTCAATGACGCGTGCCAATGCCCGATTGCTCTGTCCTCTTAAGAAAGCCAGCCATGCCGCGGGTGCTTCCGAACCAGGAAGATCGTCCTCGCGCACCACCTTGAGAACTTCTCGTTCGATCGTTTGCAGGCGACAGTTCTCCCAGAATCCGCGATAGCGGCGACGCACGGGATGCAACAGATCGATATGCTGGCGCTCGTCGAAGGGATGTGCTTGGCGGTTGATACGAAACCGACCCTTCAGCAGCGGCACGTCATACGATTTGCCGTTATAGCTGACGAACACAGGATCTTCGGGAAGGCTCTCGGTGAAATGGCGCAACATCGCCGGTTCGCCACCTAGCGCGGTCAGATAGTACTGGCGCATGTTCAGGGCTCGATTGCGCCAGTAGGCCATGCCGATCATGAAGGCCTTGGTTCCAACGCCACCGGCGAGACCGGTTGTCTCGGTGTCAAAGCAGATCAGACGCTCGCGCGCGATCGTCAAACCTTCACTGTCCGGCGCCAGAATCGGAGTATCGTCGTCATCGCAAAGAATTTCTTCGACGAGCCATACGCTCGGCGCGACCTCAATGCCGGCCGGTGCCTGCAGCGGTATGGATGAGCGGCTGCGTGTGCGCAGCAACCCACGCAAGCGTGAGCCAATCTCATTCCCCGTAATGCCGCGCGTCGCAGTTACGGCTCCGCTTTGCCCACGCAGCGCCAGCAGACGTTCCTTCAGTTCGCTCATATGAAAAGGCCCAACGCGCTGAGTGCGAGTTCCTTCGCCGCGCGCCGGGCTGCTTCGTCGACAGCGAGCACGGGGCCCACACACGCCGGACATCCGCACGTGCAATCGCACGAGGCGATCAGATTGCCCGCCGCATCGATCAGCGCAGCTACGCGCGAGAACAGTGGCTCGCTTTGGCCGATACCGCCGGGATAGTTGTCGTAAAGATAGATGGTCGGTGTGAAGCCGCGTGTGCGCTCGGGCTCCATGACCTTGCCCTGCGAATCGCGCCACTGACCGCGGCCGCGTTGATCTTAACTGGCAAAGTGCGCCGCGTCGCCGGAACCGACCGCCTTGCGCAGATCCCGCGACTCCGCCATTACGGCCACGGAAGCAGCCGTCTGCAGCGCGTAGGCAGCGCCCAGGAATCCATCGAGCGCATCCTGCCGATTGGCGAATGCGCGTTCGAGCACCGCGTGCTCGACCTGCCACCAGACTGCCGTCGTCTGCAGCTCCTGATCCGGTAGGTCGACCGGGCCATAACCGATGTTTTCATGACTGTAGAAACGGATCTTCTTGTAACCCGAGACGCGGCGAACGACGTGCACTTCACCGTGGTGGCACACTCCTTCTCCAACTTTGACGCCATCAAAGCGTGACAGGACTTTCAGATTCGTAAAATCGATCGCGTCGGTGTAATAGTCGACCTGCGTGCGCGTGACGAAGGCCTTGCGTCCTTCCCAATCGAGCTTCTCAACCTGAAACGGATGGGCCTGCACCATGTAGATCGCACCTTCATACAATGTCAGCGCGGCGGCTGAGTAATCGACCTCGGCGATGATCGTCTGGCGACCATCGGTGCGATCCACAACCACGAAATTGCCGTCAGCCACCGAGCGCAGATTCACCGCTTGCGCCGGATAGTTGTCGGCGATCCAGTCCCACCGGTCGCCCTCGCGGTGCAGTACACCGGATTCGCCTAGCACCTCGAGAAAATCGTCGACTTTGTTCGTCCCGAAATGGTCGCCCGGTGCGAACGGTAATTCAAAGGCCGCACAGCGGATGTGATCGAGCAGGATCAATAGCTGGTCGGGCGCGATGCGCGCCGTTTCGGGCGAGGCGTGCTCGAAGAATTCCGGATGGCGCACGATGTACTGATCGAGCGCCTGACTCGTCGCGACGAGAATACCTAGGGAGGGCCGTTGTCTACGGCCCGCACGGCCAAGGCGCTGCCACGTCGCAGCGATCGAGCCTGGATAGCCGTTGAGGATGGCGACGTCGAGTCCCCCGATATCGACACCCAGCTCCAATGCCGAGGTTGTCACGACGCCATCGATGCCGCCTTCGCGCAGTGCGCGTTCGGTCTGTCGTCGTTCGGTCGGCAGGTACCCGCCGCGATACGCGCGGATACGTTCCGGCTTGCGCGGATCGGGATCGAACACGTCTTTGAGGTATTTGGTCAGCACTTCTACGAGCAATCGCGACTGTGCGAAGACGATGGTTTTGAGCTTGGCGCGAATCGCGTGACGCGCAATGCGCGTGGACTGCGATCGCGCGGAGGCTCGCATGCCAAGATCGGGATTGATCACTGGCGGATTCCATAGCAACACGTGACGCTCGCCGCGTGGCGCACCGGATTCGGTAATCGCGCGCACTGGTGCGCCGCTAATAGCTTCGGCGTGTTCCTGCGGATTGCCGATCGTCGCCGAGCACAGAATGTATTGCGGTGACACTCCATAGAACGTGCAGATCCGCTGCAACCTGCGCAGCACGTTCGCGAGGTGTGAACCGAAGACGCCGCGGTATGTATGCAGCTCATCGATGACGATGTATTTGAGGTTCTCAAAGAACTGCGCCCACTTCGTGTGGTGCGGCAGAATCGCCTGATGCAGCATGTCCGGATTGCTGACGACAATGTCACCGTGCAGCCGGATTACCTGCCGGGCATCCGCAGGCGTATCGCCATCAAACGTGTAGCTGCGCACCCCAAGCTCGCCGGCGCGATTGAGCTCGAGTAGATCGGCAACCTGATCCTGTGCGAGTGCCTTGGTTGGAAATAGGTACAGTGACTTGGCGCGAAAAGTTCGCGCAGCTTCGATCACCGGCAGGTGATAGCAAAGGGATTTGCCCGACGCTGTCGGAGTGACGACGACGATATGCTCACCACGCTGCACGGCATCCCACGCCTGCCGTTGGTGCGAATAAAGCACGGTGATGCTGCGCGACGCGAGCGCAACGCGTAGCGGATCAGATAGTTCATCCGGTAACGCAGCGTGATTCGCCGGCGTCGCGGGCAAGTTGAAGTAGCCGGTAATGCGATCCTGATAGCGCGTCGCCAGTCGCGAGGCCAGTCCCTCTGCTGTGCGCGTAGCAAGATCGGCGCGTTGCGCAGTACGAATAGCAGTGTCTTGGTGGGCCATTGGTGCCTCCTTGCGGAGATCGTCGCTGGAGGCAGTCTCAGCCGACGCGACGAGGCTTCGACATAATTCCAGGGTCCTATCTCGACCTCAGTAGCCTTTAGCGTCTGGGCCTTGGATTATTGATCAAAGTGCGGCGCAAATATCCCAGACCGCGGTATGCTCGAAGATGACAATGGCCTTCCGGGAAGGACTTTCTCATATGCAAGTGTTGACGCGAGAAAATGTAAAACAGCCCAAGACATGGGAAGAACTCTATGCCCTTCCGGGCTTCGCGCGACCAGTGCGAAAAGAACTGATGATGAAGGGTAAGCTTCTTTGGGATTACGAAATGGATCCCAAGACAGGCATGCGTCCCTGCGGAATCGAGCAATGCCACACGGATCACCGACACGGCTACGTTGTGGCATTACCTGGCGGACTCCTAAGCCACATAGGCAAAGACTGCGGAAGGACGAAATTTGGTGTGGAGTGGGCGCGAATGAGGAGCACTTTCACGCGCGAGAAACGGGAGTACGCAAAAAGCGCCGCTGTCCGAGAGCTGCGTGATGAGCTTGCAAGGCAGCTGGCGGCATGGCCGGCTCTTGATAACGAGGAGATGCAGTGGGCGCGTGCAACTCTTAGCAGCTTCGACGAGTTACCAAGCAAACTAAGAATCGCTCTAGAGAGTCGTGCAGAGCAAGGTGATTCGTCAATACCCGGTTGGCGCGACGAGACAGAGGCGGAGATGCGACAGCGCAAGTTTTTCGCGCATGATCCTAGGCAGAAGATTGTACAGAGGCAGATTCCGATCGAGCGCGGTCCGTTGATTGGCTTGGCAGGCATCCGCCCGAACTGGCGAGTGGACCGATGGCTCGATATAAAAGTACCAGCGCTGTTGGCAGAGGCTGAGGCATTGCTCGCTAAGCCTGGGGCGACGACGGAAGAACTAGATGGCCTGAGCAGGCGCCTAAACGCGGCGCCAGGTGATGTGCAATCGAGCGCACGGCAATTGGGCCTCTTCGTATCGCAACGAAACCTCGAGCTGCTTCCATTGGTGCGAGCGGTTGATGAGCTGGGAATCCGTCGGGTGACCTACGACCGCGGCCCTCCTCCCAAACTAGCCGTCTTATATCGGTGACATTTGCGTGAACAAGAGAGAACTGCTTGGCTGTTACGTGACTGCGATGAATCGGATTCAAATTGTTTACGCCTCGCTGTTTCTCTGGGCCCATCCCGATACGCCGCAATTCTTTGATGCGCTCTACGACGAGATTAGAGTCGAACTCAAGACGAATTTTCCTGCCGTAAAGGACTTCCTACGCGACACAGTCGCCACAAAGATCGCATGCGAGCAGCTCTACGACATGGCGCACCGGGCCGCATTGAATGAACTATTTCCCTTAACGAAAACGTACTGTCGGGAGACCAACCAGGTGGATAAGCTAAAGGCGCAGCCATGGTTCCCACTCTGGGCGCTCCTCAGAAACTGCTTCGCGCACGATATGATTTTCAACTTTAACCGCCACGAGCGCAGCATCCTGCCAGTGACTTGGTCGGGCGTCACCATCGATGAGTTAATGAACGGCAAGCCTTTGACGCACGGCAATTGCTCTCGAGAAAGATGTGCGAATTAGTGAGTGCCGCTTATTCGTTTCTGTACCGGCAAGCTGCTTAGACAGCGCAACCGAGTACGGTGAGACCAACTATCCATCAGATTCGCGCAGATACGACCTGAGCCCGAGTGTTCTCATGATCGCTGCCACGGCATTGCAAATGCACTGCGCGTGACCACGCCTTCGCCTGCACTCCTTGCGGAGGAAGATCGCCGCAACCAGAGCACTGATCTCAATAAGCCACACACAAACACGCTCGTTCCAGAGTCGGATCTGGAATCTCGAGTTGAAAATATCGCTTAATCCGGATTTGGCCGACTGAGGCATGTCGACCCAAAGTCGTCATTCGCGACCGACTGCTTTGGTATAGATCAATTCGCTAGCATGCTGCGGGTCACCATCTCGTTATACAAGCTGCAAGTCGACCGGTTTGGCTTTCGGAAACACGTGCTCCATCTGCTTGCTGTCCAGCCCCCAAAGCCGCCAGAAAATGCCACCGAGTAACGCTCGATAGTTATTCAATACAGGATAGTCTCTATCCTGCACCAGCATCGACTGCTGAACTTTTAGCTGTTCGCCGGTGACGCGGCCTCCGCTGATATCGCCGCCCAGGACCCAGTACGCTGAACCATGGCCGTGATCAGTTCCCCGATTACCATTTTCGCGAAACGTTCGTCCGAACTCCGAAACCACGACGACGACGGTGTTCTTCCATTCCGGCCCGAGTTCCTGTGCAAACGTCGCTAGACCGCGACCAAGGTTGTCCAGATTATTCGCGAGTTGGCCGGCGGACCCGCCTTCGTTGACATGCGTATCCCAGCCGCCGATGTCAACAAACCCTAGCCGATACTGTTCGCGCATCAGACGCGCGATGCGCACCGCCTCGTTGGCGAACCCGCGCGCCGTAACGGCGCCGCGATTGGCTTTCTGCATCTCTTCGTCGAATTCCTTGGCGATCCGCTGGCGCAATTCCAAACCTTCGGCGACAGCTGCGTGCAAATGGTGATCTTCATACATGCCGGCGAGTAGCGCCGTCTGACGTTCGTCAAATGCGGGCTTGGTCACTGTCCGCAGGGAAATGTTCGGAATGGCCGCACTGCCGCTGAAGGCGAGAGGCAACGCATCGGTAAACGCGATCGACGGCGCCCGGCCGACGAGGATCGATGCCAGCCGTCCCATGAATCCCGAATGATAATCGTGCTGATCGAGCGGCTGACCGCGCTCGATGCTCTCCTGCGTTTCGAAGTGGCTGCGCGAAAGGTCGTCGGTGCCGGCAAACGGTATGAAAGCGGCTTGCTTGTTTGCGTAGAGCTGGCCGATCGATTCGCGCAACGCTGGCGCGAGCGCCCAGTCCGCATCGAGCCGCAGTGCTCCGCCGGACGCGTTGGGGTTCGGCTTCGCAACCGCGATATTCGGCCGCGACGCGTAGTAGAAATCGCTCGTGTACGGCACGAGTACGTTCGCGCAGTCGTATCCACCGCGCAAGAAGACAAGCAGAAACCGCGCCGAAGAAGCGGGCGCGGCAAATAAGCGACCGCCGAGCGAAACGAGCGGAATCGCGGCACACGACTGGAGGAAGTTTCGGCGATGCATAGGCATGCTCAACGGTAATTGAACTCAGGGGACGCCAACAGCAGGGTATTCCACTCCTGTGGTGATTCGGCCTGGTCCAGCGCTGCCAATGTCGTCTTCGACAGCAGTGGCGCGATGCGTTCGAAGTAGAGTCTGTTCGACAAGTTGGGAAAACCAGTGACAGTTGCAGCGGAGCCGTCTTCGGGCGCGAACAGGTCGCCACCGCCGCCGCCGATCAGCCGAGCAATCTCGAAACGACGACTCATCTGACCGGAACTCGCCCAGGCATTTTCAGTGAGTGGATAGCCGTCCGGCGTTTGATGGCCGAACAACATCTCGGCCTGACCGTTGAGCCAATTGATCAACGGACGTTCGTTGGCAATTGACTTGCCGTCATAGGCCAAACGCACGGAGGAAACGATGTAATGCATTGGATCCTTGAACTTCTTGCCGAGCGACGCGGTGAACAGCGGCGACTCGAACATCGTACGTAGCACCGCGGCGATGTCGCCGTCAGTGGTCGCAAAAGTCCCCGCCATCTGCATGACGAGTTTTTCCGGCGGCTCGTCTGCGACAAAATAACCAGCAATCTTGCGTGAAACGAAATGCGCGCACGCGGGCTGCTTGACCAGCAGATCGACGGCTTCTTGTACTTCGGCGAAACCTCGGCCCTTGATCGTCTTGCCGAGCAGATGCTTGTCGCCGAAATCATGGCGCGCCGGATAGAACGCGAACAAGCCGTCACTGATGAACAGTTTCGCTTGCGCAGTGCGAGGTTTGACCGACTCGCCCCGAGCGACGCCGACACCCGTCAGCACGCGCGCCAACTCTTGCACATCCGCTTGCGAGTAGCCCGCATCGACACCAAGTGTATGCAGCTCCATCAATTCGCGTGCATAGTTCTCGTTGATGTGTCCCGAGGCATTCTGCGCGTTGTCCAGGTATTGCAGCATCGCCGGATGCGTGAGTGTGGCCATGACCAGATCACGGAAATGTCCCAGCGCGTGCGGCCGAATCGCGCGTTCCTCGTAATCGGCTGCCATCCAGCGAATCGCGCCCTTACGAGCAAAAATGCTGAAATGATTCAGCCAAAACCAATCCATCTGCTCCTTGAGCTGAGCCGGCGAGTAGACTGCCCGCAGGATATGCCGGCGCATTCCTTCGTAAGCGTAGCGTTCGCCGAGCGCATTACGCGCTTTACGCGCCTGTTGTTTTGCCTCGCCGTCCGCCAGCGAACTGAAGCGCTCCCGCGCCCTAAGTTCCTCTGCCCACAGTTGCGAAGCCGATGTCTTGGAGATATCCAACGCGGCAATCTGCGCCTGAATCGGCGCGGGTAGCGCGTCGTTGCGGCCCTCGAGCTGTTCTTCAAGAAAGCTACGTCGGCCCAGGCGCAGAAAGTGTTCGACGCTGGTCGAATCCAGACCATAGGTCACGCGATTGAGCCAAAGCGTGTCTTCCCGACTCAACAGTGTCTGCTTCTCGGGATCGGCCGACGCCGCTGCCGCGGCGGCGAGGCCGATCATCATGAAGAGGATTAGCCCGCGAATGCCAAAACTACACGTCGATTCTCGTTGCAAGGAGGGCAAGTGCATCGCGATCAGCAGTCGGTTCAGATACCACTACAAGCAACGTTCTAGGTCACGTGAGGATGACAGACACTGCAATCTTTCATTGTCGCATTCACTGGGCCGCGGAAAGTAGCTTTGGACGCGCTGAGAACGACTGGCTTCCTGAACGTCGCTCGACTTACTGCGGGACTGCCGGTCAACAAGTGAACCCCTGAATCGTTTCTACCGCAGCAATGCCTCACTACACCACGAGAGAACAACGATGAAACTCTATGCCAAGACGCTTTTGCTGGTTGCCGCTGCGATATCCCCTTTATTTGCGAGCGGCTGCGTTTACTATCCCGCACGTCCATACCATGCAGGCGTGTGGGTTCCTGGTTACTGGATCGGCGGCGTTTGGGTGCGTGGCCACTGGCGCTAATGAGCAGCCGAGCAATTGGGAAGCTCGCCCTTCCGTGAACTGCCGACAATTCATGCGGCGGAAATCAACGGTGCTGGTTCTTTCGTCCGGTCGAGACTGCTGTCCTCGTTCTTGCAGAGATAGATAACGCTCAATGCTTAGAAGCACCAGCGGCCCAAACCTCAGCGTGGTGACCGCCAGAGATGCCGGTGCAATCCAAGAGTTCTCTTACAAGCTGCTTCGAGATCATCGCGCCTCGCTCACGCCTGATATACAGGATTTCGTACTGCGGGCTTCAATGCTTGGAAATATAGTGAACGGTAATCGAGATCTTGCCTTGAAGCTGGCGGGAACCGTTGGCCGAGAGATTCGAAGTCCCGACAATAGGGGCGCGGAACGGGCCTATTTGAGGTACTACGCACAAGGCCTTTCCAAGCAGAACGCCGCTTCTCCGCGGTAATGGGATCTAAGTGGCCGAGCGCGTTCGCAATGAGGAGCGAAGCTCAGAGTAACCGCCAGATCTCTGGCACATCGGCACCAAACTTCTCGCTCCGTGACACGAAGGGACTTGAGTCGCTGGCATCTTGGCTCGTCTCGATCCGAGATGTAGGGCCATTCCTGGGACACTTTTGGGACTGTTCGCCATGATATTCTCCAACACGTAGCAATCGCCGGCAGCCACAAACCTGGGAAATCGCTACTGCATCGTGTTGTTGAGTTGCGCCGTTTTGCAAAATGGGCTTTGTAATCAGTAGGCCGGGGGTTCGAGTCCCTCTGGCGGCACCTATAAAATCAGCATGTTAGTTGTAACGGCCACTCGGGAGCTTGCGCGTTTGGGACACTTCTGGGACGTTTTCTCCCAAGTTCCCGCCATGGCCACCATCGAGAAGCGACCCTGCAGGCGGGGCGAGTCGCAATACCGGGTCAAGATTCGGATGCGCGGGCATCCCGCAGCCAACGTGCGCCATCAACGCGCCGCACTGCTGCGCGGTTTTGTCGCCAATCGTGTAGCTCGCTCCGCAGCGTTGTAGCACGGAAAACCGCATGGCGTAAGGCTTCCTGCGGTCCGTGTGCCAAACACTTTTATCTTGTGCCACGTTCGGGTTAATTACCTCCGTCCCCTTTTCCGGAGATGTGCGCTGCTGGAGCGGATTTGTTCGAGCGCATTCTCGAAGTCAATCTTCCTCACGCGCAAAGCGTTTTGATCGATCTCGACAAACGAACGGCCAATGGAGCACGCGTTGCGCCCGCCGCGCGCAGACGGCGGCTCCACAAGCGCGAACCAAAACGCTCTTGAGAACTGAATCTGAAACCTGGGTTTTTGCGCTTGCGTTTCTTATGAAACGTGCCGCCGAGGATCGGGCTCTGATGCGCCTCTCACGCACTCATCCCTTCTCCCTACCCGCGATAAGGTCCCTAATCGTTTTGGAATCGGTCAGAAGCTGACATGCCTGCCCTCATTTTGTGCACGTCGTATTTGACGGCTTCATTGGAATGGTTGCGCGAACGCCCCCTGTCAGGCTCTCCCGTGTGCTTCGGAAAATGCGGCGGCTAGATGTACTACCGGAACGTGAGTGCGCGAGACTCAGCTTGCGTGTATGAAGCAGTCAGGATCTCCCCCGAGAACAATTCTCGTCACCCTGTTCGCCGAACTGGATCACCTGCGAGAACGTCGCTCGCCACATCGCGAGAACCATTCTCGATGTCGGCCGAGAACGCGACGTCGCACACCGTGCCAAGCCGTCCCGCAGCCAACGTGCGCCATCAACGCGCCGCGCTGCTGCGCGGTTTGTCGCCAATCGTGTAGCACGTTCCGCAGCGTTGTAGCGCGGGAAACCGCATGGCGTAAGGCTTCCTGCAGTCCGTGCGTCAAACACTTTTATCTTGTCGCGTCCGGGTTAATTACCTCCGTCCCCTTTTCCGCCCTTTTCCGCTGCGCTGCCTTGCAATCACTGCGCGGTCACGCTTGTGACTTCTATTGCCGCGATAGCGCGTTCCACAAATATCACCAGAAAGACATCTTCCGGAGAGGAATCTCCACTCCCGAGAGCCCCGTATGAAATGACTAATCGGTTGCCTTGCCAGTGCAAGTAAAATTGCCCGGTCCCTTGTAGGGCAACTCGAACTTTTATTACGTACGGTAGGAGAGCCGAACTCAGCTCCTTCGTGTACGCAGCGTAACCACGGTGAGCAGCAGCCTCTCTTAGCATCCCTTCGCGGTCTTTGCTAAATAGCGGAAGAGCTGCTTCGTTTTCGCGCTTTGCGGCGTAAGATTCAGCCTCATTGATCTGCTCGGTCAACATCGCAACACAATCGAACTTCCTGCTGAACAGCCTGGCTAGAACGGATTGATCAATTCTCTTGTAGATGGCATCGCCGAGGATGTTTTTTGCAACGCTCGTCTGTTCCTTTCCTCCAACCATGAACATTCGTGATGCAGATATTGGAGCCTCGCTAGGTACAAATGTATCCGCATGCACCACTCGCTGTTGCGCGATAACGCTGTAGCTGCTCGAAATCAGAAACGTCATCGCCAAGAGATTTCGAAGGTTCATTTCAACACCATGCCAGTTAATGAGAATTGATATTGATAATCGATTGAATTAACCACTGATCTGGTGCGCCCCCATAATTGGCCATGATTTCATGACTTAGCTCCAACCCGGGAAATGGACGGCTCTTCGTATCCGGTCCGTCCAAGTAGTGATCGGGTAATCCCATAAAATGACCCGCTTCGTGCGCGGCCACCCACGCCATGTCATATCCCGGCGAGTTCTGGGCCCAAAATCCATCTATGCCGTTACTTACGAAGGAACGACCATCTTTCAGTCCCTCATCGCCACAAGGCACGTAGACGCTATTACTTCCCTCCGGGGAATTCGTATTCACAACGTCCGTCGTAACGTTGTAGTCTCCAAACGTGCCTTTCCACGTGGATTCTATTCCCTTGTTAAACATCGCGATTGTTTGAGCATCTGCCCCAGGGCCGTAGTAGTAGATTGGAATCGTGATACGCACGTCACCGCCTGAAACCGACACATTCGCGAGCTCGCCCGAAGGATCGGTATTGCCGATAGGATTTCCCTCGGCATAAGAATAGCTGTTGATTCCTCCTGCGAGTCCAATCGGATCTTCGCTGATAAAGCGCTTCAGCGTCGGGCTGTAGTAGCGCGCACGGTAGTAGTAGAGTCCCGTGCCGTCGTTCTCTCTACCGGTGTACTGGTACGGATTGTTGCTGCTGCCCGTCGAGCTCACTTCCCCGTAGGGCTCGTACCCATACGTCTGCTGCACACCCCCCGCTGAATCGGTGAGAGCGAGAGTGCTCCCCAGTGCATCCGCCAGGAAGTACCGCTTTCCGGCCGACTCATCGCGAGCGAACCGCTCGTCGATGCCCGCACCAGTCAAGATCGCACTGGTTGTCGCGCCCTGAGCTTCCTGAACTGGATTGGCACCGTCGTATAGGAAACTCGTCGTCACTCCATTGACCGTCTTGCTCATGCGCCGCCCGAATGTGTCGTAGCTGAAGTTCGCGATCGTCGTTCCATTCTGCTGGATCTGAGTAAGGCGGTGCCGCACGTCGAAGGTATAAGTCGTCGTGGGATTGGTCGATGGATCCTGGGTCGCATCACCGTTGACGTCGTAGCCCAGACTGAAGCCATTCCATACAGTCTGCCGGTTGTTCAGATCGAACTGGCTTGAGCCAGAGGTCAGCGTCGGTGACAGGTCAGCCGCAAAACCTCCCCTCTTTGTGACACGCCGACCATCGGCATCGTACCCGTAAACCAGGTTCGCGAGCACCGTGGTACCGCTGCGGTATGAGATTCCCGTCAACTGGTCGGCGATATCGTAGGCGTAACTCGTGACGATTCCATTCGGCAGCGTCATCGATGTGCGGCGATTTGCCGCGTCGTAGCCGAACCCGACATTCTCGGAACCTTGCGTAATGCTGGTGAGACGATTGGAGTCGTCGTAACCGTACGTGATCTGTGCCTGAGCACCGGGCGTCATCGTTTGACGGCGTCCATTGGCATCGTAGGTGTAACTCACCGTACCTTGGGGCGTGGTTTCGGATAAGAGTTGATTTAGATCGTTGTAGCTACGATCGATTGTTCCCGAAACCGAGTCCACTACATGTGTCAGGCGATTGCCCGAGTCGAAAGTCGGCGTGATCGTGCTGCCGTCAGCAAAGGTGATCAGGCTCGGCCGATTGAGCGCGTCGTAGTGGTAGGTTGTGGTCTGTTGCTTGCGATCGGTGTACGTATACAAATTTCCTGCTAAATCATATTGCCAGCTCTCGCCCTGGTTGAGAGCGTCCGTTCGCGAGGTCATCCGGCCAAGTCCGTCATAGCCGAACTGTGTCCTGCCGTTATTCGGATCAGTGATGCTTTGGACAGTACCATTCGGATAGTACTCAATGGTCGTTGTCTTGTTGTTGCGGTCCGTAACGGTGTGCACGCGGCCCATGCCGAGGCTGTCGTAAGTTATCCCACCCGAACGGTTCATCGGATCGGTGATCCCGATGTTGCGGCCCAGCGGATCTCTGGCGATCGTGAGTGTCCGGTTCAGCGGCGCCTTGATTGTCTGCAGATCTCCTACTGCGTTGTAGGTGGCTGAAGCCGTCCCGCCGACGGCATTCGCGCTGCTAAGCAGTCGGCCAGCGCTGTCGTGCGTAAAGCTGCTCTGATGCTGCAGAGGGTCAGTCACCGACAACAGGCTGCCGTTGCTGTCGGATCCCAATACTGTGGCCTTGCCACGCGGATCGGTGTAACTCGATAACTGATTGAAATTCGGCGTGTAGGAGTATTTCTCGACAATCGCGTTGGCAGTACCGGCCAGTGCCGTGCGCTGGATGACGCTGCCTGTGGAGTAATCACGCAGTAGTTCAGTTCGGCGGTTAAGAGGATCCACGATCGCGGTGAGCAGGCCGCTGGTTAGATCGCGTTCGAATATGGTTGTTTGCGCAATTGAAGTGCCGTACGCGTAGGTGACTGACGCCTTGTAACCGTGTGGGTCGTAGGTCACGGTGCGCACGTTGTTGAGAGGATCGGTGACGTTGGTCTGTGTCACGTTTCCGCCGCTGTCCACCGTGTAGTTAAATCGATAGGTGCCGCCGTCGGCAAGATTCTGCTGGTACACACGACCATTGGCATCGTAATAATTCGTGACGATCGTAGTGCCATTGCGGTCTATCAGCGTCAGCATGTTGCCACTGCCATCGTAGCCGTACTGTTCGAATAATTGGTCCGGATAAGTGACCTGCGTCAGGAACCCATTGGTGTACTGATAGCCCCAGGTGCGATTCGTGCTGTCCTTGATCTGCGTAATGCGGCTCGACGTGTCGTATGTGAAGTCCGCATAGCGTCCGCTTGGTGAGGTAATGCGTGTGATCTGGCCGCCGTTCCATCCAATGGTCAATTGATTGCTGTAGCGATCCTTAATCGCAATGAGGTTGCCGTTTTCCGTGAATATGTACTTGGTGCCATCTAGCGTGGTGATGACATAGGTGTTGCTTTCATGGTCCAAGATCGAGCCATACCAACTCGATGCCGAGGTGTTGTGAACAGCGATCACGCTGAAATAATCGGTCCCCGGCGAGGTGCGATAAAACCGCGCATAAGCACCATTGGGCAGAATCAAGTCATACTGCGTGTAACGTGCTATGTCTATGCCAGACACTTCGCGCAGGTACATGCCATAGCTGAGCTGCGTGCCATAGCCGAACGAGCGCGATACTGTGTCACCCGGACGGTACGTCCGTGATATCACGATCGGAACGGCGCCGCGCACAAACGTATCGGTGCGATCGAGCACGAACAAGCCGCTCTTGCAATCTATCGGATCACCTCCCTTTGCACTGTTGGAACTGCTGCAATCGCCTGATCCTTTGTGGTCACCGCCACCGTCTACATTATTCTTGTCGGAAGAAACAGGAGGGTCACTACCCGGACCACGATCGACCGGAGGCGCCTTGTCAGGGGCCTGTGGATTGTTCTGGGTGTACATGAAGCCGACGGATTCATAGAGCGCGACGCCGGGATCGGGAACTACCTGCGAACCGTCGCTTGAGGTTTGCCCCTCGCCGTAAATCCGCCAACCTTGCTCGTCGGTGTGATAGGACCAGAAGAGGACTCTTTCGCCGGGCTGCAGTCCGGTCTGATTCGGATAGAGCACGCGGATTCCCGGCGTACTGCCCGGCGTCAGTCCTTGGACGATCATACCGCCCGGTTGCACGGTCACATAAGCAGGTGCGTTTGCGGGGAACGGAAACGGCGCACGATCCAGCGGCATTGGTACCACAGCAACTTTGGTAACGATCTTGCCTTCGTGGTCGCGCAATACTGCGCCCTTTGGGATGCGGATCTCCATGCCGGGCACGATCGGGTTGGTAATCACCGCATCGTCCGTCATAGGCGAAGGTAGATCGATCCAGTCCGACTGCAGAATCTTCGGCAGGAAGATTGGCTCCATCGGTGTCTCGCGGTCAGCGCTCACATTCACACCAATGACGAAATATCCGAATTGAGTCGTCACGCCGTCGCCGGCGGCGCGGCCGTCGACGATGAGTTCCTGCTGACCAGGAGAAACACCAGACAAGCGAAACTCGCCATCATTGCCGGTCTTTGCGCGTTTGTTGCCGATCGACACGATTACATTGGCAAGCGGCTGGTCGCTTTGGCGCAAGACGATGCCGCTCACCAAGCCACGTTGAGAGTGCACGAATCTTTCGTTGTATGCGCCCAGGTGCAAGGCCATCGCATCGTTGCGGCGCTTGGAGAACTTTTCCGGTAACGGTCGATCGGTACGCCATTTTCCGTTGCGGTTATCCGCATTCGGAATCCACCGTTCAGCATCGACCCCTGCTGTGGAGTCTTGCGCCTTGACGTCCGGCTTTACGCCGTGCCGCGTGGTAACAGATGGCTGTGGCGATAGCGAACTGCCGATGGGCTCCTGGTCCGACGCACCCCCCGTGGATGCCGATGCCGATGTCGGCTGACCGGCAACCGGCCGGGTCAAATCACCGAGCGACAAACGCGGATCCGGACTGGAGCTCAGCAGAATACTCGCAGTCGTAAAATCGAAAGCCACAAAGGACAACACCGTCCCGTGTTGATCAACGGCACCATTGATGAAAACGGTGTAACGCGTGGCGGGAAACAGGTCCTGTTTTGGAATCAGGAACACCAAGCGACCTTCGTCAACAGGGGTCACGTTCGCAGCGACGTCTCCGGCCGGCCCCAACAAGGTCACCGTCGCGTGATTCAGTGATGTCACCGCCAGCGGGACATTGAAGCGCGCGGCAATCCACGCAGTGACGGGTGCGTCTGTCGACTCGGCCGTCGGCAGTGAGCCGGCGATGGCGGGAACGGCGCGCGGGTTATCAGTTACTGCCGTCGCCCGAACCTGAAGGGTATTGGAGTCAAAGGATATGGCGTCCCCAATTGGCCGATTCTCAGTATCAACACCACTTCGAATTACAACCCGATCATCTTCGCCAAGTAGGACCGTTGGGTGCAGACGTACCGGTTCGTCAGAAGCGGAGATCGACTGGGCATGATGCGTGCGCGGGTCCCACAACTCGATTTCCGACACCAGGCCGCCCACCGACCAGCCACCAAACACGGCCAGACGCCCATCCGTAAGCACCGTCGCGGCATGGCCGGCACGCGGCAGCAGCCCAAGGTCGCCAGTCGGTGCGACCGCGTTGGTCGCAGCGTCGAACCATAAGCCGTCCTCAAGCAGCCTGTCGGCATTGTCCAGGCCGCCCCAGATGAGAACCTGGCCTGTCGGCAGCACAGTTACGCTGGCAAAGCGGCGCCCGGCGACACCCGCGAGCGGCTTGTTCTTGTGTCCATCCGAATTGGTCAGCCACAAACCGTCTTCGCCCATAGTGAGCGTTCGGCCATCGGGCAATTGCGCGTGTGCAATTGATTCAGAACCACCGACCCGCAACCCCTGCGGCAGTTGTGTGGAAGTCGGTGCGCCTGCGTGTGCGTCGACGAATGGGACCAGGGCGACCAACCAAACCAGCGTGCGGATGAGACATTTGGTGTTCATTAGTTCTTCTTCCGGTCAGTTGGTCACGGCAAAGGGGGCGGGACTGTTCGCAGTAGTGCCGGCAACAGTCACTGACACGGTGCCGGTAGTCGCACCCGACGGCACGGCGACAATGAGTTGATTGGCGCTGGCCGCAAGGACGGTTGCTGCCGTGCCATTGAACTTGACTTGGTCATTGGCGGCATTGGCATCGAAACCCTGGCCATTGATCGTGACCGAATCGCCGGTGGCGCCCTGGCCCGGTGCGACGCTGAAGATCGAGAGCGATCCGGCAGGTGTGCCGGTAATGCTTGTCAGATTGCCCAGCGCGTCGTAGGTATATTGGCTGGGACTGTTGGCGGGAGGTGCGACCTGCAGCAAGCGCCCGGCGGCGTCGTACTGGTACGAGGTCGGCGGCGTCGTACCGCCGCTCACGGTGAAGTCACTGCGCGACATGGCTATCTGATCGCCGATACCAATGCTGATCGGACCCGTGCTGGCACCTGCGGGCACAATGACAACCAGTTGTGTTGCGGACCCCGATGTCACGGTCGCTGACGTTCCGTTGAAACTCACGACATTGTTGGTCGGCGATGCGGCGAAGTTGCTGCCCGTGATCGTGACTGTGGTTCCCGTTGGCCCAAGATTCGGGGTGAAATCCGTAATGGTCGGCAACACGGCAAACACGCCCGGGCTATTTGCAGTTGCACCACCAACCGTGACACTGATCGGCCCGGTGGTAACACCCGGTGGCGCCGTGGTGACAAGTTGCGTGGCGGTCGCCGACGTGACCGTTGCGGTTATGCCGTTGAACTTGATGGTGTCATTAGCGGCAGTCGGATCAAAATGCGATCCATAAATCGTCACCGAGGTACCCGCCTGCCCCGATGTCGGCGTGAAACCGACGATACCTGGAGCGATCGAGAAACTGCCGCTGCTGGTTGTCGATGAGCAACCACCAATGCTCAGTTGGAATGGACCCGTAGATACCCCGGCGGGGATCGTGGCGACAAGCTGCGTGGACGTGGCGGTGCCTACGGGCACTGACACGCCGTTCATAGTCAACCGATCGTATTGCGACCAAGGGCTGAAGTTGGTGCCGTTGATCGTTACCCGAGTTCCGCCGGGCCCACTTGTCGGCGCGAAATCGGTAATGGTTGGCGGTCCTGCAACCGTAAAGTTGCTGACGCTCGAAACGCCGGGTCCGCCATCAACAGTCACATGGATCGCGCCGCTCGTTGCGCAAGGAGGCACCATGGCAACTAGTTGCGTGGTGCTCGCACTAGTCGCAGGAAGCGATCCGCCGTTGATCAAGACTTGATCGTAGAGGGCCACAGGGTCGAAGTTGGTTCCCGTGATGGTAATCGAAGTTCCAATCGGTCCGCTGGCCGGAGAGAAACCCGAAATCGTTGGAACAGGCACCGTAAAGCTGGTGCTCGAATAAACGATCGTTCCGCCATTGACACTGACTCCTATCTGCCCAGTGACTGCGCCATATGGCACGGTGGTCACCAATTGGGTTGGCGAGGCACTGGTCACGCTTGCCGCCGCTCCAAACGTCACGGCATTATTGACCGCTAGCGCATCGAAGTTTGTACCGGTGATCGTGACCGTGGTACCGCGTCGCCCGCTCGTTGGCGTGAAAGCGGTGATGGTCGGTACGGGGACCGTAAAGAGGCCCGTCGAGCTAACCAATGGAGAGCCATCAACACTTACAGTAATGTAGCTCGTTACAGCACCGTAAGGCACAGTGACAGTAAGTTGTGTAGCAGAAGCGGAAGTAACGTTGGCAGCCAGTAGGTAGGTATTGTTGTCGCGAAAATACACTGCGTTGTTCGATGCTGCAGACGCATCGAAATTGGTTCCCGTGATAGTCACCGTCGTGTCTTTTGGACCGCTCTGCGGTGTGAAGCCGCTAATGGTCGGTAGCGGCACGGTGAAATTAGTGCTCGAAGTACCCAGCGTCCCGCCGTTGACGCTCACGCCAATCAGCCCCGTACGCGCACCCCATGGAACATTGACCACAAGTTGCGTCGTACTGGCACTCGTTATGGTTGCCGCAAGTTCGACCGCACTGCCGTCGTAAAACATAACAGCGTCGTTGCCTGGCGTCGCGTCGAAACCCGTGCCCGTTATCGTGATAGCAGTTCCCGGCAGTCCGCTGGCAGGACTGAAGCTTGTAATAATCGGTGCCGGTACCGAGAAGTTGGTTGTCGAGTAGGCAAATCCACTCCCGCCATTGACATGGACTCCTATGGGACCGGTCGTCGCGCCATACGGCACTGTTGCCACAAGCTGTGTCGCCGATGCACTGCTAACAACCGCAGTGGCTGCATTGAACTTGACAAGATTGTTGGCAACGATCGGATCGAAACCTGTACCAGAGATGGTGACTGATGTGTTGAGCAAGCCACTCGTAGGCGTGAACCCGCTTATCATTGGCTGCTGCGGGGTGAAGGTCCCTGTGGTGACCTGCGCGGTCCCGTTGACGCTCACGCCAATGGGGCCCGTGGTTGCACCATACGGCACCAACGCGACGAGCTGCGTGGGCGTCGCGGAACTGACCGGAGCAGAAGTGCCGTTGAATTTGACAGCATTGTTTGCGGGTGTCGGACTGAATCCCGCCCCGGTGATAGTGACGGGGTTTCCTCCTGCACCACTGGTGGGCGAGATGTTGGTTATCAATACCGGCAGAACCGTGAAGTCGCTGTTCGAGCATCCTTGAGGGCCGCCGGGTATGTTGATACAAACGGGCCCAGTCGTAGCATTGTTGGTTACGTACAGCACAACTTGCGTCGGCGTTGCCGACACCGTGTTTATATACTGCCCACTGATTGACGCAAGGTCATTCTGAAGACAGGAGCTGTCAAATCCCGCCCCTGAAACCGTGATATGAGTACCGACTTGCCCGTTGGATGGCGTAAAACTACTGACCGTGGGTGCCAACACGTTGAAGCTGTTGGCTGAAGTAGCCCCGTTATAGCCGCCGTCCGTACTGACGTAAATCGGACCGGTCACCGCGCCATCTGGAACCGCAACTACCAGTTGGGTCGATGTCGCGCTGACCACGGTCGCCGGTTCACCGCATCGCGTTTGGCTGCTAATCCTGAAGTTCACAACATTGTTGGCCGGCGTTGTGCTGAAACCAGTCCCGATGATGGTGACGCTACTACCAAGTTGGCCACTGGCAGGCGTAAAGCTCGTAATGGTCGGAAGCGGAACGGTGAAGCTGTTGGATGTTGTGGTGTTCTGACTTCCGCCATTGCCAATCGTAAGTGGACCAGTTGCAGCTCCGTACGGAACGGTCACAATAATTTGAGTCGCGGACGCCGAGGTCACTGTTGCGTTGGACGTAGGATGTCCCGAAAAATCGACTGCGCTGTAACCTGATGTTGGATTGAAATTTGTACCCGTGATGGTGACCGAGGTACCCGTCGAGCCGCTGGCAGGAGTGAATCCTGTCACAGTCGGAGCCGGCACGACGAAGTTGCTGCTAGAACAGCCCTGCGCACCGCCATTGACGCTGACGCAAATCGCTCCTGCGGATATTCCGTTTGCTACCGCAACCAACTGGCTCGATGTTGCGGACGTCACGCTTGCGCAGCCGCTGCCATTGAAGGACACACAATCATTCGCAGCCGTTGAGGAGAAACCCGTACCCGTGATCGTGACCGATGTTCCAGGCAGGAGGCTGCTCGGGCTGAATCCTGTAACCGTCGCCGGAACGGCGAAATTGTTCGTGGAATAGACAATGGCGCCGCCGTTGACGCTGATGCCGATCTTGCCGGTGGCTACCCCAGTGGGAACGGTGACCACAAGTTGTGTCGCGGTGGCTGAACTGACGGTGGCTGTCAGGCCGCCAAAGGTCACCGCATCATTCGCCGGAGTCGAGCTGAAATTCGCCCCGGTAATCGTCACCGATGTTCCGGCTGCTCCGCTCGAGGGTGTGAAGTTTGTAATCGTCGGGGGCTGGATGACCGTGAAGCTTGAGCCGCTCGTCGCACTCTTACCTGCCACGAAGACTTGAATGGTTCCAGTGGTCGCGCCCGCCGGAACAGTTGCCACCAACTTGGTCGTGGTCGCCGAAGTAATCGTGGCTGAGGTGCCATTGAACTTCACCGCATTTGCCGAGATGGTCGATCCGAAGTTGGAGCCATTGATTGTGACCGACGTCCCTGGCGGACCGCTGGGTGGGGTGAAGCTTGTGATGGACGGATTTCCTCCAGCCCATGCGACGCTCGCCGAGACCAACAACGCGAAGCTGAGTCCCATTCTTAGAACGCGTGCAATCCACGTTGTGGCGCGCTGGCGCGGCGCCGCAGTAATCGCGAGCATGCTCATTCCCCTGATGTAGACAGTCTACCGACCGAACAGCCGGCGTGAAGTTGGAAATCCAGAACAATAATGCAAGACGGTTCTTAGTGGACGAAAACGCGAAGTATTTGGGCGAAGAACCATACAGAATTGCTACCACCGGCGCAATGTGAGTCTTTACGATTGACAATTCATTGAGCCGCGAGGCGCAAGGCTAGCAGACTGGAGTTGGCACGATGTTTCTCGTGCGTGCGTACGCCGATCCGCATCAGCGCAGCCATGAGCGCGGAAGGCAGCATCCAGCATGCGGAGGATCGGCGACGACCCGCAAGGGATTCATCTCCGTTAGCGTGGCGGTCATCCTTGCGGTACAGTCGTCGACCGCGAAATAACGTAGTGCTATGACCCTTCTGCATTCCCTGTCAATCGATCGCTTGCACGTACCGGCACTACTTGCCGCCATTTTTCTGGCTACTCCAGTTCCGGGCGCGCGAGCAGCCGAAAACGCAAAAATCATTGAGCTCGGTCGGGAAGTGTTCAACGACCAGGCGCTTAGCGCCGACGGCAAGACAAGCTGCGGGACTTGTCATGATGCATCTCATGCATATGCAGATCCGCGCCCGCGCAGCATCGGCGTCCTCGGCAAGACAGGAACGCGCAACGCTCCCAGTCTAATAGGCATAGCCGACGATGATTCGTTTCTTTGGGACGGCCGCCGTACTCGGCTCGAGGACGTCGTGCTCGATCCGTTCACCAATCCTGTCGAACTTGGATTGAAATCAAAGAGCGAAATTCTCGGCAAATTGCGCTTAGATCCGCTCGTGCTATCTAACTTTCACGCGGCGTTCCCAAACCAAAATGAAGTGCCAACTTTCGAACAAGTGCGAACTGCACTCGGCAGCTTTATTCATTCTCTTGCTTCCCAGAAAAGCGCGTTAGGCAGCCACACACTTTCGGCCGAGGCCAAGCTTGGGCAGCATTTGTTCGACAGCACGGCCGGATGTGCTGAATGTCACAGCAGGCGTGGAGCGCGCCCGCGATACTCGGACGGCCAATATCATCACTCAGGCATTGGACCGCCACCCGAGTCGCTTGCGAAACTCAGCACGGAAGTCGTGAGAGAGAATCTTGACGCCGATGCCATTGGCCCACGAGTCCTCAGCGATCCTGGCTGGTCATCACTCGGAAGGTTTGTTGTTAGCCACAAACCTGCGGACCTAGGCGCGTTTCGCACGCCCTCGCTCCGCAACGTCGCGGCCACAGCGCCCTATATGCACGACGGCAGCATTGCGACACTCACTGAAGCAGTTGATCACGAAATCTACTATCGCCGATTCAGTAATGGCCATTCGATTGATCTATCTGTCCCGGAACGCCAAGCGTTGGTAGAGTTCTTGAAAACGCTGACGGATACGCCATAGGGTGCATTGAACATTTCACCGGTCCGACTCAAGACTCTTGGGCTATCAAGGGGCAGGCACTGGCCGATCTGAGACATTCCGACACCTATTCCCTCAACAAGTGTGCGTATCTATTTGCGTAACTCTTTCGTGGTAAGCGAGACATTGCGCAATATGGCGCGATTATCGATTCCCTCCACCGGCACCATTAAGCAGTAATTCCCTAAGTTCGACTGTCATGCGCGCAGCCGCATCGGGTACTGGCTTTACTGTCCCGCGGCCGCTGAATCGGTGAGCGCGGGAGTGCTTCCAACCAGTCAGACCCGCGCGATCTCGTCGAGCTCAGCCAGCGATAGATTCCGAGCGATCTGCAAAGTGACTGCTGTGCTAGCCTATTCCTGAGATGATTTTTATTCGGGGGATCATTGATGAGCGGACACTTTCCGGGTTTGCCGAGACGCACGCGTCTCGCTGCCGCCCTCGCCGTCGCGTTCGCGCTATCGGCAGATGCCAGTGCGGGCTCGGTCACAAACTGCTTCGATAACGGCGACGCGGGCGACCTTCGCCACGTGATCGCGGCCGCGGTCGAATCCGAGACCATCGATGTCTCCGCGTGCACCGGCACGATATCGCTCAAAAGCCCCGAGATACCGATCGCGCTCAACTCGCTGAAAATACAGGGTCCGGGTATGGACAGCCTGACACTCGACGCCGACGTGAGCGGCTTTCTGATTCATCGCGTCTTCAATCACACCGGAAGTGGGACTTTGACCGTGTCCGCCGTAACTATCAGCCACGGCGAGTGGCAGGATGATGCAGTCGGTACCATCGTGCGCGGCGGCTGCATCCAGTCATTCGGCACTGTAGTACTCGACCGCGCCCGCATCAGTTCATGTACGGTCGTCGACTCTGAAAGCAGCTTCAGTTTGGGCTATGCCGAGGGCGCGGGCGTCTTTGCGAACAAGGGCATCACGCTCTCGCGCAGCATCATCCTCAACAACCATGTTTACGGCGGCACGCACGGAGCCATTGGCGGCGGCATCGGCACAGCCGGCGACGCGAATATCGCGTACAGCACGATTAGCGGCAATTTCGGTGTGGTCGGGTCCTCGGCACCGGCGGCCGGCGGTGGCGTATTCGCGCATGGCGGCACAATCAAGGCATCAACGATCTCCGGTAATACCGCCGACGTTGGCGGCGGCGTTTATCTGACTAGACTGAGTGCCGGCGATAGCGCCACCATTGTCAACAGCACGATTTCGGGGAATACCGGCAACAAGTCCGCCGGCGGCATGCAGATATCGCTGCCGAATATCGGAATCTACAACAGCACGATCACTGCGAATCACATCATCGGCAGCGCAGAAGGAGCCGCTGGCCTGAAGATTACCGACACCTTCGACGGCGCGCCCATCGTCGTGCTGCAAAGCGTGCTGGTTGCCGGCAACACAGTCGGTCTCGCCGGCACTCCGTGGGATTTCTCCACGGCAACGCCGAACGGCCATGCCTTCGTTGTCGGCGGCAGCCATGACCTGATCGTTGCCGCGCCCAGCGAAACGCTGCCGGGAGGCACAATCGGGGACTGTCCGTTGCTCGGCCCGCTGCGCGATAACGGCGGGTTGACGCTTACGCATGCGCTGTATAGCCACAGCGCGGCCATCGATGCGGGTAACAACGTCGCACTGGACCCGGCCACGTTCCAGCCGTATGCGAACGATCAGCGCGGGTCGCAGGCTATCAACGGTACGCGCACGTATCCGCGCGAGTCGGGTGCCGCCGACATCGGCGCTTACGAAGTCGACAAGAGCGACATCGTCTTCAACAGCGCGTTCGAGGGTTGTCCGTAACGAGCCTGGCTGGTTTTCTCGCGCCGCAAGGCGATATCACCGGATTGTGCGAACACTTTAAATAAAAAGAGGGACCAGCGGGTACTGGTCCCTCGCGGGGACCGAGAGAACCTCAGGGGGAGGTTCATTCGGCTGCCATTGCTGGCGAACACATCGTAGTTCAGTGCAGCGAAATGCGCGCCTGTCAACTTTGACAGTAGAGGCATGTCAAAAAATGACGGGCCAGTGGGGATGCTGGCCCGTCGTGGTGTGCCCGGAGAACCTGGAATGGTCCTCCAGCCTGGCCATCCTTAGCCACGTTGTCCGAAATCGCGGTGCTCACGCACGGCCCTGTGTTTGTTGGGGAGTGTGTTCCAACAAGAGGTTAGACCCGTTTAGGAGCAGAAGTTTCACCGATTCTCGTAAGGGAATCGTGGTCGAACCGTTCACGAATCGTTCTGGAAAGGAATCCGTATGCGTTTCGGTCCGTAGGGCTTTGTCCCGCGGCTTTCAATGAATGCGAACGCACATACGTCGACAGATTGGCAGCGTAAGGTTTACGCGTTGTCCCGAACTATCCCAAAGCTGCCTAGGAATCAACGTGGCGGATTATCGGATTGAGGCCAGCGCCGATCCAGAATCGGGGTTTTATTTCGTCCAGATTTTCTCTCCGAGCACGGCGCTCACGGCCGTCGCTCGAACCAAGCCAGTCTATGTCTCGCTGGAAGAGGCGCAGAAGAAAGTTGGCGACTCGATCGCGTCGGCGATAAGCGCCAACTCCGAGCCGGAATGGAAGGCGATCGTTTTTGATAACACCTAGCACCGCGTTGCAATCTGCGCGCGGCGCGATGTGATTATTTTCAAAATGCAAAACACCTTGCCGCGCCAGAGCGCTTGCAAGCGCAATTTCGCTCATCAATGACGCTGGCATGAGGCTTGCGATACTAATCGCGCGATCGCAAGGTCCCAGTGGGGGCTCCAGCGAGCAAAACGGGCCGGATCAACCGGCTCGTTTTTTTTCAATGCCCGGAAGCGTTATCCGAAGTCGAGAATGGACGTCTCCTTGGCCCATTCCTGCCACTGCGCGTCCGAGCAGTCGGCGACGGTGCTTCCCTCGCGGTAACGAACCGTCGATTCTTCCGGATGCCGCTCGATAACTGCGCGCTTCTCTCCGCGCTGATGCTCCAGCACGTCGCCTTGTCGCGGATCAATTCGAGGATTGCGCATCGCCTATCCCTCCTTAGACCGTACTTGCTCGGCCAGCCTGCGCTTCGGTGTGGGGAGTTACAAGTGACTTTGGTCCGGTTTCGGCGTATCACCAAGGTCATGACAACACAGCAGGCCAGCAAAGGGCGCCGACGCGGCGTGTCCTCCACCGTTTTCGGCTGTCGCCAAGGAGAGACGAACAGGTTGCGCACACCGGTTGGGATCATTTACGGCTGTGTGCTCCTGACCGGATTCATAGCGAGTCCCGCGATCTCAGTGTCGGCTGACACAACGACTGCGTTCGAACTCGTTGCCGACATTCCATTACCCGGGGATACCTCTCGTTTCGACTATGCCAGCCTCGATCCGGGACGCCATCTGTTGTTCATCGCCCATCTCGGAGCGAGCGAAATCCTGGCGTTCGATACGCGAACACGAGCGGTCGTGGCGCGAATCAAGAACGCGAGCCACGTTCACGGCGTGCTCGCGATTCCCGAACTGAACCGAGTCTATGCCAGCGCGACGGGAACGAATGAAGTCATCGCGATCGACGAAACGAGTTTCGCTGTCGTCGCGCGCATGCCGGGTGGTATTTACCCCGACGGGATGGCATACGCGCCCGATGCGAACAAAGTTTATGTTTCGGATGAAACCGGCGCGACCGAAACCGTCATCGACGTGCGTTCAAATCGCCGTGTCGCTTCGCTCCAGTTGGGCGGTGAAGCCGGAAATACTCAGTATGATCCGGTTTCCAAGCACATCTTCGTCAACGTCCAGACGCGGATGCAACTCGTCGAGATCGATCCGGCGACGGACACGATCGTCGCGCGAATCGACCTGCCCGGAGCGGACGGCAATCACGGATTGCTGATCGACGCGCGGCGGCAGCTGGCATTCATTGCATGCGAAGGCAATGACAAACTCTTGGTATTGGATCTGAAGACGCGCCGGCTGCGAGAGGCGCTGGCGGTCGGCGGCGGTCCGGACGTGCTTGCCGAGGATGTTGCCGCAAGCGAAATTGTCGTGGCCGCCGAATCCGGCATCGTCGACGTGTTCGGCATCGGACGCGACAACGCGCTCGAAAAAATCGGACGATTCATCGCTCCCAACGCCCATGTCGTGGCGATCGATCCCGATCAGCATTTGCTTTATCTGCCGCTGAAGAATCTGTCCGGCAAACCCGTGCTGCGAATCATGCGGCGACGATAGATGTGCGCCGTCGCGCGCAACGAACGGCAAGAAAAAACCCGCTGGAAACAGCGGGTTTTTTGTTCGTATCCGAATCGTCGTTCGTCGATCACGGATACCGCGTGAGCGCACCTCGACGCAGGCTCTGTCCACCGTCGGCGCCTGGATAAGAGGCTTCGAACTGCAGTGAACGGGGCTTGTTGCCGGCATGCAGCACGAACGTGCCTTGCGCGAGCCGGGAGCACGCACTGCCGCCACGCACATCACTGAATTTCAGCGACCAGGCATCGCCGTTCGCGGAATATTTGCCATGGGCCAGCGTGCATGAAGTCTCGCCGTCGATGCGCAGCGTCGAGTCCTCCGCGTCAGGAGCGCCGAGGATCAGGGTCGTTCGGGCCACGCTGCGCATGCCCTCGACTTGCGAATTGCCGACCCATTGGCCCGGCAGGTCACCGCCCGTCGTGGCATAGGCAAACAACGGGATTCCGGTCAGCAAGGCGATGGTCAGCGCGTTGAGCATTTTAATTTTCATGCAGCCTCCTCAGTGATCAAATGTGCGCAAGGAACGTTACATCCGTGCACATCTTCAAGCGCGAGAAACAGCCGCGCATCTGCGGAAAGTCACCGTGTAATTTGGCGGATGCCAGGACAGATGCAACCGTCTGGCGCGCTGCTGCATCTAGCAATCACAGGGGAATACCGATTCCGCTCTGTATCGTGCTCGGTGCTAAGCTGTCTGCACGAACTTCGGGGAACCGCCATGTCGCTCATTCTGATCGTCGTCGTTCTGTTCGTCGTTGCGACCGGGCTGCGCATCGTGCAGCAATTCCAGCGCGGGCTCGTGTTCCGCTTCGGTCGTTACGCTTCGACGCGCGGACCGGGACTGACCTGGATCGTTCCGATCGTCGACCGCATGCAGATCGTCGACGTGCGGGTCGTGACATTGCACATCGAACCGCAGGAAACGATGACGCGCGACAATGTACCGGTGAAGATCAACGCCGTGGTCTGGTATCGCGTAACGAACCCGGAGCACGCGATCATCGAGGTGTCCGATTACGAGCGCGCAATCGCGCAAACGTCGCTGACGACGCTGCGCACCGTGATGGGCCAGCATTCACTCGATGAGCTGCTCAAGGAACAGGACAAACTTTCCGCGATGCTCAAGGAGACGATCGACAAGCTCACCGAGCTGTGGGGCATCCAGGTCGAGCGCGTCGAGATAAAAGACGTGGAGATTCCGGTTTCCATGCAGCGTGCAATGGCTCAGGAAGCCGAGGCGCTGCGCGAGAAACGCGCACGCATCATCAAGGCCGAAGCCGAACTCGAAGCGGCCCGCAAGCTGCGTGAAGCGGCCGATGAGATGATGAAATCGAAGGTTTCGCTCGAACTGCGCCGCATGCAAATGCTGACCGAGATCGGCGCCGAGCAGAACACGATGACCGTAGTGATGATGCCGTCGGAGTTCGTTCGTGCCGCCGAGAGCATCGCCAACATGGGGCCGGCGCGCCAGGATAGCGCGAGCTGACGTGATGACGCGCGCGAATGGCCTGGTCGCCGCGGTCTGCGTCGCTGTCTTCGCGACGGCGTCGTATGCGTCCGATACCGCGACCGCGACGAAATTCGCTCTCGACGAGGCGACGATCTCCGACCTGCAAGCGCGCATGAGCAGCGGAAAACTCACCGCGC
>Ga0207649_10000171_pt1:37500-53233 | contig 53233 bp, 23 predicted proteins | sample KBSC43metaG_FD_184317 | JGI IMG/M metagenome (GOLD analysis project Ga0207649, IMG submission 184317) | Corn rhizosphere microbial communities from Kellogg Biological Station, Michigan, USA - KBS C4-3 metaG (SPAdes) (version 2) | ecosystem: Host-associated > Plants > Roots >... | reverse complement strand
AGAAAGGAGACTAGACTGATCCATTCTTGACGTCGGCGTTGGTTTTTCCAACGAAACGAAAAAAAGAACATTCGAACAAATAGACTTGATTCCATGACAAGCAAAAATGCTAGCTTCCCAGTACAGTAACGCATACACTATAGACTTTATTCTCCCGTGCTCTACCCAACGAAAGCCATAGTATAGTAACGAAAGCCATAGTATAGTTGAGAACAGGAGCGGGAGACTGAACACCGACACAATGTCGATTTGACAGATCATCGCCATCTCTTTTGATGTAACGAGCACTCTTTCACGAACTTCTCGGACAAAACGCAATGCTCGTTTCGCATACACTAGAGCGTTTGTCCCATCCTTATCTAGTGGGCCAATGAGATTACTATTACTATTACTATTACTATTACTATTACTATATACTATACGCATTTTCTGAGGAGCAACATGAGACTTGATTTCCTCCATCTCTGAATACGAGTTCAGCTCCGGCACCTATTGATTTAGCTCCTTCTAACATTATATATAATATATATCTATCTATTATCGCGTGTATACTTTCTTTACTTTGTATCTGTGCTATTTCGGTTTTCGTCGGCTACCTGACTTTGATTTTTCTCTTTCGAGCCGAGAAAAAAGAAAGATTTTAAAGCCAGGGTCCCATAACTTTATAAAATAAGAAAAATCCATTTTTCCTATATAGAGATGATATCGCGCTTGCGGCTCTTTCCCCGATTTATCGTTGATTCCTTTTCTTTTTTTCGCCTATGCCAACTGAGCTAACTAACTTGCTGTTTTTTACTTGTTTGGTATCTAGAAATGCCAATTCAGTGAAACATACCAGAATATCGTACTAGATAGAGACTGGGCTCGTCCTGTATCAAGTACTATCTGCCTTTCCATGGCCTTGAGCGGACCTTTACTCAGCTCCTGCTAGAAGGGCTTACGACGAATAAGATTGTTGGAATGGCTTTAAGTGTGCCGGGCTTGCCCCTATTCCAGTACTATATAGATAGCCTCGCCTCGATGGATCGTTGATTCCTCAATCATGGCATGCACAATACGCCAGAGAACCTAAATCATCACATCATTGTAATACGCATTTTCTTGTAAGTTAAGGGAATAGGCCCTGCCCTGGAAATCCATCTCGATCGAAAGCAAGTGAGCTTGTCGGTTGAGTCGTCATAGATAGTGGTTTCCTCAAGTCAAGCAAGCCCTAGAAACTCGATCCCACAGGGGAGGGGATATTCATTTGAGTTGCCGGTGCCGATCTACGCTTTCCAGGTAGTGAGCCTGCTTCATGACTCGATCTATATTTGATTTGCCGAAGATAGTGGTCTCCTTTTGAAGAAGTCGATTTTTCTCTTGCTTTTCCACCGGGCCGGTGCTCCCCTCTGTTAGGAAAGCTGGAAAGGTCTCTGGTTTGTGAGTGACAAAGGTTTCATTCATCTTACTGCCGTTTATTGGATCGAGAATAGAAACGATTGCTTGATGGCTGGTTGAACCATCCTTGCCAATGAGGTGGAGTGGCCAGTGCATCCCATGATATGAGTGACTGCTGGGCACCCTTCCCGCTACTTCTCTTTCCTCGGTAAGCGGATTTCCGTGGAGTTTGCTCCGCTCTAAAGAAGGGTTACCAGAATAGAAATAGGGGAAGGATAGGCCTCATCAATTAGCATTCTATTGAGTCATTGTTTAGCAATCTCGCAGTCATTGAGACAAAGACTTAGCACAGGAGAGGGATCACTGGAGCTATGGCACTTTTTAGCCAGTCTGGCTGAAAGCAGCCTAAGTCCAGGCAATGCAATTCCGGTGGGACGTGCCCAAAGTGGCTTTTGCCAGAAGAAGCGGTTTTGCGGGATGGGGAAAAAAGGCATTTCAGTACATTGTTCGTCGAAGGAATAGAATAAAATAAAGGTATGCTCTCCTGAAAGGAGAAGGAATTCAGGCTAGCCCCCCTGCTCTATCGTCAGTCGTTCTCACTCCTTCGTCCATCATACTCCCCGCGCCGCACTCCCCAAACTCTATAGGTTGCGTTAGCAATACGAGCGAATTGGCGGTTTCGAGCGTGTAGCAATGCGAGATAGAAGATTGAGCTTGCATGCAATAGCTATGGGTAAGTGCGCCGTAGGCACGAGTGAAGGGAACTAGTAGCCTTATCACGTCAGGTAGCTAGCTAACCGAAGGAGATATATGCCGTTTCGCCACAACAACGCCTATCGGCCAAGACCACTTGAAGATGGAGAGTCAAGTCTATCTCGCCATGAAAAGTGAAGTGAAAGTAAAGTAGTAACAGGATTTCCATTGAAATACTATTATTTCCGATCTGCTTCATCCTCAACCAAACAAGACAGCGGATTCTCATTTATCATAGGTAAGATCAAAGAAGAAGAAGTCGGTTCTAGTCCCTTTGTTAGCCCGAATTGTTGCTATCTCTTTCTGTCGAAGGGAATGCAAACAAAGCGCATCATCCTAGTACGAGATCATCATCCCCGTAGGAGATTCCGGAGCTTTGCACATCCATCAGTCACGTGGACCATACGCACTGGTGCTTTTGCTCAGCTCTGTCGATACCTCGAGCTTCTATTTCTTCTGTTAAGGGAGATGATGTAAATGTCTTAGTTTTCCCGGTAATCCACAATCCATTGTCAAAAGCGAATTGTGAAATATCTACGCCTAAATGATCAGAGACTTAAGTTGCCTCCGTCTAAGGAACCCCTGGATAAGCTTCCTAGATCCTCGCTTATCGTTCACGATGCCATAAACCTTGGTTAGCTCTTCAGAAGCAAGGTATGCCAATTAGTTCAGATGGTGTTCTACCGCCCAGCCCACTTCTTCCATATTTGAAAGCCTTGTCTTCCTATTGATTCCACTCCAATAAATCTATTGCACACCCAGTGGTGAGGTCGGTGATAACCCAGTATTAAAGAGCGGATTCAGCGACTTGTTACACAAATCATTGTAAAGTACAGAGAAAAAGGAGATCTAAATTGGTCAATTTCAAACTCCCGCCACATCCGGGCGAAAGGAGTGGCAGATAAATCGAGAATCCAATTTCGAATGAGCAGAGGAAAGGTGTTTTCCCTCGTTTCTCGCTTTGATTGGCTCGTGGGTGGATAGAAAAGAGATTCTTGGCTGCGCATGTCAGTTGACCATGTTCCAGAAATCGATCCAACCAAGGAAAAAGATACAGACGGATCTTGCTTCTTATGTGCTGCCCTGGTAAAGACCCGTAAGTGGAATCAATAATAATCCTTTCTAGTGGGACTATGCTGGGTTTCTTATGTTAGGAAAAAGAGGGTTCCAAAATCCTTTAAACAAATCCGGCACTTGCTGCGGGAACTTCATTGTGGGCAGTTCCCCACAGAAGATGACCTGGCACTTATCGAGATGTTGTGGACGTATCACCATAGTTCTTAGCTGTCCGTATTGGCGGTTAGTAAGTAGTTTGGTTTCTAGGAGGAAATTGGTTCCATTTCTCTTGCATCCATAAGTAACAAAGATCCTCTTTAGGAATTTCTTGCGGCAGGGTTGTTAGCTTGGCTTGAGTATTGCAAGGATGGATTCGAGAATGGTGTTTTCAGAACGACGCTTGTCCGCCTGCTTGTGAGTCAGTTCTGCCACTCTTTCCTGCTGAAGCAAGAATCCGAGGCATGACTAGACCACTCTTCGATGAGATAGTCAAGACCCTGGTAAGCGTTAAGAAAGAGAGGCCATAGGCACAGTCTCCCCTTGGGAAAAAGGGAAACCCGGCTCCATTTTCTCTAAAAACTTCTATCTGGCCACCTGAATAAGTTGATCAAACTCTTGGCATACAGATTTGAATTCTAGTTGGTATCGGCCTGTCATACTCATCCTCCCCTCGCCCATGAAGTATGATATCCGTTGTAGTGCTTCCAATAGCAGAGCCGTGGATCCGACAACCTTGTCTACTGTAAGGCTGGGGATGTGAGTCTATGCGTTCTCCACTCCATTCTATTGATGCTTCTTATTAGCTAGATCGGGCCCAATTGACAGACAGGTTCTGCCCTCCGAGCACTAAATCCCTTCATCTTGCACTGGATAAGGGAATCTAGTATTGAGAAAGAATGGTACTTCTTTTTTACGTCGTTTATAGACGGAGGAATGGATACGAGTAGCAACATCGGGAGATGGAAGCTGACACAGGCAAGACAAAACATGAGTCTTCATAAGCTAGAGCTTCCGACCTTTACTATTTACATCAGCTCAACCTTCTTGCCCATTTGCTTTAGCGGTTTGATTGGCGGGTTTTCGGCCTTGCGTAGATGGTTTGCTTGGGCTCTAGGGTCATTCCCTTCTCAAGGCTGGCAAAGTAGGTTCTTTATTACTCGAAAGCCGTTGCACTTTCGTTTCTTAAAAGTAAGGTATTGGTATACGGATCAGTAGGAACTGTTTTGGAAGTCTACTCTAGTCTAGTACAGTGCTTTAAAGTAAAGGTAGCCAGTAGTGGTAGCCTGTAATGGATCGTTCAGGGAAGGGAAGAAGCGTGGCATCATTTATCCTAGCTTTACAAGCTTGATAAGTATTGGTACAGGTATTGTTAATGGTTGGTTCCTTGAAGGGAAGTGCTATCATTATAGCTATCTTTTTACTAGTAATGGAAAGGTACAGGAACCTTCCTTGAGAAGAATGGGTTTTGGTGAAGGTGCGGGGCTGGTATTGGTTTTTGTTGCTAGGTTTTGAAGATGCCTTGCAGGGAATTGGTACAGGTACAGCTTCCTTCGTATCTGGTATGGGTGATTGGTATAACCTAATGAAAAGAGGAGTGGTTGCTACTACTTCCTTAATAAAACCAGCTTCCTAAATAAAACAAATAACAACTTTATTGTTCTTCTTCCTGCTTTCTTCTTCTTCTTCTTCCTCTAGCTCCAATAGCAACCTGCTTCGGATCCAGCATCTGCTTTCTTCCTATTTCCTAAATCTAACAAAAACAACTTCTTCTTCATCCTCCTACTCCTAAATAACAACCCTGCTTCATACCTTCCTTTTGGCCTTGCAGAGAAGTGGTATCACTGCCTGAAAGGATAAGAGTGTGTCTAGTTTTACAGTGTATAGCCTAGTGCTTGAGTAGAGAGGTTTCTTTCTGCCTTTTGTACAAGAGCAGTTAATGTAGTTGTACTGGTGCGTTCGTTTAGGCCTTGCTTGATGGGATGCAGGTGATGGTGAAGTGTTCCTTGCTTTAGAAGAGTCCTATATATTTTAGCTGACAAGAGCAGTTAAGTTAAGTAAAGTTATGGTAGTGGCAGGTAAGGATCCTTCGTTTCTGGTTTAAGCCCGGATAAGAAAACAAGGAAGTTGGTTGAAGACTCCCTCTCTCTCATTCTTCCGGAATGGAAATGCCATTCTCGATAGCAAGGTAGGAGACATAGCAGCCATAATCACTTTCATCAGAAAAGAGGTTTGTTTTCTTGCTTGTCGCTACAGATCGTTTTTCCGGGCTTCATCAGGAAGAGCACTTGCCATTCTAAGGTTCAATGAAGCGGGTCGAAATATGGCTTGCTTACTTCTACTTCCTTCCGTTCGTGTAAGCACTCATGCTTCCACTTCACTCTCCTCTCGAAAGCCAGGCCAGGTTCTAAGTCCGGTAGGTCACTAGCAGTTCGAGAAGAAGGGTTTTGTTTGATTCACGAGTTCACTCAACAACCGGATTTGCCCTCGATACCCAAGAAGAAAAAGTGGATTTCCCTTAGGGCCACAACTAATTAGGCAACCCTATTTTCCCTCAGGAGATCAGGAGAGTCGATGGTTGATTCGAAAAGTCCCTCTCGCCTAGTGGCTAAACTAAAGAATCCGATGGCACGCTTGGGATCTAACCAGCACCAGAGATCTCTGTTTCAATACGCCGATCCGATCCTTGAAATACGCCGATCTACCAAACAGCTTGCTTGCTTTTAGTTGACGGGCAAACCTGAGCACTAACTAGTCCTGTTCCACTTCTGAATCTACGTCAAATTTCCGGAAAGCTAATCGATTTTAAAAAAGTGCATCTAAAGCACCCTTTACTAAAATCAATGTAGTTGCATGCAAACCTTCTGCAATAGCATGATGAACCAAGAAATCTCCGGGTTAGCATATATCAATGATGTTTTCCAAGGGCTCAAAACGCTAGGTTCGTTCTCTCGCTCCGGTAGACTGCTTCTTCTCTCAATTGCCAAGAATGGTGCTGGTAGATAGCATGGTTTTGGTAGAAACGATATCTCGTACCTGCTTTGCTATAAGTGCCTTCCCTCCCTTTTGATTAGGGAAATGGGATTCAAGATTTCGAATAGTTCGATGCAGATGGGCCAGTTCTTGTCCGAAGAAGGATGTTTGCTTTGAGGTTTCCCCTAGTTGGGGAGACCGAGAAGGCCCTAACGACATTGCATCTCCTGTTCTCCTGTGTTAAGAAGAAAACTTGTCCGAAAAAGCGAGATGATAGGAATAGAGATTGGAATGAAAGTTGGACTAGTAGATCCTTGTTCTTGTTCAATGAATACTTCTTTCCCAGGTGCTGTCAGAAAAAGCAAACTGGTTGGATCCCAGTACTTAGAAACCATTTCTCCGAAGCAGGTGCCAAACCTTCTCTTCTTCCCTTAGAAATTGGTCCAGAATAGGCATTCTTCGCTTAGGGCAGGTAGGTTCTCGGGAAAACGAACTAGACCGGTAAACTATTGCATCTTGGCCCGAGAAAAGAAAAGATGGATTGGAGTGATTGAACTAGAACCCGGGTGAGCCCTCCTATTGATCAGATCTCGGTAGTGAAATGATAGGAAATATGCCAAGAATAATTCCATTTCATCTCTTGTGTGATCAAACGGGTTGCCCAATGTACCAAATGCTTTCTATAAAGTGTGGAAATAGTCAATGTAGGATGGGACTCTGACCTAAAACATATGTGCTGGGTGTATCTTCCCGCCGACCAAAAACTTATGCCCAGTGCCAGACCTGAAAATAAAGGAAATATAGGAATGTGGAAATAGGAATGTAAGAAAAGCCATCAAGCTAGGAACACAGAAAGCTACCACTTCTTGTAAACAAACCTATGCTATGAAACAATCAAAGTAGATCGGATCGTATGAGGGATGCCTACAGGGCAAGGATATCATGATTTGAACAAGCAGGGGAAAGTCAAGAAGCAAGGTCACTAATCTAGATCCGGCCTGGCCGAAGGATAAGAAATGGATGGCTATCGCTTTCCTTCTTAGGTGAGGGATTCGAGATGTATGCGCCCGCATAAAGATCTGAGAAGCTATGAATCTGTCGTATATACTATAATAGACGAACAAACACATAAAGAGAAACCGGAGACTAATGACCTAGATCATCAAACCTTTCTGTCCACACTCGATCCTTAGCAATAAGCCTACAGCTAAGAAGATGGAATGGTACCAAGCTCACTTATACGCACTCCTAAATGAAACAAACTAGACTATCACACTAAGTTACACCTGCCCTGAGCCATAAATCAATAGAAGAGTTCGGTATTATTTCCATCTTTTCCATTAGTTTCTATGAAATCCTGATATTCGTTTTTCTATTCCACTGCGCATAGCCCGGTTCTTTCCGCTAGCACTGGCAATAGACCCTTAACCGGCACTGGCACTGAGTGCATTACTTACTGAATTACTTACTTTACTGCACTGCATTTCCAGCTGGCCTTCCCGAGTACGAGTATGGGTTCGTTGGATCATTCTATTCTATGTCAATTGGAAGTTGCATTTCAGACTCTGGAAGCCCCGTTCCTTCTCCTTTTAAGGTAAGGTAAGGTCGGCATAAATCCATCAGTGGTAGGAATCAACGATCCATTTCGTAAGAGAAGAATTGGGGAAAGCACGCAGTTGGCAGTTGACATCTTCAATACAGAACTCTTTCTTCGCTTTCTTTTCAGGAAACTCGAAATCTCGAACTAGAAATCTCGTAAGAGAGGATCAAGCTCTAGTCTCACAATTGAGAAGTACGGCACCTTTTTGCCCAATAAGCTAGTCTACCTTTACTGCGGCACCTCGAAGGAATGAATAGCCCGGCCCCTTCTCTCAGGAATCCGTTGATAAGGCAGTGTAGGAGTGCAAATCCTTCTAGAGACTTTCCAGTCCAGATTCGACGCGACGCTTAGCTTATTATTCTTCTGAAGATGCAATTCTGGATCTCTGTACAAGCTTTCAAGATTGGCTGGGCGTGAAGCATCTCTATTTCTTGTGATTTCCTTGTCAGTTTCTCTAGCAGCCCTACCTCAAATCCTCTTCTGTGGAAAACTAGTTCGTTCATCTGATGGCACCCAATGAGTAACTACTAATGTTATGAATAAAAGGCCAGTCGCAGATTGATCCGATACGCCAGACCTGCTTCCGTTGTTTGACTTCCTGACTTCCTATAGTGTAGCTTTCCCTGAGCGAGAATACGACCCAGAAGTACCCGCCACTCTATCTCTGAAGTGAGTTCTGTCGACACCTCACAAAGAAAGAAAAGGAGGGCTAGGCCCGAATAGGTCTTTGAATCCTGGCCAGAATTGAGGGGAGCTTCGCTCTCCATTGAGTAAGGAAATCCAGCCTCGGGAATGAAAGTAATTAACTGAAATATCCAATAACATATAAAATAGAAATGTTAAAGCATAACGAAAGAGTAAGACCTCGGTCGTGCAAATCATGCCGAGGAGGCTTCCTTTCAACAAAATGCAAGGATTCTCCGGGGGATAGCCGCTATTAAAGAAAGCCCTGGGCTGTGGACTCAGTATGGAATGGAGATAATGTGGTATGCTTTCCACTGTTGGCAGTTCTAGATAAGAAAAGGTTGAGTTCGGCTGGCTCGGCTCGCTAGGAGGATGAAGCTTCTACTCTTTGAGTGAAGTAAGTTGGAATCTTTCATCGTTCTTTTCCTTCTAATGTCGGACTGATGAAAGTCGTTTTTATGAAGAAGCGTTGAAATAAGAAAAAAATGGTGGTCAAATAGAAAAAAGAAAAAAAGATTGAGGGCTTTTGCTGCCTATAGGGCAGGTACTCATTGTTTTACTTCGCTCTTCTTTTCTCGCCAAAAAGTAGAGCAAGGAAAGAAAATGAACACGCAAGGAAAGAGGTTGGTTATTCGATCACTGTTCTCGGAGTCGTACACACTCCACTTATGAGTTGAACAAAGAAAGTAATGCTCGAAAAAAGAGAGTAATGCAAAGTGGACAGATCAAGTCAAACACGAGTCAATTCCCTAAAAAAGTCTCCCAACCTGACTGGAAAAGTGGGAACCGACTTCATCAAAAACCATCAAGTCAAGCCCATATGCATTTAATAATAAGGGATGTTTCGCTAAGGATCCAAAAAGGTTTCTTATAATCTGTCTAAATAAAATCCAACCGTCCTTTCTTTAGGAGAATATCGCCTATTTCTCACTTTTGATACCAGTTGAGTACGGCACGGCACGGCACTATCATGAATCAATGGAAAGCTTTTTTTCTGACTAGAATTGACACGCTACTGCTAGTTGTAACGTAAACAGTGGACTCACTCACTCAATCTGCCGTGCCAGGTATGAAAAGAGAAGCTAGTCCGGAAGCAAGGTCAATCAAGTGCGCCACGTCTGTCCCAGGCAAAACCACTGACTGCTATGGCAACCTCTCTTTTGATTCTCCTCATTAGATTCTACTAATCTCATTGGGAGCTGATCTGAAAACTTCTATCCTATCTCGCTATGGGCCAAAAGTGCATCTCACCTAGTGGAAAAAGTTGCACTATTTCTTGGCACAACGATGGATTCCAGGCATGGCTGGCTGAAGAACGGAAAATGCTTTGATTATGCATTTCTCGAATCTAGTCCAACACAACTGAATTTCGCCCCTCCTTCCTACTTTACTTTCCACCGGACTCATTCCAAGAGTCAAGAGTGAATGGGATTCTATTAGGCAACGAAATCAAGTGCTAGTCCCCTTCTCGGGAAAGCCAATTTCCTATTCCAAGAGTCTAGTGGTAAGTTCTAAGCTGGAATGGGTCCGATCCTTGCTAATGAATGAACTCCGTCACTACTCCTTTCCTTGGGCCAAAACCACGGAATATTTTCAGGAAACTAGACTCGAACTGAACCATAGCCCGGCACCCTCGAAACGATGGATTGCTTTTGAGAAAACCGCATCTCACTCAAAAGTAGCCTACCCCATTTTCCCGAGGGAATACGCAAATCCGGAGTGGGAGAAGGCTAAACCCATTTCTGTTCTGATCCGCCAGATCATGTCATGTCTTGTGTCAAATAGATATTGTCGTATGGTATGGAGTGAGAATCGAGATGACTATGGCCAGTAGAAAGAAAGAGAGAAAGAGGTAACGGCATCTGATTACCGCTTTTAGCATGGAATTTGGTACCGGATCGTTTCGAAAACGAGTCCCTAAAGTCTGTTTTCATTTCAATGGCAGGCTCAAGGAGTGGAAAGTGAGTCCATTCCTTGGTAAAAAAAATGAAGTAATGCTGCTTCCTTCTTAGACTTAGAGAAGGGCCCCTATTTTTTATTTTAGTCTAAGTAGCCTATAGTGGTTGTTTCCACTTAAATAAAGGGCGGGTAGGCTAGGGAGGGAATGTTTACTTTTCTTATTTGCGGGGAAAAGAGTTGATGCCGCTAGCAGCTCAGCTTAGGCCGTACCTACATGGGCTCCAGATCCTCCCTGTCTTCCTGCAGATTCTGATTCCAGCTTGCCTTGAATCCCAAACATAACGACTACTTGATTCGCGCCGGGCGATTCCAGTTCCAGAGTGATTTAGCCCGCGCCTGGGACAAGTGGTTTAGTGGACTCTTGAGAAGTAGCTTTTCGGATCTCTGGGTACGTGTTCCACCTTTGTTTGGGCGTTGCAGAAAGATAACCTGCTGCCAGAAGAAATAATGCAGAATTGAGTGAATAATGCCTTTAAACCGGTACCGGTAAAGTACTCTCGCGCTTATCTATTTATAGGCCCAACCTATGAAACAAGGTTCTCTACCTGTGTAGATACGGCAAACAAACTCTACCAATACCAATCCACCGGAAGAAGCCTGAACAATCACCCAGCAAGAGCTTTATAGGATGTTTCCTTTCTTAGTCTTAGTCGAGGTTCTTACAACGTGGCTTGATGCAGTGTAGATGTTTTGGTAGTCCAGTTCAGAGATATGACAGGAAAAACTCCACACTAGAGACAAGAACATAGAAGAGAATAAAGGCAAGGGTGTGCTTCTTCTTTCTGGAGAGACTGACAATAAGAGTAGATTAGATCGTGTGCTTCTCGGTGCGCCGACTACTTCACTGTTACCTACCTATCATTCACTAGACCGAGTATGAGTACGGACTGACATTCACTAGACCAAGTCAGAGTAGGGGGTTCCATTCTTCACTACACCCAATCTGTACCGACTCCCATTAATTACAGGTTACGAGTGTGGAAAGACTTCTTACTTTATTCCATTCACTACTGGTTAAGTAAGCATGAACGTAGATAAGAGAGGAGTCAATGGAACTCTTGGCTTGTGAACAAGTGACTTCTTTCTTTTCATAGACTACACTACAGACTATCAAGCACTAGAAAACAACAGGCCCAGTTACGTACGAGTCAGGCAATTGTCTACCCTCACGAAGCAATGAGAAAAGGTAGGTGCTGATGTGCTAGTATAGAACATAAGTAAGAAAGCATCTATTTCCCTATAATCACCGACGTTGGTATTTGCCTACACCCCATTCTATGAAAAACTCCGCAACTCCAAATATTCGATATAATAGGAAGGCCATTCACTTTAAGAGGAAATGGAGCTGCATAGCGTTGCCTTCAGACTGGTATTAGCAAATGCTTTGTTGATCTGAACCGAACAAAGACACATCTTTGGTGCAGTTTTCCTAAAGGCGGCTCACAGGGAAGAGATCCGTTTTGTCAATCAGCAAAACCAGTTTTCGTAGTGATGAAAGAAATTTCCCTCGATCATGTGTTCTCGGCCCTGTGACTGGTAAGTCAGTTCAGGCAAGAGATGATGGCGGGTCGATCACGATTTAGTCTTATTGATAATTGAGTATACGTCCGCCTAAGGTAAGGTCTGGTTAGAAATCCTTAGGAACAAGAAAGGGCACACAATCAAAGCCAGAGGTCTTCGAACCTTGGTATTTCGAATCAGATTGATAGCTTTTTGAATGGCAGCGGTTCCGGGACTCTAGTCTTTCGTTTACAGGTTCTACATTAGGTTCACGAAACCTATCTACACAGCAAGCTTCTTCAACAGGTCATTGGACATCACCCTCACTTCTTCTAGCAGGAAAGCGCGTTAAGAGGTAAGATCGTACCTCAAGTCAAAGGGCCTCGTTATAGTTGGAGGCAACACACGCTGAACAAACCTCAACTTGCCTATTTTGTGTAACTGGTTGAAACTACGAATTTCCAGTTCATCTTACGATGGTATACGGTGACGGGCCAACCTTCTATACTAGTGCATTCATAGGAGGACGAAGCAGGAATTAGGAAGCCCTACACTTCAACCGGAGCGAACTTCACACTCGAACTTAGATATAGCAAATAGATCAAATAGGCTCAGAGAGATACGGGGCATAATCAAAGAAAAAGAACCGTTGGAGTGGCAATACAGCTAGATAGATAGATAGAAAGTCTGATTCTAAACTCAGTCTGATCTGTCACACCCAGCCATAAACAACCATTCCAGATTCCCAAGATGAAGTGGAAAGAAAGAGGATGCATTCAGGATCTCATACTTCGAGAGCTCAACAGCTGTTAGGAACGTCGAGTCCCGCTAAGAACTGCTAACGTCGAGGGCTTTGATTCTTTTATTTCCTACCCAACATAGGCAACACTAGACTGATCAGACTCAAAAGACTACGCCTTGTCTTTTTGTCCTAAACTCAGCCGACTCTCCATATTCAACTGTTTATGCCCCCCATAGTAAAAACCACTCACACCAGTTTTGCCTAGTAGAGTGTACGATCAAAGTGAACTTTTTATGCCAGCCATAGTCAAAAGTCCTACTTTCCTTCGCACATCCGTTTGATTGCTTAATCTGTTTTGTTACCCTTGCTATCCTTGCCTCCTATGGATAAAAGGAAGAAGAAACCTAGTTGAAGTAAGGAAAACAGGTTCATAAGGTTTTCGAGTCGAATCTTTGATATGGAAAAGTCGTATCACCGCTCCGCAACCTGAACCACGGCACTTCCAATCCTCTTTATATCACGATTCATTATGCAAATAAAGCTTTTCCTTGCCACTTGGATTCTGGCACTTTGAAAGAAATACGAACACTTCCACTACTGCTCTGGAAAGAAGAAATCCGTCTTGTTGCGAGGAATTCTTTGCAATGGGGAAGGCTAACACTTCTTGCTTACTCACTCACGTTATTCACTCAGAAAAAGTAAAGTAGTAGCACCACAAATAAACTCATCTATCCCAGGTAGCCCCTAAACCTGATATGATACGATGGGGAACTGGGAAATTACAGAGAGTGGTGGGTCCCGCCGCGCAACGGATGAATCAAAGCGAGATCAGATTCCTCTTGATGAGGGCCGATGTGACTTCCTTAAATTCTTTCCTGAGCTCAACAAAAAATGGAGGGGTTGGGGCTTTGGCTCCAGGCCCAAACTCTATCTTGTGGTAGACTGCCCTCCTAGGGAGCGCTTGGGCAACTAACTTGTGGGGCATGACATTCGGAATTTCCCGAGAAAAAAAGTCTTATGTGTATTGGATCCGTCTGCTGGTTTCAGGGATGGGAGTCCACCACTCTTGTCCAGTAATGGTAGGGATTCGCAGAAGAACCTCTGGATCGAAGCAATGCGGGCCTGTCTGTCTGTATGTAATCTACTTCTGAATGAGGGAATCCACTTTTGCTACTAGGGAATCAGACTAATAGCCTGCGCCTGTTGGCAGTAGTACTTGAACTATACTTGACTCGGCAAATAATATTGCTATATCGAGGGACTCAATCCAGAGGACATTTCCAATAAGCTACTCTGGACTGGCAGCTTTCAGAGATTGATCTACGTATTCCTATTCGACTTGTGGTTCCCGAATCAATAGCGGACTTCCGTCAATCCATCAAGCAAACAACGTTCACTGATACGAGACGGCACCATTTACTAGATTTGCACCACGCCCTATTCATGATCTCTTCCCTGGTCAGTAGTAGGGTTGCCGGTGCCCAGGAATAATGCTTGTTATTATTAAGCCGAAAAGTAACGTATTAAAAACAAAGTGAACAAAGTGTACCGTGCCAACGGAGACTGACCGAACTTCTACGCTATGCCCCGACCCTGCTGATAGATAAACTATTCATCTGGTTGAGCCAGGCTGGCCCTATTTATTCCAATGGAGACTAGACTAGCGTTAGCTGAAAGATAGGATTTCAAAGATAGGTGTTCCCCATGATAGCAGTACCTTTCTCCCTTTCGTGGTGGAATGGACCGCGAGTAAACTGAGCCTTCCGTACACAGTGAGACGGCCTTTTCGAGACAAGTCAGAAAGCTCTTAAGTCCAGTAAGCTAAGCAAAGCTTTCCGTTGGACTAGCAATATCGGATGAAGGAAGCAGCGGTGAACGGAGTCAAGCTATTGGCTGGTTCTAGCCCACACGAGATGTAGGTCCTGATTCCCTGAACCGGAAGATAATGAGCATCGCGGTAAGAGAGAGTCTACTCGACTTGAGAATCGTTGATAGACAAATCATGCCCGGCAAAGGAATAGGACTAGTGGAAGTACCCGATCTCATAGTGGACTCGCAATCACCTCCTAATGGTATTATCACCAGGGCTGCACTGCAAGAGAATTCATTCCATTGAGCTGATGGGAGGAACTCCTGTTGGTTGTTTCGAAGTCAAGGATGCGGCCAGGGTTGTTAGAAAATAAATAGGCAAAGAAGTAGAGCCGTCTTTTGCATGGAATAGGCGAAAACCCTTGTTCCTTCTTCTAGCTCGGGAAGCAGTTTATTAGCGAGGAAAGACAAGCCTTCTGCTTCTGTTGATGCTGAGGATGTAGCCTAGCCGTTGTTGCAGGATTGGCAGGGATAGAGGAAACTGGGAATAGCGATTCTTCCTCCAGATAGGATTTCATGATTGAAAGCTGTAGCTCATGATTGATTTGAAATACGCATCCCTCCCGTATTGGTGGAAGTAGATCTTATATCCCACCAAAGCATCGGCTAGTTGCAAGAGATATTGTTCGTAATGCGCCGCTTGAATGTTCTTCTCCCATATGTTGATCAAGTCTTGAACAGAGAAATAATCCATAATCTTTTTGTTCTTCAACCAGAGCCTTCTGAGTCTATCTTCCCCTTCCTTCCTATTAATAGAAGACAGAATGCTAGGCATGACCAGTCCTATATTCACTAAATCATCCCAATGATCCCTAAGAATACTGAAAAACTTAGCATTTATTTTATTTTGTACGCTCTGCAGCTTGTTCAGACTAGAGAGTACTACTTCAGTCTCACTATCATTTACCATGTAGATATGAAAATTACCCTCGTCCTTTTTACTCGATAGCAGTGTGGTCTTCCTAGAAACCGCTCCCTCAGAATTTAAGTAACCGCCTGATAGATCACGTGCTTTGTGTGTGAGACGATTCATGTCAGAGGCCTTCACCCATTTTGATGCTCTGCGATTCTTCCAATCTCGCGGAGGGGACACCATAGGAAGTTCTGTAAAGAGCGGTAGATCCTTTATGTCAAATAGACACCTAACATAGTTTACTGGCTTATACTTTTATCCTTTACCTTTATGCTCGGAGAGATCGACCTCTACAAGAGGATTGTGGATC
>Ga0207649_10000171_pt1:5000-32500 | contig 53233 bp, 23 predicted proteins | sample KBSC43metaG_FD_184317 | JGI IMG/M metagenome (GOLD analysis project Ga0207649, IMG submission 184317) | Corn rhizosphere microbial communities from Kellogg Biological Station, Michigan, USA - KBS C4-3 metaG (SPAdes) (version 2) | ecosystem: Host-associated > Plants > Roots >... | reverse complement strand
TCAACTCGTTTCATTTTCTTTCATTTCACCCCATCTAAGTAAGGGCTTATTTTCCCTCTGAAAAACAAACAAGAAAAACCATCAAAAACGATGAAAAAAGACAGAAAAACGAGACATATTTGCACCTTTTCCGCACTGAGGAAAATCGTAGAACAATCTCCCTTTTCTTTGTCCGGTTAAAAAAGAAAGATAGGATAAGATAGGAATATAGGTACTATGAGTATGAGACGGACAGTATGAGTGAGTGGAAGGATGGAGGTCCTACCACGAACGGAAGTAAGAACCAAGGAAAGAGAGTGCGGGGCCTTCCGTTCCTACTGTACAATCTAAAGATCCGTCCTGTTGCGATGCGAGGAATAACATAAATATCAGTTCAATCACAAACACCGAGCTGCCACATACTTCTCTTGTTTATCGACCGGAGGGGAGGTTACCTACTATAGCGAGAGCGAGCGGCAGAAGCAGAAGAGAAGCAGATCCTTATACGATTCTAGAAACTGGCACTGGTACCTCCTCCTCCAAGAGGAACTTGGTAATCTAGGGCGGGCCGCATAACTAGTAAAGTGCATTTGCCTATACCACAGGACAGGGGTAGAAACTGAAGTAGAAGAGTGCAGAGTGCCAACCAGTTCACCACTTTGGTTTAGAATTTAGGTTTCCCAGAAGAGAAGGATTTCTATTTGATGGACCTGTAAAAAGTGTCCTTGCCATGATAAGACGCAGGAAACGACCCACCTACCGCTAGGAATGACTCTCCCCCCATGCATGCCCATGGGACTCTCTTTAGCTGCCTGTTTCAAAATCCGATTAAGTGGTTCTAAGGAATGGATTGCGAAGGAAAATAAATATCGATATCGGGGACGAGGGCTCTGCTCACCACTGTGATTGGGCTTCAATTTCCTCTTTTTACTCAAATATATCCATAGCTTCATTCCTTCCTTGCAAGGTTCTTTTTCAACACAGGATTTCGTCTTGCTTTCCGTTTCTATCCCCTCGGAATACTGCTTAGATCAGGCTGTAGGTACCGGGCTCACTCACTCAACCAGGGAAGACCACATTGCTTAAAACTAAAGAGAAGGACGTGATGTCTTTCGGAAGCGCCGGCCACCATGAACACGATATTGGCTCCGCACTAGATTTCTCAATAGCTACATAGTTCAAAAGTAGACAGTATGGATCTTCTTGTTCGGTCCTAGAGAAAAGGTCCTTTCGAAAGAAAAGAGGAAGGTCCAATGGCTCAAATTCTATGACCCAGATCCTGAGGCGGAGAATTCTTTAGAGGCTCCAAACTTGAGAAGTGGAACCGCTACCTAACCCAGCTCAGGTTTCTGAAGTGCCTGCAGCATAAATCAGTGAACAGGTTGGATGTGCAATCTAGCCGATTGCCTATTGCTTTCCATCAAGCAACTAATTGAAATAGAAGGCAAGAGCTCCAGTTCCAGTTCCTGTTGGGCAAGGGGGATAGTACAATCTACGGGACAAGCCCGGTTTATTTAGACCTATTTCTCTGAACTGAACCGACAGAAATTTGATACTGCTTGCTACCGCCTAACAAGAACATATAACTTTCCGATGGAAACTAGACCAACGCTTGGATCAAGAGAAGTGCCAGCTGGGTCTCAGGTATCCAGCGCCGGTTGTTAGGGAGATTAGTCGGCAGGCTTATCAGATTGTGTGTGCATCTATCCTTTCCTAAAGCTTCCCTCTACCCCTGAAACTCGAATCCCTCTTTGGCATAGGAATAGGAGCTGGTCAGTAGTAAGCATTTCTGGTTCCTTGTCTCTTTTGTGTGAGTGTTAGTCTATTTCCATTTCCCATCCATTCACCCGGAAGGGAACAGAACCGCTTTTCATTCACCACTGCTTTCCTACCAACAAGAGAAGAGAAGATATTCTCTGGCACTATCGCATCACGCGTTGCTGAAGATGAAGAGCAGACAAGAGATATTTTCTTCACTACCGAACCGATTCGCAGTTGACTTCCTTCGGCCCTTGATCTCGTTCCAAGAGATTTGATTCCTGTAAGGGTGCCGGTACTTATTCCCGGCAGGCGGAAGGATCCCTTTTGAGTGCCAGTGCTGCTCACTATGGGCCAAAACCAGCCTTTTTCTTTCGTCAGCAAACACCATCTGAGTTCATGGTAGGTGATATCGAAACGCTTCCCTATCAAATAGGTAAGGAACTAGGGACCAGAGTAAGGGATCTATTGATCAAGGTCATGTCACCTCACCGTTGACAATCTGTGTCCAAACCGGATGGAATAGAGGACATATCCAGAACAGGAAGGATCTCCTATTACTAGGGACTAGGGAAAAAGAGAAAGAGAAAGACAAGTCTATTTGCTTGGATGCCGGTTATAGGACTAGTAAAGTCAAGGATGGAAACTATAACGTATCCATTTCTGATTGTGGTTGGATCCCTGGGTGGTGCTGGTAAAGAATACTCATATCGCTCTAAGACATACCATGTTTATAGCTATCTTAGGCGCTAGTCTAGTATAGTAAATGCGGCGGTAATGATGATTTCTACTCAGCTCTGGCAAGAGTTTCTATTTCGAAGGGAATAGGTCTAGAGTAACTAGAATACCAGGCCAACTCTTTGAACAGAACGGAAAGAGAGTCCACTTCTGCATGGATCCTTCATTTCCGGAACAAGGAAGCTGGGCGTAGACCCGTTACTTCTTACTTTACTACGGTGGAGGGGATGCCATGATTCCAATGCGTATTGACTAGGTCGTAAGAGAACTACTTGAGCTCTAATACTTTGATCCTCCTATAGGACTCGAAACCAGTCTACGCCCTTGCCCTGTAGGAAACTAGACTCGCTAGTAAAGAGGAGGCGGATGCTTCGCTTTAGGCTTGGCTTGAGCTTCCGTTTATTGGAAAAGTGCCGTAGCTCTAGTTGGGAAACATTTCCATTCCTGTCTTCAACTGAACCCTGGCCAGTTCCCTGAGCAGATCCATTAGCATAGCAACAAAGGGTTGTTTTCTATCACGACAGATTCGCCTATTCCTCGCATCACAACAAGACAGACGTATCTCTTGCCAGGTCCTTTTCTGGATCTCATTCCAGGCCAGTTGGGAAGAGGATTCGCCAGACCTTGGTTTGGTTTTATGTAAAATTGGAATCGTGGCCATAATCAGGTATGGCACATTATGAAGTAACTGGAATGGGAATGGGGTCTTACTTCGAATTGGACACGGACGCACTATTGGATTTCCTTTTCTGAAGGCTAGGGCTATATCCATTAGTATCAAATGCCTTAATTGCTTTATTTTCTTTCTTTGGTTTAGGCGTTCCATTGCCTCAATCTTCACCATTGGTACAAGATCCCCTCAAGAACTGCTCTTTTCAGAACGTTCAATCTGAGTAGAGGCTGAGCCACACATCATCTCACCCATTGGGGACTTTTACTTCCTCTTCAGGCCTTGTAGTGATTTATGTGAAAAAGTGGAAATTCAATTTCCATTAGCCACCACTACTATCATGGGTACAGTCTGTGTAATCTTGCATTGTTCCTAGCTATGCTTTGTATCTTCGAATACACTTGACTAGAGCTTGCTTGTGGATCGAATATTTCAAAGAACGAATACTTCCGCATATGCCGACGGCGAAAGCAATCTCCTAGTGTCTAGTGTTCGTGGTCTCGACCTATTTTCCATTGGTAGAAGCCTGCCGTTTCTATCAAAGCTTTTCCAACAAAGAAGAAGCCCCATATTGCAGCTGAAAGAACTTACCCACCCGGCACCTAATGATACACGTACGTAGGTTATGCCTCTAATAGTATTTCCAACCACCAGGTCCGCTTGAGATTAATAAGATTTGGGCAGATGGGGGGGCTTTAAAAGCTTAGAAGCTGATCCCATCCCACACTTAGAATGAATAGTGCACTCTCCTCTCGTGGCTGTTGCCGATCGCTTGATTGAGAAGCAGCCCTCGACTCGGTCTACAACTCTAAGATCTCAGGATTGGCACTCTTGAGGGCGGACACCGGCCTAAACTCCTTCTGTTGAACCCCTGGAGAGGAGGGACCTCAGGAACATAAACATAAAACAGTGGCTTTCGGAAGCAAAGGTTGACCTCTTCGCGGCATTACTCTTTGGCACTATACTCGTATCCGTGTCCTGGTAGAAGATAGATCTCAGTCATGGCTAGAGGAATGTGATCCGTTGTGGAAAGGCAATATATTTTTGATTTCAAGCACAGGCGCAAGTATGCCACTTAGGGGGAGTAAGCACAGCTCGTCGTAGGATAGCAATCCACATAAAAGAGAGAAGTAGTTTAAGTTGATGCCAGTGTGGGTAAACGAACTCTTTAGCCGGATCTGGAGATGGCGACTAGCGCATAAGCCTGCTGACTAAACGAGCTGTTCTGGACTGGATACGAGACTGACTCCCCAGAGACCGGGGATCACTGAACCCTATTATTCCAAGCATGGGCTTTAGCGGAGAAAGGTGCTGCTCTAATGGCGAACCAAACAGCTTCAAAGCTCCGAGGGAAGAAAGATTTGACCCCCATTGAAACCTGTCTTTGAAAGGTGATACGAGCACAGAAATGTAGATAGCCCTCTAGTCCGGATGGATGGCAGTCTCTATCTAGTACGAGATTCCACTGGTTCACATCATTCACTAATCGAAAACTTACGTTCAGATTACGTTCTGCATGAATGCTTGCTCAAACCTCTAAGTGCTCGTACCTGGCCCAGACCTAACAAGTGCCACAGTTCTTAAGTATAGCGGATCTCATATCGGGCAGTCAAGCATTTCTCTAGTCTGGTTCAGAAGCCGCACCGTTGGCCAATACCTCTAGCAAAGATCGAGTGAGTTCGTTCTCACCTTTTTGATGGGAACTCCTTGCTTGAGTTCCGTCGACACCAAAAAGTATTGAATAGCGCTGACACTCCTTCCTATATTCCTCTCTGGCAAGTCCACGGCATCAATCAATACGAGTGAGAAGTGAAAACCTCGCTCACAAGCACGGGTGTCGAACTCTAGTCTAGATCAGTGCCAGTGCGGCACTACGAGTCAAGGTGCCGGATGATTGATCGAGGGAAGAAACCCCGTATTTTTGCCCTACCTCTGGAAACCCGAATCCAGTTTTCGAAAAGAAAGAAAGTTTTGCCGTGATTTTTGCTTAGGAAGTGAGTAGACGTATAATGTACCGGCATCTTCCACTGCTACGTATCCTCAACCCAGAGGGAGGTCTAATTATTCCTCCCTCTGGGATCAAATAAATGTCTTCCAACCCCCACATGGAATAGGGCTCTGAGACGCACCACAGAGCACGTAGCAGCGACTTTGAAGGTTTCGAGTCCGATACCATACCCTAAAAAGAATAAGAAGAGCCTTTCTGCTTCAATCGGCAGGGCTTCAGGAGTGGACTTGAGACGAAAACCTCGGTCAAATGCGCCATAGTTGAGATAGAATGGCATTTACCCGTGTTCAAGAAAATGGAAGTTTATTTAGAGGGTTGTCGCTTTGATCGATAGTGCTAGGCTGCTTAAGACTAAGACCGGCGTATTTCATAAGATTTCCTAAAGTTGGTTTATAGGGTCTGGGCCTAAAGAAGCATGGATGCCTGGAATTGCTATTTCCAATCTCAAGTCATATTTGCATTTGCGCTGAAGATTTGCGTAGGAAAGGTGGCCAGTCTCCTCCGACTCAAAAGCCCAAAGGAACTTATTTTCCATGCCCGGTATCGAGAACCTTCTCTGCCTTTTCCATGCCCGGTATCGAGAACCCTCTCTCCCTACGACCTTCTTTCAGGGATGCGTCTTCCTTGAATTGAATTGAACGGCACTTCGGAACTTGTGAAATACTTTCTTATCGCCAGGGCTCAGTTTATTCGAGTATTTGTGTTGGTCCGCACTCCTATCTCCTATCTACAGCTACCGCTATCAATTCCTATTCCCAGTTTGTTTCCTCTATCCCTTCCTAAAGTGGCAGAAGCATTCGAGTAAGAGATCGGCATCACACTAGTGAAAGTCAAGTAACGGAAAAGCATCTCCTAAATAAAAAGAAATCAATTAGACTAGTTTTCGAAACGATGCTCCCACAAAAGGCAAGCTTGTCCAATACGGGTTACCTTGGCCAAAGATAGGAAAATAGATGCATCTTTTCGGAAAGGAGATACGAACCTTCTCCTCTTGTACAACAAACAGGCCTCCCCAAAAGGCAGAAGCATCTCCGCTTGGTTATAGGCTGCCTTCAAGGAAATACGTGATACCCGTTCCCTTGGCTAGACTAGAGCCGCTAAAGATCCATTTGATGGGTTGCCTCTGAGGAGCTGTGCCGTCCGTTGACACCTTCCTCAAGTGTCTGAATCAAGTAATGGGTTTGTTTTTTCTCGTACCTGCATGGTTTCCTACTTATTGGCTTGAAGCCGACCCATAGCTTTGTTGTGGTGAGGATGACTCTATTCCTCTATTTCTGATTTCGATTTGATTCACGACTGATCCACAGTTCGATGTCTTTAGCCAGGGCAGATCTCCCAATCCGGAACGGAAGTCCGTATTCACTTGTGAGAATATGATCTTCCACACTGGCATCCACAGCTACTACTCGTCCTTACTACTCCTCGGAAATTGCAATTCATTCACATCTGCTACCAATACCAAGAAATACCAATACGGACTTCTTGTTCCAATCGAAACGAGCAAACCTGGGGAAGATAGCAAGATTAGCAGAACGGGAACCCCCCACGGGGAAGGGCTCTGAGACGCACCACAGAGCCCGTAGCAGCGACTTTGAAGGTTTATCGCCCATCGGCCCAGAAATCCATAGAAAGACGATTGAGATTAGTGAATGGCATCGATCTGAAGTTCATAGAATCTCTAGCGTCTCTTTGTTCGTAACAAATGAGTAACTTAACTACTAATGTGACGAATAGTGCCAGGCGTAGTGTATCACTGGAATTCGATCAGTCTGTTGGAAAGGGATCACTCTCTGATTCTGCTTCAAGTCCTGTGCGTGCCTGTTTCGAAGAATGCTATTCGCTCTAGTGGAAAAAGTAGCGATTTATGGCCATGATCCCGACCCGAACCCTCAAATGATGACGAACGGCTGACTTCACGTAGAACCCGTTATGCCAATCTGGATTCCACATCTGCTACAAGAAAATCGTCTTGAAAGATTGCAAATCAAGCATTCGTCCTTAGCGCAGTTCCTGAAAGATATCGTGCCAACAGAAAGATCTCGTTCCCGTAGATTCCGTTCGTTCCAGCAATCGTGCCGGAACTCACTGATCCATTCAAAGGATTTCTTTACCACTGCTCCCGATGGCCAAAGGACCGATATCTTCTTCTCACGCCTAGCAAAGATCGAGTTCTGTTCTCACTTCACTTAATGAGCCTATTTATCTGTTTTTATACCATAGATTAGATTCTCAGGGAGAAGTGGCGCACTTTCTCGAGCTATCTAAGCATCCAGGGAAGTGATTCCACAAGCTAGAGAGATTCTCCTCTTTTCTTTTTCAGAGTTGAGCTGGCGGATCAATGTTTGTCAAATCATTCTCTGTTGAGTTGAGTCCTCGCCGAAGGTGCCGTGCCGTATAGTACTTCCCCAGGTGCGCTATAGTACTTCTCCGGTTATAGGTGATAGGTGCATGGCTTCCGCTCATAAAGAATGAGTGAGACCGGCGCTCAATCAATCAGCCACCAGTAGAGGATAAAGGAAAAAGGGGTTCATCAATGAGAGGCGCATGAGATTCTGTATTGGCCAACTCTTTCTAACTATCACTAGGCCGGATACTCCGATTCTCTGTGGACGATTTCCTTCTCTCTCGTTCAATGCCCTTTGGTCTCGAGGATCACCATTTGGTGGGGTTGGGGTCACACCCGAAGTCGTATTGGAGAATTGAGCGGAACTACTTCCATGTGCACTCTTTTCTCGGGTCAGGAAGCCCTGTTTTTGAAGTGAAGCAGGAAGACCTCTTCGTCATCATTATTGGGGTATGGGCCCTAAATCATTGGAAAAGACGGTTTTCTTTAGGGAATTGACACGATATCGCCTCCTTCTGTACTAATCAATCAAGGGAATGGATGAGTTCACTTAAGAAGCAGGCCTGGCCAACAGAGAAGTCAGCTCAGGTTTCATCTCATCTAAGCAGCAGCCAAGCGATGATTCTGGAATCGTGCCATGCTTGACAGTTGGACTTCTCGCCATACATAGAAATGAACTGCTGATGAGCTAGCTATCCCCGATATGATCTGGTACTAGACTTCACACATGTTGCCATCGTATAATCGGAGAATCAACGCGGAAAGAAAAAAAGATGATTTTCGATACTAGGATGACTACTCCCGAGGCCTGTTTTAACTAAAGAATTTACAGGTGGCCCGGTCGGTAAACTATTCCCGAGAGAGGAGAAGCAGAAACATCAATCTGTATTTTCGTATCATATTCCAGCAGCTCCAATGCCTTAGAGCGGGATCTTATCTTCCTAGAAAGAAATGAGTGTTGCACACGGATAGCCAGCTACTCCTTATGAATGGGATGCATGCATATTTCAATTCATGAACTGAAGCTCGTAGAAATCCTTCCTATCCGCCTAGTTACCTATCCGGGCTTGTTTCGTAGAAATCCTACCTTGCTTTTGTTTTGAGAAAGACTATTTTTGAGTTTCTTCGGTGCAAAAGTAGGCAAGTCCGTTTCATATAGCTGCAAAAGTTAGCAAGTCCTTTTTCCCTAAGGAAACTCGATTTCCAATGAAAAAAGTGCGGATCACTGGGTCAAAAGTAGTGTTTTTCTAGTTTACCTCATAAATGCATGTTTTGAGAGCAATATTTTTCGGTCAAGTCCTAATCACTTAGCTGTAAAAGTAGGCTTTTTTCATCTCCCGAAACCTCCCCAAAACTCCACACCAAGCCTTTAGATACGCAAATATGAGCTTGCCTTGGCTTTATTGCCCTTATCGGATGGAAGTTACAGATGAGAAATGACGTATCTTACGTATCGAATCTCAAGTAACGGATGAGAATTGACGTATTCAAAGTGGAAAGAACGAATATCGATTCTCGTGGATGAACGGAGGAAATGGGAACTTGGTCTTTGCACTCTTCTTTCGGGGGGGTTATCCCATGACATGATAAAGACCAATCCAAAACTTCTTCGTTTCGTTGGTAGAACCAACGCCGACTCTTCTCTAAAATAATAGAGAGATCTTTTGATAGTATCACTTCTATCAATGCAATGAAAGAACTATCCCTTCCTATTTGTTTGTCCTAATGAGACAAAGAAGAGCCTCCTTCTTTACCACTTTAGGGGATGGGGGTGAAGGGGGGTTTACATACAACCGGGGCAAAGTGGTTTATGATTGAATCTCAGAGGCATTCTTATCATTTGGTAGATCCAAGTCCATGGCCTATTTCGGGTTCACTCGGAGCTTTGGCAACCACCGTAGGAGGTGTGATGTACATGCACTCATTTCAAGGGGGTGCAACACTTCTCAGTTTGGGCCTAATATTTCTCCTTTATACCATGTTCGTATGGTGGCGGGATGTTCTACGTGAATCCACGTTGGAAGGGCATCATACAAAAGCTGTACAATTAGGACCTCGATATGGTTCTATTCTCTTCATAGTCTCGGAGGTTATGTTCCTTTTTGCTTTTTTTTGGGCTTCTTCTCATTCTTCTTTGGCACCTACGGTAGAGATCGGAGGTATTTGGCCCCCAAAAGGGATTGGGGTTTTAGATCCTTGGGAAATCCCTCTTCTTAATACCCCTATTCTCCCTTCATCCGGAGCTGCCGTAACTTGGGCTCATCATGCTATACTCGCGGGGAAGGAAAAACGAGCAGTTTACGCTTTAGTAGCAACCGTTTTACTGGCTCTAGTATCCACTGGCTTTCAAGGAATGGAATATTACCAAGCACCCTCCACTATTTCGGATAGTATTTATGGTTCTACCTTTTTCTTAGCAACTGGCTTTCATGGTTTTCATGTGATTATAGGTACTCTTTTCTTGATCGTATGTGGTATTCGCCAATATCTTGGTCATCTGACCAAGAAGCATCACGTTGGCTTTGAAGCAGCTGCATGGTACTGGCATTTTGTAGACGTGGTTCGGTTATTCCCATTTGTCTCTATTTATTGGTGGGGAGGTATATGAAAGAAGGGAACGAATAAGTGGATTGAGGAATAAAAGCTCGAAGACAAAGAGAACTTTAAGAGAATGGAATCCTATTTAATATTAGCAATTCACATATAATCTTAAATAACGATCATCCTCCTCTGTGTGCAAAACGAAGCTGCCGTAGGTAGTTGTATTATTATGGAATTGTGTTTTGATTCCTAGTTTATAAACGTTGTAAGGTAACGTTTCTCGTTGGTAGTAGTTGTTGTTGGTTATAAACGTTAGTTGTTGTGAAGCATATGAGAATATGCCTGGTTTTGGGTAATATCTTAAGAGGTGCAACGTTCTCCGTGGGTGTTGGTACGAGTGTGGTTTTTCACAGGTCCGGAGACAAGAAAAGAGCCGAATTAGTGTAGGAATGGAGATTTCTACTTTCCGTAGTTGGGTTCGAACCTGAAGATGGTTTTGTGGTGTCTGCTTCGTCTCTAGATTATGCTTCGTCTCCAGAATCCCTACCCTAAAGAGTGAAATTGCGTAGCTTAAGGTAGGTGTTTCCCCAATCCGCGCAAAATAAACGTAAGGGCTGTCTATTGGTAATAGAATTGAAAGGGTAGAAGGTATCAACCCCTCGGCATTGTTGGAGAAGTTTAAGTGGGAGTAAGCATTGCCCCCTTACTTGTTCGTTGTCTATCTGTTCTACTAACCTAACCTGATGTCTACCTGTAGAAATCTATACTCGTTTGAACTACTCGATTGCTATTTTTTTGTCTTTCCTTTACTAATACTAACTACTAATAACGTGCGTGGAATAACGAGTTTTATTTTTTGGTCTGCTGATTGAAAGAGGAGTGTTAAAGCAATTCGCTTACGAAATCACAGTCCAAAGCAAAGCAACTACTTACTGGTTTAGCTCGTGTTTTCCTTTTTGAAGTAGTTTGGCAGACGCATCGATTGTTCGTGGCTGGTCACACGGCTCCGGTGCATCGGGCCACTCTCAATTGTGTGGTTCCGAAAAAACTAGGGCTCTTCTCGTATGAGCAGGCTTATCAACCACTCAGAATAGGGAGCTTCCAGCGGGAAGTCCAGCTTTGGGACGTTGCCCCTCCCTCGGATGAAAATAGATCTCGTGGAGACGGGCTTGACAAAAGTCAGTTAGCAAGCGGGTGTTCCATAAAAAAAAAATAAACTAGGATTCTCGGATGATTCAAGCTTTTTCAAGAGTGAGTAAGTCTCCCTACTCATCGGAAAATTAACACTCTGAGGCGCTTATTCCTATTCCCACTTGAAAATCTACAGCCCAGTGCTCCGCCGTAACTTTAGTTAGGTCAAGCCTGCTTTCCGCACACTCTGTCATGTCCTCACTTCAACCCCCATTCTTTAGGCACCGTAATTTCGCTGCTTCTTTCTTCTTCCAACCAGACAAAACGTATGGATCGCTTCCTGCTTCCTTTCTTTGGAGAGAATGGGCTACGGCACCTACAAGAGCATATGCTCGGGCATCCATCCAATTATGGAATATTCAGGCCAGCAGTAAACGAATGAAGACAATGTCAAATGTCAGTGGTCATCATCCCTATAAGAAATATGGGGAAGCTTTGTACGCAATCCAAGCAAGTCAAGCAGGGACACTGAATCGGTAAAGAAACCAGCCTAAAGAGTATGTATTCACACTGGTACAGAACATAGATCAGATCGTAAGGGATAGAGGGATGCAATAATAAAGAAAGATCTTGATTTTATCTTTCCTTCCTTCCTGCTTAGGAAAGTTCGAGTTGCCGGGCCTCAGAGCCAATTCCTTAAGGAAAATCTGGTTTCTTACTTTATTTGTGTGGGGACCCATATTTCAATATGTTCAATTAACCTCACACCGGACTTTGTCACTTTGAAGCTCTAAGGTATCTCGTACAAATACGCAGGAGTCAGGACTCATCTAACTACTCTTTCAACTATCCCTACTCTTACTTAAACTGTCCCCCTAAGAAGTCATCAAATGGTAACACGATGCCGGGTGTGGCAGGGATCGAAAAAAAAAGCATTAGCTCATTCGCAGAGAGAGAATGAGAGAAGGTGGATAATGGTTAGGGATGTAAGTACTAGAGTTTGGTAGGTTTGAATTGTGTGGCCAGGGGTATTGGTTACGATTCCAGTGGTCTTCAGGCGAGTTGACAAAACTACCCCTATGCGAAAAGAATGAAGCTGATGTGGTTGTTCCAATTTATGAAATTGACTTGCTCTTCTCTCGATTGAACCATTGCAACCAAGGATTGAAAAAAACTTCTATTTACTCGAGTTTCCATGTGATAGATTTTTCCTACGGAAACGTTTCCTTTTTTGTTAGAAACCCAGCTCTTTCCTTTCCCTTCCTGACCATGAAACAGGCTAGCGCCTTTTATGAACTCTTATCCAAAATCTCTCATCAATCAAAGTCTGTTCCTTCTACTGCACCTCAAGCACCTCCGGTTCAGGTCTTTTATGATTGTGACCAATTTCCTGGCCCGTTGGAAGGCCAAAGCAGCCCAAGTGATTGATCTCTCCCCAGAAAAGGAACAAGTTCGGATAATGATGAATAACATGAGTAGGCAATACCATGACTATTTCTATTTCCAAGCGATGACCACGCTCTTTGATTGAAGCAGCCACTCGTATTGAAGATGCTATCTACAATGGGATGGGACTCATGGATCACAGGTCAAAGAGGCAGATCCAAAAGGAAAGAAGATAGCCCTGGGGGGAACAAGCAAGAACAGTGAAGTGAATATCTTGTCTGACGGAAAACCAAAGACACTCAGGACTTTCACTCCGTTCGGCATAACTCTCAGCCGCGCCTTGGAAAATAAGCTTAAGAAGCATGCTGTACTTCCTCCTGCCAATATAAACATGATCGAGCCAACATTGTCGAGTTGGTAGTCTCTGACTCCCTCCTTATTACGCCAGCCGGAGAAAAGGGAGAAACCGATGGTAGAGACATGACTGGAATCCAGGAGACTGACGAGATTGAGCCCCCCTATCGTAAGAATAGAACGCGAAGCCAGGTTGATTGATGCCGATGTAGTGCATATTCTCGTAGGAGATGATAGTTTCATCACGAGCGAGAATCTCCCACCATCTGCTAGATCTTGTTCTTGGTTCTGTTGGCTACTCTCTGGTGGGGCCCACCCTATGTTGTCCCAGTGTGTAAACTTGCCTATGATGGGGTATTGATGCAATAATACATGAGGGCCGATGTAATTGCATCATACTCAAGAGGATGAGGAGGTCATCTAAACCCTAATACCTAAGTAGGATAAGACAATCTCTTTTATCCCTAAGCAATTTTATTGATAGAATATAGCCTGGTAAGCACTAACCTTGTCAGCAAGCTGAATAACCTATCCCTAATAAGCTAGCCCTAGTGAGTTCTTGAAAGTAAGGCAGTAGTCTCTAAGGACGAGCTTTGACCAGTAGTGAAAGTGAAAAGCGAATAAGAATTGATTTCTTAACTTATCTTTTTTCAAGTAAGAGTCTACTCTACTCTACATAGTAGGCTAGAACTAGGGCTCTACGGCTGGCGTCCACTTGCAAAGGACCAATTCGACTCTGAGTTGTCGTAAAGAAAATCCTTTGGCACTTTCATGCGTGATGGGTTGAAGCCACTCCATATAAAAGCGTTGTCAAGTAGGCAAGGTGTGGAAAGTAAGCTGCTTCTTCTATCAAAGAGATAAATAGGGCATTCCTTCCATGCCTATTCTTCAATGGAAGGTGCTCCATCCTCCTTAGATGTCACCAGCCCTGCCTGGGCGAGGGAGGGAAGAGATGGCTAGTAGGGATTTAAGAGCAGTAAGGCGAGCTATCGTTGTAAAGAAGAAAGTGTCTTTCAAAACTTTTTCTTCCAAAAGAAAAGTACTACTTTCGTTTTGGTGATTGAATGAGGAAATAGGGAAATGAACTCTTTAGTTTAATGAGCGTGCTCGAACCGACTAAATAGAAAAACCATGTTTACGAAAAATAGTAATTTTATCTGGCTCTTTTTCCTGTACTAACTCGAATAAGCGGTGGATCACTATGCTTTGGCCGTTTTTTTTTCAACAAAAGCAGTGCGAATCTATGAGTGAAAGCTCGAAGAAAGGGCACAGGGTCTCTAGTCTGGAAAGCGAATCAGCCCTTATGGGGATGCACGCTACGGAATAAATCCCGTTTGCCTTTCTGAAGATATATTTCTTACTTCTAGAGTGAAAAGTTTTTCACTACTTTATCTTTATCTTTATCACATGTTGTAATGTATTGTAAAGCATCTTGGAAAGCCCTTGATATGCTTTCTTCCTACTTGCCCGCATCAGAGCAAGCAGAGGTGGAAACAGCAAAGTCAAAGGTCAGATATAGCCTTCCCGCGCGGGATCGCCCTAACTAGTCATAATGGTATGCTGGGTATCGATGTCTTACTTAAGCTGGTGGAACGTAGTGAAGGAGAGCTTCCTTTCTCTCTCTCTATGAAGCTATAGATCATCTATCGGAGAAATAGGTCTTGCTGCCTCCTTTCCTTCTCCAGCTTCGGTCTCGCTCACGGATCTCAAGAGACTAAGAATCACGAATGTGCTTAGGTCCCTCCTCACACTCTTCGTAGTACCTCCAGTCTCCTCCACTAAATCATTCTCTTCAGCAGTATCAGGTGCCAAGGAATCCTTGTATTCGGTAAAAAAGCTATGCTAAGAATCAGCATATCCCTTGCGCAAGCAAGAGCGATTTATTAAATAAATCAAGGATTCTTGTTAAATATAAGAAATCAAAGTATTACACGCCAATATCCCTTTTAATCTATAATCAGGGGATTCATTCTTACTATAAGTGTTATGAGATCAAGTAGGCATGAGATAGAGGGTTTTGGTTGTAGCAGAAGCACCCTTCTTGGTTCTCCGTGCTAGAGTATCACTACGTTTGGCTTCATTTGTCAACCTTCTAATCCCTTGTCCTATAAGGGAAGGGATTATACCATGTGGCCTGCTATTCTATCTTAAGGGGAAACCACTCACTCTCTTGACTATCCTCCGTAAGGAGATTTGTATGAATGAAGCATCAACCAATGTTAATAGCCAGTTGTTGGATCAGAATAAACTACCCCAGTTCAGTCTTCTTTCCTCGTTCGGAATAGAGATCCAATACCTGCTTTCATAGAGCGGCAATAGCGAAGTACTCTTAAGATAAGAAGCATCTCGATGCGATGCCAAAACTCCTCTACATGCGCGCGGTATGAAGATCGAAGTAGCTCCTAGTCTAATGGAAGCCCGAGATCTTGATCCTAACCTACTCGTCTATGGTCCGGTAGACTTGTTGGCCACTTTGTGAGGTGCTACCTTTGATGCCAAGGATTATCGACGATCTGCTCATACTCATGGTATAGCTGCTGATGCTAAGTCTATCTATGTAGTGGATGTAAAGAAGCAAGTCGCACAACACTTCTCTAGTCTATCTAATGCTGGTGCAGCTTATGGATCGGCAGAGCACTATGCGACAAAAGTTCGGGCGAATCCGTGACACTAATGAAGTCATGGATAACCTGAACGTACAAATCTGCACCAGCGCGTAATTCCGAAATACATATCCTGATGCTGGTGATACATACGATCTCTCTGATGGCCCGAGGTGAGGGTTGTATATAGTTAGCCCTATATGTATCCTCTCAGGTATCTCCCTCCCCATACCTATACAGACATAGACTACCTAGAGTTAGAGTATTTGGGTATTGCTATCCCTACGCAATGTGTTGACTCGGTTTCCTTCCTGTGGTCATTGCTCTGGTAATCAAACATTAACATGACACTCTCTATCGTACTCTTTCTTCTCGGTATCCTAGGATTCGTCCTCAACCGAAAGTAGATAGATCATCCTCATGCTGATCTCAATTGAAATCATGCTGCTAGCTGTGACAGTACTAGTGATTGTAAGCTCATTCTCATTCGATGATATCGTAGGACAAACATCTAGTATCTACATCATCGCTATTGCAGGTGCAGAATAAGCTATAGGTATAGGTATTCTTGTAGCATATTACCGTCTACAAGGAGAAATTTAACTAAGCTAACATGTATCGTCCTTCGGGCCCTAGGGTCTATTCTGACTCTCCCTATGCTAGGTGCAATGGGTGCAGGACTCCTTGGACGTAAGGTAAGAAAAACTGGTGCACATATTATTACTTGTGTAGCTATGTGTACAACAGCTCTCCTATCTTACGTAGCATTCTATGAAGTGGGTCTATCAGGATCACCTGTATCAATTCGACTTGGTAGCTGAATCGATTCAGAATGGCACAGTTGACTGAGGATTCCTATTCGATAGCCTAACCGCTCATCGAAGACCTCGCTGTAGTAACTGTATAAGCACTAGTACACATCTTCTCGTTAAGCTATATGATATGGCAGGAGATACACACAACCAACGATTCTTCTCAGACCTCTCTATGTTAACATTCTTTATGCTTGTGCTCGTAGCTGGGGACAACTACCTAATTATGTTCCTAGGTTGAGAAGGTATCGGGGTAAGCTCATACCTACTAATCAACTTATGATATACACGACTCCAAGCTAACAAGTCTGCTATTAAGGGCGGCCCTTACTGTGAACCTAGTAGGTGACACATTCCTTAGCGTAGGATTCTTTGCTATGCTATTCCTATTCGGTAACCTAGACTATGCAACAGTATTAAGTATCGTATACTAATGAATATGCACTGACAATCACTGGACTACTATTCCTATTGGAACCATCCATTGCGATGTCTGCCTGATCGAACTCGCCCTCGGAGGAAAAACTCTCCTCTTTCCACTCAAGTATGTTGCACCGTATCTGGTGTGGTATCCTCTCTTTTGATATTTATGCTTACGAAAGCCCATATTGTAAATAAAGAGCACTTCTTCCTTATCCTTATCCTTATCCTTATCCTTAGTAGCTTGATTGCTGTTACACCTGTACTGCGGATCTTTACTATACTATGGCATTGGTCAATTGAAATCGTAAGAGGTTGAGAAGATCCTTTTCTCATCTGATGCTTTGTTGTTTGCTCCGAGACTCATAAGAGGTGAAAGAACACAATGTTACTACCGGATTTCAAGTGAGTGTACCGGTCTTGTCACTACAGATGGTAGTTGCCGAACCCATTGTTGAACACGCAGCCTTCTTACCGAGAAAAAACAAAATGCTAGTTCTAACGAACAGCGTTTGTCCCATCGACGAAGGCTAATGAGACTTGCCTTTCTTTGCCCTTGATTCTACTATAGATATAGATATAGATATAGATATAGATATAGATATAGATACGGTGCTGCAAATTCGCAAGCTGATCCTAATCCTAAGTATAAGTCAAAGTATAAGTCAAAGTAAAATCTTTGTCTCAAACCATCCCAGCAAGAGGATGCGCCTAGCGCTAGTTGCTCAATCCCTTGCTTGTTTGTTTTCATAAAAAGAATGGTTCTTTTATGCAATTATGAACGGGCAGGCCTCTTGTGGATTCCTCCAACTCCATGAATGAAGGGGGGAGTATGAGGAAGGCCGATTTTCTTTCTATATGAAGATGAAAAAAGGATCAGGGTCAAACATTTCTGACTTTTGTTGAGTATGACTGAATGAGGAAGAGCTCCTTATGTGGTATCACTTTACCACCATCTGAAATGCGCGAAACTCCGATTGGTGGAAGCCAGTCCATGAAGATTCTCCCTTCTCTTACGTGAAATTCCCCTCTTTCGGTAAGCATCCAGTATCTCAGCAAATGAACATTTCTCTAAGCTTATCCTGTAGCTTATACGTCGTTTGAAAGCTGCTCCAAGGATCCAACGAATAGCTAAGGTTTGTTGACGATCCCTGGCTACAATCCCAGGAACATCATAAATAGTACCTGCGACTCCTACTTTGACCACTTCGCATATTGGCTTTATATTATCTACGGCGTCAACCATAAGTTTGATTACATCGCGTTCAGTTCGAGCTAGGCGGTGAAAAGTTTTATAAACAATAGCACGAACTCTCGTTCTTTTACCATCGATCATGCGAAAGTTTACCAATTTCTTGATCAATTCTTTTTGCTCACCATCAAAGTCCCCCATATAGCTGAGAATTTCCGAGCAATTGGAAGCCGCTTTCGATGACGAGGCCGATAAATTGATATTACGCGATCGTTACTGTCCATCTTTTTCAGCTCTGCTCCCAAAAGAGAAAGGAGACTTAAAGATCAATATGTGGGCGTAGGTTTTTCCAACGAAACGAAAAAAAGAACATTCGAACAAATAGACTTGATTCCATGACAAAACAAAATGCTAGTTCTAACGAACAGCGTTTGTCCCATCGACTTTACTTTGGCCAATGATACTACTACTACTATATACTATATACTATATACTATATACTATATACTATATACTATATACTATACGCGTTTTCTGAGGAGCAACATGAGACTTGATTTTCCGTTGGTTTTTCTATTTTCTAACGAAAGTATTAATTAATATGCAGGATAATATAAATGGTTGGTTTTGTTCAATACTTAGGTATAGGTAGGGCTGACTACGCCACCTCAGCAGCTGGGACTGGAATTGCTTACAATGCATCTGGCCACTGACTGAATTCGAAGTAGGGCCAGTGTATAAAGACCGGCTTATCTCTCTTAAGACTTAGTCCACTTTCTACTAGAATCAGATTTTCTAGTTTGCAAGCAGGTGTGCCAGCTGTAACAAAAACTTACGGCTTAGGTGGATTTCTTTAGTCAGTCTATAACTCAGGCTTTTCTTTATAGGACTCCCACACAAGTAAGTAGCTAGCTAGCTGGTATTGCCAAAGCCAAAAACACTGCTGCATTCGAAAAGGCGAACCGCGCGGACCCGACTTCTTCCTTTTATGCTGAAACTAGCCGCCGGGGGAAAAGAGCCCGGAAGGGTAAAAAAAACAACTAGAAGCCATTGGGCTATTACTGCTACAGCGAGATATTGCCTGAAAGAGTTATCCCAAAAGAAGGTTCTTCTGAAACGAGTGCTCAAGCCAACAAGCAAACGTATACTTGATTTTCTTCTTTTCTTGCAGCATTCCTAAACTCAAAGCTCTATATTCTATTCTTACGCTTCCAATATTCTCTTCCAAAAGCAATAGGTTGTCGACAGAAGTCAATGAAGCAACGTTTGAAAGAAACAACACTTCTTTCTCAATTTCCACTTTAGATAGGAGAGTCTGGTCCTTATATGAAACTGGTATGCCAAGTGGAATTCTGAGTACGGTTGTATAGGACTGCTTTCAAGATAGCGAGCAAGACCTACTCTCCTGGAATGGGGCTAGTCAAAAGAAGACACCTTGATAAGGATTTGCTAACCTCTGACTCCCTTTCACTTCATATTGGAATATATGAAACTCTCAAAGATGTGCTTTCACTTTGATGACAAGATTCTCATCACGTACTTACTCTTACATAGCTCAATCAATCTGCTAGAAAGCTCTGCTCAGAATGAATTTATGGGGTATTAGCCACAGCAAGTATAAAATAAGTTTCTTTGGAAAGCAAGAACGAAGTAGGCGAGGAAAGGCATACATAGGTCAGAAAAGTATGCATGGTCGTCACGGCACGGGTAAGGATTCTCATTCCAGCATTCTTGGGTCTAGTTTTGTTTGGACTTGGGCTTAGATGTAGTGGGTTCTTGGGCCACAGCTTTACCTATCAAAACCTTCGAAGGAGCATTAGTCTTTGACACATCAATCAACCCGGCGTAGGAGCATGGGATTTGGACACATCAGCACCAAACCAGTTGTTGAAGTGGAGTATGAGCTTCTATCCAATCGAAAGAAGAAGCAAAGGCTTTTCGGTAAAGTATCCGTTTTTTAGTGGTCCTTGCATTCACTCCTCCAAGGAGGTGGTAATTCATCCATAGTACGTACGCCTATCTATGGAAAAGTTCTTTTGTTGCTTCAGCTGTCAACGCATTCTCAGCCCCTGCATAATGTTTTTATTAATAAGCTCTCTATCGGCCGAAAAGGTCTTCTTTAGACCAGCGGATGGATAAGGCTTAGTTTTGTGCTTTTCACCTTCCACCGGCTTCGAGGCAAAGATATCCGGGGCCCTATTCTTATATTCACGTTAATGAATGGATGGGTAGCACGGAAAAGTAAGTGCTAACAAGATGAAAGGATTGTCCAATACACATACATACCAGTTAGAAGAGGGAAGGGTGGCCTCAGCTGTCGGAGCCAAGCATCGGATGTACTTCCTCGATGAAAAGGCACTGGATAGCGATAGACGTACGATTTCAATCAATTCTCTAGGGGCCCTGGAGAATTGATTGAAACAAGTCAAGTATTGGCGTAGTCATATACATATATCGTCCTTGGCTCGTAGGCGTAATTCGTATTCGTATTTGTTATTAATTTCTTTACTACGTCGTAGGAATATCTCTAAATAGGAATCGTATGTACATGTTTCGTATTGTGATAAAGCACCTATGCCGCTAGAAATAGTAGCGCCTTAAAGAAGGCGTTATTTACAAGATGGAATAGTGCTACGTCATAAGCAGAAAGACCACAAGCCATAAATGGGTTACCTAGCCACATAATTACAGACAGGGACCCAACTCTTAGGCCAGTCCGAAGGGCATTGATGGAACAAACAAAGGTAGAAGATCTTGATTCTCTGCAATTCGGCTTCAACCCGATGGAGCTCTCTTCAAAACATATCTTTCGGCGTCAGTCTTTCCTGCCTTACCTTAACCCCGCTTTCACGTGGCGATTCGGTATGAGGTTTCTCTGATCTGTTTACGGTATTCTTGAAGCTTTCTTTCTTGGTCACCGGACAGAGTGAGAACTGCTCTGCTTGCTTTCTTTCCCTAGCACACACTTAGTAGATAGTAGGCACAACTCCGCTAAGAGCTCATCGAACTTTACTTGTAGAGTGAGACCTGTGCTCGATATGGTTCATTTCAGTGCTCTTTCTCTCGGTATGGTTCACCACATGCCTGTGATCTCTCTCAAGCTAGGTATCGGAGAAGTCCGTCATGGAATTGAAGTGGTAGAGTGGTAAGTGGGCGTACGGTCTATGTATTTCTTATCAGTGGCATTAGTTCCTTTTCATTCTCTAGATAGATGAACAAGCTTCTCTTTATATTATAGAATAGAAAGGATCAAAAGGGCTCTCTCATCTCCTATTTGTTTGAGCCATTCATTATAGTGGTGGTGCCGGGAAGGCAGCTTAGCACTCTAGTCCTTTTGAGTAAGGAATTGTAGCACGGGCAGGCAAGAGACAACCTAGCGAACTGAAACATCTTAGTATAGTATAGTATAGTAGAGAATTTGGCGTTGCCACATAAACATATAAGTAAGGTTGTGGACCAACTATCCGGCATAGAGGGAAAAAAAAGCAGTGTGCCTTCTACTCATCGCCCAATGGGTACTCGACCGACTTCAATTGGTTCACGATGTGGTTGAACTCGCTTATCGGCGAGGTACTTTAGGCCATTTTGAGGAGCCGACGCAGGGCAGGGCAGGAGATGAAGTTTGTTTGAACTAAAGGGCGAAAGCTATATATAAATATACCGAAATGAAAGAACTGCTGTTTTTAGCAATTGAAAGTTGGGGAAATCGCTCAGTTGGTTAGAGTGCTGGCTCTGGGAATCCACGGATCACGCCACACTCGGACAGTTCGCCCATTGCCAATATGCCAGATGATGGATTCCTTGGTTTTAGTTAGTCGCTGCTCTTTCTATGGCAGTGGTTGATCCTCTCGTCGTGGGTCGGTTTAGTCATTAGCTCGAGAGGACAGGGGAGAGATAGGAGACAATCTATGTAACCTTAGCCTACCCCAATAGTAAGTATCGGAAAAAGGACTCCTTCTCGAAAGAGATAGGCAGTCATCGCATTATCTACTTGATTATGATATTTATTTTTATCCAACGGATAATGCAAATCGCCTATAAATTAAAGTGAAAGTTCAGTACGAACTGGTAGAGCGAGAGCAGCTAGTTTAGAAGGAAAAGAAAAAGGGCGCCTACTCAGTGGTAAGTTAGGTCATTCCTTTCCGGCTATCAGAAAAGAGTATGATCGAGGGTCCCATAAGGCAAAGGGAAGGTGCTCCCCCGACCTACTACCCTCGGAGAGATTCCTACGGTTGCAATGGTGAGTTGTGAACTTTGTAGAGCTTCGTTCTAGTTCCATCATTTTTCTGCATTCTTTCTAAAGTGCTAGTTTCCTCTATTTCTAATATCAGAGTAACACGGGAATTCTCTCTGGGAATCCGCTCCCCCTGCTTGCTTGTATTGGGCATTTGGCAGAGGCAGGTTCTCCATCATTAAGAGGCTTCTCACTTTGGTATCGATATGCGTCTGAACTCCTCCACTCTTTCACTAGGGGTACACACAACTCTGGACTTGTGCAGCTAATAGATTACTTTCTCAAAACAGCCTATTTTGGAGGAAATGCCCATGGGAATACGGTTCTTGGGATACCACAGGGGAGTACCATCTCACCGGTCCTTATGAACAGCTTTCCCCACTGAATCATTAGATCACCCGCTTATGTTCCCTAGTTGTCCAGGTGTGACCTAGTTTGCTTAGTAAGTATGGAAGGACAAAAGACGAGTACAGATGACTACTATTCTCCGGCAGAAAGTCACTCATTTCCTCTTAAAGGTCCCAAAGATATGAGTAAAAAACTCTTCCAAATCAAAGATTTGCCTATTCTTCGTAGTACGAGAATACTCTTACTTCTCATTGACACAGACGAGAAAGAAGTAAGTAGAATAAAGGAAGAATGTTAGTATAGTAAAAGGAAAAGAAAAATCCATTATATATGCTATATCTCATTCACTGAGTAGTGCAATAAGCAACTATTCGTTGACACCAACTCACTTATACTTGAAGACAGGAACATAGTAAAGTCAGCTAATCCATTGACACATTCTCTATTCTAAGACAAGAAAAAAGAGTAACTGAAGAATAGTACTCTTTCTATTGTTCATTTCCTATGAATCTTTCTTCATTCACTTCATTGAAAAGATATTGTGCATTTACCTAATTTCCTGTCATAGATAGTCTAGTGAAGCTAGCTTACTAATGCCAAGAACTACTACTCACCAAAACCTATCCTTACTAATACACGGCTATATGATATTCTTATTTATTATTCTATTTCTATATTTACTCATATTCTAGTTTCGTAAAGCTATACTTTAGAGAAGGAAAGAGAGATTCTAGGACCACTTGCCCATAAGAATAAGACCGAACTTAACTACCTGTAACTGCCCCAACTGCCCATGTGTACTAACCCCCCGAAATCACTTTCCCTACTGCTACGTTGAAATGAAAATGCCCGCCTCCAATCCGCTTAGTTAGACCAGACTCTCAGACATATGATTGTTGAGTTAGCCAAGTGAGGGGTTCGTTCAGCCCGTCAATAAAGCTATTCTCGGTATAGAAATAGATAAGAAGAGCTCCAATTAGGGGCAGGCGCAATAAGGAAGGATTGACGAGACCCACCGGAACTTCAACTTTCAGTCTTCTATACGTTACCTGCCTGGAAACATGTTGGGTCGTGTCTTAACATTCCGTTCTAAGAAAGATTCCACCTCTCCTCGACTACCGAGAACCAGCCTTCTTTCTCCAGCTAGAGGAGAGAGGTTTCTTTCATGTTATATTCAAAAATTGAATACCCTCATGTCTTTACTATACTATGTGTACAAATCCGGCACTTAAAGCGGTACTCCCTCCCCAGGGAATGAATGCACGTCCAATTAGAAACTCCCCTCCCTACGTGGGACCTATCTTCCTAATGCCTTGCTTCAACTACTACTTAGAGTTCTCCAACGGACCTGTAGATATGGTATCTAGTTTGCTTTGAATAAATCAAGTTGTAAGAAAGTGATCTATCTCATAGTTCTCCATACCCAAAACCATTTATTTCACTGCAAAGACGAGTACGACAAGAAGAGAGGAGTAGTACAAAAGACCCATATCATAGAAGAGTGAGACCTCCATAAACTCTTACCTATCCCAATAGACACATGACCTAGCCTAGCCCCCACCGCCCTATTTCCTGTACCCACGTTCTTTCAATGCCAATACTGCTACTCATACATATGAGACGGCAGAAAAATGGGCGAGAAAAAACATATCTACTTTACTAGACTAGTAATACCAAGTAACGTAACGATTCTAGTTTTATTAGACTCCTTACAAGCCCTATTTTTTACAAGTCATAGAGTCATCCGCCCTGTTTTCCTCCTATGCTTCTCTATTCCTATCAATAAGCCCTTCTCCCGATATTCCTATCAAGAAGAACTCTCTCTGCCTGGCTTTGCTAGCTTCGTTCTCCTTACCATAAAGTCTATTTATTATATTATTGGATCCGACCTGTGAGAAACCAATCGGAGTTCCTACATTGGTATTACTAGTTGAGCCTATATGAGCGTACGTTGGATACGGTGCAGTTATATAAGCTAAGAAAGAGCTGCTTATAAAACCTTCTAATATACTGATCGGTGGCTAGGTCATTGGTGCTTCTGCTTTTCTTGCCTCCAACCATGCGGTACAAGCTCAGATATCTTTAGATTGAGCTAAGTGATATCGCTAGGCAACCCCAGCGAACTTCCAACCTAGATCAGTCCTAGAAGTTCGTTGCTCTGATACCGAATCACGGAAGAAGAAGAAAAAGCCATTTAAAGACCCAAATATTCAGTTATATCTTATAGCAGTCAGTGGAAAAATGATCATCGGTTCGCGGATTGTTTTCACTCTGTTCTTCGCTTGAATGGAATTCTTCTTCTGCCTAGCTTTTGGTTCTCTTTTAGGATCGTCACGTTATACGTTACTCTTTCGTGCCGTAGTTACTCACTGGGGATGAAAGCCAAGAACTAAACGATCAAGAAAGAGGCAAATGAGAAAGAAGAAGGAGCAGGGTCTCGTGTCCACTAAGAAAGCAGACAGTCCAGTCTAGCATCTCTATATCTAATTGAGTGGAATAAAAACACATTATCGAAAGAGTTCTTTCGAGAAATTATGATTCAGACGAAAGTGGTCAGTTCTGTTCTATTTGAATCTGAGCCGCGGAATCAGCATCTACCCAATCCTCAGTCGTACAATGAAGGCTTTAAACCAAATAAGTTAGAGGCAGCAGTGAAACAAGAAATTACCGAGCGAGCACCAGGCTTGGGAATATGTTGAAAGATGGAAATGCAGAGAAGAGGTAAGAGGAAATTATACAGGCTTGCCTACAATCCCTTTCCTTGTCAGAAAAGCAATTTCACCCCTAACTTAAGATGCTTACCTACCACTACTACTGGCTGGAGGCAATGGCTTTAGGATATGCCCTGACCGAGCTACGTATCTTTCCTATGGGTGGGTGAAAAATAAAAGTACTAGGAAGAAATGTGCTTTTTGTGCGTGCTTTTTTTCTAGCAAAAGTGCTGCAATAGAATTTTGAAAAAGCTTTATTTAAAAGAAAAAGTATCATTCGCAAAGCTAAACAAAGTAAAGTAGAGAAAAGGGGGTCATCCCCTTGGCCAGACTGAGCATCAAGCCAGCCAAGAAGTCAAAGCTGAGAAGGAGTGACTCGCATGAGTCAACACTTACTACTCAGGTCCGGTAGAGCAATCTCAAATTATCATATAGAAAGAAACTCTCGACGGGAGGAGTAGTTTCAAATAGAAGTGAAGTAAACAGATTCAAGTTAGCCCAGTGTAGATCCTTGGAAAAGCAGTTCAAAGCAAAGGTTTTGTTATTGAAAGCACTACTTTTACATATACATATATATGAAGATGAGTTTTATCAAATCCTGTGGTGACTTCCCAAGCCAAGGTAAAAATGTGAAGTAAGGATTTCCCATATATATGAAACTAAAATGAACCCTCCTCGGCTAAGGTTGAATCAGATATAGAAGAAGCGGAAGCAGGAAGCTGAAGGATATCCGTAGCGAATGAGGAATAGGACATGCATGTGAGCTAGCGAAAAGGGAATAGCACATTCTCTAGGGTTCGTATCAAGCGCTAGCAAATGGAGAGGGTCAATCGAATCCGTATCCTCGAGCGCTGGGTCTGTCCTCTAATGAGGAGCTCCTTGCTTTTTTGATCCGTGAATCCGGATCTGTACCTTCATCTGAAAACTATTCGCCGGTTGTCCGCATTCCTCTCCTCGAGCGAAAGGTGTTCCCACGCAATCGCTATCGCTGTTCCTACGACGTAGTCAATACGCATTGGAATAATGGCATCCCCTCCACCGTAGTAAAGTAAGAAGTAACGGGTCTACGCCCAGCTTCCTTGTTCGGTTCTGGTTACGGGAACGGTTGACTTTCGAAATAAAATACCCTTCTTCCCCGTTTTGCAAATTCACCTAGAGCTAGCGAAGCGAGTCCGTTTCCAGCGATGAAGAGCTTTTTTATTTAATGAAATATTGGTCTACGCCCTCCTTTGATGCCCAGAGGAAGAAAAGCGAAGGAAAGAATACTATCTATAACTATAACTATAAGGGAAGGGAAGGGAAGGATATTGATAAAAAATAGGAAATGGAAGTAGATGAGCGTCTGTCAGGTGCTTGTTGACATTTATATTGGAAAAGAGCTTTCGGTTCTATTCCTTTTTAGTTTTAAGTAAAGGCTTTTTATCGACGAATAAATAAGCTCTTTCTACTTTGCCTTAAAAGCTCGTCCTAAGGAAAGCAATTTGAACTTGCTTGAGAAGATAGCAGAAGTTCTAGTTATTACAGCTAAAGTGATAGCAACTCATGAACGAAGTGCTCGACCATAGATAGGGAACGAGCGGAAAAAAAGTAGCGAGTGGAGCCATAGAAGAAAACTTTTTTCTTTAGGTCAAGGTGATAGCAAACCATTTTTACAATGGCACATAGCTGGCTTCTATCTTCTATCCTATCTTATTATGCCGACGCCTTTCTCGGCCAAATGATAGAGGCGCTTCGGACAGGTAGAAGGACTAATTCAGTCTATTGGTGTGGCTATCGAAACTTCTTCGTCTAGTCTAGATTGGCTGTACGGGTTACAGTTCTTCTTTGTTATTGGAGTCGAGGTAGCCACCACCGGGAAAAGGAAATAGGCCTTCATTCGTTTTCTTCCTCGTAGTCGTCCCCCGGCTAAGGTATCATCAGATATAGAAGAAGTAGAGACTGGGGGGATATAGCTAAAAAGGAATATAACTCGTCCGAGGGCGTGGGCGCAGGTGCAGTGCCAGTTTCAAGAAATGCGTATCGAGATACCAGTATCGGGCTGGTATTGGCTCAGGGCCCAGCTTCACCTAAGAACAGCCCTTTTATAATATCCATAGCGTATATGACCGTAGTTACCAAGCCCTATAACGGAATTCCCAACAACGGATGCCTATACGGCTTTGTGAAATCTAGTTGTAGTAAAGTAAAGTATAGAGATTTGAAAGCAGCTGGATCCCAAGAGCACTCTTATTCCTCAGCAAAGGTTTCGCATCTTTATCCATCAATACGAGA
>Ga0207649_10000166_pt1 | contig 53758 bp, 58 predicted proteins | sample KBSC43metaG_FD_184317 | JGI IMG/M metagenome (GOLD analysis project Ga0207649, IMG submission 184317) | Corn rhizosphere microbial communities from Kellogg Biological Station, Michigan, USA - KBS C4-3 metaG (SPAdes) (version 2) | ecosystem: Host-associated > Plants > Roots > Rhizosphere > Soil ... | reverse complement strand
CCCAGGGTCTGCGAGCGCGAGCGGCCGCCCTCGGCGTAGACCAGCAGCATCTCGCCCTGCTCGACGAGGATGCGGGCGGTCTCCATCGCTTCCTCGTCGTGGTGGCCGCGGCGGATCGGGAAAACGCCGCCGTGCTTGTAGATGTAGGTGAGGACCGGCGGGCCGAAGAGCTGGGATTTGGCCATGAAGCGGATCTTCCGCCGCAGGTAGACGCCGACGAAGAAGTGGTCCATCTGGCTGAAGTGGTTGGGGGCGAGGACGAGCGGGCCGTCCTTGGGCACGTTCTCGACCCCGATCGCGCGCACCCGCCAGAGCAGCAGCGTCGGCAGCGTCAGGACGATGCGGGCGAGGGTGTAGGTCCACCCCACCCCCTTGCGCGCCGCCTGGTGGAACTGCTGGAAGTACTCGGCCGGTCGCGGGTCCTTGTAGACCTGCGGCTTCATCTCGCCCATGCGCGGGAACGCTCCACGGCTCGTTTCCAATCGACCAGCAGCTCCTCCCGCCGGGCGGCGTCCATCCGCGGCTCGTAGCGGTCGGCCTCGCGCCACATCTGCCCGACCTGCTCGGCGGTCCAGAAGCCGGTCGCGATCCCGGCCAGGTAGGCGGCTCCGAGGGCGGTCGTCTCGGCGATCTCAGGCACGGACACAGGTACACCGAGAACGTCAGCTTGGAACTGCATCAGCCAGCGGTTGACGGTGGCGCCGCCGTCGGCCCGCAGCAGCTCGAGCGCCTCCCCGGCCGCAGCCTCCTGCGCCCGCACCGCGTCGACGGTCTCATAGGCGATCGCCTCCAGCGCCGCCCGCGCCAGGTGGGCGCGGCCGCTGCCGCGGGTGAGGCCGACGATCGTCCCTCGCGCGTAGGGGTCCCAGTACGGCGAGCCGAGCCCGGTCAGGGCGGGGACGAAGTAGACGCCGTCGTTGGATTCGAGCGAGGCGGCGAGTGCCTCGCTCTCGGCCGCCTCCTCGATGATCCCGAGCCCGTCGCGCAGCCACTGCACGGCGGCGCCGGTGACGAAGATCGAGGCCTCGAGCGCGTAGTGAACCTGCTCCCCGAGCCCGGCCGCAACCGTCGCCAGCAGCCCCTCCGGCGCCGGCGGCGGCTCGGTCCCGGTGTTGAGGAGGACGAAGCTGCCGGTCCCGTAGGTGTTCTTGGCCATCCCCGGGTGGTGGCAGGCCTGGCCGAAGAGGGCGGCCTGCTGGTCGCCGGCGACCCCGGCCACTGGCACCTCGCCGCCGAACTCGGTCGTGGTGCCGAAGACCGAACACGAGGGGCGCGGCTCGGGCAGCCGCACCGGGTCGACGCCGAGCAGCGCGCAGAGCTCCTCGTCCCAGGCGAGCCGGTGGATGTCGAACAGCAACGTCCGCGAGGCGTTCGTGAAGTCGGTCAGGTGGGCGCCGGTCAGCTTGAAGAGGAGCCAGGAGTCGATCGTCCCGAAGACCGCCCGCTCCGCCCCCTCGGCGTTGCGCAGCAGCCACTCGATCTTCGTCCCGGAGAAGTAGGGGTCGATGGTGAGCCCGGTCCGCTCACGCACCAGCGCCTCGTGCCCGGCCGCCTTCAGCTCGTCGCAGCGCGATGCCGTGCGGCGGTCCTGCCAGACCAGCGCCCGGTGGATCGGCTTGCCGCTCTCGGGGTCCCAGGCGACGACGGTCTCGCGCTGATTGGTGATCCCGATCGCCTCCAGGCCGCTGCCGTCGACCCCGGCCTCGGCCAGCGCCTCGCGGGCGACCCGCCGCGTCACCTCCCAGATTTCCTCGGCATCGTGCTCGACCCAGCCCGGCTGCGGGAAGTGCTGCTCGAACTCGGAGTAGGCGCGGCCGGCGATCGCCCCCTCCGCGTCGAAGACGAGGCAGGTGGTTCCCGTAGTTCCCTGGTCGATCGCGAGGATCAACCGCGGACCTGGCAGGTGCGGATCAAGGTGGAGGCGAGTTTACGTCCGTCGGCGAAGGTCATCCCCACCCGGACGAAGGGAAAGACCCCGATCTTGGAGCCGGAAGGCGCTCCGCAGGCCGCCGTCAGGTAGCTGCGCTTCTTGCCCTTGAAGACGTAGTCGCGCCGCAAGTTGAGGACGATCCGCTTCAGGTAGCCGTTGCGGTTGATCGCCTTCGGCAGGAAGGCGGTGAGGACGGTCCCGTAGGTGCCGTGGGATTCACGGATGTGGAAGACGAAGATGCGGCTGTTCGGGTAGGGCTTGTTGCCGTAGATGTGGGCGAGGATCGCCCGCCGGCCTTCGACGCGGGCGTTGAAGGCGAGGATCCGTCCCTGCAGCGGAAAAGCCTCCTGTTCGGGGAAGGAGACGCCGGCCTTGTAACGGCCGGTGCCGACCAGGGCGTCGCCGCAGGCCTTCAGCGCCCGGGCCGAAGTCGAGGCCTCGATCTGCGAGCGCCTGCACAGCGGCAGCCCCTTGGTGTCGATCTGGCCGCCGCGGTTGATCGCGATCGAGATGAAGCGCAGGGCCGGCGGCCGGTCCCCGGTCAGCGTCCTCACGGTGCCATCGACGCGGACGCCGATCGGCGCCGGGTCGTGGCGCGGCAGCAGGGTCGGGTCGATGCCGCCGCTGAACTTGACGAAGAGGTTTCCCCACTCGACCAGCTCGGCGTGGGCCAGTGAGGCGCCGAAGAGCATCGCGGTGGCCAGCACCACGAGCACCACCAGTTTCTTCTTCTCTCTCCGCATCTTCACCCTCTCGAGCCCGGGGCCCGCCCCCTCCGTGACCAGTAAACACGAGCGAAATCCCGCAGTTGCCGCGCCCGATGGACGAAGCCGGCGAGGCTCTTCCCCGTCGCCCGGTGCTCGAGGTCGAGCTCGTACTCGCCCAATCTATAGCCCGCCCGGACCACGTCGACGGTCATCCCGATCTCCATTCCGTAGCCGCGGGCAAACGGCAGCGCCCCCCGCAGCGCCTCCACCCGGAGCGCCCGCTGCCCGGAGATCGGAGCCTCGGTCTCTAGCCCGCAGCGCCGCCGGATCGCCCAGCGGGCGAAGCCGAGGGCGGCGCCGAAGCCGCCGCCGACCCGGCGGCTGAAGGCCGCCACCGCGAGGTCGCACTCGCCCTTCTCGACCGCCCCCACCAGCGGCTCGAGCTGCCCGGCCGAGGCGGCGAGGTCGCCGTCGCAGAGGAGGACGAGGCGCGGCGGCGGCGCGACGCTGAGCGCTGCCTCGGCGGCGGCGGTGACGTTCGCGCCCTTGCCGTGGGGGCGGCCGCGGCTGACCACCTCGGCCCCGGCGGCCAGCGCCGCCTCGGCGGTCCCGTCCTCGGAGGCGTCGTCGGCGACCCACACCCGCGCCCGCGGGAACGCCCGCCGCAGCGCCCGCACCGTCTCGCCGACGCGGTCGGCCTCGTTGCGCGCGGCGACGATCACCGCCAGCCCGTTGGTATCGCCGTCGCCCGGCTGCGGTCCCATGGTCGGGTTATTGTCCCCGGCCATGGCAGACATCGAGGCACACATCACCGGCAACGTCTGGAAAATCGAGGTCGCGGTCGGCGACCAGGTGGCCGACGGCGACACCGTCGTCATCCTCGAGTCGATGAAGATGGAGATCCCCGTCGAGTCTGAAGACGACGGCGTCGTCAAGGAGATCCGCTGCCAGGAGGGGCAGTCGGTCTCAGAAGGCGACGTGCTGGTCGTCCTGGAGTAGCGCCGTGAGCGAGCGGCTCGCGGCCGGCAAGCTCCTGCTCGACAGGCCGGCGGAGGCGGTCGCCCGGCTGACGATCTCCAACCCCGAGCGGCGCAACGCCCTCGACCACGAGATCCTCGACGCGCTGGCCGAGGTCCTGCCGCAGCTCGACCGCGGGATCGAGACCCGCTGCGTCCTCCTCACCGGCGCCCCACCGCTCTTCTCGGCCGGCTACGACATCGCCGGCATCCCCGACCAGAGCTTCGAGCGCGACGCCGAGGCGCTCGTCGCCCACCCCTTCCACGCGGCGATGGAGGCGATCGCCAAGCACCCCTGGCCGACCGTCGCGGCGATCAACGGCCACTGCCTCGGCGGCGGCCTGGAGCTGGCGATCACCTGCGACCTGCGGATCTGCGCCGCCGGCGCCAAGCTGGGGATGCCGCCGGCGAAACTGGGCCTGATCTACGGCCACACCGGCCTGCGCAAGTTCCTCGACACGATCGGCCTCCCCTATACGAAGGAGCTCTTCCTCACCGGCCGCAACCTCGAGGCCGAGCGGGCCGAGCGGATCGGCCTCGTCAACCAGGTGGTCGCCGACGCCGAGCTCGAGGAGACCGCGGTCGCCCTGGCGGCGGCGATCGCCGGGAACGCGCCGCTCTCGATGCGCGGCAACAAGCACGCGATCGACCTCCTGCAGGCCAACCCCGAACTGAGCGAGCGCCAGGAGGCCGGGCTCGTCGCCCTGCGCGAATCCTGCTTCTCCTCGGAGGACTTCCGCGAGGGCATCCGCGCCTTCGCCGAGAAGCGCCGGCCCCGCTGGACCGGTCGATGAGCGCGAAGGCGCGCAAAGCTCTCGCCACCGCCGACCCGACGATGGCGGCGCTGATCGACCGGGTCGGCAAGATCGACATCGCCACCCGGATGAAACGGCGTAAAGAGGAGCGCCCGGAGGATCCCTACGGAGCGCTGCTGCGGGCGATCGTCGGCCAGCAGCTCTCGACGAAAGCCGCGCGGACGATCTACCTGCGGGTCGTCGACCTCTTCGGCGGCACCACGCCGACGCCGGAGCAGCTGCTCGAAGCAAAGGAGGAGGACCTGCGCGCCTGCGGCCTTTCCGGGCGCAAGACCGAATACGTCCGCGACCTCGCCCGCCACGTCGTCAGCGGCGAGCTCGAGCTCGACCGGCTCGACCAGCTCGGCGACGAGGAGGTGATCGAGGAGATCGTCGCCGTCCGTGGCCTCGGCCAGTGGACCGCGGAGATGTTCCTGCTCTTCCACCTGCAGCGTCCTGACGTCCTCTCCGGCGGCGACCTCGGGATCCGCAAGGCGATCCAGATCGAGTACGGGCTCGAGGAGATGCCGGCGCCGAAGCGGGTGATCGAGATCGGCGAGCCCTGGCGGCCCTACCGCAGCCTCGCCTCGCTCTACCTCTGGGAGTCCCTGGCGGCGGTGCCGTCGTGAGGAGGCGCTTCTGGCTCGGGATCGCAGCGGTGACCCTGGTCGCGATCGGCTCGGTCGCCGCGGCGGCGCTGGTCTACTCCAACGACCGCGACGACTTCCAGGAGACGCAGCGCGAGGACGCGACGCGGGCGGCGCACCAGATGGAAGCGGTGGCGACGCTCTCGGTCGACCAGCTGAGCAGCGCGGCGGCGTTCTTCACCGCCGAGGACGATCTCAGCCGCCACGAGTTCGAGGTCTACGGGCGCTCGCTGATCGGCCAGGGAGCGCTCTCCGGGACCGCGTTCCTGCCCCGGGTGCCGGACTCGAAGCGGGCGCGCTACGAGCAGATGCACGGGTTCCCGATCCTCGAACGGGTCTCGGCCTTCAGCTTCCGGCCCTCGCGGCGGCGGGACGTCTACTACCCGATCACCTACATCGCCTCCGATCGCGCAAAGCAGCGGCGGCGCGCCCTCGGCTACGACCTCGGCCAGGACCCGGGGCGCAGGCCCTTCCTCGAACGAGCCGCGGCGACCGGGACGCCCGTCTCCAGCTCGGTGATCCCGCTGCTGATCGGCGGCGACGGGATCAACGTCTTCCACGCGGTCTACCGGGACGGGGCGCCGGTAGCGACCCCGGCGCAGCGGCGGCGGGCGCTGGCCGGCTTCGCCGCCGGCAGCTTTCGGCTCGGCGACCTCGCCGATGCCGCGACCGCCGCCGTCGAAGCCGACGCCGAACTGCAGCTGCAGACGGATGGCGCGGTCGTCTTCGGCCCGGGCGGAAACCTCGACGAGGCGGCCTCGGTGCCGCTGCGGATAGCCGACCGCACCTGGACGCTGACCGTCAAGGACCCGGGAAGCCCCGGCCTCAGCCTCCCCCTCACCCTCGCCGTGCTGGGGGTCGCGCTCGCCGTCCTCCTCTACGCGCTGGTCCTCAGCTGGGGGCGAAACGAACGGATCCGGGAGCTTGAGCGGCAGGCGAGCCAGGACTCGCTCACCGGCCTCGCCAACCGGCGCCGCTTCGAGGAGGACCTGGGGGCGGCGATGGCGCGGAGCCTTCGCGACGGCTCCACGGGCGCCCTGCTGATGCTCGACATCGACGGCTTCAAGCGGGTCAACGACTCCCGCGGGCATCCGGCCGGCGATCGCCTGATCCAGGAAGTGGCCGAGGTCCTGCGCCGGCGCACCCGCGAGAGCGACAGCCTCGCCCGCCTCGGGGGCGACGAGTTCGCGGTGATCCTGCCGCGCTGCAGCCAGGGCGAGGCCGAGTTCGCCGCCGAGGCGATCGCCACCGAGATCCGCGGCCACCGCTCCAGCCAGGCCGAGGACGGGGTCACCGTCAGCATCGGGATCGCACTCTTCGGCGCCGACCCGCGGACCAGCGTCGCCACCGTCGTCTCCGAGGCCGACACGGCGATGTACGCGGCCAAGGACGACGGGCGCGATGCCGTCCGGGTCTTCGACCCGCTCTCGGTGCGGGCGAACGTCTCCGACTGAGGAAGCGCTAGCGGAAGCCGGCGCGGAGGTCGAGGACGCGTTCGGCGGCCTCCTCGAACTGCGGGCGCTCCAGGCGACCTGCCCGGAGACCGCCCACCAGCGCCTTCCAGGCGCTGGTCGCCGGGCCGAGGCGCGCGAAGAGCAACAGGTCGTCGCCCGCCTGCGCGCCCGCAAGAGCGACCTCCGCGGTGCTGCCGAAGTGTTCGACGGCGGGGGTTTCCAGCGCATCGGTGATCGTCACGCCCTCGAAGCCGAGGCGGTCGCGCAGCTCGCCGCCGGCGATCGCGCGGGTGAAGGCGGCGGGGCGGTCGGAGAAGGCCGGGTAGATCGCGGTGCTGAGCATCACCAGCTTGCCGCCCGCCGCCGCGAAGGCCGCGTAGGGCTTCTCGTCGACCGCCCGCAGCTCGTGCTTGGAGAGGTCGACCCGTTGGACCGCGAAGTCGGTGTTTTCGCGCGCCGCCCCGAAGCCGGGGAAGTGCTTGCCGGTCGCTGCGACGCCGCCGGCCTGCAAACCCTTCGCGAAGGGAATGGCGGTCTTTTCCACCTTGGCGGCGGTGGCGCCGAAGCTCCTTTCCGTTTCGGCGATGACGCCGCCGGGCCGACCGACGTCAAGCACCGGAGCCAGGTCGACGTTCACCCCGACGCCTCGCAGGTCAGAGGCGGTGCGACGGCCTTGGGGGCCGCTGAAGCCCGGCCCTCGAATGCCCATATGAGCAGCCGAAGCGCTCGGGGAGCCGCTCATGCGCTTCACCTGCCCGCCCTCCTGATCGGTCATCACCAACAGCGGGTCGCGCAGCTTCGGTGGGCGCTTGATCGCCTGCAGGCGGTCGGTCAGGCGGCGGGCGGCGGCGCGGCTGGGGATGTTCTCGGCGAAGAGGACGACGCCGGCGACATGCCCCTCGGCGATCGCCTCGCGCAGGCCGGGCGAGATCGAGGTGCCGCGCAGGCCGGTGACGATCCGCAGCCCCGCCAGATGCTTCAGCGGCAGCGTCTCGGCGACGGTCGGCTGAGGCGCCCCGCCGCTGTCGCCAAGCGTCGCCCCGCAGGCAAAGGCGACGATCGCCAGACAGGCAAGGACACCCAAAGCCATTCCTCGCCGCCACGCCAAGCTCCGCCTCATCGCCCCCGATCCTAGGCGTCCGGGGCGATTTTTAGGGTGCGTGCCGATGCCCCCCTTGATCAGCCCCGAGGAGGCCCGCGCCTACGGCCGCCTCAGCGAGCACGACGAGATCGAAGCGCTGGTCGAACGCGCCTGGGAGGTGCGGGTCGAGAACTTCGGCGACTCCACCGACATGTGCTCGCTGGTCAACGCCAAGTCCGGCGGCTGCGCCGAGGACTGCGGCTTCTGCGCCCAGTCGCGCTACGCCGAGGCCGACACGCCGATGCACGCGATGATGGAGCCGGAGCAGATCCTCGAACACGCCGAAGCGGCCGAGGCGGCCGGCGCCCACCGCTTCTGCATGGTCACCCAGGGCCAGGGCCTCTCGAAGCGGGACTTCCAGAAGATCCTCGAGGGGACGAAGCTGGTCGCCGAGAAGACCAACCTCAAGCGCTGCGCCTCGATCGGCCACATGTCGGTCGATCGGGCGAAGGCGCTGAAAGAGGCCGGGGTCCAGCGTGTCCACCACAACGTCGAGTCGGCCCGCTCCTACTACCCCGAGGTCTCGACCACGGTCCGCTACGAGGGCCGCCTGCGGACGATCCAGGCGGTCAAAGAGGCGGGCCTGGAGACCTGCGTCGGCGGCATCCTCAACCTCGGCGAGTCAGAGGAGCAGCGGGTCGAGATGGCCTTCGAGCTCTCCGAGATCAACCCGACCTCGATCCCGATCAACCTCCTGATCCCGAAGGACGGGACCAAATTCGGCGACCGCGAGGTGATGGACCCGTGGGAGGTCGTGAAGTGGATCGCGATCTTCCGCCTGATCATCCCCGGCGCCCTCTTCCGCCTCTGCGGCGGCCGGGTCGAGAACCTCGGCAGCCTCCACAAGCTCGCCGTCAAGGCCGGCCTCAACGGGGTGATGATGGGCAACTTCCTGACCACGCTCGGTGCCGAGCCGGCCGAGGACCGGGAGATGTTCGAAGAGCTGGGCCTGAACGTCGCCCGCCAGCCCGACAACGGCGCCAACCCGCGGCCCGACAACCGCTCCGGCTGGCTCGAGGGCGAGAGCCCGGCGACGCCGATCGACGAGCTGGTCGACAGCCAGGAGGAGGCCAACTTCTGGGACCCCTCCACGCAGCTGCGCGTCGTCAAGAAGGCGAAGAAGCCGCCTTCCTACCCACGGGCGGCGTGAGCGACGTCGCCGAGCGGCTCGACGAGCTCCGCGAGCGCGGGCTCTACCGGCGACTGCGCCTGATCGAAGGCCCCCAGGGACCGACCGTCACCCTCGACGGGCGCCAGGTCCTCCTCCTCTGCTCCAACAACTACCTCGGGCTCGCCGACCGGGCGGAGGTCCGCGAGGCGGCGGCCGAGGCGGCGCTGCGCTGGGGAGCCGGGGCGGGCGCGTCGCGGCTGATCTCCGGCAACATGGAGCCGCACCTGCAGCTCGAGCGCCGGCTCGCCGCCTTCAAGGGCTACGAGCGGGCTCTCCTCTTCGGCTCCGGCTATCTCGCCAACAGCGGCGTCATCGCCGCCCTCGCCGGCCACGGCGAGGTCGTCTTCTCCGACGAGCTCAACCACGCCAGCATCGTCGACGGCTGCCGGCTCTCGCGCGCCGAAACCTTCGTCTTCCGCCACGCCGACGTCGAGCACCTCGCCTGGGGCCTGCGCCAGGCCGGCGAGCGCGCCTCGCTGATCGTCACCGACGGGGTCTTCTCGATGGACGGCGACGTCGCCCCCCTGCCACAGCTGCTCGACCTGGCGCGGCGCCATGACGCCCGGCTGATGGTCGACGAGGCGCATGCGACCGGCGCGGTCGGCCCCGGCGGCCGCGGCTCGGTCTCGGCGGCCGGCCTCAGCGGCGAGGTCGACGTCGTCGTCGGCACCCTCGGCAAGGCGCTCGGCTCCTACGGCGCCTACGTCTGCGCCGAGGCCGAGCTGGTCGAGCTCCTCGTCAACCGCGCCCGCTCCTTCATCTTCTCGACGGCGCCGCCGCCCTCGGCTGCCGCGGCGGCAATGGCGGCGCTGGCCGTCCTCGAAGCCGAGCCGGAGCTGGTCGAGCGTCTGCAGGCCAATGCGCGGCTCCTGCGCCGCTCGCTGGCGGCCGAGGGCCTGGACCCCGGCACCTCGGCGACCCAGGTCGTCCCGGTCCACGTCGGCGAGGCCGGGGCGACGATGGCTCTCTGCGAGCTGGCGCTGGAGAAGGGCGTCTTCGCCCAGGGCATCCGTCCGCCGACGGTTCCCGAGGGATCCTGCCGCCTGCGCCTGACGGCGATGGCCACCCATCGCAGGGAGGATCTCGTCGCCGCCGCCCACATGATCGGCGTCGCGGCGCGGGAAGCCGGCCTAGTCGAAGCGCAGCCGCTGGCCGCCTGAAGGCGATGGCACGCGGCCTCTTCGTCACCGGGACGAGCACCGAGGTCGGCAAGACCGTGGTCGCAGCGGTCCTCGCCCGCACCCTGGCCGGGGAAGGCAAGCGCGTGGCCGTCTTCAAGCCCGCGGTGACGGGGCTCGACGAAGGGGTCGAGACCGACCACGAGCTACTGCGCCGCGCTTCAGGCTCGGGCCAGAGCGACGAGGAGATCGCGCCCTACCGCTACGGACCGCCCGCTTCACCGCACCTCGCCGCGGCACTCGCCGGCGAGGCGATCGACCCCGAGCGGCTGCGCTCGGCGGCGGCCGCTGCCGCGGAGGGAGCCGAGGCGATCGTCTGCGAGGGCGTCGGCGGTCTCCTCGTCCCCCTCTCCCCCGCCTACCTCGTCCGCGACCTCGCCGCCGACCTCGGCTACCCCCTGGTTGTCGTCGCCGCCCCCGGCCTGGGGACGATCAACCACACCCTGCTGACGATCGAGGCGGCCCGGACCGCCGGCCTCGAGATCGTGGCCGTCGTCCTAAATCCCTGGCCTGAACAGCCCTCCGAGATCGAGCACGACAACCGCGAGACGATCGCCGCCCTCGCCGGCGTCGAGGTCCACACCCTCCCTCGGATCGACCTCGCCGACCCGGCGTCCTGGCCAGCCTTCCCGCCGACGGGACGATTTCCGGATACATAGGCCGGTTTTCGTCCCGTCGGCGGATGGCTAGACGATCACGTCGAGGCTGCCGTCGTTGAGCTCGACGGTGAGGCCGGCTGCGGCGGCGATCGCCGCCGCGCCTTCGGGATCTCTCGGAGCCTTCGTCGCTCCCAGCAGCGCCCGGGCGACGTCGCCGCGGCTCGCCTTCGCCATGTGGGAGACGACCTTGCGCTCTCCGTCTCGCTCGCTGAAGGCGCGGACCGGCAGCAGCGTCACCCGCTTCGGCTTCCAGAAAGAGGTGTAGGCGCCGGAGCGCATGTCGACGATCAGCTCACCCGGCTTGTCGGGCAGGGCTTCGCCCAGCGCCGGCCGCCAGTAGCTGGCCGGCGCGCCGATCTTCTTCAGCTTCGTCTTCGGCGGCAGCTTGTAATACGGAATCCGGTCGTCGGGCCGGACCACGCCCCAGAGTGCGCTGAAGATCAGCGCCCGCTTCCGAGCCTTAGCCGGCACCCGCGACAGCTCCAGCCGTTGGAAGAGGACGCCGGTGTAGATCTCGGCGGCCGGCGCCGCCGGCGCTTGGCGCAGCGCCGGGTCGAAGGCGTCGAGCACCGCCTCGCGGCGATCGCCCAGCTCCTTGGCAAAAGCGAGCCCGTCGAGGTCGACCGGCTCGCCCGCCCCGGGCTCCGCCTTCCCTTCCGACGGCGGCAGCAGGACCAGCATCTAGGCGACCTGCGCCGCCTCCCGGGCCTCCTCGGCGGCGATCGCCTCGCCACCGGGGTTGGCCTCGGCGGTCGCCGCCTGCGGGCTGATCTCGGTGCGAGCCTTCGCCCGGATCGCCGTCGCCCCGATCAGGGCTCCCGCCAGGGCGACGAAGCCGGAGACGGTCATCGCGTGGCTGAGCGCGTAGACGAAGGCGTCGTTGCCCGCCGCCGCGACTTCGCTCACCTGCGCCTGGTCGAGCCCCGGAACGCGCGGCACGGTGCCGCCGCCGAGCTGGTCGGAGATCGACTGTCGCTGGGACTCGTTGATCCCGGTCCCGCCCAGCAGCGTGTCCAGCCGCGAGCTGACGAGCCCCTGGAAGATCGCCCCGGTGACGGCGACGCCGAGGCTGCCGCCGACCATCCGGAACATCGAGAGCACCCCGGAGGCGATCCCGGCTTTCTGCACCGGCACCGCATTCATCGCCGCGCTCGTCATCGGCGACATCGTCAGCGCGATGCCGATGCCGAGCAGCATGAACCCGGGCAGCAGATCGAGGTAGGTCGAGTCCACCGCGATGCGGCTGAAGCTGAAGAGCGAGGCGGCGACGATGACGAGGCCACCGGCGATCAGCCAGCGCGGCCCGAAGCGGTCCGAGAGCCGGCCCGCAACCGGCGCCACGCCGACGATCATCAGGGTCGAGGGCAGGAACCTCACCCCCGCCTCCAGCGGCGAGTAGCCGAGGATGTCCTGCATGTAGAGGGCGAGGAAGAAGAAGACGCCCAGCATCGCGAAGCTGATGATCATCGCGACCACGACCGCGCCGAGGAAGTTGCGGTCGCTGAGGAGGTCGAACTGGACCATCGGCGCCCGGACCCGGTTCTCGACGAAGACGAAGAGCGGCAGCGCCACCGCCGCCCCGGCCAGCAGGGCGATGATTTCCGGCGAGCCCCAGCCCCAGGCGTTGCCCTCGACGAGAGCGAGGACGAGCGCGGTCAGGCCGGCGGTGAGGACGGCGACGCCCGCGTAGTCGACCTCACGGCCGACCGAGGTGTCGCGGGACTCGCGCACCGCGAACAGGGTCGCCGCGACGGCGCCGATCGCGACCGGGATGTTGATGTAGAAGATCGCCCGCCAGCTGACGTGCTCGGTGAGGAAGCCGCCGAGCACCGGCCCGACCGCCAGTGCCAGCGCCGAGACGCCGGCCCAGGTCCCCATCGCCTTGCCGCGCTCGTGCGGCGGGAAGGCGTCGGTGATGATCGAGAGCGTCCCCGGCATCATCAGCGCCGCGCCGACGCCCTGGACGACCCGGCTCAGCACCAGCACGGTCTCGTCTGGGGCGAAGCCCGCGGTCGCCGAGGAGAGGGCGAAGATGACGACGCCGGCGAGGAACATCCGCCGCCGGCCGAAGATGTCGCCGAGGCGGCCGCCGGTCGCCAGCAGCACCGCGAAGGAGAGCGTGTAGCCGTTGATCGTCCACTCGAGCCCGCTGATCGAGGCCCCCAGGTCCTGCTGGATCGAGGGCAGCGCGACGTTCACGACCGTGTTGTCGAGCATGATCATGAACAGCGCGAAGCACATCGCTCCGAGCGTCCACCACTTGCGGTTGTCTTCGGTGATCAGGTGGCGGTAACGGGTCAAGCGCGCTCACTTCCTTTCAAAGCCTCGTAAGTCTGGGCGAGGTCCTCGCGCTCCATCAGCGACTCGACGGCGGCGTCGAGCTTGCGCCGCTGCGCCGCGCTGAGGGTGTCGACGAAGGCCTCGATCCCGGTCAGGCGAACGGTGACGATCTTGGCGACGAGCTCCTTGCCCTTGGCGGTGATCTTCACCCGGCGCACCCGGCGGTCGTGCGGGTCCTCGACCCGGGTCGCCAGCTTCGCCTTGACCAGCGCGTCGACCGCCCGGCTCATCGAGGGCACCGAGGTGCCGAACAGCTCGGCGAGGTCGGAGACCTGCCAGGCCCGCTCGTCGCCGCCGAGGCCGCCGAGCTCCAGCAGCGCCTTGCACTGCGTCATCGAAAGCCCCGTCTCCTCGATTACCCGCAACTGGTTGCCGCGGTCGTAAAGGAAGACGTGGTGGAGGAGGGCCGCGATCCGAGCGGTGGTGTCAGTCGCCTCTATCGTCGTGTTCATCACGACAATAGTTGCACACGCGCAACCTTTTCAAAAGGGCAATATTTGTTTGTGTGATGGATATCCGACGCTAGCCGGCAGACATCACTCGCCGTCGAAGTAGCCGACCTTGCTCTCGCGGCGAACGATCACGTCGGCCTCCGGGTCGCCGGTCCAGATCCCGACCTTGTCGCTGTCGGGGTAGACGGTGGCGCTCGGCGTGACGACGGTGGAGAACATCAGGACGCGGACCGTCTCGTCGGTCTCGTTGCGGACGCCGTGGACGCCGGCCGGGCCCTTCTCGAAGAAGACGACGTCCCAGGGGGCGAGCCGGTCAGACCCCTCGGCGTGGCGAAGGGTCGGCTCCCCCTCGAGCACCAGCAGCCACTCCTCCTCCCCGCACTCGTAGTGAAACGGGCAGACCGCCTGGCCTGGCGGCAGCTCGTAGACCGTGATCCCCGTTTCCTCCGCCCCGCCGAGCAGCGTGCCGAGGCGGGCCATGCCGCTACGGAAGCCCTCGGGGTCCTCTTTGTCGTACTCGAACTCGGGCGCCGCGATGTTGATCCGTCTCATGGAGTCGACGCTAGCAACGCGCTAACTCGGCACTTTTCGCGACCCGGCTGCCGCCGCCTGCCGGACTAAGTTCAGCCCATGCCCGACTTCGCGCAGCTCGACCGCGAACACGTCTGGCACCCGTTCACCCAGCAGCAGGGCTGGAGCGAGGAAGAGCCGCTGGTGATCGAGCGCGGCGAGGGCTCCTACCTCTACGACACCGAGGGGCGGCGCTACCTGGACGGGACGGCGGCGCTCTGGTGCAACGTCCACGGCCACCGCCACCCGACGATCGACCGGGCGGTGCGCGAGCAGCTCGACCGCGTCGCCCACACGACGATGCTCGGCCTCTCCCACCCGGGCGCGACCGAGCTCGCCGCGCGCCTGGTCGAGATCGCCCCGGAGGGGCTCAGCCGCGTCTTCTATTCGGACTCGGGCTCGACTGCGGCGGAGATCGCGCTGAAGATCGCCTTCCAGTACCAGCAGCAGCGCGGAGAGGGCGGGCGGACCAAGTTCGTCCGCCTGCGCGAGGCCTACCACGGCGACACGATCGGATCGGTCTCGGTCGGAGGCATCGACCTCTTCCACTCCACCTACAGGCCGCTCTTGTTCGAGACCCACGTCGCCGAGCCCGGCGACGCCGCCGACCTCAAGCGGGTGCTGGCCGCGCACGGCGACGAGGTCGCCGCGGTGGTCGTCGAGCCGCTGGTCCAGGGCGCGGCCGGGATCCTCGTCCAGCCCGAGGGCTACCTGCGGGCGGCGCGCGAGCTCTGCGACCGCTTCGGCGTCCTGCTCGTCTGCGACGAGGTCGCAACCGGCTTCGGCCGCACCGGGACCATGTTCGCCTCCGAGCAGGAAGGCGTGGCGCCGGACCTGATGTGCCTGGCGAAGGGGATCACCGGCGGCTACCTGCCGCTGGCGGCAACGCTGGCGACTGAGGAGATCTACGAGGGCTTCCTCGGCAGCTACGAGGAGTTCAAGACCTTCTTCCACGGCCACACCTACACCGGCAACCCGCTCGCCTGCGCGGCGGCGCTGGCCAACCTCGACGTCTTCGAGCAGGAGCGGACGCTGGAACGGCTGCAACCGAAGATCGCGCTGCTCGAAGGGCTGCTGGCCGAGGTGGCGGCGATGCCCGAGGTGGCGGAGGTGCGCCAGAAGGGGTTCATGGTCGGGATCGACCTCGGCCCCCACGACGACGCCCTGCGGATGGGCCACCGGGTGACGGTCGAGGCGCGCGAGCGCGGAGCGTTCATCCGCCCCCTCGGCAACACGATCGTCCTCATGCCCCCCCTCTCGATCTCAGAGGACGAGCTGCGCGAGCTGGTCAGCATCGCGAGCGAGTCGATCGCTGCTGCCGTCACCTCGGCACCGCTCGATCTTCCACAAGCAGCCTGACGTTTGGTGAGAAAGGGGGCCTATAGCCCCCACAACTCACCAATCGCTCGATACTCGCCGTGATGGATTCGGATTCGGGTCGTAGTAGGGGCATGGAGCAGACGCTTGTCGCCGATGTCAAAGACGCGCCACGGGCGGGCGACGTCGCGTTCGAGCGGCTCTACCGCTCCTGCCGCGACGACGTCTACGCCTACGTCGCCGGCCTCCTGCGCGACGCCCCGGCGGCCGAGGAAGTCACCGCCACGGCCTTCGAGCGCGCCTACCGCAAGCGCAACCGCTTCGACCCCGAGCGGGGCGAGCCGCGGGCGTGGCTGTTCGGGATCGCCCGCAACGCCGCCCTCGACGAGCTGCGCCGCCGCGGCCGCCAGGCGGAGCTGACCGCCGAGCCCGCCGACCTGGAGAGCCTCGGAGCACTGGAGGGCGCCGAGCAGAGCGAGCGCCGTCTCGCCGTCTTGGCCGCCTTGGAGCGACTCGGGGCCCATGAGCGCGAGCTGATCGCGCTGAAGTTCTTCGCCGCCCTCGAAAACCGCGAGATCGCCCGCGTCCTCGGCATCAGCGAGTCGAACGCCGGCACCAAGCTGCACCGAGCGATGACCAAGCTGAGGGAGGCCTGCGATGGAAACGCCTAGGGACGAGCAGCTCGCCGCCGATCTGCTGGCGCTGCGGCCGACGCCGCGAGCCGAGTTCGCGGCCGAGCTCGACGAGCGCGCCGCCGCGGGCTTCCCGCGGCGCTCGCGTCTGCCGCGCCTGTCCTGGCGCCTGCCGTCGATACGAGTCCTGATCCCGGCGGGTGGGGTGGCATTGATCGCGGTCGCGGTCGCGGTCGCCCTCACCACCTCCAGCCACTCAGGCAGCATCTCCGATTCCCTCGGCCTCCTCAACATGCAGGGCAAGGTCCATTCCAGCCCGGAACCGGCACCCAGCGATTCCGCAGGCGCGGAAGAGGAATCCGCGGGTTCCTCTTCCGGTGGAGCAGTGGCCGGATCCTCCGCCCCGGCCGCCGAGGCGGAAGCCGAATCGCAAGCGCCATTGGTCGGCGAACCCCACCCCTTCGCGCGACAGGTTCATAACCGCGCCGTCGAACACAACGCCGAGCTCGTCCTCGGTGCTGATCCGGCCGACGTCGGCGACGACTCCTCCGCCGTCTTCGAAGCGGTCCACGCCCACGACGGCATCGTCCTGCGCTCCTCCACCCGCGAGGGCGAAGCCGGGGTCGCCGCCGCCCGCTTCGAGCTGCTGATCCCGAGCGGCAAGCTCGGCGACGCGCTCGCCTCCCTCTCGGGGATCGACGAGGTGCGCTCGCGCCACGAGGCGACCAACGACATCACCGCCCCGACCGTCACCACCGGCGAGCTGCTGCAGGACTCGAAGGCCCGAATCGACAGCCTCCTCGACCAGCTCGCCGGCGCCGAAACCGAATCCGAGCGCGAAGCGGTGGAAGCCGAGCTGGCGCAGGAGCGCCGCCACCGCGCCCGCCTCCGCACCCAGCTCCAGCACCTCGAGCGCCGCGCCGACTACTCCCGCGTCCTCGTCCGCATCGAGACCGGCGACTCCGCCCAGTCCCCTGACGAAGGCGGCTGGGGCATCGGCGACGCGTTCGACGACGCCGGCCAGATCCTCGCCGTCGCCCTCGCGGTCACCATCGTCGCCCTCGCCGTCCTCGGCCCGATCGCCCTCGTCGCGCTCCTCGCCTGGCTCGCCCACCGCGCCTGGGTCCGCCGCGAGCGCCGCCGCGTCCTCAGCTGAGGGTTACGCTGCTCCGATGGAGGAGCGGCGACGGGGACCGGCCGAGATGCCCAACTTCGGGCCTCCTTCGACGCCCCGGCCCGCGGCGTCCGTGGTGCTTCTGCGGCGCGGTGGCAAGCACTCGCAGCGCGCGCTCGAGGTGCTGATGCTGCGCCGCAGCGAGGAAGCGAAGTTCATGCCGGGCGTCTGGGTCTTCCCCGGCGGCTCGCTCGACGAAGCCGACGGCGCCGAGGAAGCCGGCCTGCGCGCCTGCGCGCTGCGGGAGCTGGCCGAGGAGGCGGGGATCGAGCTCGACGCCGGCGAGGAGCTGGTGCCGTTCACCCGCTGGATCACCCCCGAGGTGATCGCGACCCGCTTCGACGCCTGGTTCTTCCTCGCCCTCGCCCCCGCCCACACGCCGCCGCAGCCGGACGGCGTCGAGACGACCGAGGCGCGCTGGTTCCAGCCCGCCGCCGCGCTCGAGGCCCAGGAAGCCGGCGAGCTCGTCCTCTCCTTCCCGACCCAGACGCAGCTGCGCTGGCTGGCCGAGTTCCGCACCTCCGACGAGGCGATGACCGCGTACCGCGAGCGCACCCTCGAGCCGATCCTCCCGGTGGTGATCGCCGACGAGGGCGCCGAACCGCGCGTCGTCCTCCCGGGCGACCCCGACTACCCCGCCTGAGCTTCGGCCGGGAACGGCTCCAGGCCGGCGTGCCAGGGCCCGGGCGGGTAGGTGTGGATGCCGCTCTCGTCCATCTCGGCCTGCAGTCGCCGGAAGAGCCGGCCGGCGTTCTTCAGCGCCGCTTTCAGCTCCGCCTCGCTGCGCTCGCCGAGGTGCCAGAGGAACCAGAGCTGGCGGTCGTTGACGCCGAAGTCGATCTCGCCCTGGATCGTCGTCACCCAGCCGAGGAAGCCGGGGCTGAACAGCTCCCGCAGCTTCACCGGGTCGTACTCGCTCGGCACCGTCGCCAGGAAGCGCTTGTTGAAGTCGATCGACTCGAACTCGACCTTGCGCTGGAAGCGCTGCGTCACCACCTCGTGGCCCTCGATCGACTCGACGTTGAAGGCGGGGACCACCTGCGCCAGATCCGGCATATGGGCCTTGGCGAGGATCGCGGTCGGGACCACCGCCTTGCTGAAGAAGCCGCCGACTTCCTTTTCGTCGGCGTCGCAGCTGGCGCCCCAGAAGCCTTCGTCGAGCTGCCCGGTGAGCCGGTTGACGCCGCCGACGCAGAGCGCGACCGGGCCGTCTTTCGGGTTGATCCCGCCGACCGGCTCGTAGGTGAGGCCGTTGCGCTCGCCGTAACGGCGCACGATCTCGGCCCATTCCTGCGCTTCCGCCTTCGCTGCCACGCCGCGATCCTATGACCCGGCCCGATCCCGGCGTTAGGATGCGGCCAAGCCCGGTTCGACCACAGGAGCCTCAATGACCATCGCCATCATCGTCGTCGTCGCGATTCTCGTCCTCGCGGTCCTCTACTACATCGCGAAGCGCAACTCGATCATCGCCGCGCGCAACCGGGTGGACGAGTCCTGGAGCGGGATCGACGTGCAGCTGAAACGGCGCCACGACCTCGTCCCCAACCTCGTCGAAACGGTCAAGGGCTACGCCGAGCACGAGAGCGCGACCTTCGAGAAGACGACCCAGGCGCGCGCCGCGGCGATGCAGGCGCAGGGCGTCGAGGAGACCGCGAAAGCCGAGCAGCAGCTGACCCAGGCGCTGGCCGACGTCAAAGCCGTCGCCGAGAACTACCCGACCCTGCGGGCGACCGAGAACTTCCAGCAGCTGAGCCGCAACCTCTCGGAGCTGGAGGACGAAATCCAGGCCTCGCGCCGGATCTACAACTCCAACGTCCAGTCCTACAACACCGACATCCAGCAGTTCCCGGGCTCGGTCATCGCCAACCAGGGCGGCTTCACCCCCCGCGAGTACTTCGAGATCGAGGACGCCTCCGAGCGCCAGGCGCCGCAGGTCAGCTTCGGCAAATAGCCCGCCGCCTGTCTGCCAACATCTAGACCATGAGCACCACCGAGACCAAAGACGTCACCCAGTGGATCTGCGAGAGCTGCGGGTTCATCTACGACCCCGCGATCGGCGATCCGGACGGCGGCATCCCGCCCGGCACCGCCTTCGAGGACATCCCCAAGGACTGGTTCTGCCCGGTCTGCGGTGCCCGCACCACGGACTTCCGCCCGCTAGAGCCAGGCGAGGCCTGAGCAGCCGCTAGGCTGGACTGGCTGATGAGCCAGTACGACTACGACTGGATCGTTGTCGGCTCCGGTTTCGGGGGGTCGGTCTCTGCCCTGCGCCTGGCCGAAAAGGGCTACAAGGTCGCGGTCTTGGAGTGCGGCAAGCGCTTCACCGACAAGGACTTCCCGAAGTCCACCTGGGACATCCGCCGCTACTTCTGGGCGCCGCGGGTCGGCCTCCGCGGGATCTTCCGCCTCACCACCTTCAAGGACGTCTCGGTCGTCAGCGGCTCGGGCGTCGGTGGCGGCAGCCTCGGCTACGCCAACACGCTCTACGTCCCGCCGGAGAAGTTCTTCAAGGACCCGCAGTGGGGCGACCTCGCCGACTGGCAGTCGGAGCTCGCACCGCATTACGCCGAAGCGCAGCGGATGCTCGGCGTCACCCAGGTCGAGGTGAACGACCCCGCCGACGAGCTGCTGCGCGAGTACGGCGAGCACATCGGGGTCGGCAACACCTACCAGAAGACCCCCGTCGGGGTCTACTTCGGCGCCCCCGGGAAAACCGTCCCCGACCCGTTCTTCGGCGGCGAGGGACCCGACCGCACCGGCTGCAACTTCTGCGGGCGCTGCATGGTCGGCTGCCCCCACGGCGCCAAGAACACCCTGGTCAAGAACTACCTCTACCTGGCCGAACAGCGCGGGGTCGAGGTGATCCCCGACCGCACCGTGACCGAGATCCGCCCGCTCGGCGCCGCCGACGGCAGCGACGGCTACACGGTCGCCAGCGAACGCTCCGGGATCATCCCCGGCCGCGGCAAGCGCACCCTGCGGGCCCGCGGCGTCGTCGTCGCCGCCGGTGCCCTCGGCACCAACAAGCTGCTGCAGCGCTGCCGCCTCGGCGGCGCCCTCCCCCGCGTCTCCCAGCGCCTCGGCGAGCTGGTCCGGACCAACAGCGAGATGATCCTCGCCGTCACCGTCCCCGAGGACTACCCGGAAGACCTGACCAAGCGGGTGGCGATCAGCGGCAGCATCTACCCGGACGCCGACACCCACATCGAGACCGTCAGCTACGGCAAGGCGGGCAACTCGATGAGCCTTCTCTACACGCTGCTGGTCGGCGACGGCACCCGCGTCACCCGGCCGCTGAAGCTGCTCGGCCAGATCCTCCGCCACCCCGGGCGCTTCGCCAAGGTGCTCTACCCGAAGAACTGGTCGCGGCGGACGATCATCCTCCTGGTCATGCAGACGCTCGACAACGCGATCGCCCTGCGCCCGAAGCTGAAACGCTCGGGCAACGTCTGGCTGCAAACCGAACAGGACCCCGAGAAACCGAACCCGACCTTCATTCCCGTCGCCAACGACGCCGCCGAATGGCTCGCCGAGCGCACCGGCGGCATCGCCCAGAGCTCGGTGATGGAGGCGATGATGAACATCCCGACCACCGCCCACATCCTCGGCGGGGCGGTGATCGGGCACGGGCCCGAGGACGGCGTCGTCGACGCCCGCCAGCGGGTCTTCGGCTACGAGAACCTGCTCGTCTGCGACGGCTCGGCAGTGCCGGCGAACGTCGGCGTCAACCCCAGCCTGACGATCACCGCACTTGCCGAGCACGCGATGAGCGAGGTGCCCCCCGCCTCAGAGCAGCAGAGCTACGAGGCGAACCTCTCCGCGACGTAGTCCCAGTTGACGACGTTCCAGAAGGCGTCGAGGTATTCCGGGCGCTTGTTCTGGTACTTCAGGTAGTAGGCGTGCTCCCAGACGTCGGCGCCGAGCAGCGGCGTGGTGCCGTCGGAGATCGGCGAGTCCTGGTTCGGGGTCGAGATCACGGCGAGGCCCGAGGAGTCTTTGACCAGCCAGGCCCAGCCGGAGCCGAAGCGGGCGATGCCGGCGTTTTTGAACTCCTCCTTGAAGGAGTCGAAGGAGCCGAAGGTCTCGGAGATCGCCGAGCCCAGCTCGCCGCCCGGCTCGCCGCCGCCGTCGGGGCTCATCATCTGCCAGAAGAGCGAGTGGTTGTAGTGGCCGCCGGCGTTGTTGCGGACCGCGGCCTGCTTGTCGCCCGGCAGGGCCGAGAGGTTGCGGAGGACGTCCTCGACGTCGCGGTCTGCCCACTCGGTCCCTTCGAGGGCGGCGTTGGCTTTGTCGACGTACGCCTGATGGTGTTTGTCGTGGTGGATGCGCATCGTTTCCTCATCGATGTGAGGCTCAAGCGCGTCGTATGCGTACGGCAGGTCGGGTACGGAGAAAGCCATCGAAACTGCTCCTTTGCTCGTTTTGAAGTCCGAGCGGAGCCTAGCTATTCCTCGCTGCCGATCCGCGGCACGACGGTCGGGTCGCCGCCGGTCCATTCGTTGAACCGGTACCAGGCGGGCTTCGCTTCCCGCTTCGCCGTCAGCAGCCCGGCCGAGTGGCAGAAGACGCAGCTGCCGCCTTCGTCGGTCCAGGTGAACCACCAGACGCCCCGCACCTTCCAGCGCAGGCGGTTGGCCGAGAGCATCGCGAAGGCCTTGGAGAGCTGGTTCGCCTGGCCCCAGAGACCCCGCTGCCAGCGGGTCGGGCCGGACTGCGAGCCCCAGCCGAGCTCGGTCACGTAGAGCGGCGTGGCGCCGTCGTGGTGGCGGCGCATGATCCGCCGCAGGTTCGCCAGTTGCGCCCCCATCGCCCTGGCGTCGGCGACGTACGGGTGCAGGGCGACGCCGTCGAAGTACGGCTTCACATGGCGAGCCCGGTAGAGGCGGGAGAGAAAATCTCCGGAGGCGATGTTCGGCGGGATCTGAAGCGGCCGCCCGAAGAGGCCGCCGACGATCACCTTGCTGCCAGGGGCTTCGCGGTGGATGACCCGGCCGGCGATCCGCATCAGCTCGGCGAAGCGCTTCGGTTCCGGGTGGGCGTCGAAGGTGACGATGTTCTCCTCGTTCCAGATCTCCCAGCGGACGATCGGCACGTAGGGCAGTTCGTCTTCTTCTTCCCAGAAAGCACCTTCTGGCCCGTAGCGGCGGACCGCAGCCCGCACGAAAGACGTCCAGGCGCGCCGCTGCCAGAAGGTGGAGACCGGCAGGTCGATCCCCCGCCGGGCGACCCATTCGGGAGTGCCGACGACGACCGGGAAGATCTCCTGCTCGTCCCGCGCCGCCAGCCGTACCTCGTGGTCGAAGGCGTCCCAGTGCCGTTCGGTGAAGGCCGGGTTCTCGGGCTCGACCTGGCCCCAGTTGAGCGGCTGGCGGACGCTCTGGATGCCCGCTTCCCGCATCAGCTCGTAGTCCTTCGCGGTGCCGCCGCTCTGCGGCGAGATCCCGATGAAGCCTTCCGGCAGGTAGGCGCGAGCGACCGCCGGCGTCAGCGCCAGCACCACCAGAGCGAGGATCGGGATCAGCCTGCGTGCCATCTAAATCGAAAGGAACCGCGTCCCCACCCAAAGTAGCGCTGCCGCCCTCCCCGCGCCCCAGACGCCGCTCTGGGATAATCACCCCTCTCGGGGCGTGGCGCAGCCTGGTAGCGCGCACCGTTCGGGTCGGTGAGGTCCCCGGTTCAAATCCGGGCGCCCCGATGTAGACAAAACCTTCCTACAGATCTGCCATGCTGCAGGCATGGCAGATTTGAAAAGGAAAGTGGCGCCGCTCGAGCCCATCGCGGCGCCCGCGATCGAAAGACGGATCTTCGTCATTCGCGATCGCCAGGTGATGCTCGACGAAGACCTGGCGGATCTGTATGGCGTGGAAACGAAACGGCTGATTCAGCAGGTCAAACGGAACCTGAAGCGCTTCCCAGAAGACTTCATGTTCCAGCTCAGCAAAGCTGAGGCAAGCTCTTTGAGGTCACAAATTGCAACCTCAAACGACAGCAGGGGCGGTAGACGATACGCCCCATACGTCTTCACCGAGCAAGGTGTAGCCATGCTTTCCGGGGTCTTGCACAGCGATAGGGCGATCGCAGTCAACATCGAGATCATGCGAGCGTTCGTCGAGCTGCGCCGGACGGCGATCTCCTACGCAGCCATCGAGAAGAGGCTGGAGAAGATCGAACGAGGGGTGGAGGAGCACGACGAGCAGCTCGGACAGATCTTCAAGGCCCTCCGCCAGCTGATCGCCCCACCGCCGAAGCCCAAGCACCCGATCGGCTTTGGTGCTCGGGATAGATAGCCTTCGCACGTGGACTCGCTCTCGCACTACCGGTCCGCCTCCGAGGCCGATGACATTCCGCGGCTCATGGAAGCGACGGCGCCCGAGGTCGAGGTCGTCTCGCCGATTTCCGGGCGGATGGTGTTCAAGGGACAGAAGGACGTTGAGTTCCTGCTCGGCGCCGTCTACGGGGCGCTGAGCAACCTGAGGTGGAAGCAGGAGATCGGCGAGGGGCCGCATCGGGTTCTGTATGGCGAAGCGAAGCTGGGGCCGGTGCGGATGACCGACGCGATGGTCTTCGAGCTCGACGACCACGGGCTGATCCGCAAGATCAGTCCTCATCTGCGCCCCTGGCTGGCGCTGACCCTCTTCGCGCTGGTGCTCGGCCCCAAGGTCGGTATTCGGCCCGGCGTCGTCTGGCGGGCGCTGCGCGCCAGCCCCAGCTAGCCTGATGTGGCTGCAGCGCCGCATCCAGCTGGAGGCGCGGCCGCGCGGATTCCACCTCGTTACCGCTGAGGTGACGGATGCCCTGCCGGAGCTGGCCGGGGTCCGGGTCGGCCTGCTGCATCTGCTGATCCAGCACACCTCCGCCTCGCTGGCGCTGAACGAGGACGCCTCGACCGACGTGCGGCGGGACTTCGAGAGCTGGTTCGACCAGGCGGTGCCGGAAGGTGCTCCCTACTGGACCCACACGCTCGAGGGCTCCGACGACATGCCCGCCCACATCAAGGCGGCGCTGCTGGGCCCGTCGCTGACGCTGCCGGTCGGCGGAGGGCGGCTCGCGCTCGGCACCTGGCAGGGCATCTACCTCTGCGAGCACCGCGATCGCGGCGGCTCGCGCTCGCTGGTCGCCACGGTCTCGGGCGAAGCCGCGGGCGACTAGTCCGGCCGCGGCCTATCCGCCGGCGGCGTAGACGGGGCTGCTGATCCCCGCCGCAAACGCTTCGATCGCGCTCTGCGAGGTCTCCAGCGGCCAGTCCATCCCGTCTTCGTACTTGTCGAACCAGACCAGCCCGCGGACCTTCGGGTAGTCGACGGGGAGGTCCCTCAGCATCTCGCTAATCCACTGCGCCTTCGAACCGCCCTGCTCGGAGGAGGCGACCTCGCCGAGGATCATCGGCTTGGCCGGGGCGATCTGCGTGACGATCTCCTCGTAGCTGTGGCGGTAGAGCTGGTCGAAGCTGCGCCAGCGGTCGTGCTTGGCCGGGTTGGTGCCGGAGTTGTAACCGTCGAGGCAGGTCCACTCGACGTAATCGCTCCCCGGGTAGAGCGAGTGCAGGTCCCGGAACTTGTCTTCGAAGTCGACGTTCGGGCACCAGACCCAGATCGGGTTGGTGGCGCCGACCTCGCCGAAGATGTCGTGGACGTGGCGCCAGGCGCGGACGAACTCGCCGGGACGGTTGCCGTTGGCGTCCTCGGCCCAGGGAAACCAGCCGCCGTTCATCTCCCAGTCGAAGCGGAGGAAGAAGGGGTGGCCCCAGCGCTTCGCGTCCCGCGCCCAGTCGCGGATATAGCCGTCGTAGCGGCCGGAGATCACATCGCTCAGCTGGTAATCGGGCTGCACCTCGGTCGAGGGGATCGCCTGCGAGCTCCAGCTGAAGAAGGGGATCGCCCCGTGGCTGCGGATCGTCTGCATCTCCTCGTCAGGGAAGCGGTAGTAGCCGCAGCCCGAAGAGGAGCAGTGGGCGAAGGGAGCCATGAAGTGCAGCAGCGACATCCGCTTGCCCAGCATCGTCTCCAGCTGCCGCGGACCGTCCATGTCCCACGGTGCCTGGTGGCCGCTGATCTGGTCGCCGACGAGGGCACCCCAGTAGATCGGCCGGCGCTCGCTGGTTCGCTTCTCCGGCTTGCCGAGGCTCCGTTTCCAGGCGAGCGCTACCCGGCCGCCCCCAGCGGCCTTTGCTTCGGGATGCACAGGCCCCACCGCGCAGAGGATGGCGACGATCAGCAAGGCGTGCAGAAGGTGCGGTCGCACCCCGAGACGAGCCATGCACCTGGCATCGGTCCGACCTCGGTGAGTCTTTAGCTACCGCGTGGTCAAGCGGGGCGACGCTCGCAAAGCGAGACTTTCCCGAACGAGCGCTGGTGCCGGAGGTGCCGATGCGGATGGCGCCTCCGCACCGAGCGTTGCTTGCAGCCCAGCGGCTCTGCTCCTGAGAGCGCCGGTTCGGGGCTCTTCGCCAACGGCTCCGGCAAGACTCCCTCGCCCATTTCGCCCCCGCCAGACGCAAGAGGCAGCGAGGTGGTGAAAGTCTGATCGGCCCCATAGGTGGGCGGCGGTTCCCAGACGATCGAGTCGACGCTGGACGCCGCTTCTACTGCGAGGACGCGGTAGTGATAGGTGGTGCCAGGCTGAAGCGTCCTGCCGATGGCCGAAAGGCGGAGCATCACCTGCACCCCTTCGGACCCCCCGGCGAGACGAACGGTTGGAAGATCACCCGGACGTCTCTGGATTTCGGCCTCCGGCGGTGGCCCGTCAACCGTTCCATACGGTCCCAGGCACTGGACCTCAGGAGCTTCAGGGTCCTGTTCGGGACAGGTCACTTCGGGCCAGTATTCGCTCGGTTCGGCCACGATCTGGAATTGGTAATAGGCCCCGGCTTCCTGGTTTCCGGGATCGACCACTGCTTCCAGAGTGGCGTCGGAGGAGCTGACTTCGGAGACGGACTCGCCTTCGACTACCGGCGGCGAGGCCGAAGCTGGGGATACGACGGCCAACACATATAGTGCCGCGATCACCGGGCCCAATGCACGGCGAAACTGCTTCGGTGACCTCATGGAGCTCCTCCCCTTCTCGGCTTCTCGGCCGAAAGTGACTCAATCGTAGAGCCTTGATTTTTATAATCAAGAACTTTCGAGTTTGTTACGTGACTCACAGCGTCCATCTCCCCGGGCAGCACCAGCGCTCGATCCGCGCGTTGCCGGAGTCGGTCACCCACGCTTCGCCGTTGTCGTTGACCGCGATGCGCAGCCACCAGTCGGTGTCGATCTGAGCCGGCCCCGAGCCTTTGGAGCCGAACTGGGTGACGTATTCGCCCGCTTCGTTGAAGATCTGGACCCGGTCGTTGACCGCGTCGGCGACCCAGGCATAGCCGCGGCTGTCGAGCTCGACGTCAGAGGGCCAGGCGAACTGACCCGGCCCCGAGCCGGCCGAGCCGAAGCGGCGCAGTAGTTTTCCTTCGCCGTCGAGAACCGAGACCCGTTTTTCCCACGGTTCGGTGACCCAGACTTCTCCGCCCCGGGAGACCCCGATGCCCCACGGCCTCGCGCTGGAGCCCAGCGGGATCGATTTGACGAATTTGTCTTCGCCGCTGAACTTGTCGATCCGGTCGTTTTCGGTGTCGGCTGCCCAGATGGCGCCGCTTGAATCGATCGCCAGATCAAGCGGGAAGTGGACCTGGCCTTCGCCCGAGCCGGCACTTGCCAGGACTTTCAGGGCTTCGCCTTTGGCGCTGTATTTCTGGATCACGCCGAGGCTCGAGCAGGCGACGTAGAGAGAACCGGAGGTGCTGACCGCGACAGCGCCGGGGTCGTAACAGCTTTTGAACTGGCCGAGATAGCCACCGGCGGCGGTGAAGTGCTGAACCCGGTCGTTGTCGTCGTCGGTTGCCCAGAGGGTCCCGTCGGTGGGGTCGACGGCGACATCGGTGAGGTATTTGAACTGGCCGTTGCCGGAGCCGGAGCTGCCGAAGGAGGACTGGTAGATAGAAGCGGAGCCGATCCCCCACCAGCGCTCGATCCGCGCGTTGCCGGAGTCGGTCACCCACGCTTCGCCGTTGTCGTTGACCGCGATGCGCAGCCACCAGTCGGTGTCGATCTGAGCCGGCCCCGAGCCTTTGGAGCCGAACTGGGTGACGTATTCGCCCGCTTCGTTGAAGATCTGGACCCGGTCGTTGACCGCGTCGGCGACCCAGGCATAGCCGCGGCTGTCGAGCTCGACGTCAGAGGGCCAGGCGAACTGACCCGGCCCCGAGCCGGCCGAGCCGAAGCGGCGCAGTAGTTTTCCTTCGCCGTCGAGAACCGAGACCCGTTTTTCCCACGGTTCGGTGACCCAGACTTCTCCGCCCCGGGAGACCCCGATGCCCCACGGCCTCGCGCTGGAGCCCAGCGGGATCGATTTGACGAATTTGTCTTCGCCGCTGAACTTGTCGATCCGGTCGTTTTCGGTGTCGGCTGCCCAGATGGCGCCGCTTGAATCGATCGCCAGATCAAGCGGGAAGTGGACCTGGCCTTCGCCCGAGCCGGCACTTGCCAGGACTTTCAGGGCTTCGCCTTTGGCGCTGTATTTCTGGATCACGCCGAGGCTCGAGCAGGCGACGTAGAGAGAACCGGAGGTGCTGACCGCGACAGCGCCGGGGTCGTAACAGCTTTTGAACTGGCCGAGATAGCCACCGGCGGCGGTGAAGTGCTGAACCCGGTCGTTGTCGTCGTCGGTTGCCCAGAGGGTCCCGTCGGTGGGGTCGACGGCGACATCGGTGAGGTATTTGAACTGGCCGTTGCCGGAGCCGGAGCTGCCGAAGGAGGACTGGTAGGCGGGAGGGCCGACGGTGCTGAATGCATCCTCGGTGCCGTATGAGTCCCCTTCCGCGTTCGTGGCCTCGAGGCGGACGTGGTACGCGGTTTCCGGTTTGAGACCTTTCAGCGCCTGATGGATGGAGACCCCTTTCGTCCCCGACCCGACGTCTCCGGCCGGTCCGGCGATTGCATGATCGAAACCGTGCCCGGGTCCGAGCGCCTGGATGTCTTCGATGAAGTGCGTGTGATCGACGTATTCGAACTGGTATTCGGTTGTGAATCCCTGTGGGTTGACGGTTCCGTTGAGCTGCACGGAGGTTTCGCCCCGCTGAGTTGCCGCTTCACTCGCTATCGCGGGTTGGAGCTTTCCGATCGGTGCCACATAGAACGGTTTCGGCGCCGTGAGTAGGAAGTTGAGTTTCGCGCTCCCCAGATAGCCGGGGCAGGCTGCGCCGGATTGATGTTCTTTGGCTTCCACCGCCGGTTCGGGACCGATGCGGGTACGGAGTTCAGCAGAAGCGCCGCCTTTCAAAACATTCGTCGAGTCCCGGCTGTAAGTGCAGTCGATCGGTTCGTTTGCTTCCGGGCATTTGATCCGCCAGGTAACAGTCCCTTCCCCTCCCGCACCCTGTCGCACTTCCCCTTCGCTCCCACCCCGCCAGACGACCACCCCGGAGTAAGGCAGGGGACCAGCAGTGACAGTACAGGCGGTTTCTTTGAAGCCGTCGTTCAATTTGCACCCGGCCAAGGTCCACCCCGGACCGCCGACCGGCAGCGGGTTGTTACCCCCGACCTGGGTTTGGATCTGCCAGCTGCCTTCGCTGCAACGCAACGGGCTCGACCTGTTCGCGAGGACGAGTTCGAATTCCGGCTGCCCCGACGGCGCTCCGATCAGGGTCGTCCCCGTGGCGAGTCGGTTCGCTTTCTGACACGGCTGTTCCACCGTCGAGCAGAGCAGCCCCGGCCAGGCCGGCTTGCTGAAGGTCGTCGGGCTGTAGACGCGGCCCACCGCACCCTGTTCGTACCCCGCCGTCGGGATTTGCGCGACCAGGCGATACCGTTCGGCACCAGAGACGTCGGGTCCGCTGATCGACTGACTCACGGGGACTGGCGCAGTGCCGCCGATCGATCCGCCTCCAGCGATTTTCACCCAGCCGGCGGAGTAGCGTTCGAACCAGTATTTGACGACTTTGTAGCCGGCGGGTTCGATCGACCCGCTCAGCGTCACCTGCCCCGGCGCCCCCGTGGACACCGCAGGGCCTTCGACCGCAAATTGAGGGGGGCTGGGATCGGAGCCCTCGCAGTGGATCGATTCCCCCCCTTCTTGGTTGGTCCTGTAGTTGTCCTTCAGCGGCTCGACCCAGGCGCCGTTTTCGAGCTGTAAGGAGGGCTGCTGATCGCAGTAGTCGGCTACCTCGACCTGTCCGAGCAGTTCCCCGGCTTCGCTGGTGACTGGAATGTTCCAGCCCGCGTAGGGAACCGGATCGGTCACGGTCTCCGCGTACTCGTGGGACGCGTTCCGCGAGGCCGATTTGGGTCCCGTGCCGCAACCCGGCACGGTTCCCGGATAGGTCACAAAGCTGTAGGCGACTTCTTGGAATGCGTGGAAGGCGCAGAAGGAACCGAGGAACCCGGACTGGTAGGTGGACCCGGGCGCCGGGATCACGAAGTACTGGTCGTCGAAGTTCGCGCTCCAGGCTTTGGCGGTCCGTGCTTTCGCGATCTCCGAGACCGCCGCCGTCCGGCTCACTCCGGTAGGAGCAGAAACGGTGGAGTCGATGTAGACGTCCGCCTGGGAGCTGAAGGTGACGGATTTGGAAACGGGAAGCGGGTGCCGTTCTTTTTCCGAGTTCGGGTTGGCAAAGTACTGGCTCATGATCCCCTGATAGCCGGAGCCCGAGAGGCCTCCGAAGAGGAGGATGAGCGCTTCCCGTATTTCCTGGGTTTCCCCGGATTTGCTCCAGTTCGAGCCCCAGAAGATCACGTGCGGATGTGGCGTGCGCTGCACGCCTCCGCCGAAGTAAGTCAGCAATGAGCTTTTCGTGAGCCCACCGCCCGCTTCCGACGCTGCGATTTCGCTGCCGGCCCCTTGTCCCGGTGGCGGCAGAAAGTAGACGTTGGCGTCTTTCGCCCATTCTGGAATGGCGTTTTCGTGACCGAGGCCTTTATGGAAATAGTCTTTTCCCGCCGCGAACGCCGAGTCGCTCGCCGCGCCGGCAGCCAGCGCGACGATCAGAAAGATGGCGAAGGTGAGAATGGAGAGTCGTTTGTTCATGTGAGTTTCACTGCCGCGTCGATATTTGAAAGTTCTTGAGTAGAACTCAAGCGGTACTTATATACATTGAAGTGGTCGCAGCAAAACCGGTCGTACTAAAAACTTGAACTTTGCTTAGCAAAAATATGCTTTAACCCTGTTTTGGAGGTCTCTGCCCCACGCTAAAGTCCTGCCATGGGTTCCAGCTCCCCCTTCGAGGTCCACGAGGCGAACCTGCATGGGCACCGCGCGGTCTACCGGACGATCGGCAGCGGACCGACCGTGGTCCTGATCCACGGCATGATCAACTCCTCCCGGCACTGGGAGGCGGTGGCCCAGCGGCTCGCCGGTTCCTACCGGGTGATCGCGCCCGACCTGATCGGTCATGGCGATGCGGCAACGCCGCGGGGCGACTACTCGCTGGGGGCGCACGCGGCCAGCATCCGCGACCTGCTGACGACGATCGGGGTCGAGCGGGCGACGATCGTCGGCCACTCGCTCGGTGGCGGCGTCGCGATGCAGTTCTTCTACCAGTTCCCCCAGCGCACCGAGCGCCTCGTCCTGATCTCCAGCGGCGGCCTCGGCCACGAGGTCAGCCCGCTCCTGCGGGGCGCCGCCCTGCCGGGCTCGGCGGCGCTGCTGCGGCTGGCGACGCGGCCGCACCTTGTCGGCGCCCTGGCCGCGACCGGCGCCAAGCTGCGCGAGCGCGGCAACCCCACCGGCGTCTACCTGGGGGCCGTCGCCCGTGCCCTCGGCCCCCTGCAGGAGCCGGGCTCCCGCCGCGCCTTCCTGCAGACGCTGCGCTCGGTGATCGACGTCCAGGGCCAGAAGGTCAGCGCCAGCGACCGCCTCTACCTGCTGAAGGAGATGCCGACGCTGATCGTCTGGGGCGAGCGCGACCGCACGATCCCGCTCGAGCACGGCCTCGAAGCCGAGCGCTCGATCCCCAACTGCCGTTTCGAGACGCTGCCCAAGGCCGCCCACTTTCCCAACCTGGAAGACCCCGAGGGGCTGGCCGCGATCCTCGGCGACTTCCTCGCCACCACCTCCCCCGCCCACATCGTCGACTCCGAGTGGCGGGACGTGATCGCGCCGCGGGCGCGCCTGCGCCGCGTCGCCTAGTCGACTTCGGCGAGCGCCGCTTCGACCTCGGCGAGCGACGGGCCTTCCTGCAGCGTCACCGTCCCGTGCGGGCCGGTCAGCACCATCCCCTGGCCGGTGCGGATTTCGAGGTCGCGCCCGAGCTTCTCGTCGGCTTCGAGCCGCTGCTCGATCGAGCCGCCCTTCTGGCCGTTGGCTTCCAGGTCGGCTTCCCATTCTTCGATGTCGAGTTCCTCGGTCCCGCCCGCGACCGAAGCCAGGTACTGGTCGTCGATCCCGACCCGTTCGGCTTCGTCCTGGTTGCGGAAGAAGAGGTAGATGTACTGCCAGCCGTAGTTCTGTTCGGCGGCCGCTTCGGCGCCGTAGAAACCGAGCTGCTCGGGGTTGATGCTGTTCGAGTAGTGGCGCCAGAGCAGCTTCACGTCCCCCGGCCGCACGTAGCGTTCGGTCAGCTGCGGGATCGTCTCGAGGAAGTCGTCGGCGCAGTTGTCGCACTGGATGTCGTTGAAGACCTGGATCGTCACCACGGCGTCGTCGGAGCCGAGCCGGTCGCCTTCCTGGGGGACGCCGCCGAACAGCCGCTGGGCGTCTTCGATCCCTTCGAGGTGGACGACGGGGTCGCCGGGCTTCTGGGTCGACATCTGGACGATCGTGTAGCCGAGCGCGGTCAAGCCCCCCAAGAGCAGGAGGATCACCCAGATCCGGCCCCGCCGGGGCAGGGGCTTGACGGCGACTTCGGGGGACGCTTCGGAGGCCAAGGGAGACATTTTCCCAGTTGACGGCGTCCGGCAGCGGCGCTAGACATGGACTACCCGATTTCACCGACGTTGGAGGTCATCCATGGCGCACCACCTGACGCCCGCCGAGCTCGCCGACCAGATGCAGATGGAGCGAGGGGAGGTAATCGGCAAATGCGTGCAGATGGGCGTGCCGATCTACCACGGCCGGATCGACAGGACGCTGTTCGAAAGCTCCCTCCGCAGCCTCACCGGCACCAAGGCGATGCGCGGATCCCCCCAGAACGGGCGCTGATCTAGACTCCCCCGGCAGATGTCGGGGAGAGGGACGCACTCGCAGACGATCGCCGACCTGCTGCCGAAAGCGGCGGAGCTCTACGGGTCGAAAGTCGCCGTCCGCTACAAGGAGGGCGAGGCGTGGATCAGCAAGACGTTCGAGGACGTCCGCGAGATCGTCCGGCCGCTCGCCTTCGGTCTCGTCACCCTCGGCGTCGAGAAAGGCGACCGGGTCTCGATCCTCGGCAACACCCGCCCCGAGTGGACCTACTTCGACTACGCGGCGCTCTCGATCGGCGCCACCGTCGTCCCGATCTACCAGACCAACTCGCCCGAGGAGTGCCGCTACGTCCTCGATAACTCCGACTCCAAGGTCGTCGTCGTCGAGGACACAGAACAGCTGGAGAAGGTGCGAGCGGTCCGCGACCAGCTGCCGAAGCTCGAGCAGATCGTGATGATGACCGGCAGCGCCGAGGACGCGATCTCGATGGAGGACCTGGCGGCCAAAGGCGGCGGTGGCGACGACGCGACCTGGGAGACCCTCTACAGCGCCGTCACCCCGCAGGACATCTGCACCTTCATCTACACCTCGGGCACGACCGGGCCGCCGAAGGGCTGCATCATCAGCCACGGCAACTACCGCTCGATGCTCGACATGGTCAACGACGTCAGCGTCATCGAAGACGAGGACCTCGCCTACCTCTACCTGCCCCTCGCCCACTCCTTCGCCCTGCTGATCCAGTTCGGGACCTTCGATCTCGGCACGACCCTCGCCTACTGGGAGCGGGACCCGCTGAAGATCCTGCCGAACCTGGCCGAACTGAAACCGACCTACTTCCCCTCGGTGCCGCGGATCTTCGAGAAGATCTACACCGCCGCGACCAGCACGATCGAAAAAGAGGGCGGGGCCAAAAAGGCGATCTTCAACTGGGCGATCAAGACCGGGGAGAAGATGCGCGCCGCCGAACGCTCCGGCCGCAAGCCCGGCTTCCTGCTGCAGCGCCAGTACGACTTCGCAGACAAGAAAGTGCTGTCGAAAATCCGCGGCCTCTTCGGCGGCCGCATCCGCCTCGCCGTCTCCGGCGCGGCGCCGATCAACCCGGAGATCCTCCGCTTCTTCGACGCCGCCGGCGTCCTCGTCCTCGAGGGCTGGGGGATGACCGAGACCTCGACCGCGGCGACGATCTCCACGCCCGACGACTTCAAGGTGGGGACGATCGGCAAGCCCTTCCCCGGCTGCGAGGTGAAGATCGCCGACGACGGCGAGATCCTCGTCAAGGGCCCCAACGTCTTCCAGGGCTACCACAAGAACCCGGAGGCGACGAGCGAGACGATCGTTGACGGCTGGCTCCACACCGGCGACATCGGCGAGGTCGACCCCGACGGCTTCATCAAGATCACCGGCCGCAAAAAGGACATCATCATCACCGCGGGCGGCAAGAACATCACCCCGGCCAACCTCGAGGCCGAAATCAAGCAGCACCCCCTCGTCTCCCAGTGCGTCGTCGTCGGCGACCGCCGACCCTACCTCGTCGCCCTGGTCACCCTCGACCCCGAAGAGGCGGTCAAATACGCGCAGGAGAACAACCTGCCCGAGGACCCGGCTCAGCTGGCCCAGAACCCCGACGTGAAGGCGGCGATCGAAGCCCACGTCGAGAAGATCAACCAGAACTTCGCCCGCGTCGAGCAGGTGAAGAAGATCTCGATCCTCCCCCAGGACCTCACCCAGGAGTCAGGCGAGCTGACCCCGACCCTGAAGGTAAAGCGCGCCGTCGTCGCCCAGAAGCATGAGGGCGCGATCGAGCAACTCTACGCGGCGTAGCTTCTGTTCGACTTTGGGCGGGAGGGGCCGAGGGGTGCCCCCTGCTGGGAGCACCTCCGCCGAGAGAAGCGGGGAATGGCTATCGCCTCTGGCCGCCCTGGCTCGGCTCCATGCCAAGTACCCAGCAGGGGGCACCCCTCGGCCCCTCTCTTGTGGAACTCGATTTCGCTGAAGCTGACGCCTAACTCCGAGCAGATTGGCGAGGCTCGGTGGCGCGGTAGAGCTTTTACCCCTCATAGGGTGCATAAGCTCTACCACGGTCGAAGCAGATAAGCCGGGGTCCGGTGGGGGTCCCTGGGTACTTTGCATGGAGCCGAGCCACAGACGTTCGAGGCGTCAGCCCAGGAAACTCTTCTCTCGGCGGAGGTGCTCCCAGGGACCCCCACCGGACCCCGGCCCCTCGCTAGTGAGCTAGGACGCCTCGCCGCTTTGGCGCAGCAGGACTGACGTCGTCTGCTCGAGGACTCGGCGCCAGGCTGAAGTCTGCTCGGGCTCCTCTTCGGAGGCCTTGGCGACGACGTTGCGGACGCGGCGCTCGGAGATTTCGAGGCCGTGGCGCTCGGCTATCTCGGCGTAGCGCTCGTAGTCCTGGGCGAGGGTGGCGGTGACGCTTTCGAAGCCGTGGCGGGCGATCTGGAGGCGACGGGAGTAGTCCATGATCGGGGTGCCGAACATCAGCTCGTCGTTCGGCTCGGGCTCGAGCAGGATGATGTCGACGCCCGGGTATTTCTCCTGCCACATCCCGACGGCCTGGTGCAGCCGTTGGTGGGCGATCAGGCGGAAGGTCTGGTTGGCGATCGCCGGCAGCCCCATGTCGGAGACACGGCGGACGCGGCGGCCGGTGACCGTCGGGATCGTCGTCTCGAAGTCGTTGACGTAGGGAACCAGCGGGTTGACGACGACGATGAATTTGGCGCCCTTCTCAACCGCAATGTCGACGTTGGTCGTCGAGCGGATGCCGCCGTCGACGAACTGGCGCCCTTTCAGATCGACCGGCTTGTAGACGATCGGCAGGCAGGTCGAGCACTCGACCGCTTTCGAGATCGGGACATCGGACCAGTCCTCCTCGCCGAAGACGATCCGCTCGCAGGTGTCGAGGTCGGTGGCGGTGAGGTAGAGCTCGGGGTCGAGGAGGCGGAAGTCGTTGACCCGGTCGTCGCTGCTGAGCGCATCTTCGACGTAATCGGAGAGGCCGGAGCCGGAGTAGAGCCCGGTCGGCAGCGCCTCCGCGAGGCCGACGCCGATGTCCATCGCCGAGAACTCGCCGATCCGGACCAGCGAGCGCAGCAGCTCGAGCGTGCGCAGGGGCAGAGCCGCCCCCTTGGCGAGGAAGCCGAGGTAGTTGGGCTTCAGGACCTTGTCGAGGTCGAGGTCTTCGAGGCCCATGCTGTCGTCGGAATTGATCACCTGCATCATTTCCTCGGGGGTGACGCCGTTAGCCAGCATCGAGGCGACGAAGGAGCCGGCGCTGGTGCCGACGTAGACGTCGAAGTTGTTGACGGTGCTGTTGACCGCGAGCAGGTCGAGCGCCCGCAGGGCGCCGATCTCGTAGACGCCGCCGGTGAATCCGCCGCCGCCGAGCACCAGCGCGGTCTTCGAGGGCTTTTTGCGCCGGCTCGGCCGCTTACGCGGTTTGGACTCGATGTCTACGACTTCACCCATACGTGCAGTATTCCAGGGCTGGAGGTCATCCTCGACCGCTACCTTCCACGTCTCTCGTGTTGGGAAACCCAGTGAAACGCATCCTGCTGCCCTTTTTGGTCGCCTCAGCAGGCCTTTTCCTGCTCTTCGCAGGAGCCGCCCAGGCGAGCCAGACCTGCGACCAGATGCGGGGCTGGCTGCACCAGGGCGGCGGTGCGGCCAGCGGGCTGCTCGTCGTCGACGCCGAATCCGAGCAGGTCCTCTGCGCCGCCGCGCCCGGCCGAGCCCGGCCTCTGGCCTCGAACATGAAGCTGTTCACGACCTCGACCGCGCTCTCGAAGCTCGGGCCCGAATACCGGATCCCGACCAAAGTCTTCCGCGACGGTCGCGTCGACGCCCAGGGGGTCCTCCACGGCAGCCTCTACCTGCAGGGAGGTGGTGACCCGGCGCTCGGCACGCCCGGCTTCTACGGCAGCTACCTCGCCGGCCTCGGGACCAACCTCTTCTCACTGACCCCGCAGGTGAAGGCCGCCGGTATCACCTCGATCACCGGCCGCCTCTACGCCGACGACACGATCTTCGACCGCCGCCGCGGCGTCGCCGACTCCGGCTACGGGACCAGCCCCTACATCGGCCCCCTCTCCGGGCTCGCCTTCAACTCCGGTTTCAGCGGCTCGACCAGCGCCAGCAGCTTCTCCTCGGACCCGGCGAAGCTGGCGGCGGCGAAGCTCGCCGGCTCGCTGCGCAAGGCGGGGGTCCGGGTTCCCACCCAGATCGCCCTCCGCCCCACCCCGCCGAACGCCGAACGGGTGGCGATCATCCGCTCCCCCACCCTCGACCGCATCGTCAACACCACCGACGTCTACTCCGACAACTACTTCGCCGAGACCCTGATCAAGCTGCTCGGGGCCGAGTTCGGCGGCGCCGGCACGACCGCGGCGGGCGCGAACGTGGTCGAGGCCTTCGCGCGGGCCCACGGCTCCGGTGTGCAGGCGGTCGACGGCTCCGGCCTCACCCGCACCAACCGCGCCAGCCCGCGCCAGGTGGTCGAGCTGCTGCTGGGGATGCAGGAAGACGAAGCCGGCGAGGAGTTCATCCAGGACCTGGCGCTGGCAGGGCAGGAGGGCACCGTCGCCGGCCGCATGGAGGGCACCGCCGCCTACGGCCGCTGCCGGACCAAGACGGGGACGATCAGCGGCGTCAGCAACCTCTCCGGCTACTGCTTCAACCGCAGCGGCCGGGTGATCGCCTTCTCGATCCTGATGGCCGGTGTCGGCAACCTCACCCTCGCCCACCTGGACCAGGACCGGATCGCCGGCGCGGCCGCCGGCTACTAGCCGCCGACCAGCTGCCGCAGGCCCGCCTCGTCGAGGATCTCGGTGCCGAATTTCTCCGCTTTCGCGAGCTTCGAGCCGGGGTTGTCGCCGGCGACGACGTAATCGGTTTTCTTCGAGACCGAGCTCGTCACCTTGCCGCCCGCCGACTTCACCATCGCCGCCGCCTCCTCGCGGGTCAGCTCCGGCAGGGTGCCGGTGAGGACGACGGTCTTGCCCTTCAGCGGACCGTCCTCCCGGCGACGTTCGGAGGCGTCGGCTTCGAGCCGCACGCCCTTCTCGCGCAGCTTCTCGACCAGCGCCCAGGTAGGCTCGTCGGCGAGGGACTCGGCGATCTGGACCGCCATGATCGGCCCCACCCCCTCGACCTCCTCGATCGCCTCCGGGTCGGCCTCGTGGAGGGCGTCGATCGAGCCGAAGTGGTCGGCCAGGGCCTCCGCGGTCACCGAGCCGACGCCCGGCAGGCCGAGCGCGTAGAGGACGCGTTTGAAGGGCCGCTGCTTGGAGGCCTCGATCGAGGCGACGAGGTTCCGGGCCGAGGTCTCGCCGAAGCGGTCGAGCTGCACCAGCCGCTCCTCGGTGAGGTCGTAGATGTCGGCGACGTCGCTTATCAGCCCTTCCTGGAGGAACCGCAGCGCCTGCTTTTCCCCCAGCCCGTCGATGTCCATCGCCCCCTTGCTGACGAAGTGTTTGACGTGCTGGAAGGACTGCCCGGGGCAGCCGGAGCGGTTGGGACAGATCGTGAAGACCGAGTCCTCGGGTTTGACCGTCTCGGTCCCGCAGGCCGGGCACCTCTTCGGCGGTTTCTCCCTGCGGGCGGCCTTGTGCTTGCGCGGCAGCTTCGGCGAGACGACCTGGGGGATCACGTCGCCGGCCCGCATCACCACCACCTCGTCGCCCTTGCGGACGTCCTTGCGGGCGAGGTCCTCCTCGTTGTGGAGGGTCGCGGTGGTGACGGTGACGCCGCCGACGTGGACCGGCTCCAGCATCGCGAAGGGGACCAGGTGGCCGGTGCGGCCGACGTTCCAGACGACCCTGTTCAGCCTCGTCGTCGCCGTCGTCGGCGGGAACTTCCAGGCGATCGCCCAGCGGGGCTCGCGGCCGACCACGCCGAGCTCGCGCCAGAGCGCCTTCTCGTCGACCTTGACGACGACACCGTCGATCTCGTAGTCGAGCTCGTCACGGCGCTCCTCCCACCAGTGGCAGCGCTTGACGACCCCCTCGACCCCCTGGTGGTGGTCGGTGTCGGGGTTGACCTTGAAGCCGCACTCCTGCAGCCATTCGACCTCGGCCATATGGGTCGGCAGGTCGAGCCCGCGGACGGCGCCGATCCCGTAGAACCAGGTCGAGAGCGGCCGTTCGGCGGCCAGCGAGGGATCGAGCTGGCGGATCGAGCCCGCGGCGCTGTTGCGGGGGTTGGCGAAGGTCGGTTCGCCGGCCTCGGCCCGACGCTCGTTCAGGGCTTTGAAGGCGGCGATCGGCAGGTAGGCCTCGCCCCGGACTTCGACCAGCCCCGGCGCCTTGCCCTTGATCCGCAGCGGCACCGAGCCGATCGTCCGCAGGTTCTGGGTCACGTCCTCGCCGATCCGTCCGTCGCCCCGGGTGGCGCCGCGGACCAGGACCCCGTCCTCGTAGGTGAGCGTGATCGCGAGGCCGTCGATCTTCGGCTCGGTCGTGTAGCTGAACTCCGAGGCGCTGATGTCCATTCGCTTCAGGTGGTTGGCTATCCGGTTCTCCCAGCCGCGCAGCTCCTCCTCGTTGCGGGCGTTGCCGAGCGAGAGCATCTGCTCGGCGTGCTCGACCTGCTCGAAGCGGTCGAGCGGCGGCGCCCCGACTCGCTGCGTCGGCGAGTCCGGGGTCCGCAGCTCCGGGTTCTGCTCCTCGAGCGTGCGCAGCTCGTTCAGCAGCGCGTCGTAGGCGTCGTCGCCGATCTCGGGGTCATCGAGGACGTAGTAGAGGTGGTTGTGGTGGGCGAGGAGCTCCCGCAGCTCCTCGGCGCGCTGCTCGACGCCGCCGCTCACGCCGTCGCGGAGGTCGCCGCCAGCATCTCCTCGAAGCCCCAGCCCGCCAGCCGCTCGAGCCCGCCGTGGTCGGTGAGGTCGAAGTGGATCGGGGTGACCGCGATCCGTCCCTCGGCGACGGCGTTGAGGTCGGTCCCTTCGATCTCCTCGTAGCCGGGCTGCCAGCCGTAGATCTCGTAGTGCTTGCGACCGTCATCCTCCCGCACCAGCTTCAGCTCGTCGTTGTAGATCCGTTTGCCGAGCTTCGTCACCTCGACCCCGGTCGGCTCGCAGTTGGGGCAGTTGACGTTGATCAGGGTCGCCTCCGGCATCGACTCCTCCCGCAGCCGCGAGACCAGTTGGGCGGTGAACGGCGCCGCGACGCCGAAGTCGAACTTGCCGCTGACGTAGCCGAGGCCGCCGGCTGAGGACTGCTGGGAGACGGCGATCGCCGGAATCCCGAGGATGATCCCCTCCAGGGCCGCGGCGACGGTGCCCGAGTAGGTGATGTCGTCGCCGAGGTTGGCGCCGTGGTTGATCCCGGAGACGATCAGGTCGGGACGGCCGCCGACCAGGCCGAGCTCGGCGAAGCGGACGCAGTCGACCGGCGTGCCGTCGGTTGCGTAGCCGACGCGGCCGTCTTCGAAGCTGACCTCCTCGACGGTCAGCGGCGAGCGGGTGGTGATGCCGCGCCCGATCGCGCTGCGGTTGGAGTCGGGGGCGATGACGTCGACCTCGACCCCGTCGAGCTCGACCAGCGCCCGCCGGGCAGCCTGCAGCCCCGGCGCGGAGATGCCGTCGTCGTTGGTGAGGAGGATGCGCACGGACCCGATTCTAGGTGTCGGAGATACTGCCGCCGTGACCACCGTGAGACTCGACATCGAATACGACGGCGCCGGCTTCCGCGGCTGGGCCCGCCAACCCGGCCAGCGCACGGTCCAGGGCGAGCTGGAGACCGCGCTGGCGACCGTCCTGCGCGAGCCGGTCGAGCTGACCGTGGCCGGCCGGACCGACACCGGCGTCCACGCGCTGGGGCAGGTGGCGAGCTTCCAGACCGCGGCAGAGCCGCCTGAAGATCTGGCGCGGCGCCTCAACGGCCTTGCGCCCGACGACGTCGCCGTGACCGCCGCGGCGGTCGTCGCCGAGGGCTTCAACGCCCGCCATGACGCCAAGGCGCGCAGCTACCGCTACCGCCTCCTCGCCCGCTCGGCCCCGAGCCCGTTCGAGCTCGGCAAGGCCCTCTGGTGGCCCCATCAGGTCGACCGCGAGGCGCTCGACGCCTGCGCCGCCGCCCTCCCCGGCAGCCACGACTTCACCGCCTTCACGCCGACACAGAACGACCACGTCCGCTTCGAGCGCGACGTCCTCGCCGCCTCCTGGACCGAGGAAGGCGACGTCCTCAGCTTCCGCATCACCGCCGACGCTTTCATGCGCAACATGGTCCGCGTCCTCGTCGGCACCCAGCTCGAGGTCGCCTCCGGCCGCCGCAGCGTCGAGAGCTTTACCCAGCTCCTGGGGGGCGCACCGAGAACCGCAGCGGGCGACACTGCCCCACCTCACGGCCTCTACCTCGAGTCCGTGAGCTACTGAGCTGCGCGAAGCGCGCTTTTAGACGAGCTCGAGGTAGACCATCTCGGTCGAGTCGGACTTCCTCGGACCGAGCTTGACGATGCGGGTGTAGCCGCCGGGGCGCTCCGCGTAGCGGGGCGCCACCTCGCCGAACAGCTTGTGGACGATGAACTTGTCGTTGTGGAGGCTGGCCAGGGCCTGGCGGCGGGCGTGCAGGCTGCCGCGTTTGGCAAGCGTGATCAGCTTCTCCACCTCGGGCTTGACCGCCTTGGCCTTGGCCTGGCTGGTTTCGATCCGCTCGTGCTCGATCAGCTGTTTCGAGAGGTTCGTGAGCAGCGCCTCGCGGTGGGCGGAGTCGCGGCTGAGCTTGTTCCGCTTCTTTTTGTGCCGCATCTGCTTCCTCCGCCCCTGCCCGATGTCCTAATCGGCCTGCAGGTCCAGGCCGCGGGAGTGCAGGGTCTCGATGACTTCCTCGATCGACTTCTGGCCGAAGTTCGGGATCGCATTCAGTTCCGCGCGCGACTTGCGCACGAGGTCGCCGACGGTCTGGACGCCGGCGCGCTTGAGGCAGTTGTAGGAGCGGACGCCGAGTTCGAGCTCCTCGATCAGGATCTCGTCGAGGCCGTTGGCGGCGGCGACACCGTCGCCTCCTCCGGGAGCCGAGAAGCCGTCGCTGGGAGCGGCGGGGGCCGGCTCGCGGGCGGTCAGCTCTTCGACCCGGTCGGCGTCGGTGAAGATCGCCAGGCTCTTGATCAGGATCTCCGAGGCCTCGCGCAGGGCGGCACCGGGCTCGATCGAGCCGTCGGTTTCGAGGTCGAGGGTGAGTTTGTCGAAGTCGGTCCGCTGGCCGACGCGGGCGGCGGCGACCGCGTAGGAGGCGCGGCGGATCGGCGAGAAGATCGAGTCGATCGGGATCACGCCGATCGGCTGCTCGTCGGACTTGTTCTCTTCGGCCGGCGAGTAGCCGCGGCCGCGGCCGATCGTCAGGTAGACCTCGAGTTTGGTTTTTTTCTCGAGCGTCGCGATCGGCGCCTCGGGGTTGAGGATCTCGACGCCGGAGGGAAGATCGATGTCCTTCGCCTTCACCTCGCCGGGGCCGGTGGCGACCAGCGGTGCCTCGACCTCGTCGGCGTCGGTGTGCATGCGGACGACGAGGTCCTTGAGGTTGAGGATGATGTCGGTGACGTCCTCTTTGACGCCGGGCACGGTCGAGAACTCGTGCGCGACCCCCTCGATGCGGACGCTGGTGATGGCGGCGCCGCCCAGCGAGGAGAGCAGCACGCGGCGAAGGCTGTTGCCGAAGGTGTAGCCGAAGCCCTTGTCCAGCGGCTCGATCGTGAAGGTGCCGCGACGGTCGTCGACTTTCTCGGAGGTGATGCGGGGGACCTGGAAATCGGTGGTCATGAGTTCCTTGCTCTGGGGTGTTTCGGAAGTTCGCTTGCGGACTACTTGGAGTACAGCTCGACGATCAGCTGCTCCTGGACCGGCGCCGAGATCTCGGAGCGCTCGGGGTAGCGCAGGACTTTGGCCGTCAGCGCGTCGTGGTCGGCCTGCAGCCAGGCCGGCACCGTGGAGACCAGTTCCGTCGCCCGGCGGATCGTGTCGGCGCCCTTCGAGCCGTCCTTGATCGAGATCACGTCTTCGGGCCGCACCTGGTAGCTGGGGATGTTCACCCGGCGGCCGTTGATCTGCCAGTGGCCATGGGTGATCAGCTGGCGTGCCTGGCGCCGCGAGGCGGCGAAGCCGAGGCGGACGAGGACGTTGTCGAAGCGGGACTCGAGCAGCCGCAGCAGGTTCTCGCCGGTGACGCCGTCCTGGCGCGAAGCTTTGTCGTAGTAGGCGCGGAACTGTTTCTCCAGCACCTGGTAGTAGCGGCGCGTCTTCTGCTTCTCGCGCAGCTGCACCCGGTACTCGGACTGGCGCATACGGCCGCGCCCGTGATCGCCGGGCGGGTAGGAACGGCGCTCGACACCGCACTTGTCGGTGAAGCAGCGCTCGCCCTTGAGGAAGAGTTTCTGGCCCTCACGGCGGCACTGCTTGCACTGCGGCGAGGTGTCGCGAGCCATTAGACGCGCCTCCGCTTCTTCGGCCGGCAGCCGTTGTGGGCCTGCGGCGAGACGTCCTTGACGGTGGTGACGTCGAGGCCGGCGGCCTGCAGCGAGCGGATCGCGGTCTCGCGACCCGAGCCGGCGCCCTTGGCGAAGACTTCGACCCGCTCGAGTCCGTGTTCCATGCCCTTTTTGGCGGCCGCGTCGGCGGTCACCTGAGCGGCGAACGGGGTCGACTTGCGCGAGCCTTTGAACCCGGCCGAACCGGCCGACTCCCAGGCGATCACGTTGCCGTCGGTGTCGGTGAGGGTGACGATCGTGTTGTTGAACGAAGTCTTGAGGTGCGCCTGCCCGTAGGTGACGTTCTTTTTCACCCGGCGGCGGGTGCGCCCTTTCGAGGGTTTTTTCTCAGCCATGCCTCTCTACCTAAACCTTGCGCTTGCCGGCGACGCTGAGGCGTCGCGGTCCCTTGCGGCCGCGGGCGTTGGTCTTCGTCCGCTGACCCCGGACCGGGAGGCCGCGCCGGTGGCGGAGGCCGCGGTAGGAGCCGATCTCCATCAGCCGTTTGACGTTCTGCGAGCGATCGCGGCGGAGGTCGCCCTCGACCTCGCGGTTCTCGACCGCCTCGCGAAGTTTCATCACCTCGTCCTCGGTCAGGTCCTTGACCGGGGTGTTCGGATCGACTTTCGCCTCGGCGAGGATCTGCTGCGCCGTCGACTGCCCGATCCCGAAGATGTAGGTGAGCCCGATTTCGACCCGTTTGTTGACCGGGATGTTGATCCCTGCGATTCGCGCCATGGCTAGCCCTGCCTCTGCTTATGGCGCGGGTTCTGGCAGATCACCAGGACCGCCCCGTTTCGGCGGATTACCTTGCACTTCTCGCACATCGGCTTGACGGAAGCTCGAACCTTCATCGCTCCGGATCTCGTATCGACTACAGGATTCCTGCACGCCCCATGAATCGGACGGCAGAGACATTCGTCCGGCCAACAAGGCCGACGGAGAAAGATAGCAGGGGCGCAGCCTCGGCGAGGCCCGGTCAGGCGGGCTCGACAAGGGCGATCAAGAAGCCGTCGTAGCCCTTGACCCCGACCGTCTGAATAGTAGTGGCGCTGACCCCGGAATCCCCGCTCAGCATCTCGTGCAGGCGGCGCTGGGCTTCCACCTTCGCGTCGCCGCTGGCCGGGTCGGCCAGAGCACCGTCGCGGACCACGTTGTCGGCGACGATCAGCCCCCCAGCACGCATGCGCTCTAGAGCCCAGGCGAAGTAATTCGGCGAGTTCGCCTTATCGGCGTCGATGAAGACGAATTCGAACGGCGCGGCCCCCTCGAGGCCGGGCAGCGCCTCCAAGGCAGGTCCGACCCGAATTTCGACCTTCTCCCCCACTCCGGCCGCGTCAATGCTGCGCCGTGCCACCTCCGCGTACTCGGGCTCCGCCTCCAGCGTCACTAGCCGCCCATCCTCAGGCAAGGCCTGGGCCATCAAGATCGCGCTATAGCCACCAAGCGTCCCGAACTCGAGGATCGTCCTGGCCCCAACCAGCCGTACCAACAGCTGCAACAGCTTCCCCTGCGGCGGTGAAACCTGAATCGCTGGCAACCCCGCCTCCTCGGCAGCCGAAACGGCCTGCCGCAGCCCCTCGTCCTCCTCCACGACGGTCTCGCAGACGAACGCGTCTACAGCCGCAAACAACTCTTCATCCATAAGCCGATGTTGACAGACGCTCGCAGGAGGGGCAGGGGTGCCCGTCTCAGGACACTCAACATGAGCCATAGGCGAGATGTGTCCGGAGATGGGCACCCCTGCCCCTCCCTCTCACCTCGGCAGCCGTTGCGTCGGCGTCACCACCTGCTGGAACGTAGGCCGGTTCTGGAACGGGAACGGAGGCATCGAGACCCCACCGGTCACCTGCGGCCGGTTCTGGTCGAAGCAGGAGGGCTGTGGGTTCGACGCGCAGGCACCGTCGCCGCCCCCGTAGAGCTGCTGCGGGGTCACCTTCAGCGCCGCCTTCAGGGTCCGCTGCAGCATCGCCCGGCACTTCTTCTTCGAGCCACCGCCGCAGTAGACGCGGCTCCAGGGCGCCTTCGGCTTCGGCCCGAAGAGGTCGCGCAGGTCCTTGGAGACGTAGCTCCACCAGCCGTCGGAGAAGTCCGGTTCGGTCGGCGAGCCGCCGGTGTAGGAGCCGGTCCGCACCATCCCTTCCAGCTGGTCGTAGGCCTTGCCGCCGATCACCGGCTTGAACTCCCCTTCGAGCAGCTTCGGCCACCAGGCGTCCATCAGTTCGACCGCGTCGTTTTCCTCGTAGACGCCGTCGCGGTCGAGGTCGCGCCGGTGGGCGCCGTGTTCGTGCCAGGTGCGCAGGGTCACGAACGCCTGCCGCAGCGGCTTTGATTTCGGTTCGCCGATCGCCTTGAAGAGCGTCGGCAGGAGGCGATAGCCGCGCAGGTCCTGGCTCGCCGGTTCCTCCATCGCCTGGACCAGCTGGGTGATCGTGATCTTCTTCGGCCCCTTGGTCGCCGCCTTGACCTTGTCTTCGATCATCTGCGAGCGGAACAGCGGCCCGTAGCTGTACTTGTCGTCGGCCGCCGCCCACTTCGGCGCCTGCTTGTTGTTCCAGGAGACGAGGAACGGCGGGTCGACCGCCTGCGGGTGCTTGGCGAACGGCAGCCAGCTCGCCTGCCGGGTCGAGGGCTTGTACCCCTTCCAGTCGAATTCGCCGGTGCCGAGGATCGGGAAGTCGGGCGAGGTGCCCTTCGCCCGCTGCGGCATCCAGCCCGAGAGGGCGTAGGCGATGTGTTCGGAGTCGATGTAGGACCAGTTGAAGAGGAAGTTGATGTTGGAGACCGCCTCCTTGAAGCCGTCCGGGCCCGTCATCACCCCCGGTTCGTTCAGCTGGCCGAACCCGATCACCGAGTCGGCCTCGTGGAAGTAAGTGCTGCGCTGGCGGGCGAAGGCGACCTTCTTGCCGCCGACCTTGCCGCGGGCGTAGACGATCCCGTGCACGGTGCGGTAGGAGACCAGCGTCTGCGAGCCCGCCGGCATGCTATCGGCCGCGTTAGGCGTCCAGCTCTCGCTCTTTTCCAGCTTTTCCATCGCCAGGCACTTGCCGCGGTAGCGGTAGTGGAAGTTGTCCTTGCAGAGGACCTCGGCGAAGGTGTCGACGTTGTCGGAGGTGGCGGTGGTCGCGCTCCAGGCGTAGTCGCGCCCGTGGCCGAGCTCGACGTAGAGGTTGACCCCGGGGAAGGCGGCGCCGCGGGCGTCGATCCCGGGCCCGTGGAGGTCCTCCTCCATCAGGATCTGGGGCGCGAAGTAGCCGACCTGCGGACCCATCACCGCGACCGGGTGGCCGGTTGCCGACTCTTTCGCCGAGACCAGCTCCCAGTTGGAGGCGTGGCCGGCGGCCTCGAGCGCCGCCTGCAGGCGGGCGCCGACGGTGCCGAGGCCGCTCGCCGGCTGCGGCGCCGCGCTCGAGGCGGTCGCGGCGGTGTCGGTGAAGCGGACGCTGTTGCGGTCGGGGAGCGCGAGGCCGCGCTTGGCGAAGGCGCTGCGGGTCTCGTACGGGAAGGCTTTCGAGACCGTCGTCGGAGCTTCGGGATCGTTCTTGGAACGGAAGCCGAGCCAGGCCTTGCGCCCGGCCTTCTTGCCCATCCGCTTGACGAAGGCCTGCATCGTCAGCGCCGAGTTCAGCTCGTTGCCGCCGCCCTGGCCGAAGATGCCCCCGACCAGCGAGGCGATCGCGATCACGTCGGTCGGCTTCCATGGTTCCATCGGCTTGCCGAGCAGCGTGTACTCGCCCGGCTTCAGGTGCGGATTGAGGTTGGCGGCGGCGATGTAGGCGTTGATCCCTTCGACATAGGCGCTGACGTCGTCGACCGCCTGCTGCCCCAGCTGCCCGAACTGTTCGGGGGCCTGAGCCAGCTGCCTTTCCAGGTCGGCTTCGGTGTAGGGGGCGAAGCCCCACTGGCTCGCATCGGCCCCGGCGTTGGAGCCGCCGAGGAAGGAGGCGAGTTCGGCGCGGCCGGTATGGCGGAGGACGTCCATCAGGAAGAGGCGGTCGGCGGCGCCCGCGTAGCCGGCGCCGAACATCGTGTCGGCGCGGGTGGTGCCGTAGACGTGGGGCACGCCGAAGGCTTTGTCGCGGATGATCGTCACCCCGGGTCGCGGTTCGATCGTTGATTCGACTTCGCCGGCGGGGACGCCGAAGGTCGCGTCCTTGAAGTAGCTCGGGATCTGGTCTTCGCTCAGCGTCGGGCTCGCGTAGAGAAGGTTTTCGTAGAGCGGCTGCTGGTCGGCGAAGTGCGGCGGCAGCAGATGCGCCGACCCGCGCGAGGCGAGTACTTCGGAGAAATCGGCGGTCCCGTTCTCTCCCGGCGGCAGCACGTTGCGGAAGCCGCCGGCGTCGTTGGCGCCATACGGTTCAGGGGTGGCGGCCGTGGCGGCCGGGGCGATGATCGCGAGAAGCGCAAGCACAGCGATCAGCGGCGCAGAGGTGCGGCGAGACAGAACTCGATGACGCAAGGAACCACTCCTTCCCGTTGCGGCGCCCCACCGCACAGGACAGACTACTCGCCCGGCGGTCCGGCTACTCGGATTCGTGCCAGGGGGTGAGGATTCGCGGTCCCTCGGGGGTCACCGCGACCGTGAACTCGAAGTGGGCCGCCAGCGAGCCGTCTTCGGAGTAGACCGACCAGCCGTCGTCGCCCATCCGCACCAGCGGGCTGCCAACGTTGACCATCGGCTCGATCGCCAGCACCGTCCCCACCTCCAGCTCCGGCCCCTTGCCGGGCTCGCCGAAGTTCGGCACCTGCGGTTCCTCGTGCATGTCCTTGCCGATGCCGTGGCCGACCAGGGTGCGGATGATCGAGAGGCCCTCGATCTCGACGGTCCGCTGGATCGCGCTGGAGACGTCGCCGAGGTGGTTCCCCGGACGCATCTGCTCGACCCCGGCGAAGAGCGATGCTTTCGTCACCTCGAGCAGCTTCTGGGCCTCGGGGCTGACGGGACCGATCGGCAGCGTCATCGCCGCGTCGGAGACCCAGCCGTCCTTGATCACGCCGACGTCGATCGAGATCACGTCGCCGCGCTTCAGCTCGTAGTCGTCGGGGATCCCGTGGACGACCATCGAGTTGGGCGAGGCGCAGATCGATCCAGGGAAGCCGCGGTAGCCCTTGAAGGCCGGCTCGGCGCCTTGCGAGCGGATGAACTTCTCCGCCGCGGCATCGAGCTCGCCGGTCGTCGTCCCGGCCCGTGCCTTCGCGGCGAGCATCCTCAGGCAGCGAACCAGGATCGCGCCCGAGGCGGCCATCTTCTCGACCTCGTCCGGGGACTTTTTGATGATCATCCGGTACACGCTAGTGGTCGGCGCCCCGCCGGTCGCGGGAGCCGCTTCAGACGGCCTCGTCCTGCTCCAGCCGCAACGTCGCCAGGGTGCGGCGGACCTGCTCGGCCACCTCGTCCGGCGCCGCCTCGCCGGCGATCCGGCGGAGGACGCTGCGGTCGTCGTAATAGGAGACGAGCGGCTTGGTCTTCTCGTGGTAGGTCTCGAGGCGCTTGCGGATCACCTCGGGCTTGTCGTCGTCGCGGACGATCAGCGGCGAGCCGTCGATGTCGCAGATGCCCTCCTGCTTGGGCGGTTCGAACTCGACGTGGAAGACGTGCCCGTTCTCCTCACAGGTGCGCCGCCCACCGAGCCGCCGCACGACCTCGTCGTCGGAGACGTCGATCAGCAGCACCGCCGTCACCGCCCGGCCGAGCTCGGTCAGCTTCGCGTCGAGGGCCTCGGCCTGGGGGGTGGTGCGGGGAAAGCCGTCGAGGATGAAGCCGTCGCGGGCCTCGCTGGAATCGATCCGATCGGCGATCACGCCGACGATCACCTCGTCGGGGACCAGGTCGCCCCGGTCCATGTACTCCTTCGCTTCCCGCCCCAGCTCGGTTTCGTCCCGCACCGCGCCACGGAGGATGTCCCCGGTCGCGTAATACGGCAGCCGCAGATCTTCGTTGAGGCGCTCCCCCTGCGTGCCCTTGCCGGACCCCGGGGGGCCCAGGAGGACGAGATTCAGCTCAGCCATCGAGGGAAACTATTTCAGGAAGCCCTCGTAGTTGCGCATCATCAGCTGCGCCTCCAGCTGCTTGACCGTGTCCAGCGCGACGCCGATCACGATCAGGATCGAGGTGCCGCCGAAATAGAAGTTCGCCGCGGTCTGGCTGATCAGGATCGTCGGCAGGGCGGCGACGGCGCCGAGGTAGAGAGCGCCGGGGAAGGTCAGGCGCGAGAGGATCCGGTCGAGGTACTCGGCGGTCGGGCGCCCGGGACGGACGCCGGGGATGAAGCCGCCGTATTTCTTCAGGTTGTCGGCCTGGTCGACCGGGTTGAAGGTGACCGCCGTGTAGAAGTAGGTGAAGACGATGATGAAGAAGACCTCGCCGACCACGTAAGCCCAGGTGTTGGGCCCGAAGAAGGAGGCGAAGTCGAGCGCGGTCGGGGTGTTGAGCATCTGCCCGATCGTCGAAGGGAAGGCCATGATCGAGGCGGCGAAGATGACCGGGATGACGCCGGCCATGTTGACCCGCAGCGGCAGGTAGGTCGACCCGCCTGAGGTCATTTTGCGGCCGACGACCCGTTTTGCGTACTGGACCGGGATCCGGCGCTGGCCCTCCTGAACGAAGACGATCGCGACGATCACGGCGAGGGCGATGAACGGCATCATCACGACGAAGACCCCATCAGGGTTGTTCCACCACTTCGAGAGGCCGGGGATGATGCTGGAGGCGATCGAGGCGAAGATCATCAGCGAGATCCCGTTGCCGATACCCCGCTGGGTGATCAGCTCGCCCAGCCACATCAAGAGGGTGCAGCCGGCGGTCAGGCAGATAACGATGAGGAACAGGCGCGGGGCGGTGAGCTGGCCGACGACTTCGGTGTTGGCGCTGTTGCCGAACGAGCGGAAGAGGAAGACGTAGCCGATCGACTGGGCGAAGGCGAGGCCGACGGTCAGGTAGCGGGTGTACTGGGTGATCTTCTGCTGCCCGACTTCGCCCTCTTTCTGCAGGCGCTCGAGCGAGGGCACGACCACGGTCAGCAGCTGCAGGATGATCGAGGCGGTGATGTAGGGCATGATCCCCAGCGCGAAGAGGCTGAGCCGCGAGAGGCCGCCGCCGGAGAAGAGGTTGAGGAAGCCGAGGACGCCGGAGCCGTTGAAGTTGTCCTGGATTTCCTTCACGGCCTGCGTGTCCACCCCGGGAGCCGGGATGTAGGCGCCGAGCCGGTACAGCGCCAGCATCGCTGCCGTGAAGGCGAGCTTCTTGCGGATGTCGGCAACGCTGAACGCGTTGAGAATCGTTTTGAGCATTACGGCTCCAGAGTGTGACAGGAACCGCCGGCCGCTTCTATCTGCTCCTTCGCGGCCGCGCTGAACGCATGCGCGTGAACCTCGAGCTTCTTCTTGATCTCACCCCGAGCGAGGATCTTCACCGGGTCCTTGCGAGTCGCAAGGCCCTTCTCCTTCAGGCTCGCGGGGGTGACTTCAGCGCCGCTGTCGAAGCGCCCCTCGAGGTCGGAGAGGTTGACGGGCTGAGTCTTGGTGCGGAAGTTCTCGAAGGGCATCGACTGCTTTTTGTGCGGGCCGCGCAGCTTTCGCATCCGCATGTGGATCGGGTTCTGGCCGCCCTCGTAGCCGGCCTTGCGCTTGCGGCCGGAACGGGAGCCGGCGCCCTTGTGGCCGCGACCGGAGGTCTTGCCCAGGCCGCTGCCCTCGCCGCGGCCGATCCGCTTGCGCGGCTTCCTCGAACCGGGCTTCGGCTTCAGGTTGTGAAGGCCGATCTCTTCGGAGCGTGAGGTCTCTTTCGACGCTTTTTTCTCGGCTTTCTCAGCCACCGTCGACCTCCACCAGGTGCGAGACGACCCGCAGCTGGCCCTGCAGCTGCTCGGAGTCCTTCAGTTCGGCCGACTTGCCAATCCGCCCCAGTTTCAGCGCCTTCAAGGTCGCTTTCTGGTTCGGGTTGGTCTTCGCGGCGGAGCGAATCTGCCGCACCTTCACCTTGCTCACGACGACTCCTCGGCGGTCTCAGCTGCGGGGCTCTGCTCCCCCTCAGAAGTCTCCTCAGCGTCTGCCGGAGCGGCCTCTGCCGCGGGTGGCGCCTCTGCCCCAGCGTCCTCGTCGGCGGACAAAGTCTCGACGGCTCCGTTGCCGTTGCCGTCCAGCCCAAGCACCTGGCTGATCGTCAACCCGCGCAGCTCCGCGACCTCCTCGGGGCGGCGCAGCCGGACCAGACCGTCCATCGTCGCCTTGACGAGGTTGATCGGGTTCTGGGTGCCGATGCTCTTGGTGAGCACGTCGCGGACGCCGCCGAGCTCGAGCACGGCGCGGACGCCGCCGCCGGCGATGACGCCGGTACCGGGGCTGGCCGGGCGGAGGACGACGTGACCGGCGCCGAAGCGGCCGATGATGCGGTGGGTGATGGTGTTCCCGTATTTGGGCACCCGGATCAAGTTCTTGCGGGCGTCCTCGACGCCCTTCTGGATCGCCAGCGGGACCTCGCGGGCCTTGCCATAGCCGATCCCGACGACGCCCTCCTCGTCGCCGACGGCGACCAGGGCGGTGAAGGAGAAGCGACGGCCGCCCTTGACCACCTTGGCGACGCGGTTGATCTCGATCACGCGCTCCTGCAGGTCAAGCCCGCGGGGGCTGACGGTCTCTACGTTCTTAACGTCCATTCCCTTCATAAGCAGCGGCCCACCGTAGCGAAACTACGGTTCTAGAAAGCCAGACCCCCCTCTCGCGCGCCGTCGGCGAGGGCCTTGACGCGACCGTGGTACTGGTAGCCGCCGCGGTCGAAGACGCAGGTTTCGACGCCGGCGCTCTTCGCCCGCTCGGCCAGCAGTTCGCCGGCCTTCTTCGCCTGCTCGGAGGCGGTGAGCTTGCGCAGATCGGGCTCGATCCAGTTGACCGCGGCGACGGTGTGGCCTTTGGTGTCGTCGATGAGCTGGGCGAAGACGCCCTTGTTCGAGCGGTAGACCGAGAGCCGCGGCCGCTCGGCGGTGCCTTTGACGCGGGCGCGAACCCGGCGGCGCCGTTTGAGCCGGCGCTGGCGCTTGGTGAGGACGGTCATGCGCGCTTACCCACCTTCCGCAGGACCTGCTCGTCCTTGTAACGGATGCCCTTGCCCTTGTAGGGCTCCGGCGGGCGGCGCTTGCGGATGTCCGCGGCGACCTGGCCGACGAGCTGCTTGTCGATGCCTTTGATGATGATTTCGGTCGGCTGCGGGACTTCGAAGTCGATTCCCTCCGGCGCGTCGATCGCAACCGGGTGGGAGTAGCCGAGCGCGAGCTCCAGTTTTTTCCCTTTCAGGGCGGCGCGGTAGCCGACGCCCTGGATCTCCAGCCGCTTCTCGAAGCCGTCGGTGACGCCCTCGACCATGTTCGCGATCAGGCTGCGGGTGAGGCCGTGCAGGGCGCGGTGCTCGCCGCGATCGGTGGGACGGGCGACGGTGACGGCGCCGTCCTCCTGCTCGATCTTCATCTCCGGCGAGAGGTTCTGCCGCAGCTCCCCCTTCGGGCCCTTGACGGCGATGTTGCCCTCGCCGATCTCGACCGAGACGGCGTCGGGGACGGGAACGGGCTTTCTTCCGATTCGGCTCATCTAGCTCACCGTCACCAGACGTAGGCGACAACCTCGCCGCCGACGCCCTTGCTGCGGGCTTCGTGGCCGGTCATCACGCCGACCGAGGTGCTGACGATCGCGGTGCCGGTTCCGCCGTCGACGCGGGGCACGTTTTCGTGGTTTACGTAGCGGCGCCGGCCCGGGCGCGAGACCCTTTCGATCCCGAGGATCACCGGCTGGCGGTCCTTGGTGTACTTGAGCTCGACGTTGATCAGCTCGCCGACCCGGGCGGGCTTGCGACTGAAGTCCTTGATGTACCCCTGCTCCTTGAGGATCCGGGACAGCTCGAGCTTGAGGTTGGAGAACGGGATCTCCACCTCGTCGTGACCGGCGCGGATGCCGTTGCGGATCCGGGTCAGGTAATCGGCGATCGGGTCGGTGTGCATCTTCCTACCAGCTCGACTTGGTCATGCCGGGGATGTACCCCTCGTGGGCGGCGTCGCGGAGGCAGATCCGGCAGAGGCCGAATTTGCGGTAGTAGGCGCGGGGGCGACCGCAACGACGGCAGCGGTTGTACTGCCGCGTCTTGAACTTCGGCTTCCGCCCCTGCTTCACCTTCATCGAAGTCTTAGCCATTCTCAGAACTCTCCTCGGCCGTGTCTGCGGCCTCATCGTCTCCGCCCTCGGCGGCACCCTCGTCCTCGCCTTCGGGCTTGGCGTAGGCCTCCGGGTTCTCCTCTTTCAGCTGCTCGAGGGCCGCCTGCTCGACTTCAGCCTTCTGGCGGGCTTCCTCTTTGAGCTGCTCTTCTTCGGCTTCCTTTTCTTTCGCTTCCCGCTCGGCCTGACCGGGGCGGCCCTCCTGGGCGAAGGGCATGCCCAACCCGAGCAGCAGCTCGAAAGCCTCGAGGTCAGTTTTAGCGGAAGTCGTGATCGTGACGTCAAGACCCCGGACGACGTCGACCGAGTCGTAGTCGATTTCGGGGAAGATCAGCTGCTCTTTGACGCCCATCGAGTAGTTGCCGCGGCCGTCGAAGGAGCGCGGGTTGAGCCCGCGGAAGTCGCGGATCCGCGGCACCGCGATCGAGACAAGGCGGTCGAGGAACTCCCACATGCGGGCGCGGCGCAGCGTCACCGAGACGCCGACCGGCATCCCCTCACGCAGCTTGAAGGAAGCGACCGACTTGCGGGCGCGGCGCACGTTCGGGTGCTGGCCGGCGATGATCGCCAGTTGTTCCTGGGCGGCTTCGAAGGAACGTTTGTCCTGTTTCTCGGTGCCGAGGCCCATGTTGAGCGTGATCTTCTCCAGGCGCGGGGCCTCCATCGGCGTCGAGTAGCCGAATTTCTGCGTCAGCGCCGGCAGCACGTCCTGCTCGTATTTGTCGCGCAGGCGCGGCGGAGGCGACAAATACGAGC